>Ga0310914_10000923_pt1 | contig 18328 bp, 9 predicted proteins | sample GREbulkMGAN108_FD_203450 | JGI IMG/M metagenome (GOLD analysis project Ga0310914, IMG submission 203450) | Lab enrichment of tropical soil microbial communities from Luquillo Experimental Forest, Puerto Rico - GRE.bulkMG.AN108 | ecosystem: Environmental > Terrestrial > Soil > Tropical forest >... | reverse complement strand
CGGATCGTGCCGCAACACGAAACCATCGCGCATCATGTGTTTCTCGATCGCCGCGATGGTGCCGCAAATGCGGGCATCCGATGCCGGCAAGAACCCGACCGAGGGCAAGAGCAGCAGGCTCGCATCGAGCAGCTTCGAGCCATAGGACTCGACAAAGCAGTCAAGCTTCGAATCGAAACCCTTCTCGCAGACGTCGCGGCAAATTCTGTCGCGCAGCGCCCGCCAGTGCGGAAGCGGCGCCTTGAAGCCGAAGCTCTCCGCGCTCTTGATGGCGCGGTCGAACGCGACCCAGGTCATGACTTTTGAGAAAACGTAGTGCCTGCCCTCTCCTCGCCGTTCCCAGATGCCGTGGTCGGGATGATTCCAGACTTCGGCAAGATGATCCAGCACGGTGCATTCCAGCGCCCAGGTATTCTCGTCGAGCTTGAGATTGGTGACGCGGGCCTGATGCAGGGCATCGATCAACTCGCCATAAACGTCGAGCTGCAGTTGGGCATGCGCGGCATTGCCGATCCGGACCGGCAACGCTCCCTGGTAACCCGGCAGCCAGTCCGCTTCCCATTCCAGAAGGCGGCGCTGGCCCATGATGCCATACATGATCTGCATATTGGCCGGTGCGCCCGCGACCGCGCGCAGCAGCCAATTGTGCCATGCCGACGCTTCTCCCGTATAGCCGGAGTTCATCAGCGCAAGCAGCGTGAAGGTGGCGTCGCGCAGCCAGCAGAAGCGATAGTCCCAGTTTCTCTCTCCGCCCAGCTTTTCCGGCAACGAGGTGGTGGGCGCCGCAACGATGCCGCCGGTCGGATCATAGGTCAGCGCCTTGAGCGTGATCAGCGACCGCACGACGAGCGCGCGATGCTCGCCCTCATGATTGCACTGGCTGCTCCAATCGGTCCAGAACGCCTCGGTCTCGTCGAGCGCCACTGCCGGATTGATCGGCTCCGGGACCGCAAGATGCGACGGACCGTAGGTGAGCACGAAGGGAACGGTTTCACCTTCGCTTACGACGAAATCGGCCACCGTGGTCATATTCTCGCCGCGGGTCTCGACCGGCGTGCGCAGCACCGTCATGTCCTGGCCGCAGATCGCGAGCACCGCCGAGCGGTCTTCGGTTCGCCGCACCCATGGAATGTCCGCGCCGAGACCGAAGCGGATGACGAGCTCCATTCGCATTTTGACGCGGCCCTTGACGCCGCGCACCAGGCGGACGACGTCGGAAGCCGTGCCGCGCGGCGGCATGAAATCGACCAGCGCGACGATGCCGTCGGCGGTTTCGAACCGGGTTTCCAGGATCAGCGTATTGTCCCAATAGTGGCGTGAGGATTTCGTCACCTTCGCGGCCGGCGCGATCAACCAGCGGCCGTTTCGGGCATCGCCGAGGATCGCCGCAAAACAGGCGTCGGAATCGAAGGCCGGCCAGCAAAGCCAGTCGATCGACCCGTCACGGCCGACCAGGGCTGCAGTCTCGCAGTCGCCGATCAGGCCATAGTCTTCGATCCGCAAGGGCAATGTTCATCACCCGCTCAAATTTTCAGTCCTCAAGGCGAGACCGCTCCCCGGTCGCAGCCCGCAGCGCGCCGACGTCGATCGTGGCGCCGATTGCGTCGAGCGCAACCGGCAGGCGCTGCCGCCAGTTCGGATGCTCGTCGATGGTGCCGGGAATGTTGGGTTGATCGACCACACCGAGCAGATCCTCCATTGATAACGCCATCAGACGCGATTTGGTCCGCGCCAGGAAGCCGGCGACAGAATAAAGATCGTGATGATGGATGCCGTAACGGCGCAACACCTCGTCCAACATGCCGAGCGCGTGCCAGCGCGCATCGTCGGTCTCGCCGGGGTCGATGCCGAGCGAGCGCTTCATCTTCAGGTCGGAGAACGAGCGCCAGCCGGCGTAGGTCGAAAGATCGTGCGTGTTGAACGTGATCAGCGCATTCGGCCAATAGTGCTCGATGCCGAAAAACCGAGCCTCATCGTCGCGCCCGAACATCATCACCTGGTACGACCAGATGCCCCAATCGGCCATCTGCTCGCGAAAGCCTTCCGGCACCGTGCCGAGATCCTCGCCGATCACGACGCAACCGCGCGCGACGCTTTCCAGCGCCGTTACCGCAAACAGCGCTTCCAGCGGCATCTGCACATAGGCGCCGTTCTTGGCGGGGAAGCCGTGCGGAACGAGGTAAAGCCGTTTCAGGCCCAGCACGTGATCGAGCCGGATCGCGCCGGCATAACGCATCGATGCGCGCAGCATGTCGCGAAACGGCGCAAAGTGCTTGATCTCGAGGCCTGCAGCATTGAAGCCGGCGAGCCCCCAGTTCTGCCCCAGCACGTTCAGCGGGTCGGGCGGCGCGCCGACCGCAAGATGGCGCGAGATCGCCTCCTGTTCGTTCCACGCATCGAAGCCGTTGGACTGCACGCCGACGGCAACGTCGAGATAAAGCCCGACCTTCATGCCGAGACTGTCAGCGAGCGCCTTGCAGGACCGCAATTGCCGATCGGCGGTCCATTGCACGAATTCGACGAACTCGATCTCGCGCTTGTCGTGGCCTGCGCGCAAATCCGCGCATTTGGCATCGTCGGGCCGCTGCCATTCTTCCGGCCATTCCCACCATGGCTTGTCGAAGCGATGCCGCAGCACTTCGAAACAGGCGAAGTGGGCGAGCAGCGATCCCTGCTCTGTGCGAAACTCCTCGAAATCCTGGCGGCGGGCCGCGTTCGCGCCTGTCATGAACGCCGCAAACGCCGATCGCATCGCCCGCCATTTCTGCTCGGCGACGGCGATATAATCGACGGTGACGGCGCGTTGCAGCCGCGCGAGGGCCTCGGCGTCCGGCCCGCCCTGATATTCCGGGATTTGCTCGACGTCGATGTAAAGCGGATTGAGGAAAAGCCGGCTGTTCGGCGAATAGGGACTGCAATCGCCGGGCCGGTCGTCGAACAGGACGTGCAGCGGATTGAGGCCGACGCCGTCGGCGCCGAGATGCGCGGCAAGCTCGATCAAACCTTTCAGATCGGTGAAATCGCCGATCCCCCAATTGCGCGCGGAGCGGATGCCATAGAGCTGCACCGCCAGAAGCCAGCCGCGGTCGAAATCGCCGGCGAAGGCGCGCGCTGGCGCGACGACCAGCGGCACCTCTTCGCTCACCGCATCGGCACCGACGAGCTGCAGCCGGTAGCAGCCGAGCGGCAGGTCCTCGGGCCACATAATTGTGCGATCTCGGGCCTCGCCTTCGGCGATGATTGTGGCATCGGCATCGATTCTCCAGCGAACCGGCAATGCGGCCGCTTCGGCAAGCACGGTCCGGCGTGGCTGGCCCGAACGGATGACCACCGTGCCCTCGACCAGCCGGCGCTTCGCGCGCTGCGGCAGGGCATTGACAATGATCTCCAATGCGGTTTGGTCGGTGACACGGCGCTCACCCTGGCCATCGACGAATTCGGTGAGGATTCCGAGATTTTTGGCTTGGCTGTAGAGGTCCATTCGGCACGCAGTTTGCAACGCAACGCCTTTGGCGACGCCGCGAAATTATCATGATGGTGAAACAGGATAACCGTGTTTAACTTCCTGGCCTCCGCGACGTTCCACCCGGGAACCAATGACGGGCAAGCGGCTTTCTGTATAGTCCGCAGCGCCTCATTTCCCGCTTAAGGAAACGGGGCCTCGGTTCCGTGTCAATGGCATCACCGTGAACAAAAAAACGCGACTTTTTGGGAGCGCCAAAGGTGGCGCCGCCGTCAGTATCAAACATGGCGCCGGGCGGGGTCGACCGAACCGGCAGGAATCTGGCGTTGCGGAGGCGCGACAGGGCGTGGGGGTACCATGAATTTGCTGTCTACCATCGACACTACCGAGATGCCGGTCACCGAGCTCGATCACGACCAGCTCTGGTACAAGGATGCCATCGTCTATCAGCTCCACGTCAAGGCGTTTGCCGACAGCAACAATGACGGCATCGGCGACTTTGCCGGTCTGACTGAAAAACTCGGCTATTTGCAGGATCTCGGCGTCACCGCGCTTTGGCTGTTGCCGTTCTATCCCTCGCCCGGCCGCGACGACGGCTACGACATCGCCGATTACGGCGCGGTCAATCCCGATTTCGGGACGATGAAAGATTTCAAGCGCTTCATCCAGGAGGCGAAGAAGCGCGGCATGCGCGTGATCACCGAGCTTGTCGTCAACCACACGTCCGACCAGCACGACTGGTTCAAGCGCGCCCGCCGCAGCCCTCCCGGCTCCAGCGCGCGCAACTGGTATGTGTGGAGCGACACCGACCAGAAATACCAGGGCACGCGCATCATCTTTACCGATACCGAGAAATCCAACTGGACCTGGGACACGGAAGCGGCCCAATTCTACTGGCACCGTTTCTTCTCGCATCAGCCGGATCTGAATTTCGACAATCCGCGTGTGGTCAGCGCACTGATCCAGGTCATGAAGCGCTGGCTCGATGCCGGGGTCGACGGTTTCCGTCTCGATGCCATTCCCTATCTCTGCGAGCGCGACGGCACCAACAACGAGAACCTGCCCGAGACCCACGCCATCGTCAGGAAACTGCGCGCCGAGCTCGACGCCTATTCCAAGGGCAAGGTTCTGCTCGCCGAAGCCAATCAATGGCCGGAGGACGTGCAGGAATATTTCGGCCATGGCGACGAATGCCATATGGCCTATCATTTCCCGCTGATGCCGCGCATCTACATGGCGATCGCGCAGGAAGATCGCTTTCCCATCACCGACATCCTGCGCCAGACGCCCGACATCCCCGTCAACTGCCAATGGGCGCTGTTCCTGCGCAATCATGACGAATTGACGCTGGAAATGGTCACCGACGTCGAGCGCGACTATCTGTGGTCGACCTATGCAAACGATCCGCGCGCCCGCATCAACCTCGGGATCAGGCGACGGCTCGCGCCGCTGATGGACAATGACCGGCGCAAGATCGAGCTCATGAACTCGCTGTTGATGTCGTTTCCCGGCACGCCGATCATCTATTACGGCGACGAGATCGGCATGGGCGACAACATCTATCTCGGCGACCGCAACGGCGTGCGCACGCCGATGCAATGGACGCTCGATCGCAACGGCGGGTTCTCGCGCGCCGACCCCGCAAAACTCTATGCGCCGATGATCATGGATCCCGTCTACGGCTATCAGGCGGTCAACGTCGAAGCGCAGTCGCGCAGCCTGTCCTCGCTGTTGTCCGCTACCAAGCGGCTGATCTCGGTGCGGAAATCGACGCTCGCCTTCGGCCGCGGCAGCATGACCTTCGTCCGCCCGGCCAACCGGGCCGTGCTTGCCTATATCAGGGAATACAAGGGCGAGGTAATCCTCTGCGTCGCCAACCTGTCGCGCGCGGCGCAGGCAACCCAGCTCGATCTATCCGTCTGGAAGGACCGCATTCCGCTCGAGATGCTCGGCCGTACGCGTTTTCCGCCGATCGGCGAACTGCCTTACATGATCACGCTGGCGCCTTACGGCTTCTACTGGTTCCAGCTTCTGGAGCGCGGCAAATCCGAACCGAGTTCGCCGCGCGCGGTGCCTGAGTTCGAAACGCTGGTGGTGCCGCTCAACTCGACCTGGGTGTCGCTCGCCCGCACCCGCGGCGTATTCGAGCGCGACGTGCTGCCGGGGCATCTGGCGCGCACGCGCTGGTATCCGGAGGGCGCACCCGAGGCAATCCGACCGACGCTGGTGTCGGCCGTCCCGTTCTGCGACATCGGCGACAACCGGCCTTGGCTTGCATTTTTCGAAGCCAAGCAGCACGGCAAAACCGACCGCTACGTGCTGCCGATGCAAATCGAATGGGTGCGCTTCGATCGCGAGCACTATAATCCGCACGCGTTTGCCGCCATTCGGCAGGGCGCGCGCGAAGGAACGCTGCTGGACGTTGCGACCAACCCGATCTTCATCGGGCTATTGCTGCGCAATCTGAGACAATCCCTGACCGTTGAGGAAAACGGTTTGCGTCTCGAGTTCAGACCGACGCAGAGATTTGCCGACCGCCTGGTGCGCCAGCCCGAGCACATCAGGAGCCTCGAGACCGAGCGGCCGTCAAGTGCGGCGCTGGTCGACGGCGACTATGTCGTCAAGCTCTACCGCAAGTTGGAATCCGGCATTCATCCCGCGATCGAGATCGGCCGCTTCCTGACCGACACCGCAGGCTTTGCCAACGCGCCGGCGCTGCTCGGAAGCGTCGAGCTCGTGGAGGACGGCGACAAGCGAACCGCGATCGCGCCAGTCCATGCCTTTGTCGCCAACCAGGGCGACGGCTGGACGGTCAGCACGGGCTATCTCGACCGCTTCATCGACGAGCAGCGGCTGCTCGCAGCCAGCGCCGATGCCAACGAAAACGAGGAACAGGTTCTCTATCTGCGTCACATGTCGCAAGCCGGACGACGCATCGCCGAGCTGCACCTGGCCCTTGCTTCGCACCCGGAACTTGCCGATTTTGCAGCCGAACCGATAGGGCCCGACGACGTGGAGCGTTGGACCAGCGAGCTCGCGGCACGCTCCACGCGCGCTCTCAATCTGTTGGGCCAGCGCCGCGACGTCATCAGGGATGCCGATCGACCGCTGGTTGACCGGGTGCTGGCGCTGCGCCGTCCCCTGCTGAAGCAATTGAACACTATGCTGCCATCCGATATCGACGGCCTGAACATCCGCCTGCACGGAGATTTTCGCCTCGACCAGCTTCTGATCGTCAAGGACGACATCTTCATTGTCGGCTTCGATGGCGACCCTCGCCAGAGTCTCGCCGAGCGGCGGCGCAAGGCGCCTGCGGCTCGCGACGTTGCCGCGCTGATCCGGTCGATCGACTATTCCGTCATGGCGGCGCTCGATCGCGCATTCAAAGGGGCACCCGACGAGCAAGGCAACCGACTGGCCGCCGCGCTCGCCGACTGGAGCGACCGCGCGGTCTCGGCGTTCCACACGGGCTATCGCGAAGCCATGACAAACGATCGCATGTGGCCCGCCGATCCGCATGCAACCAACACCATGCTGAACTTCTTTTTGTTGGAAAGAATCGTCGGCGAGATCGAAGATGAGCTGGCCGATCGGGGAGAATGGCTGCGCATCCCCCTGAACGCCATGCTTCGTATGCTGTCCGTGCCTGCAAGCGAGAGCTGATGAAGAAACTGTCTCCCGAAGCCTATGCCATCGTCGAGGGCCGTCACGCCGATCCCTTTCGCTATCTCGGCCTCCACAAGGAGGGCGACAAAACCATAGTGCGCGCGTTCCTGCCCGAGGCTTCCAATGTCGAAGCCGTCGGCGAGCATGGCGAGACGGCGAAGCTTGCGCGCATCCACGACGCCGGCCTTTTTGCCGGCGCGCTGCCCAACGGCTCGCGCCGCTATCAGCTCCGCGCCCGGTTCGGCGAGAATGTCGTCGAACTCGAGGACCCCTACCGCTTCCCGCCGGTACTGTCCGACTTCGACCTGTATCTTCTGGCCGAGGGCACGCATCAGCGGCTTTATGACAAGCTCGGCGCGCATCCGCTGGTGCTCGACGGCGTCGATGGCGTGGCCTTTGTGGTGTTCGCCCCCAATGCACGGCGGGTCAGCCTGGTCGGCGACTTCAACTACTGGGACGCACGGCGGCATCCGATGCGAGTCCGCGGCGCCGGCTACTGGGAGCTGTTCATCCCACGCGCCAAACCGGGCGATCACTACAAGTTCGACATCATCGGACCCCAAGGGCAGCACCTGCCGCTGAAATCCGATCCGCTTGCCTTTGCCACCGAAGTGCGCCCCAAGACCGCTTCGATCGTGTTCGACGAGGCCACGCTGCCGCGTCCGCGCGCGACTCCGCCGGGGATCAACGCGCGCAACGCGCCGATCTCGATCTATGAGATCCATCTCGGCTCGTGGCGCCGCAAGGGACGCAATGAATGGCTGACCTATGGCGAGCTGGCGGAGCAGCTTCCCGCTTACGTGCGCGATCTCGGTTTCACCCATATCGAATTTCTGCCCGTCAACGAGCACCCGTTCGATGGCTCGTGGGGTTATCAGCCGACGGGCCTGTTTGCGCCGACCAGCCGCTTCGGCTCGCCCGCCGACTTTGCCGCGCTCGTCGATGCCTGCCACGCACAAGGCCTCGGCGTGATTCTCGACTGGGTGCCCGGGCACTTTCCCGATGATCCGCACGGCCTCGGCCGGTTCGACGGCACTGCACTCTACGAGCACGCCAATCCCCAGCAGGGACGCCATCTCGACTGGGGCACGCTGATCTACAATTACGGCCGCACCGAAATCACGAACTTCCTCGTGTCGAACGCGCTGTTCTGGCTCGAGCGCTACGCCATCGATGGATTGCGGGTCGATGCGGTCGCTTCCATGCTCTATCTCGATTACAGCCGCCCGTCCGGCGGCTGGATCCCGAACAGATATGGCGGGCGGGAAAATCTGGAAGCGATCGACTTCCTGCGTCGCTTCAATACCGAAATCTTCGCCCGCTTTCCCCAGGCGACGACCGCGGCGGAGGAATCCACCGCCTGGCCGCAAGTGTCACGCCCGATCGAATATGGCGGGCTCGGCTTCGGCTACAAATGGAACATGGGCTGGATGCACGATACGCTGAAATATATCGGCAAGGATCCGGTTCACCGCAAATACCATCACGGCGACATCCTGTTCGGCCTGCAATATGCGTTTTCGGAGAACTTCATCCTGCCGCTGTCGCATGACGAGGTCGTGCACGGCAAGCGCTCGATCCTCGGTCGCATGCCCGGCGACGACTGGCAGCGTTTCGCCAACCTGCGCGCCTATTACAGCTTCATGTTCGGCCATCCGGGCAAGAAGCTGATGTTCATGGGCTGCGAATTTGCGCAAGTGAAAGAATGGACGCACGACCATTCGCTGGACTGGCAGCTTCTTGAACAGCCGAAGCATGCCGGCGTGCAGACCCTGATCCGCGACCTCAACCGGCTTTACCGATCTACGCCCGCGCTGCACGAGCTCGATTGCGAGGCGGACGGATTTGAATGGATCATCACCGAGGACGCCAGTCACAACATGTTCGCCTGGTTGCGCAAAGGCGCCGATCCGCGCGCACGATGCGTGGTCGTCGTCAATTTCTCGCCGAACGTCTATCACAATTACCGCGTCCGCGTACCGTTTGCAGGCAAATGGCGCGAGGTTCTCAATTCCGACTCCGCGCATTATGGCGGCACCAATGTCGGAAATGTCGGTGAGGTCCATGCATCGGGCGGCTCCTCGCCCGAGCTCAACCTGACCATCCCGCCGCTGGCCGCGATATTTCTGATACCGGAAAGCTGACAGATGCGCTTGACCGCCGGAACCTTCTCGCGTCTCGGCGCAAGCTGGGACGGCCGCGGTACCAATTTTGCGCTGTTCTCGGCCAACGCGCAGAAGGTCGAGCTGTGTCTGTTCGACAATCAGGGGCGCCGTGAGCTGGAACGTATCGAACTGCCCGAAAAAACAGAGGATGTCTGGCACGGCTATCTCAACGACATCTCACCCGGACAGCTCTACGGCTATCGCGTCCACGGCCCTTACGAGCCGGAGCACGGCCAGCGCTTCAATCCCAACAAGCTCCTGATCGATCCCTATGCCCGGCGCCTGGCGGGGCGACTGATCTGGAGCGACGCGCATTTTGCCTATCGCGCCGGAAGTTCGCGGGAGGATCTCTCCTTCGACCGCCGCGACAACGCGCGCGGCATGCCGAAGGCCGTCGTGGTGGACGAGACTTTCAATTGGGGCCGTCGCGAGGTTCGTCCCTCGATCCCCTGGCAAGACACCATCATCTACGAGGCGCACGTCAAGGGACTGACCCAACTGCGCAGCGACGTGCCGCCGAATCTGCGCGGCACCTATGGCGGGCTGTCCTCGCCGGCGATGATCGAGCACTTGAAGCGGCTCGGCGTCACCACCATCGAGTTGTTGCCGATCCATGCCTTCGTCGACGATCGTGTGCTGGTCGAAAAGAAGCTCGTGAACTATTGGGGTTACAACACAATCTGTTACTTCGCGCCGGAGGGGCGCTATGCGCAGGACAATCCGCTGGATTCGTTTCGCACCACGGTGGCGCGGCTGCATGATGCGGGCATCGAAGTCATGCTCGACGTCGTTTACAACCATACCGCCGAAGGCAATCATCTCGGTCCCACGCTGTCGTTTCGCGGCATCGACAATGCCTCCTTTTACTGGCTGAACCGGGAAAACCCGCGCTATTACGACGACTTCACCGGCTGCGGCTCTTCGGTCAACCTGACCCATCCACGTGTGCTGCAGATGGTGATGGACTCGTTGCGCTACTGGGTCGAGGTCTGCCATGTCGACGGCTTCCGCTTCGACCTTGCCACCACGCTGGCGCGCGGGCCGAACGGGTTCGACCGCAATGCGTCTTTCCTGACTGCAATCCGGCAGGACCCTGTGCTGGCCGGGGTGAAGCTCGTCGCCGAACCCTGGGACCTCGGCATGGGCGGCTATCAGGTCGGTGGATTTCCCTCGCAATGGTCCGAATGGAACGATCGCTATCGCAGCGCGATGCGGCGTTACTGGAGCGGCGAAGGCAGTCTGATTGGCGAAGTCTCGAGCCGGATGACCGCCTCCTCCGACCTGTTCAACCACGACGGCCGTACGCAGCGCGCCAGTGTCAACCACATCACTGTTCATGACGGTTTTACGCTGGCCGACCTGTTCAGTTACAACCAGAAGCACAACGAGGCCAACGGCGAGGACAATCGCGACGGCACCAACGACAATCACAGCAACAATTGCGGCCACGAAGGCCCGACCGACGATCCGGCAATTCTCGCGTTGCGCCGCCAGCTCAGGAAAAATCAGTTGGCCTGCCTGATACTGGCGCAGGGCCTGCCGCTCGTTCTCGCCGGCGACGAGGTCGGCAACTCGCAGAACGGCAACAACAACGCCTATTGCCAGGACAACGAGGTGGGCTGGGTGGACTGGCAGGGGCTCGGCCGCGAGGGCGACGACCTGACCGATTTCATCGGCCAAATGATCGAGTTGCGCAGAAAATTTCCGCAGATCCGCAGCCAGCGCTGGCTCGATGGGCGGCGGCCCGATGGAAGTTACGGCGTGCTCTGGCTGAGACCGGACGCCGAGGACATGAAAGAGGCGGACTGGAAATTTCCGGAGGGACGATTTCTCGCCTATGTGCTGGCTCCGGTGAAGCCAGAGACAGTGCCGATCTTTATCGTTCTCAACGCGGCCCCCGAAGAAATCACGTTCAAATTGCCGAAACTGTCCGACTACAAGAGCTGGCGACAAGTGTTGAACACGGCCGACTCCAAAAAGAGCGCGGCCGAGTTTGCCTCGGGCGCCGACACCAAAGCGCCGCCGCGCGCGGTGCTGGCCTTTGCCGGCGCAGTATGAGCGAACAGCAATTTGGTCCCCGGCTGACCAGGAACGGCGTGTCCTTTCGGCTGTGGGCGCCGGCGGCACAACGCGTCGAGCTCATGCTGAATGGCCCGCAGGCGATGCAACGGAGCGAAGACGGCTGGTTCACCGCCGCTGTTTCCGGCGTAACCGCAGGCGTGCGCTACAAATTCCGGATCGACGGTACAGTCGAGGTGCCGGACCCCGCCTCCGCATTTCAGCCCGATGACGTGTTCGGTCCGAGCGAGGTGATCGACCATGACGGCTTTGCCTGGCGCGCGCTTGACTGGCGCGGCCGGCCGTGGGCCGACACCGTCCTGATCGAAAGCCATGTCGGCGCCTTTACGTCTGATGGTACCTACCGGGCGATGATCGACAAGCTCGATCATCTCGTCCAAACCGGGATCACCGCGCTCGAACTGATGCCGCTGGCGGATTTCTTCGGAAGTCGCGGTTGGGGCTATGACGGCGTGCTGTGGTACGCGCCCGACAGCAGCTATGGCCGTCCCGAAGAGCTGAAGACGCTGATCGACGAGGCGCATCTGCGCGGGCTCATGGTCTTCCTCGACGTGGTCTACAACCACTTCGGCCCCGAAGGAAATTTTCTGCACCGCTATGCGCCGAACTTCTTTACCGATGCGCACACGCCCTGGGGCAGCGCCATCGACTATCGCGTCCCGGAGGTGCGCGCTTTTGCCATCGAGAACGCGCTCGCCTGGCTGCGCGATTATCGCTTCGACGGCCTGCGGCTCGACGCGGTCAACCACATCCGCAGCGAACCCGGCGCAATCTCGATGCTGCACGATCTCAGCGTCGCCGTTGGAAAATTTGCCGGGGAGAAGGGCCGGCACATCCACCTCGTGCTGGAGAACCGCGACAACATTGAAAATCTGCTCGATACAGCGCAGGAACCGCCGCGCGGCAAGTACCGAGCGCAATGGAATGACGATTATCATCACGCCTGGCACGTGCTCCTGACAGGTGAAAGCCAGGGCTATTATGGCGACTATCAGCGCTCGCCGCGCGGCGATCTGGCGCGCGCCCTGTCCTCGGGCTTCGTCTATCAAGGCGAAGTTTCCGCGTTCTGGGGCAGCAAGCGGCGCGGCGAGCCGAGCGGCACTCTTTCGCCCACCGCTTTCGTCAACTTTCTGCAAAACCACGACCAGATCGGAAACCGCCCCTTCGGCGACCGGCTGGAAAGCTTCGCCGACGCAACAGCGATCGAAGCCGCGCTCGCAGTCACTCTGCTCGCTCCGATGACCCCGATGCTGTTCATGGGCGAGGAATGGGGATCGACGAAGCCGTTTCCCTTCTTCTGCGATTTCAAAGGCGAACTCGTCCAGGCCGTCCGCATCGGGCGACGTCGGGAATACAGGTGGGCCTACGAGAAATATGGCGACGAGGTCCCGGATCCGTTCGATGCGACGGTCTTTCAATCCGCAAAGCTCGATTGGGAAACACGGCAAACACCGCGCGGCGCACAGCGGCTCGCGCTGGTGCAACGATTGCTTTCGGTCCGCCGGCGCAACATCGTACCCCGGCTTCGAGAGGCCAGATTTGGCGACGCGCAAGCCGGTGACAGCGGTCTCTTGACGGCACGCTGGCGGATGGGTGATGGCGCCACGCTGGAGCTGATCGCCAATCTGTCGCCGCACGAAATCGCGCGGCCTGAAGCGCCCATGGAGGGAACGCCGATTTGGGGCGGTGAGCCCGGCGATCATCTTGCGCCCTGGTCGGTATTCTGGCGCATCGGAACATGACGTGCCCCGGGCCATTTCCGATCGCCTGCAACCACGTGACTCAGTCCCGCTTGGTCAGCAGCAGCCTGCCGCGGTCGCGGATCACACCCTGGGCCGCCTGCGCAAAGCGCTGCAACAGCCAGGGCAGCACGACTTCTACGCGCACATGATCCTCGGCGACGTCGATGTTGCCTGACGCAGCCTGTCCCAGCGCACGGACGCGAAAGAACATCTGATCGCCGTCCCAGCGCTCCTCATCGACGGTCACGATGGGAAAGCTTGCGGCCGCCCGCGACAGACCTCCCTTGAGACGGCGCGCCGCCTCCGCCTTGCCGAGGCGGTGCGGGATGGAAACGATGAGCGGTGCGGTCATGTGACTGGCCCTCAACCCGGTCTATGGCATCCAGTTTCTCACGGCAAAAGGAAACCACGCGCGACCGACCGTCACGACCTGGCCTCCAATTGCTTCATCGCCGACTTGATCGATGATGCCGCCTCCTCATAGCCCTGCCAGGCCTTTGTCCTGGCAAGCAGCGCCGGCACCGTATGGATGGTAAAACGTTTGGGATCAAGGTCGCCCTTCACCTGCGCCCAGGTCAGAGGCATCGAGACGGTCGCGCCATCGCGCGCCCGCGGCGACAGCGGGGCGACCGCGGTCGCCATCCGGTCGTTGCGCAGATAGTCGAGGAAGATCTTTCCCTTGCGGAGCTGCTTCGACATGTTGAGGAGATAACGGTCGGGCGCGTCGCCGGCCATCCATTGGCAAAGCCCCTGCGCAAAGGCCTTGGCTTCCTTCCAGCTCACCTTCTCCTTCGCACCATGGAGCAGCGGCACGACAACATGCATGCCCTTGCCGCCGGTGGTCTTGCAAAAACTTTCCATGCCGACATCGGCAAGGCGCTGCCGCATCTCCCTGGCAGCGGCGACCACGTCGGCAAAGTCGACATCCGGAGCGGGGTCGAGATCGAACACCAGCCTTCCCGGCGTGTCGTAGGCATTGGGCGCGCAATTCCAGGGATGCAACTCGAGCCCGCCAATCTGCGCGACCGCAGCAAGGCCTTCCACGCGATCGATCTGCAGATAGGGCTTGCGATCGCCCGAGACTTTCGCGAGCTCGAGATATTTCGGCGTTCCCTGCATCGCGTGGCGCTGAAAGAAGGACTCGCCCTTGATGCCATCAGGGGCACGGATGATCGAGCAAGGGCGTCCTTTGATGTGCGCGATCAACCATTCACCAACCGCTTCGAAGTAACGCGCAAGGTCGAGCTTGGTCACCGGACCGTCGCCGGCATCCGGCCAAAGCTCCTTGTCGGGCTTTGAAATGACAACGCCCATGACTTCGCTGGATTTGCCGGCCGACGCTCTGCCGGATTTGACTGCAGTCTTCGCGACGGCAGGCTGGGTTACGCTGGTCATCGCGGGCCTCTCTGCCTTCACTTCGCGCGCGGGCTTGTCTTCCCGCAATCCCTTGAACGCCGCCTGGCGAATATTGCCGTCGGCGGTCCAGCCGGCAAATTCGATCTCGGCGACCAGCTCCGGCTTCAGCCAGTGCACATCGCGCTCCTTGCGTGGCGCGTTTTCGCCGCGGAACGGGCTTTCTTCCGAGGCGTTGGCCTTCAATGCCGGCATGATCCGCCGCACCGTATCCTGACCGAAGCCGGTGCCGATCATGCCGACAAAGACGAGATGATCGCCGCGATAGACGCCCGCCATCAGCGAACGGAATTTGCCGCCCGTCGTCTTCCAGCCGCCGATCACGACCTCCTGTCCCACCCTGGCTTTGGCCTTGGTCCAGGCTTCAGAGCGGCCGGAACGGTAAGGTGCACCCAGTTTTTTCGAGACGATGCCTTCGAGCGCGAGCTGGCGCGCGGAGTCCATCACCGCCTCGCCGTCGGCCTCGAAATGTTCGACATAGCGAATGCTGGCGCCCTTGCCCTTGCGCGCTTCGAGCAGCGCTTTCAGGCGCGCCTTTCGCTCGCGGAGAGGCAGCCGGCGCAGGTCGAAACCGTCGGCGAACAACAGGTCGAAGGCGAAGAAGATGAGCTGGCCGGTCTTGCCGTCGGCAATCGCAGCCTGCAGGCTGGAGAAGTTCGGATTGCCCTCATGATCGAGCGCGACGATCTCGCCGTCGATGAGGGCGTCGGGCAGCGCGCTGCCTTCCTTTGCGATTGCGGAGAACTTGTCGGTCCAATCCAGCCCCTTGCGAGTCTTCAGGCTGACCTCGCCATCCTCGACACGAAGCTGCACGCGATAGCCGTCGAACTTGATTTCGTGGCCCCAGCCCTCGCCGCGCGGCGGACGTTCCACCGCCGTGCAGAGCTCCGGCGCAACGAAATCGGGCATCGAGGAGACTTTCCGCGCGTCAGGCGCGGCGACCGCCAAGCTGATCGCCCGTCCGGCGCGTGCGTCGGCGGCGATGCCGCGGTAGGAGTGCCATATCGCATCCGCGTTCATCCTTCGGCTCTTAGCCGTCATGAACGGCCTGGGTGCCCTACCCTTGCCGGCCGCGATCTGCTCCATCGCCCGGCCCGATGCGGACGAACGGTCCTCATCGAGAATCGTGTTGGCCTCGCCCTCTCGCGCATACTCGTCGCGATGCTTGATCAAAAGCCAGTTGGTGCGCTTTTCGCCGCCGCGATTGCGCATGCGCACCAGCACCCAGCTTCCGTGCAGCTTCTCGCCGTCAAGCGTGAACTTGAGATCGCCCTTCTTGAAGCCGCGCTCCGGATCGTCCGAATCCCAAAAGCCACGATCCCAGATCATGACGGTGCCGCCGCCATACTCGCCTTTCGGGATAGTGCCTTCGAAGTCGCCGTAATCGAGCGGATGATCTTCCACCTCGACCGCCAACCGCTTGTCGTGCGGATCGAGCGACGGGCCGCGCGTCACCGCCCAGGACTTGAAGACGCCATCGAATTCGAGTCTGAGGTCGTAGTGCAGCCGGGTCGCCGCGTGTTTCTGGATCACGAAGCGCCGTCGCTTTGACGAGGCGACCTTCTTCTCCCCGGATGGCTCCGCGGTCTTCTCGAAGTCGCGCTTCTTGCGATAGGTCGACAGTCGCTTCAGTGGCACAAGCGTTTCCGGTCCGTTCCAATGGGCGCACCCTATCACGCCCTCCCGGACGCCCGGAACCAAAACCCCCGAGCATCTGTTGAAGTTCCAGGAATTGACAAAGCCCCCTCGAGCTTCTGGAGGGGCTCGCCCTCGTCTTCCGCTACTTGGTGCTCTTGCGCTTCTTCGAACTCTTCCTGGGCACCTTGGCGCCTCGTTTTCGCGCCTCCGACAGTCCGATCGCAATCGCTTGCTTGCGGCTCTTCACCTTCCGCTTCGAGCGACCGCTTCTCAATGTCCCCGCTTTGCGTTTGCGTATCGCGCGACCAACCTTGGCGGATGCCTTCCTCGAATATCTGCGTGCCATGCAAATCCTCCCGCTAGCGAGAGTCCAATCTTCGCAGCATGCCAAAGTTCCAGGCCTGCAACTTCACTCAATCCGCCGCGCGCAGGCGATAGCCGATACCGGTTTCGGTAAGCACGAATTGCGGGCGCTCGGGGTCGGTCTCGATCTTCTGCCGGAGCTGGCGCACATAGACCCGCAGATATTGCGCGTCGGTCATCTCGTCCCACAGCTCCTTCAGCAGAAAGCGGTGGGTCAGCACCTTGCCCGCGTGCTGGACCAACACCCGCAGTAGGTCATATTCCTTGGGCGACAGTTTCACTTCCTTGTCGCCGACCTTGACGATGCGGCGAACGAGGTCGACCGAGAGATCGCCCGCATGAAACACCGGTCGCTCGCCGTGAACCTGCAACTGGTGGCGTAACGCCGCGCGGAGGCGGGCGAGCAGCTCATCCATCCCGAACGGCTTGGTCAGGTAATCGTCGGCGCCGAGGTCGAGCGCCTGAACCTTGCCCGCTTCGTCGCCGCGGCTCGACAACACAACGATCGGCACACTGTCGTTGCGGGCGCGGATCATCCGCAGCAATTCGTGGCCCTGGATATCCGGCAAGCCGAGATCGAGGATAATCAGCGCCGGGTTTTGCGCGAGCAGTTCAAGCGCCACCTTGCCGTTCGGCGCCTCCAGCGTTTCGTAGCCCTGCGTGGTCAATCCCATCCGCAGCAACTTGCGGATCGGGGGTTCGTCGTCGACAACGAGAACCTTGATTGGCGTCGCGCTCATGCAGCGGTGTCCAGTTTTCCCGCCGAGGCCGGAATCGGCAGGCGGATCGTGAGCACCGCACCACTGCGATCGGTACGGTTGGCGGCCGAAATCCGGCCATGCATCGCCTCGACGAAGCCCCGTGAGATCGCAAGTCCGAGACCGGTGCCGGGCCGGACATGGTCGGCCTTCTGCACCCGGTAGAACTTGTCGAAGATGCTTTCGAGTTCTGCCGGCGGAATGCCCTCGCCTTCGTCGGCAATCTGCAGCAACACCGAATTGGCGTCGCGCGAGCTTCGGATCGAGATGGTCGTCTCCGATGGCGAATATTTGGCGGCATTGTCGAGCAGGTTGAAGATCACCTGCTCGAACAGAACGGCATCGAGCTCGAGCATCGGCAAATCCGCGTCGAGCTCGAGCGAGATCCTGTGCCGTGAAAGAATCTTGCTGCCTCGCCTCAGCGCGCTGCCGACGATCTCGCCGATGTCGTGCAGCGCAGTGTTCGGCACGATAGCGCCGGACTCCAGCTTGGTCATGTCAAGCAGGTTGGCGATGAAACGGTTGAGCCGCTCGGACTCGTCGATCACGGTCGCGAGCAGGTCACGCTTTTCGGTATCCGACAGGCCATACTCGAGATCGCGCATGGTAGAGGCCGCGCCGAGCACGGACGCCAGCGGCGTCTTCAGGTCGTGCGAAATCGAGGTGAGCAGCGCCGAGCGCAGCCGCTCCGATTCCACGGTGCGCTTGACCTTGTCCATGTCCTCGACCAGCAGCACCCGCTCGATGGCGAGCGCCCCCTGGTCGACCAGCGCGTCCAGCAAGCGGCGCTGGTCCGGCGTCAGCAACGGGCCCGTTCGGTCATTGTCGATGCCGATAACCCCGATCGAACCGCGCCCGGTCCGCATTGGCAGAAACAGCCGCTTTGCGCCCGGCAGCGTGTCCGAGCCGCGGCCCGCGGGGCGGTCGTTACTCCACGCCCAGTTCGCCGCTGCCAGGTCTGCCTTATCGAGTTGATCCTCGGGCGGGTAGCCCGCCTTCACCGTCAACACGCCGTCTTCGGGCAACAGCAAAACCACGCGC
>Ga0310914_10000908_pt1 | contig 18453 bp, 22 predicted proteins | sample GREbulkMGAN108_FD_203450 | JGI IMG/M metagenome (GOLD analysis project Ga0310914, IMG submission 203450) | Lab enrichment of tropical soil microbial communities from Luquillo Experimental Forest, Puerto Rico - GRE.bulkMG.AN108 | ecosystem: Environmental > Terrestrial > Soil > Tropical forest >... | reverse complement strand
AAGATTTTTTTTCATGCATTCAAAGGCTTGGCACTTCTGCTTCTTGTGATTGAGCGGCTAGCTCTTGATAGGACTGGTCCCGATGCTCTAGAATGCCTCTAACATAAGACCGCGGTTGCGGCATTGAGGGGGGCTTATACCATTGAGGGGCGCCCTAATGTCCGATTTTGTCACTTGATGATTTTTCTTGCAGGCTTTTGCTCATCTGATTTCTACGCGTAGGCATATGACAGGCGGACGTCATCGTTAGGAGGATCGATCCTCCAGAACCAGCCCTCTGTCAGCACCGCAAAGGCCGTGCGCACGAAGCCGTCAATTTCGCTTACCCACATCAACCGGCCATTGATCAGCGATCAGCCTGATATCAGTGGAGCTGCAATATGAAGCGGTGGTTTAACTGGCCCGAAGATAATCGGCACGAGCACACCGTCGGGGCAATCCTGTCGGTGACCATGATAAGCGTCACGGTGGCATGGGTTGGTGCCTTGGCCTTGCTGGTGGGAAAATTCGTGTTCTGAATTATTGACTCAGGGAAGCTCGATAGCGGCTGCCCTGAAGGTGATTGACGTTTATCTCTGATTTCGGCAGGCCACAATGTTCAAACGCGCGGGACAGAGCTTGCCGGTTGTGACCATCTTGCTTTCGATGTGCGCGGTCGCCAAGGCTGGCAATGAACGCGTGATTTACGCGTCGGTACGCGAGATTGCACTCGCGCCAATCGGCTGGATCGAGTTCTGTGTGAAAAATCCGGCCGAGTGTTCGGGCCGTCCGAGCCGGCCGCGCGACATCGTGATGTCGCAGACGGCATGGCGCGACCTGCTGAGGGTCAATCGTTGGGTGAACGAGACGATCACGCCGGTGAGCGATATAGATCATTGGGGTGTGAGCGACAGGTGGTCGCTGCCGACAGACGGCTACGGCGATTGCGAGGATTACGTGCTCTTGAAGCGCAAGATATTGATCGATGCGGGATGGCCGCGCGAAGCGCTGTTGATCACCGTCGTGAGCGACAACAAGGGCGAAGGACATGCCGTGCTGACGGTAAAGTCGAACAAGGGCGAGTTCATTCTCGATAACAAGAACGAAAATGTGCTGGCCTGGACCGAGACCGGTTACCGCTTCATCAAGCGCCAATCGCAGAGCGATCCCAATGTTTGGGTTTCGCTTGGCGACAGCCCTGCGGCGGCTTCAACCGCGAGCCTCGCCCAAGTCACTATCAATGTTTCGGAATGGCAACCGAGTTACGCCGACCGGGCCGGGAACGGAAGCCGCCGCCGGTCAGGCAATCGGCAAAAAACCTCAATGGGGTTGGCGCGAGACCGAAAATAACCGTTGCCTCGTCGAAAGCACCAAATGCGGGGTTGGCACGGCTAACCCATTGGCGGGACTCGGTTGTCGCAAAACCTCCGAGCGCACCACCAAAATCGCATTTTGATATTTCAGCGATCGACCTCCGGCTGTTGCGCGAGGAAATCGATCAGCGGCTGCAGCAGGCCGCGTAGGCTGCTCGCGGCGCCCTAAGCCGACATGACGGTGTGCGAATCTGAAGTCAGCACTTTCGGGGGTAGAGCGGATATCCGGTTGGATTCGCCGAACGTCTGCAAGTGACCCTGGCTGTGTGAAAATGCGGTGATGCTGTTATGATTTCCCTGTCGTTCCGGGGGGAATTATGAACGCCTTTTCGGCCGACACTCATGATCGTCGCCTTGCGGATTTGATCCAGATCAAATGCCACTGCGAGGCATTCGCGATCACCGCGACCAAGGCCGAAACAAAACGCAAGGCCGCTTAAACCCGCCCTTAACGCGCGCACGCTTAGCTGAGGTCGCAGCGGCACGACCACGCAGTGTTGTCGCCTGCTTCGCCGATTTGGCTTTAAGGCCTGAGCAATGTTTTCAGGTGTCACGTTACGCAACGTGCAAGGCAGCCGAGCCTATGACTGGGCGATGCGACTGTCGACTGCGCTCTACTCGCTCTATGCGCTCGGTCACGATGTCATCGGTTTCTATCACGACGCTCAACATGATCCTGCTTCGTGGGCACATGCCGATTTCGGGTTGATCGTGGCAACGCTCGCGCGCGCCTCGCAATGGATGTTTGTCGCTCTTCTCGGCCTGCTGCCGTTGATCCGGCATCGCCCGGTTGCGAAGTCGGAAGGCATGCTGCCGCGCCTTGCCGCCCTAATGACCGTGTTGATCCCGCCACTTTGCATATTGCTGCCGCGCGCGCCCGCCAATCTCGCGTTCAACCTCGCTGCCGTCTTCGTCGGATTGACGGCGAGCGTGCTTGCCGTGATGACGCTCAGCTTTCTCGGCCGTTCGTTCAGTGTCATGCCGGAAGCGCGCCGCCTGGTGACGGCGGGTCCTTACGGTTTCGTCCGGCATCCGCTCTATCTGTTCGAACTTCTCGGTGTGATTGGCATCCTGCTGCAGGTGCGATCCTTGTCCGGGGTCGCGCTGCTCGCCGTGATCGCCGCGCTGCAGGTGGCGCGCGCACGATGGGAAGAGGGGGTGTTGACCGGCGCCATCCCCGAATATGCGGCCTATCGGGAGCGGGTGCCGTTCCTGCTGCCGCGACAGCCGCTTGGCCTGTTTGCGCTGCTAAGAGACGATGCGTCGGCGCGGCGTCGCTGCGGCCTCGTCATGAGTTCAGCATTCGGCCTGGTCGCTCTGGTCATGGTTGCAATGCTGTCGTTGACCGGCTGAGGAGAGCGGCGGTGTTTGGAGTGCTGCGATTCCTGTTGGCTTATCTGGTGATTCTTAGTCACCTGGTCGGGACCGACTACGTCGCCCATTTCGGCTTTTACGCGGTGCGCGGCTTCTTCGTGATATCCGGCCTGCTGATGACGGCGGCCCTGAACGAGGTTTATGCCTTTGATGCAAGGCGATTCTGGCTCAACCGCGCGCTTCGGCTGTTGCCGCCCTATTATCTCGTTTGCCTTCTGACATTGGCGGCAATTGCACTCGCACCGGCGCAGACTGCCGACTACCTGAAGTTCTGGCGCGGTAGCCCGCATCTGGGCGATCTCCTCGCCAACATGACGATCCTGCCGCTGCAACTGACTTACGCGTCATTTCGTCTGGTTCCACCATACTGGTCGGTGGCGATCGAGATCGACATGTATTTTCTTTTGTTCCTGATCGTCTCGCGCCGGATGGAGTGGGCGGCGCTCGCGCTGGTGGCAGGGCTCTCCTTTCAGATGGCCTGGGTCTTGGATTCGATGAGCTGGAGCATCAACTATTTCACGGCGCCGGCCGCGATCTTTCCCTTTGCCGTCGGCGCGCTGCTCTACTTTCTGCGCCAACGCAATCTGTGGGTCGCTTCAGGGCGCCTTGGAGCCGGCGCCTTTGTCGCCTGGCTCTGCAACATGCTTGCGGGCGGCGCAGCCTTGCCGGAGACGCATATATTCGGCGCCGGATATTTCCTCGACACGCTCTGCTTTGCCATTGTGGTGTCCGCCCTATCGGGGCTGCAGAAGCAACGCGTCGGTCCGGCTGTCGCGCGCATCGACCAAACTCTTGGCGAATGGTCCTATTTTGCTTTCCTGGTGCACTGGCTCTGCAGCTTCACGGTCGCTACCGTATTGCCGGTCGGCGAACAACGCGGCTGGCTGTTGTTCTTCGCAACCACGCCGCTGGTGCTGGTTGCCTGTGCCTGTTTTGCCGTATTCAACCGCAAATGTATCGAACCATGGCGCGACAGGGTCCGTGGCGGATTTGCGGGATTTGCGCGGCCTGTGCCGGCGGCGCTGGCAGGCGAATGAACGCTGACCTATCGAGCCAGTCTGCGGACAGTTATCGCCAAGTCGGTAGGACCAGAAAAAGCAAGCCCCTTAAAAGGTGGCTTTTGACCCGATCGGCATCGTTCTGATCATATCGGGGACCGGGGCCGCCCCCGCAGATTGTGAATGTGTTGTGTCTTTCATGTAGGCTCAGGTCGATCATCGTGGGAGAATGGTGGCCCCGACCGGGTCCGCGATCATATTCTCAGCCCATGCTTAGGAGGGTGATTAAATGTGGATAATGATGAACAACAGCTATCTATCCATCGTAAGCAAGGATTGTGGCCCTGCCGAACTGCTGGTCAGGGCCCGGCGTGCCGGGGATATCGAGAGAGTATTCCCCCATGCCAAGGTAACGCGGCACACCAATACTGATTATCTGTACCGGGCGGTTCTGCCACGCGATGCGGTGAAACAGGCCTTGGCCGCAATGATCGACCAGATCGATTACCCGAACTTCAAGGATAGTGTTGAAGACAGGTCCTTGCATGCGGCCTATGTCAGTGTCTGGTGTGCAATGGCAGGATTACAACATCCGCCGCCAGACCCCGAGCGGGCGACCCATGCGAGGTCAACTCTATCCTCGCGAAACACACAGTAGCGCCTGGGGTGATCGGCCGGACGGGATTCGCGCGCAGGCGATGGCCATCCTATTTAGTTTCGGGCAGCCATTCCGGCCCGAATGGCCCGAAATACCTCGGCAACTGAGGAGCGAGTCGTTGACCTAGATCATTCCCGAAACCGCTGGAGGCCGCATTCTGTCCATCAGGAATTAGGGGGAGGTCAAAATGGCGATCTCAAACCAACATTTCGAAACATGCCTCGGTGCGGCTCTTGGTTAGTTAGCCTCCAATGGGATGAGCGCGTCAATCCGGGGGAAGTCCAAGACCTGTGGCACTGCTGGCAGTGTCGAAACGAATTTGTCACGGTGGAAGCTTCTAACGAAAAGGAGCCTTCAGTCGTCGAGATCACCAAGCCTTTCTTTACGAGCCTGGTGATGGAATGATGATCGCGGATCAGGGAGGGTTGGTGGCCAGCTCTAAAAACGCATGGGTGAATTCGCCAGCCCCCGGCAAGCGGCATGAGCGCTCGTGACTTCTCACTGGCAATATCAAATTAGGTTTGATGTGCTCGACACGGCGACCGCGGAATCAATACGCCGAAATGTTCGCGGTCCGGCACTTGCGCCGCTGTTCGATGTACTTAGCGAGCATCGCGCTGCGCCGAAATGCCAGTTCGATGCTTTCGCGGAGTATGTCGCCGCAGCAGAGGAGAAGGGTGTCGAAGATTATCCGCTCTACGGGTGGACGAAGGCAACCATCGAAGATCCGGCGAAGAGAGAAAAATATTTGAAATCCTTTACGCTCTACGTGGATGACCGGGAGGTCTATGCCAAGGAGATTGCCGACGCTCTGGAGGCAGACTTGCAGCCACTCGCCCGCAGCGGGATCATCAATCGAATATCCAAGTTTAACACCAATCCTGCCAATAATCCTCAGCCACCGAAGCGCCTCCGCGAGTGAGGGGCGCGCGAAGGACGTCGGTAAAACAGCGGGGCAGGGACTCCGAAGGCTTTCGTCGCTCTCCTTGCCTCTTGGTTGGTCCTGATGTTCGCAAGTTTCGGTCTCTTCGCGCCGCGCAGGCGCCGCGATGAAGCAACAGACCAATGCGGACCGACAAGCTCGCCGACCAGTACAGCACGCACACCGATTACTGCCGCCACATGGCAGAGGCTCAGAAACTGCCGCTGGTGAGTCATGTTCCAAAGGCTGTGGACGTGGCGGCCAAGCCCAGAGATGGTCGGGTCGGTAAGCCCGGCAAATGGTATCGGACAAAAGGAGAGGCCGCCCCTGTCAGTGCGGCCTCGAGTCAGCATTCAGAGGAAGAACGACACCTCAAACGCTGAGGCATCATTGGCACGATAGACTTCTCGGAAGGGCGATGGTTGATCCACATCAATTGCCGCACGCCAAGGGCTATGCCGTCCGGACGACCAACGTCGGACTGACGATTGCTGTTGGCAGGACCAGCCTTTGACTCAGGGAAGGGCGCTGGTGCGTCATTCCGAGAGGGCAATGGTTTTGTGCCGGATGACCGAGGTTGTCACGACCACACGCCTCTCTGATTTGACTCACATTTCGAGATGGGCACATGCCAGGACGCTGGACAGGAAGCTGGCACGAGCCGGATCACACCCAATCGCTTTGGAGAACGAGGTGCCAAACCATTTACTCGTCAACGAACCATCGTTGTCGACCCAGGGGATCGGTGGCAGTTGCGGCAGATAAGATGCATACGGCAGCACTTTCGCAAGCGTCACTCTGCCCGGATACTGTGCGAGGAAAGCCTTATTCATTCCGCCGTCCAGCCCGCTGTAGATTGGGGCGGCTGGCACGTTGTCTTTAAGCAATTGCGCGTATTCGAGTTCGTCGGTGCGTTGTTTCTCCAGCGACCGCCGGGCAATTTTCGGATTCACGACAAAGGCCGGGCATTTATCGGTGGGAATGAACACAAGAGGATTCGGCGAATTTGGTGGTGGTTGCGCATCGAATACATAGTGTCGATTGCACACATCCACTTTGGGTTCGAGATGCGTCGTCTCGAAGTGATCGTTGCCGATCTTGAGCATTTTCCAGAAGGCCAAGTTCGGACTATTTCGATGCCGCGCCAGATTCGCCGGCGTCAAGCGGAACGGATAAGCTTGGACCTGGAATGACGGCCGGCCGCCGAGGAATGAGTCGCGCGCTAGCGAATAGATCTCGCTTATCTGTTCGTCGGTCATGGCATAGCAACCGCTCGACGAGCAGTCGCCATGGATCATGAGCAAGCTGCCGTCGCGCTTGTTCGCTTTGTCGAAGCTGTTGGGGTAGCCGACGTTGATCGCAAGATAGTAGTTGGAGTTGGGATTCATCAACTCGGGTGTAATTGTATAGAACCCCTCCGGAGCCTGACGGTCGCCCTCCTGCAACTTCGGCCCAAGATCGCCCGACCACCGACAGATCGGATAGATCTTGAGGATCTGGAAAAGGCCGGTGGTGTCCTGTTTCCAGACCTCGAGTTCCGCCTCTTCCTTGAAAAGGCGGATAACGACAGGTGAGTATTTTGGCATCTTCTTTTGTCGGAGCAACAAGAGCAACTCGGGCGGTAGCTCCCTTGTTGCCCTGGTCGGCAACCCATTACTGTTTTCGCCAAGGCACGTGACAGGCGTCAACCCCGCGCAAAAAGCCGCCAGCACAAGCGCACGGAGTACCGCGGCGCCGATCATTGCTGTAACTCCAAGTGGAACCGTTCCATCTGGATAGCCTGTAGTCGGTGGCTTTCGTAAGGCAAATCCAGATTGGCGCAGATGGGCGCAGGCGCCGACGAGGTTCGAGCTTGTCGTCAACCTCAAGAACGCCAAGGCGCTCGGTCTCGCCGTTCCGCTCTCACGGCTTGCCCGCGCCGACAAGGTGATCGAATAGTACGCTGTTTGCTGCGCCGCATGAGTCCGAAAGCCGCCCCTGAACGGACATGCCGGCTGGCGAGCCTGACGTCTGCTTTCTGAGGTGGGTAGACCCGAAATGGCCAGCGCTTCAGATCACTTCCGAACCCCAAGCGGCCCTGACGCTGCGGTGGCCCGGTTAATCCGACTGAATTGCCGCCACGGCAAGGCGCAACGTGTTAATCTTCAGTTCCGACAGGCGATGTCCTTCAAGAGGGGCAGATGCGACGACGGGATTTTATCGCGAGTGTGGCTGCGACGGCGATGGTTTGGCCGGTCGCGTCGCATGCGCAACAAGCCCGCCCAATACGCAAGATCGGTGTTCTGCTGAATTATCTCTCGGGAGACCTCGAAGGTCAGGCGAGGATGAGAGCATTTGCGACAGCGATGCGGAATCTCGGTTGGATCGAGGGAGAAAATCTGCAAACCGAAATTCGCTTCGCCGGCGATGAAGCCGATCGCTATCCCAGGTACGCAAAAGAGTTGGTGGAAGCGGCGCCAGATCTCATTGTTGCGTCGGCCAGCCCAAGCGTGGAGGCTCTGCAAGGGCTCACCCACAATGTGCCTGTGGTTTTTGTGAACGTGATCGATCCGGTCGGTGCAGGGTTCGTAAAAAGCCTGGCTCGGCCGAGTGGAAACATGACCGGATTCACCGTGTTTGAATACAGCATTAGCGGCAAATGGCTGGAGCTGCTGAAAGAGCTTACGCCCGGCCTGAAGCGAGTGGCGGTCGTGCGAGACCCGTCCCTCGCTGCGGGCATTGGGCAGTTCGCCGTGATTCAGTCCTTGGCTTCGTCGACCTCGGAAATGGAGCTAACAGCCCTCGATCCGCGCGATCGAGAGATCGAAAGGGGTTTGACAGAGTTTGCCGGCGAGCCCGGCGGTGGGATGATCATAACGGCAAGCTCGTCGGCAAGCACACGCCGCCAGCAATTGCTTTCGTTGGCACTTCGCTATCGTCTGCCGACAGTCTGTCCGTTGCGATTTTACCTCGTCGATGGCGGTCTTGCCGCCTATGGGCCGGATATTCCCGCTATTTACTCGCGCGCAGCCGACTACGTTGATCGAATACTCAAGGGGGCGAGACCCGCCGATCTGCCGGTGCAAGCACCCACAAGGTACGAACTCGTGATTAATTCGAAAGCCGCAAAGGCTCTCGCGCTTTCAGTCCCCGCCAGCTTACTCGCCCGTGCCGACGAGGTGATTGAGTGAACGAGGAAAATGTCGGCTCATGGCCCGAAGCTGACTTGCGTCGTGGTCGTTGCAACTTGACTTCCGGGGGGTAGACCTCGGGCTGGCCTGACCTGTTCCTCCGATTAGGGAGCGTGAGATGACGTCAGTGCTAACAGAGCTATCGCTTCGAACCAAATCCCCATCGAACCGGGCAAGCGCACATTTCCATCGTGTGTTTTCCGTCCTCATCGCCACCGCCGCCCTTTGCTTTCCCGTCGAAGCCGGAACAAAACCGAAGGTCCTTAGCGTGGTCATGCATTCCGACCTGCGCGTAATCGACCCCATCTATACCACTGCCTACATCACGCGGGACCATGGCTACATGGTCTACGACACCCTGCTTGCGACGGATTCACACCTGAAGATCAGGCCGCAAATGGCGGACTGGAAGGTGTCCGACGACAAGCTCACCTACACGTTCACCCTGCGCGACGGCCTGAAATGGCACGACGGCCAGCCGGTCACGGCGGAGGATTGCGTGGCTTCGCTGAAGCGCTGGGCTGCGCGCGACGGCATGGGCCAGAAGCTGATGGACTTTACGGCGAGCCTGGAAGCGACGGATGCAAAGACCATCACGTTGAAGCTGAACGAGTCCTATGCGTACGTGCTGGAATCGATCGGCAAACCCTCGTCGCTGCCCGCCTTCATGATGCCGAAACGACTGGCCGAAACGCCCCCGGACAAGTCGATCCCGGAGCAGATCGGCTCGGGTCCGTTCAAATTCGTGACTGCCGAATTTCAGCCGGGCATAAAGTCGGTTTACGTGAAGAATCCTGACTATGTGCCGCGCAGTGAACCGCCGGATTGGACCTCGGGCGGCAAGGTCGTGAAGGTCGATCGGGTCGAATGGATCACCATGGCCGATCCGCAGACTGCGCTGAACGCGCTACAGGCCGGTGACATCGATTTCGTCGAGCGGCCGCCGTGGGACATGCTGCCGATTCTGGAGAACGACCGGAGACTCGTCGTGCACACCCTCGACGCTGCCGGCTTTCAGACGTTCGGGCGCATGAACTTCCTTCACCCTCCATTCAACAACCTGAAAATGCGGCGGGCGGCGCTGCTGGCTTTGCGGCAGAAGGATGTGCTCGACGCTCTCACAGGCAATCCAAAATATTACAGGCTCTGTGGAGCCGTGTTCGGCTGCGATACTCCTTTGGCCACCGACGTCGGATCGGAAGTCCTGGTGAAGGGCAATGGCATGGCGGAGGCGAGAAAGCTGCTCGCGGAATCCGGTTATGATGGCACACCTGTCGCGATCATGGCGCCGGGGGACGTATTAGCGGTGAAATCACAGCCGATCGTCGCGGCCCAGCTCCTGCGAGCGGCCGGTTTCAAGGTGGACGTGCTCGCGATGGACTGGCAGACCTTGGTCACGCGTCGCACCAGCCAAAAGCCGCCGAAGGAGGGCGGCTGGAACATGTTCTTTTCCAACCTGACGGGACAAGATATCGCCAACCCGATTACCCATCTTCAAATCAACGGCAAAGGTACGAACGGCGCCTGGTTCGGCTGGCCGCGGGACTCCAATATGGAAGAATTGCGTGACGCCTTTGCGCGAGCGAAGTCCCTGGAGGAGCAGAAGGAGATCGCGACCGAGATCCAGGCGCGCGTTTACGACCAGGTGATCTACATTCCGCTCGGGCAGTGGACCATACCATCCGTCTGGCGCAGGGAGATCAGCGGTGTACTCGACGGCCCCGCCACACCAGTATTCTGGAACGTGGAGAAAACGGACTGAAATAGACTCGCCGCTGCGAAATCCTTGAGACAGAGTCGCCCGCCTTTTTGGTCCCGTGCCGAACCAGGCGCCGACCGCCGCAACGTCGGCTGTCGAGGCTAAAGCGCGATGAGATCAGGTTGATATTGCTGCGCCGGAGGTGCGCTCGCTCCCCCGCTTGCGGGAGAGGGTTGGGGGTTGGGGCATGAACGACGGGCACTTTAGGTACGTTTGCCCCCACCCGCCGCACTCTTTGAGCTCCGCAATCCGGCCGCACGTCGGCGCCGCGCTCGCGTGTAAGAACCCGGCGGAAGCCGATGCCTTCTCACTTCGCGGGGATAGCGACAGGTGGCGGAGGTGAGGCATAGGCGGCTGGCGGCGGAGGCGCATAGTTAGGACAAACCTGGACAGGCTGCCCGGTGTACCCGACGACCCGGCCGTAGGGATCGTAAGCCGCTTGGGATGTCCAGTAGCACCCGGGGCCGTAAAGCGGCTGAGCATAACCGGGATACACGACATAGCCTGCGGGGCGTGAGGCCACGATTGCGCCGGCAATTATCGCGCCGCCGACGACCCCGGCCGCAACCCCTGGCCCCCATCCCCAGCCGCGTCGCCAGTACGCCGACGCATCTGTTGTGGTCGCGGCGAAAGTGAGCCCGATTGTTGCACTCATCAGCAAAACAGCGAGCATCCTTTTCATCAGCTTCTCCTTTAACGTATCCACCAATTATAGCGGGCCAAGGCGCAGAGGCAGCGAAGGCATCTCCGTTCACTATGCCAACAAGCTGTTGCTCCGTATTAAGTCAAAACCGCGGTACCCTACCCAATTGAAACAAGATTCTGTCGCTCATTCGAGATTAATTCGCTGTAATGTTTTGCGTGCAGGCCGGATTCACATGCTGCATGAGTTGCCAGATGCTGCAGCACCGAGCCTTTTCTCATTTACGGTGGGCTGCTCGGCGCACCCCGTACAGGGTTGGCGCCGACGCTGGCGTGCAAAGGCATAATAGTTCGGCCCAGATATTGTCTTGCACGCATTGGCGATGCGAGGAGAACCGGCAATTATTGGAATAGCCCCAATGGCAACCCTGCAGCGGGTAGCGCGCGGCGATGGCCGATGATGTTGCATCGACCAGCAGCAGAGTGAAGGCGGCAAGCGCAATGATCGTAGGATGCCGCATGCTTCTGCTCCGCTTCGAGCTTTCAACAACGTGCTCCACAATCGTGCTCTCGCGCGACGGATACTGGTTGGTCCAGCCGTAGCCCCGCTCACCGCTCGTTTCGCATGTAGGCGCTATGAGCGGTGATCAGTTTGAGATCAGGATCGTCATAAAGAACAGGCTGCGGCTTCAGCTTGTAATTGGACAGTGCGTCCAAGGCGGCCTCCTGGCGCCTCTCGGCGTGGGAGATCATCAGCACAGCAGCAACGCAAGCCAAGCTCACGCAGGCCAGCAATATCCTCAAGGCGCCCTCCTTTCGGAAGATCACGATGAATCAAGCGGGCAACGCTTCTGATCACGCCGCTGCGCTATCTTCCTTGTCCGCGCCCCGCATTGAGCGCGTCGTCCGGCAGTAGCCGCTTGCTCCCCTATGCCGCTAAGGCAAAAAACCGAAACCCGGCTGCCGCGAGCCTATCGGGAGATAACTCTTTAACCGTTTCCGACTCTGCAAACAGAAAGCAGCTCGGACAGTTGAACAGATGCAGATTGGTGACCGGGACAAATCTAACGAGCTCCGACCGACACCACCGCATCTCGATGCCGCAGGTCGGGCAGGTCGGCACTTCACGATCTTCCAGCGAGTGCTTCAGTCTGTCCATCACAACCCTCCCCAGGTCGAGTGATGAAAGCCCCAAGCCCAACAGGCAAAGCCTTTACCCACAGGTTCGACGTGTCATCAGCTACCTTGTTCACGGCTTTTTCCAGGCGTCTTCTGGGCGTCTCTCGGACTAACTCTCCGTATGTTCCGGGGAGGAGGAGGGGGAACTCAAGCAGGTGGCGAGAAGGCAATCGCTGCCTATAGCAGCGCGGCTTACGGTGAAGCGCTCAAGGCACCAGACGACGGAGACTCGGCCTCGAATGGCGCCGCGAGTATCCCGTCCGGACGACGTACCGGCAGGCGCCTCAGATCGTGACGATATTGTTGTTTGCAACTTGCAACTTCGAGCGCGTTCACGCGACCAGCGGCCGTGCCGCTATCCGTGAACTTCACGTTACCTAATCAGAAGCTGAAAACCAGCACAGCGGCGAGTGCCGCCGATACTGTGCCGAGTGTGATTGCAAAAAAAATGAATGCCCCATCGCTCATGGGTCCTAGTGTAGCGCCGTTCTGCGACGGTTGCTTGCTCCAGTTGGGGCGGCCCTTGCGAATGCAATTTATTTCTCTTTGAGAAAGGCGCGGCAGAGGTGTTCTTCTAGAAGGGTTCGATCGATTCTGTGTCCGCTTCGGTCCATAGCCGACACTTTCGGGCGCCAGTATCTACGGCGCCTGGACCTGGACAGGCTTTCCAGGCTCCGCGGCTGAGCCCTGCACGATCACCAGATAGCGCCGCGGCAACTCGACCTCGCCCTGCACGATCTGGCGGATCGGACCGAGCGCGTTCACGATCGCTGCACCCGCCGGGTTGGTCATGAAATTGGTCAACGGCTCCAGCGCACCGGAGCCGTCCTTGCCGGCGGCGAGCGCGAGCACATAAGGATGCATCGGTTCAAGGCCTGTGACGGAAGCTTCAAGCACCTGGATCAGCCCCTGATCGAACAGCGTGACATTGGTCGGCGGCGCGCCCGCCGCTGGCTTGTCGCCTACCGGCTGAAGCGTGAAACGCGCCGCTTGGCCGGCGACGCTGAGTGGCTGCAGCATCCTCGTGCCCATGCTCTCGGTGACGGTATTGGAGCGCCGGACATATCCGTCATCGCCAGATTTCCGCTATTGCCGGTGGGAGGCACAGCGCCGGGCACATAGACGATGGCTTGTGCGGCCTGACCGATCGGAACCGACGCGACGACGCTGTTGGAGAGCGTGTCGATCGCGATCAACTGGTCGTCGTTCTCGAGACCAACGTAAATGCGCGTTCCGTCACCGGAAGGCCAGATGCCATGCGGCAGCTTGCCGACCTTGATGGTCGCGACCTTGCTGAAATCGTCGGTACGAAACACCTGCACTTCGTTGAGGCCGCCCACCGTGACGTAGGCGAATTGGCCGCGGGAGTTGCGCACGATGTTGACATGGTTGGTGATCGGGCCGGTGTCGAGGGTCTTGAGGATCGAGAACGGCGGCCTGGCGTCGAAGACCTGCGTCTTGCCGGTATCCTTCAGCGTGAACCAGATCTGCGCGCCATCGGGCGTCGCGGCAATGTTGGGACAGAACGGGCTCGCTTGCGGTACTTTGGCGACGACGGCATGATCGGCGACGGTGACGACGTCGATCTCCGGCGTGAACGACGAGCAGACGTAGCCGTATTTGCCATCGGGCGAAAAGATCGTCATGCCCGGACCGTTGGCTACGACAATGCGTGTCCTTTCCTGGAAGTTGGCGCCGTCGAGCACCGACACGTAATTTTCGCCACGCACCGTGACCCACACTTCCTTTCCGTCGGGCGTGAAAAAAGCTTCGTACGGCGAGCGTCCCACATATGTCGTGTGCTTCACGGTGTTGGTCGCCGTATCGATAAAGGTAACGGAGTTGGAGCCGATTGACACGACTGCGACGGTGCGATGATCGGGGGAAAAACCCATGCCGTGCACCAGAAGCTGCCCCTTGTAGAGCGGGCTGAAATTGACGGGCGATGGCTCGCCCAGCCTGATCAAGCCCAAGAGCTTGTTGTCGGCGGGATCGGTGACCGACACCGTGTTGGAAAACTGTTCGGCGGCGTAGACGCGATCAGCGTGAGTGACCGGAATGTCCGGATCGGCGGCACTGCCGGGCGCCTGGCCAGCCAGGGCGCATGGCGCGCCGGCAAGGAGCGCGACAACAGGCCAGGTGGCGAGTGTGGAAACGAATTTCATCTCACCCTCCCAAGTTAATCGTTGGCAAATTCACGCTTGTTGTCCGCCTCGGACACAGGCGATTGCCTGGGCGCGTCCGCAAGCTGGCCGAGCGCGAGCCGCATCACGGCGATTTCCTGCTGCTGGGTGATGACGATCTCCTGCGCAAGACGCATGAGCCTCTCGTCATGGCCATGGCGCAGCTCCGCAAGTCCCATCTCGATCGCGCCTTGATGATGCGCGATCATGATGCGCGCGAAATCCGCATCGATGTTTCCAGAGGGCCGGATACCCATGTTGATCATCATCTTCGACATCGCGCTTGCGTTCTCGGCAAGGAACAAGGACTCATCCGGCGAAGACGACCGCAATGGCGCCAGGCAGATCGCGGACAGATATTCGGCAAGCGAGCGCGGCGCCTTAGAACAGGCGGCCAATGAGACGGCAATCGCAATCAACCCGCAGGCGAAACGAACCCGCTTTGAATAAAATCGGGAACAGCGGAGACGGGACATCGTGCGTTTCATTTCAACACCCTTTGCCGTTGTGCCCCGGTGACCGCGAATTTTGGCACACTGCCATGCCGCTGACCACAAACTTGATAGTATCTTCAGCAAGACGCCGGCGCTGCGGCGCGCGTCGAGCTTCGAGAAGGCGTGCGACGCTTCGAACCCGCGTGGCAAAGGATCGGCTCACTGGAAAGCTCGTCGCTGCACGGAGCTATCCCTGATTTGATCGCGCTGGCGCGGGCAGACAACTAATTGGCGCACCGAAACAAGAAGCTGCGGTTGACGCGCGGCGATCGGGATTGCAAACACGCGCCCGAGGCGGATGAGCCTCGCGTCAACTTCAGCGGTCGGCCCGCGCGGCCGGTCGCTTTTTTTGATCGAAGCGCGGCGCTCGCCGCGAGCATCTGGATCGTCGTCCCGACACCGCAGCGATGTCGTCATTTGTTCATTCGCACTCTCTATAACGATGGTTATTGAGATAAACCTTTGGTCGGGGGTCGAAATGAGCGATGAGCATCCCGAGCTTGACGAACTGCAGGCGGCCTACAAAAACACGGTAGAAGCGTGGATAGCAGCCATTCGCAAGGAGGAAGCACTCGCTTCCGTCAATCACGACGTGGCCGACGTCGACAAGTGGGAACAGGCGCATCTCGAAGAGGATGAACTGCGCAACAAGGTCAAGACCGCCAAGGAAGAATACGAAGACGCCCTTCGCGCCAAGTTCTTCGGGTTCTAACGCAGAGGCCCCGTGTGGCCCTTTCCTCCGCCTTTGCGTCGATGGGCGGAAACCATAAGGGCATGCCCGCCGCTAAGGCTCAACGAAGGTCAACCGCCTCCGAAGGTGGATGGGTCAAGATTTCTGTTCGCCTCCGGCGGGATGGGCGGATAGCCAGGAAACTTGTACCAGCCCGGGGGGACGGCCGTACCTTGGCTGCCCGGAACGGCGGCGAAGCTTGAGGCCACGCCTGGGCGAATGATGACATGATGCGTGCGGGAGCGATGCGCCGTTGCAGCATCAGCCGAAGCACAGAAGATCATCAAGAGGCCCAAAACCAAAACGGAACGCATCGCATTGCTCCAACCGATTGCCGCTGCTCCTTATGTGATCGGCGGACCGCGCCGCCCCAATCTGGGGCGGCTTCACAATTGTTCACATCGACGGGATCATGGCTCATGCTCACCGACCCGATCCTCGTATCGCGCTGGTTTCAGAGCCAGTTTGGCACCAGTGCCACCTCCTGGAAAAATAGAGGCGACAGGGTGAAGCTCTGACTTCATTGGCTGGACTTCGCTCGCTCTCAACCCCTAGACTGCCCCGGAGATCGGCAATCAGCCGGCGGCTATCCAGGGGAGGATGAAATGACGCAAAGGCACGTTCTGCTGGCGTGCGTTCTGTTGGGTCTTGCGGTTGGTGCCACACCTGCCGCCGCACAGAAGAAATATGACCCCGGCGCGTCGGACACCGAGATCAAGGTCGGCAACATCATGCCCTATAGCGGTCCGCTCTCGGCTTATGCCCAGATCGGCCGGACCGAAGCGGCGTTTTTCAGGATGATCAACGAGCAGGGCGGCATCAACGGACGCAAGATCAACTTCATCTCCTATGACGACGCCTTCAGCCCGCCCAAGACGGTGGAGCAGGCGCGCAAGCTCGTGGAAAGCGACGAGGTGCTCTTGATCTTCCAGAGCCTTGGCACGCCGACCAATAATGCGATCCAGAAATACATGGATCAAAAGAAGGTGCCGCAGCTCTTTGTCGCGACCGGCGCCACCAAGTTCGGCGACCCCAAGAATTTCCCATGGACCATGGGTTGGCAGCCGACCTACCAGACCGAGGGGCGGATCTACGCAAAATACATCTTGCAGAACTTCCCGAACGGGAAGATCGGCATTCTCTACCAAAACGACGATTCCGGCCGGGACTATCTCAAGGGCCTGAAAGACGGGCTTGGGCCTGAGGCCACCAAGCGCATGATCGTCGCCGAGCTGCCCTATGATCCTTCGGACCCAACGGTCGATTCCCAGGTCGTGGCCTTGAAGACCATCGGCGCCGATATCTTCTTTGACGAGGCCTCGCCGAAATTTGCGGCGCAAGCGATCCGCAAGGCTGCCGAGATCGGATGGAAGCCGACGCTGTTCCTGGCCAGCATATCCAATTCGGTGGGTTCGGTGCTCAAACCCGCGGGGCTCGAAAATTCCAAGGGGATACTCTCGTCCAACTACATCAAGGATCCGACTGATCCGACCTGGAAGGATGACCCCGCCATCAAGCAGTGGTCGGAGTTCATGGATAAATATTTCCCGGAAGGGGACAAGAGCTCGACCTTCACGGTCTACGGATACGCGTTATCACAAACGCTGGTACAGGTGCTCAAGCAATGCGGCGACGAGCTGACGCGCAAGAATGTCATGAAGCAGGCCACCAACCTGAAAGATTTTGAGGTTGGCTTGCTCTTGCCGGGCATCAAGATCAACACCAGTCCGACCGACTATTATCCGATCGAGCAGATGCAGATGTCACGCTTCAACGGCGAACACAGCGTGCTGTTCGGAACGGCGATCTCCGGCGAGATCGGCACGCAGTAGCCGGAGCATGATGAGGTGAGGTCGTTACTCCCTCCCTGAAAGGGAAGGGGGAAGAGAAGTCTCGGCGCTTAGATCGCGCCGTGCTGGACCTCGTGGAACAAAAATCCAGTCGCCTGCATAACAGGGCATGCCTTCCGAAGGCGAAGGAGCAGAGCGATGTTGACCTGGATCTTGATCCCGGGCGCTTGCGCTTGGTTTGCGCTGCTGTTGCTGATCTTGCATAAAATGGCCAAAAACGGCGATGAAGGCATCCCGAAGAAGAAATGGTGGAGCAGGGACAGGCGGGTTTCAAAAACAGCCGAAGAGCTGGAATCGACGATCACGGAAGCGGTCAAGGCTGCGCCTGGCTGCGAAGCCTTCGTGGGTGTGATTGTCCAGCGCACGACACCGAAATCACGCCTGGATGCAAATTGGGAGCTTCGGGGGATAAAGTTTGGTCGCGTGGATCGAAGGATAGCCAAGGAAGTTTTGACGCCCATCGTCGAGCGCATGCAACGGGAATTTCGTCTTCTCCCAAGGTTGTCAACGGCTTAAGGCCGCCGTTATTTTGCCTGTTTGGGCGCGATCCTCAATACTGTCACGATGAGTTGTCAAATTGAGGCCGCGGCGGAATTGCGGGGATGGGAACGATCGCCCAAGCGAACTGTTGAAAGGGCGCGTTCTCCGGGAACGCCGAAGGGGCCCAGGCGGCTCCAGCTCGCTACTCACTCGCTGGAGCCGGTTTCGTTCGAATGCAAATCGTGGATGCGGGACATGCCTGCTGTTCTGGTGATGGTTATTCTGTCAGGCCTGACGCTTGGCACCGTCGGGGCAGATTATTTCAAGTTCCGCGCGGTACTTGAACCGGCATCGGAGACGCCTGCACAGCAGAGCGCGCGGGCCAGCCGAAAGTGGTGCCCCCCAAATTCTTCCGAAAAGGCACTCGAACGACCTCTGCCCGGTGACGCGGGATCGTGATGCGCGGCGAGGCAGAAGTGAATGGAACTCCGGTCACGCAGGAACATTTCTTGGTAGAACTGGCGGCAACAGCCGAGGAGCATTTTCATGCCCACGCAGATCGTCATGAACCGCAACGGTGATACCCGCCACTACTTCGACGCCAACGATGCAGCGGCGCTGGCCAAAGCAGAACAGAGATTCAAAAAGCTGACGGGCGAAGG
>Ga0310914_10000901_pt1 | contig 18501 bp, 19 predicted proteins | sample GREbulkMGAN108_FD_203450 | JGI IMG/M metagenome (GOLD analysis project Ga0310914, IMG submission 203450) | Lab enrichment of tropical soil microbial communities from Luquillo Experimental Forest, Puerto Rico - GRE.bulkMG.AN108 | ecosystem: Environmental > Terrestrial > Soil > Tropical forest >... | reverse complement strand
GTGCGCCGCCGCGGCACCAGCGTGGACGTCGTGTTCCTCGACGCCAGCGACGACGCGCTCCTGCGCCGCTACTCGGAGACGCGCCGTCGCCACCCGCTCGGCAGCGGCTCGGTGCCGGAGGGCATCGCCGCCGAGCGCAAGGCGCTCGAGGGCCTGAAGGCGATCGCCGACGAGGTGGTGGACTCCTCCTCCCTCAACGTCCACGAGCTGAAGCGCCTCGTCCACGGGCGGTTCGTCGAGGGCGAGGTCGAGAAGATGGGCGTGACGGTGGTCTCGTTCGGCTTCCGCTTCGGGCTGCCCAGCCACGCCGACGTCGTGCTCGACGTCCGCTTCCTGCCGAACCCGTACTTCGTGCCCGAGCTGAGGCCGTACCCCGGAACCGACGCGCGCGTCCGTGACTACGTGCTGTCCCAGCCCGACGCGCGCGGTTTCCTCGACCGCTCGCTCGATCTCTGCAACTTCCTCCTCCCGCGTTACCGGGCGGAGGGAAAGAGCTACCTCACGATCGCGATCGGGTGCACCGGCGGCCGGCACCGCTCGGTCGCCATCGCCGGTGCCGTGGCGAGCGCGCTGAAGGACGCCGGGACCGACGTGCGGCTCTGGCACCGCGACCTGGAGAAGGAGTAGTTAGTCCCCATGGTCGGACTCGTGGTGGCGGCACACGGCGGGCTGGCGGCGGAGCTGATCCGCACGGCGGAGGGCGTCTGCGGCAAGCTCGAGCGGTGTCAGGCCGTGTCGGTGGACGCCGCCTCGGGCATGGACGATGCCCGGGCGCAGCTCGCGGAGGCGATCCGGGCCGTGGACGACGGGGACGGCGTGCTCGTCCTGACCGACATGTTCGGCGGCTCGCCCGCCAACCTGGCGCTCACCTTCCTCGACGACCACATCGAGGTCCTCACTGGCGTGAACCTGCCGATGCTGGTGAAGCTCTCGACCTGCCGGGCCGAGGGGGCGAAGCTCCGCGAGACGGCGCAGATGCTCACCGGCTACGGCCAGAAGAACATCACGCTCGCGAGCGAGGTGCTGCGCACCCGCGCCCGCACCGCGAGATGAGGGGGCCGCCCGAGGCCGTGACCCCCTCGCGCTCCCCGCTCGTTCCGGCGCAGCCCGGGCCTCCGCGCCGCGCGAAGTCCCCCCACCTCTCGCTTACACTCCACGCGTGATCGCGCTCCTTCGCGTCGACAACCGCCTGTTGCACGGCCAGATCCTCGAGACCTGGGCCCCGAGGTTGCGCGCGAGGTGCGTGGTCGTCGCGGACGACGAGGCCGCCTCGAGCCCGCTGGCCCAGGCCGCCATGACGCTCTGCGTCCCGCCGGAGCTGCCGGTCCACATCCGCAGGATCGCGGAGGTCGACTGGAAGGGGCTGGCGGCGAGCCCCGACCCGATCCTCGTGCTGATGCGCGAGCTTTCGGCGTTGACGCGCGCGGTCGAAGGTGGGCTCACGCCCGCGCTCGCGCCCCGCGTGAACCTCGGCAACGTGCACTACGTGCCGGGGCGCGTCCCGCTCACGCCGTCGATCTACCTGTCCGAGCCGGAGGTGCGGATGGTGCGGGATCTCGTCGGGCGCGGGTTCGAGCTGGAGGCGCGCGCCGTGCCGTCCGACGCCCCGGTCGGAGCCGGCGCGCTCGTGGAGAAGTACGCGGCCGCCACCGCCAGCCGCTAGTGTACATTCGGATGGCCGTGTCCTACCTCGCCCTGGGCCTCGTGGCCGGACTCGCCGCCGTGGAGCGGAAGGGGTTCCTGCAGGCCATGCTGTCGCGGCCCATCGCCATCGGCCCGCTCGCCGGCCTGGCGGTGGGCGACGCCGCCTCGGGGCTCTTCGTGGGGGTTCCCCTCGAGCTGCTCTGGCTCGGCGCCGTGAACCTCGGCGCCGCCCTGCCGGTGCACGAGGCGCTCGGGACCTGCGCGGTGGCGGCGGGGACGGCGCTCGCGCTCCGCGCCCTCGGCGCCGCCGGCGCCGCCGGCCCGGCGCTGCTGCCGGCGGTGGCTGCTCTGGCGTTCGCGCTGTGCGCCCCGATCGCGCTGCTCGGGCGCCGCGCCGACCGGCTGGTCGAGCGCGTCAACGAGCGGCTCTACGCTCGCGCCGAGGCGGAGCTCGCCGCGGGCGACGCCGACCGGGCGGCGCGGGTGAACCTCTACGGCCTGGCGCTCCCGTTCGGGATCGCGTTCGTCCTCGCGCCGCTGGGCGCGGCCCTCGCGGCGGCGCTCATCCCGCCGCTCCTCTCCCGCGCCGGCGCCGCCGTCCCAGCGCTGGCGGTGGGCTGGGCCGCCTTCGCCGGCTTCGCCTGTGCTTCCGGGGCCAAGGCGCTCCGGGCCGCGCGGGCGCGCACCTTCTACCTCGGCGCGCTCGGCGCGGGCACCACCCTGGTGACAGCTGTGTGGGTGCTGCGGGGGACGCGGTGAGCGCGGCGGCCGCCCTGACGCGCGTGTCCGCCGCGACGCGCGCCCGCTGCTTCTGGCGCGGGCTCTTCCTCCAGGCCGCCTGGAACCGCCGCGGCATGCAGAACCTGGGCTTCGCGTACGCGATCGACCCTGCGCTGAAGGCGCTCTACCGCGACCCGGCGGCGCGCCGCGCCGCCCTCGGGCGCCACCTCGGCTTCTTCAACTGCCATCCGTACGCGGCGGCGGCGATCCTCGGCGGCGCCATCCACCACGAGGAGCGCATCGCGGCCGGCGCCGAGCCGGCGCAGGCGGTGGTGGCCTACAAGGCGACGCTCCAGGGCCCGCTGGCGGCGGTCGGCGATGGCTTCTTCTGGACGGCGCTCCGCCCCTCCTTCGGCGCGCTGGCGGCCGTGGCGGCGCTCCTCTTCGGCTGGCCCGGGGTGGTCGGAACTCTTACGATCTACAACGCGATTCACCTCTCCCTGCGCATCGGCCTCTTCCGGGCAGGCTATCGCGAAGGCGACGCCGTCGTCGGCGCCATCGCCCGCCTGGCCCTGCCCGTGATCGCCGATCGCCTGCGCCTCGCCGGAGCTGTGCTGTGCGGCGTGGCCGCGTCGCTGCTCCTCGCCACGCCTCCCGTCCGCGACGTCGCGCCGCTGCTCGCGCCCGCCGCGACCGCCGTCGCCGCGGCGGCCGGATACCTCGTGCTCGCGCGCGGGGCGGGCCTCTTCCCAGCCACCTACGCCGCCCTCGCCGGCGGCGCCGGCGCCGCCCTGCTGGCCGGTCGACTTCACGGGAGCTTCTAGTGGTGCGACTGGAACGGACCTTCCTCATCGTCAACACGCTCGGCCTCCATGCGCGGGCCGCGGCGCAGCTCGTCCAGACCGCGAACCGCTACCGCTCCGACGTGCAGGTGACGAAGGACGGCGCGCAGGTGAACGGCAAGAGCATCATGGGCGTCCTCACGCTCGCGGCCGCAAAGGGGGCGGAGATCCTGGTCGTGTGCGACGGGGAGGACGCGCAGGCGGCCATGGAGGCGCTCGCCCTCATCATCGAGAACGGCTTCGGGGAGAAGTGAGCGGCGATGGGCTCCCACACGCTCATGGGCCTCGCCGCCAGCCCCGGCATCGTCGTCGGGCGCTGCTGGCCGCTCGACCGCAGGCGGGTGCGGGCGCCCCGGCGGCGTGTCACCCCCGACGACGTGCCCGGCGAGATCGCCCGCTTCAAGGCGGCGCTGGAGGCCGCCGACCGGCAGCTCGCGGAGGTGCGGGGGAAGGTCGAGCAGCTGGAGGGCGCCGAGCACACCGCCATCATCGATACCCACCGGCTGATGCTGAAGGACGAGATGCTGGTGAACGAGGCGCAGCGGCTCATCCGCGAGGAGCAGATCAACGCGGAGTGGGCGGTGCGGCGCTCGATCCGCAAGATCAAGGCGGCGTTCTCGGAGCTCGCCGACGACTACTTCAAGGAGCGCCGCGCCGACGTCGAGTACGTCGGGGAGCGCATCATCAAGAACCTGACCGGCGAGGCCGTCGAGGTGCAGGAGCCACCGCCGGAGGGCGCTGTCATCGTCGCGCGCGACCTGTCGCCCGCCGACACGGCGCTCCTCCTCCACGACCGCAAGGTGGGGGCCTTCGTGACCGACCTCGGGACGAAGACCTCGCACACCGCCATCGTGGCGCGCGCGCTGGAGGTGCCCGCGGTGGTGGGGGTGGGGCGCCTCAGCGCCCTCGCCGACCGCGGCGACTGGATCATCGTCGACGGGCAGCGCGGGCTGGTGGTGCTGAACCCGTCCTCGGGCGAGCGGAGCGACTACGAGGCCGCCCGCGAGCGGTGGCTCGCGCAGGAGCGGGAGCTCATGGCGACGAGCCAGCTCCCCGCCACCACCACCGACGGCGTGCGCGTGCGGCTCGACGGCAACATCGAGTTCGCCGAGGAGGTGAAGAGCCTCCTCGCTCACGGCGGCGAGGGCGTCGGCCTCTACCGCACCGAGTTCCTCTACATGGGCCGCAGCGACCTGCCCACCGAGGAGGAGCATTACCAGGACTACCGGCAGATCCTGGAGCGGCTCGCGCCGCGCCCGGTCACCATCCGCACCTTCGACCTCGGTGGCGACAAGCTCCCCGTCGGCGTCCGCAGCCACGACGACAACCCCGCGCTCGGCCTGCGAGCGGTGCGCTACTGCCTGCGCCACCCGGACATGTTCCGGGCCCAGCTGCGCGGGATGCTCAGGGCGAGCGTGCACGGCAACCTGCGCATCATGTTCCCCATGGTGTCGGGGGTGAACGAGCTGCGCGCCGCCAAGCGTTTCCTCGCGGAGGCGCGCGAGGAGCTGCGGCGAGAGGGCGTGGAGACGCGGCTGCCGCCGGTCGGGATCATGGTGGAGCTGCCGTCGGCCGCGATCATCGCCGACCGGCTCGCGCGGGAGTGCGACTTCTTCTCCATCGGGACGAACGACCTCATCCAGTACACGATGGCGATCGACCGGCAGAACAAGGACGTCGCCTACCTGTACCGGCCGCTCCACCTCGCGGTGCTGCGCACGCTGAAGCTCGTCTGCGACGCCGGGCGTCAGGCCGGGATCGCGGTGTCGATGTGCGGGGAGATGGCGGGGGAGCCGCTGTACGTGCTCGTCCTCCTCGGCCTCGGCATGACCGAGCTCTCCATGAACGGCGGCAGCATCCCGCTCGTGAAGCGCATCGTGCGCCAGGCGTGCGCCGCCGATGGCCGCCGCCTGGTGGAGCGCCTGCTCGAGCTCACCGCCGCCGACGAGATCGAGCGCGAGGTGCGCTCCGAGATGGCCCAGCGCTTCCCGGGGCTGCTGGACGAGATGGCCGTTGGGCCGGTCGCTGGCTGACAACCCTGTCAGCGGCTCCGGTCCTCCTTGAGCAAGCTCCGGATCTGCTCCCGGAACTCCGGCGTGTCCTGGTGACCGTGGACGTCCACCGCGTGCAGGGTCGCGGCGCGGACGACCTCCTCCTCCTCACCGGCGATCGTCAGCGTGCACTTCGACTCGCTGGGGAAGTCGCGGCAGTCCACCATCTTCCTCGACATGCGTCACCTCCTGCGGTCGGCTAGCGGCGTGCAGCCGTGCTCGCCATCCGATGCTCGGCCGGCCCACACCAGGGACTGACGGAGCGAAGGCTTCGGGGGCGCCGTCTGCCGGGCGGCCGATCGCAAGCCTCCGCTCAGGTAGATGCAGCGGCGAATTGTCCGCGATATTGACAGCCTCGGCCCGCGCCGCGTAGCTTCACGCCCCGCCCACCTCCATCCCAGGGACTCCACCCGCATGTCCGCCAGCGACTACCTCTTCACCTCCGAGTCGGTCACCGAAGGCCACCCCGACAAGATGGCCGACCAGGTGTCGGACGCCGTCCTGGACGCGGTCCTCTCCCAGGACAAGAAGGGGCGGGTCGCCTGCGAGACGCTGCTCAAGACCGGCTACGTCATGATCGCGGGCGAGATCACGACCAGCGCGCGCGTCGACTACCCGCGCCTGGCGCGCGAGGTGGTGAAGCGCATCGGCTACACGTCGGGTGAGATGGGGTTCGACGGCAACACCTGCGCCGTGCTGGTGGCCGTCGACCAGCAGTCGCCGGACATCGGGCAGGGCGTCGACACCGGCGGCGCCGGCGACCAGGGCATGATGTTCGGGTACGCCTGCGACGAGACGCCGGAGCTGATGCCGGCGCCGATCCACTACGCGCACGCGGTGACGCGTCAGCTCGCCAAGGCGCGCCGCGGCGGCCTCGACTTCCTCCGCCCCGACGGCAAGAGCCAGGTCACGGTCGAGTACCGGGGCGGCAAGATCGCCCGCATCGACACGGTCGTCGTGTCGACGCAGCACTCGGCCGAGATCTCGAACAAGAAGCTGCACGCCGCCTTGCGCGAGGAGGTCATCGCGAAGGCGCTGCCGAAGAAGCTCGTCGACCGGAAGACGAAGGTGTTCATCAACCCCACCGGCCGCTTCGTCATCGGCGGCCCCATGGGCGACACCGGCGTCACCGGCCGCAAGATCATCGTCGACACCTACGGCGGTATGGGCCGCCACGGCGGCGGCGCGTTCAGCGGCAAGGACCCGTCGAAGGTGGACCGCTCGGCCGCCTACATGGGCCGCTACATCGCGAAGAACGTGGTCGCCGCCGGCCTGGCGCGCCGCTGCGAGGTGCAGGTCGCGTACGCCATCGGCGTCGCCGAGCCGGTCTCCGTGATGATCGACACCTTCGGCACCGGCAAGGTGTCCGAGGAGCGGATCGCGGCCGCGGTGCGCGAGGTGTTCTCGCTCACCCCGCGCGCCATCATCGAGCACCTCGATCTCCTCCGGCCCATCTACGAGAAGACCGCCGCCTACGGGCACTTCGGCCGCTCCGAGAAGGAGTTCTCCTGGGAGCGGACCGACAAGAAGGACGCGCTCCGGGACGCGGCGGGCGCCTCGGCCGTGCGCGCCGTCGGCGCGTAGCGCGACCATCCGTTCGCCCTGAGCGCGGGCTTCGACTGCGCCGCGCTTCGCGCGGCGGAGCCTGTCCTGAGCGGAGGCCGCGGAGCGGCCGTAGTCGAAGGGCTCAGCCCGAACGGAGAACTCGCGGCGCGTAGTCGAAGGGCGAACGGACGCCCCCCGTGGCGCGGGTCCGACCCCGCGCGTAAGATGCCGCGTCCATGACTCTTCTCGTCGCGGTCCTGCTCGGAGTGGTCCAGGCGGCCACCGAGTTCCTGCCCGTCTCGTCGACCGCGCACCTGCTCGTGTTCGGCGAGCTGCTCGGTCAGCGCCTGTCGGACGACCAGTTCCGCGCGTTCGTCACCATCATCCAGACCGGCACCACGCTCGCCGTCATCCTCTTCTTCCGCGAGCAGCTCTGGAGCCTGATCCGCGCGGCGCTGAGCGGGCTGCGGCGGGGCAAGCCGCTCGAGACGGGCGAGGCGCGCCTCGCGTGGCTCATCGTGCTCGGCACCGTGCCGGCGGCGGTGGCCGGCAAGCTGCTCGAGCGCCGGATCGAGGCGCTCGGGAACATGACCATCGCCTTCTCGCTCGTGGGGTGGGGCCTCGTCCTCCTCGCGGTCGAGAGGTTCGCGAGCCACCGCCGGAACCTCGAGGACGTCGCGCTCGGCGACGCCATCGCCATCGGCTGCGGCCAGGCGCTCGCGCTCGTGCCCGGCACGTCGCGCTCGGGGGCGACCATCACTACCGGCATGGCGCTCGGCCTGAAGCGTGAGGACGCGGCCCGGTTCAGCTTCCTGCTCTCGGTCCCCATCACGCTCGGCGCCGGCCTGTACAAGCTCCAGAAGGCGCTCCCGGCGCTCTCCGGGCAGCGCGGGTGGGCGCTCGCCACCGTGGTGGGGACGCTCACGGCGCTCTTCGCGGGCTACCTCGTCATCGGCTGGTTGCTCGCGTACCTGCGCACGCGCACGACGTACGTGTTCGTGGCGTGGCGGCTCGTCGCCGGCGTCCTCATCGCCGTGCTTCTCTGGAAGGGCGTCCTGCCCAGCGCCGAAGAGGCGCCGCCGCCGGCGGCGGCGCACGCCCCGGCCACCGCGATCGCGCCATGACGCTCGGGCGGCTCCGCGCCGTGCTGGAGGGACGCGTCCCGGGGAGCTTCCCGTTCGACCGGCTCCGCCCGGAGCACCTGCCGCCCGGCGGGCTCGCCCGCGCGGCGGTGCTCGTCCCTCTGTTCGAGCACGACGGCGAGCCGCACGTCCTCCTCACTGTCCGCCCGGGGCACCTCAAGCGCCACGCCGGGCAGGTGAGCTTTCCGGGCGGGCGCGTCGAGCAGGGGGAGGACCCGCGGGCGGCCGCCCTGCGCGAGGCGGAGGAGGAGATCGGGCTCGAGCGGGCCCGCGTCGAGCTGCTGGGCCAGCTTGACGAGACGCTCGTGCTCACCTCCGGGTTCCGCTTGACGCCCTGGGTGGCGGTCGTGCCTTATCCCTATCCGTACGCGGCCCGTCCCGGAGAGGTCGAGGCGATCCTGTACCTCCCGCTCTCCGCGCTGGCGCGCCCGGGCGCGCACCGGACCGAGCACCGCGACGCATATGGGGAGCGTCACCTGGTGCACTTCTACGACCTGCCCGGGCTGACGATCTGGGGCGCGACGGCGCGCATCCTCGACCAACTGCTCGTACTCTGGAGCGCACGATGAAGCTCTTCCCCGTGGTGATGGCCGGCGGCTCCGGCACGCGGTTCTGGCCCCTGTCGCGCAAGGCGCGCCCGAAGCAGTTCCTGGCCCTGGTCGGAGAGACGCCGCTGCTCGCGGCGACGGTGGCGCGCCTGCCGCCGCTGGCGAAGCTCGACCGCACGTTCGTGGCGTGCGGCCCGGCCCACGCGGCCGCCGTGCGCCGCATCCTGCCGGACCTCCCCAAGGACAACCTCCTCGTCGAGCCGTGCGCGCGCAACACCGCTCCCTGCGTCGGGCTCGCGGCGCTCCACGTGTCGCGCCTCGACCGGAAGGGCGTCATGGCCATGCTCCCGGCCGACCACCACGTGGCGCGCCCGGCGGCCTTCCGGGAGGCGCTGAAGGCGGCCGCCGAGGTGGCGCAGGGCGGGGCCATCGCGACCATCGGCGTGAAGCCGTCGCGGCCGGAGACGGGCTACGGGTACCTCAAGGTCGGCGAGCGCCTCGATGGCCCGGCGGCCGGGGCCGGGAAGGGCGCGCGGGCGAAGCCGAAGCCCGCGCCGGCGAAGGGCGACGGCGGCCTCGCCGCGCGCCGCGTCGCGAGGTTCGTCGAGAAGCCGGATCGCGCCACCGCCGAGCGCTACCTCCAGGATGGCGGGTACCTCTGGAACAGCGGCATCTTCGTGTTCCGCGCCGACGTCATCCTCGACGAGATCCGGCGCACGTTGCCCGATCTCCGCGAGCAGCTCGAGCGCATCGACCGCGCCATCGGGACGCCGCGGGCGGCGCGCGCGCTGGCGGAGGCCTTTCCGCGCTGTCCTTCCATCTCGATCGACTACGGCGTGATGGAGAAGAGCGACCGTATCGCGGTCGTGCCGGCCGACTTCGGCTGGAGCGACGTGGGGAGCTTCGAAGCCCTGCGGGACGTTCGCGCGCAGGACGCGCGAGGGAACGTGGCCGAGGGCGAGGCGATGATCTTCGATGGCAAGGACAACGTGGTGCTCGGGCTCCCCGGGCGCCCGCTGGCCGTCATCGGGGTCGACGACCTCATCGTCGTCGACGCCGGCGACGCGGTGCTGGTGTGCCGCCGCGACCGCGCGCAGGACGTCCGCAAGGCGGTGGACGAGCTCAAGCGTCGCGGGCGAGAGGAGATGATCTAGTGGCGCGCGCCACGACCTCCGCCGACCGGCGCTAGGCGAGCGCCCGGGCGCCGGGGAGGCCGGCGTCCGCGAACGACGCCGGACCCCCGCGCCGCTTACTATCTCCGACGAGGCCGACGCACATGGCGAGCACGATCTCACCGACCATCTTCCGCGAGTACGACGTCCGCGGGCTCGTCGACCGGGACCTCACCGGCGACGCGGTGGAGGCCATCGCGAGGGGCCTCGGCACCATGGTCCGCCGGGCGGGGGGCAGGCGCGTCGTGGTCGGGAGGGATTGCCGGCTCTCCGGCGAGCGCTTCGCGAGCCGCGCCATGGCGGGCCTCGTCGGGACGGGCGTCGACGTGATCGACATCGGCGTGGTCCCGACGCCGCTCACCTACTTCGCCGCGAAGACGCTGCCGGTGGACGGCCTCTGCATGATCACCGGCTCGCACAACCCGCCGGAGTACAACGGCCTCAAGATGGCCGTGGGGGACGCGACGCTCTACGGCGAGGAGATCCAGAACCTGCGGCGGCTCGTCGCCTCGGGCCGCTTCGCGACGGGCCGGGGGACGGTCGAGAAGCACGACGTCGTGGCGCCCTACCGCGAGTACGTGCGCGATCAGCTGCAGTTCGGCCGGCGCAAGCTCAAGCTCGTGCTGGACGCCGGGAACGGGACGGGCGGCGTGGTCGCGGTGCCGCTGTTCGAGTCGCTCGGGGTGGAGGTCGTGCCGCTCTTCATCGAAATGGACGGGCGCTTCCCCAACCACCACCCCGATCCCACCGTCGAGCGGAACCTCGAGCCGCTGAGGCGGAAGGTGCTGGAGGTGAAGGCCGACGTCGGCATCGCCTACGACGGTGACGCCGACCGGGTGGGGGCGGTCGACGAGCAGGGGAACGTGCTCTGGGGCGATCAGATGATGATCCTCTTTTCCCGCGCGCTGCTCGAAGAGAACCCCGGCGCCGCCATCGTCGGCGAGGTGAAGTGCTCGATGAACCTGTACGACGACATCGCGCGCAAGGGCGGCCGCCCCATCATGTGGAAGGCGGGCCACAGCCTCATCAAGGCCAAGATGAAGGAGGAGGGCGCGCTCCTCGCCGGCGAGATGAGCGGTCACATCTTCTTCGCCAGCCGCTGGTTCGGCTTCGACGACGGGATCTACTCGTCGGGGCGCCTCCTCGAGCTGCTCAGCCGGACGGACGCACCCCTCTCCTCCCTGCTCGCCGACGTGCCGAGGACCTTCGCCTCGCCCGAGGTCCGCGTCGACTGCCCGGAGGAGAAGAAGTTCGAGGTCGTGAGGCGTGCGCAGGCGTGGTTCTCCGCGCGCTACGAGACGGTCACCGTGGACGGCGTGCGGATCACCTTCCCGGACGGCTGGGGGCTCGTGCGCGCGTCGAACACCCAGCCTCTGCTCGTGCTGCGCTTCGAGGCGGTCAGCGAGCAGCGGCTGAAGGAGATCGAGCAGCTCGTCATGGACCAGGTCGAGGCGCTCAAGCGCGAGGTGGGCGCGTAGGCGCCTGGCCATGAAGGTGCACGCGCTCGGCGTCGACCTCGGCGGCACCACCGCCCGCGCAGCGGTGGTGGATCGCGACTCGGGTGAGATCGTCGCGTCGCACAAGGAGCCGCACCGGGACCGCGCTCCGGCCGCAGTGGTGGAGACCGTCGCGCACGCCATCGAGGAGGCGCTCGGGGGGGAGGGGCGCCAGCCCCGCAGCTTCGGCCAGATCGGGATCGGGGTGGCCGGCCAGTGCCTGGGCCGCACCGGGGTCGTGCTCAACGCGCCGAACCTGGGCTGGCTCGACGTGCCGCTCGGGCGGCTCCTCGAGCAGCGGCTCGGGGTGAGCGTGCGGATCGTCAACGACCTCTCGGCGGCGGCGTGGGGAGAGCGCCGCTTCGGAGCGGCTCGCGGCGTGGACGACGCGGTGCTCGTCTTCGCCGGTTCGGGGGTGGGGTCGGGCCTCATCCTGGGCGGGCGCCTCCACGAGGGGGCCCGGGGCGTGGCGGGCGAGGTCGGGCACGTCAAGGTGCGGCCCATGCGCGCCACCACCGCCCCGCGCCGATGCGGCTGCGGACAGATCGGATGCCTCGAGGCATACACGAGCGGGATGAACATCGCCGCCCGCGTCCGCGAGGAGCTCGCGGCCGGCGCCGCCTCGCGGATCAGCGAGCTCGTGCGGGGCGACCTCACGCGCGTCTCCGCCAGCGTCGTCGACGAGGCGTCCCTGCAGGGCGACCCCTACGCCCGCGCTCTCTGGCAGGAGGTCGCGGAGCTGCTCGGGAACGGCATCGCCTCGGTCGTGACGCTCCTCAATCCCGGCCGCGTCATCCTCGGCGGCGGCGTCCTCCTCGGCTGCCCCGAGCTGCGGCGGCTCGTCGACGAGGTCTTCCATCAGCGCGTATCTCGCAGCGCCGCCGTGGACCTCGTGCTGGAGCGAGCGTTCCTCGGCGACGATGCCGGCGTGATCGGGGCGGCGCTGCTGGAATGAGTCACCGCGCGAGGAGCGCCGCCTCCTCTCCCTAGCCCTCTCCCCCGCCGGGGGAGAGGGGACGTCGCGCGTCGTGTGGCTGTCGCTGCGTGACTGCGCCCTCGCCCCGCGCCAGCCGGGCGAGGGCAGGGGAGAGGGGGCGGTCATCCCTCGCTGATCACAGCTCGAACCGGATCGTGTACGGGATCTCGGTCGCCACCGCCGCGCCGTCCTTCCGGGCCGGCCGGAAGCGGCAGTAGGCGCGCGCGGCGCGGGCGGCCACCGCGCCGAAGCCGTGGCCAGGGTCGTGCACCACCCGCGCCTCGCGTACCCGGCCCTCCTCGTCGACCACCAGGCGGAGGCGCACCTCGCCCACGATGCCGAGGCGCCGCGCCTCCTCCGGATACTCCGCGCGGGGGATGTCGCAGCCGAGCGGCTCGGGCAAGGTCGTCACCTGCGATGGCGGCGCGTACCGCTCGCTCCGATACGGCTTCGCCGACGAGGGATCCTCCGCCCGCTCAGGCGCGCGGCCGTAGAGCGTGTTGCCCACCGGGGCGGCCACGCCGCCGGCGGTCGTGGTGGACTCCATCGAGATCCCGATCCGCGGCGGCGCGGAGGGCGAGGCGGCCGGCGGCGGCGGCTGGTTCGGCGGCGGCGGCGCGGGCGGTTCGGCGCGCGGCGGCGGGGGTGTCCGTGGGGGCGGCTCGAGCTTCGCGACGCGCGGTGGCGAGCGAGGCGGCGGCCGTGGCGGCTCTCGCGCCGGCTCCGCCCGGGGCGGCTCGACGGCCGCGCGGGCCGGCTTCGTCTCGACGATCTCGACCGTGACCGGCGTGGCCCGGCGCTCGCCCGGCGGGCGGACCGTCAGCACGGCCGCGAAGAGGAGCGCGTGCAGCGCGAGGGAGGCGCCGTAGTAAGCAGGGACGCGCACGCTCGTCGTCACGGCTCCTTCTCGATATTGATGGCGAAGCGCGACACGCCGGCGCCCTTCACGACGTCGATGACGTGCACCACCGCCCCGTGCAACGACGCCCGATCGGCGCTGATGATGGCGCGGGTGTCCCTGTCCTTCGCGACCGCCTCGCGGGTGCGGACCGAGAGCTCCTGGTCGCTCCGCCGGACGCCGTCGAGGTAGATCGTACCGTCGCGCGTCACGACGACCGCCAGCGTGGTCCCGGTGGCCTCGCCGCCGTGGGCGGCGCGGGGCAGATCGACCTCGATCGCCTCCCGCACGATGTACGTGGCGGTCACCATGAAGATGATGAGCAGGACGAGGACGATGTCGACGAGCGGCGTGATGTTGATGCCGCTGATGAGGTCGTCCTCGCCGTTCCCACCGCTGGCGATGCCGGCCATCTAGCGCCCCCCCGGCGTGGCCCGGAGCCACGCCACCGCCGCGTGGCCCAGCGCCGACGCACGCTGCGAGGTGCGGCGCAGCCAGCGCTGGTACAGGTTGAACATCACCACCGCGGGTAGCGCCACGAACAGGCCGACCGCGGTCGCGACGAGGGCGTCCGAGATGCCGGCCATCACGGACCCGGCCCCGGCCGCGCCCGGGTGCGCGGCCAGATCGGCGAAGGCGCGGATGACCCCCAGCACCGTCCCGAACAGGCCGATGAAGGGGGCGTTGTTGCCGAGCGTCCCCAGGAAAGCGAGCCGCTCCTCGTAGTCGAGGCGCGAGCGCTCGAGGTGCGCGTTCACCACCTCCGCGACGGCGTCCGGGCCCTTGGCGGCGTGCTCGACGGCGGCGCGCACGACCTCCACCTCCATCCCCCGCCGGCCCTCCACGGCCCCCCGCGCCCCCGCGAAGTCCCCGGCGAGGAGGCGTCGCGTCAGGCCGTCGAGGTCGGGGACCCGTCGCGCGAGGAAGAAGGCGGCGCGTTCCAGCATCACGCCGACCGAGACGACGGAGAGGAGGATGAGCAGCCACAGCACCCAGTCGGCGCCGAGCTGGGTCACGACGAGGAGCTTCTGCGTCAGCATGGCGAGCGGTTCCCGCGCAGGTGAGGCGGTCAGTCAACGACCGGCGCGGCGGGGTGTCAAGGCGGCGCGGCCGCCGCCGCGAACGCGCACGAACAGTGAATTCACGGCGCGCCGCGCGCCCGCGGTGGCGACCCGGACCGCATCCGGGCAGGTGCAAATTCATGCGCACCAAGTTGCACACACGATCCGGGCGCGGTAACGTGCCATGTGTCTGGACCCGGAGCACGGCCGTGAGGCGGCTCCGCACACGCAGGCTCCTCAACGGAGGGATAAGATGGCGCCTAAGAAGAAGACCGCGACGAAGAAGACCGCCGCCAAGAAGCCGGCCGCGAAGAAGACCGCCAAGAAGACCACGCGGAAGGCGGCGAAGTAGCTTCACCTCGAGCCGATTCCGCTCGTTGCTGCGGCCGCCCTTCGGGCGGCCGTCGCATTTTCAGCGCCACGATTTCCAGCGCCAGATGTCACTTTCAGCATCCGAGATCGCCGCCGTCGTGAGGGAGCTGCAGCCGCTCGTCGGCTCGCGCGTCGACGCGGTGAGGATGCACGCGGAGCGGTCTCTCACCCTGGAGCTGTACGGGCGGGCCGGTGCGGCCACGCTGCTGATCTCCGCGGAGGCCGACCTCACCCGCCTCCACGCCGTCGAGCGCCGTCCGCCACCGCCGCCCTCGCCCTTCGGCGCGCAGGCGGTGCTCCGGCGCGAGCTCGAGGGGGCGCGGGTCGCCTCCCTCTCGGTCCAGCCCGGCGATCGCGTGGTCGAGGTCGGATTCGACGCGCCGTCGGGCCCACGCCGGCTCATCGCCGAGCTGACCGGGCGCCACGGGAACCTGTTGCTCGTCGGAGACGACGGCCTCGTCCAGCTCGCCGCCGGCCGGAACCTCTCGCACCGGCGTGAGCTCGTCCCGGGGAAGCCGTACGTGCCGCCCGCGGAGCGCGCCCCCCGCGCGGTCGAGGACGAGGCTCGCAGGGCGGGGGCTTGTCCCCCGCCGCCGGATGCCTCGGCGCGCTTCCCCCTCTCCGCCGCGCTCGAGGAACGCTACCGCGCGGTCGAGGAGGAGCGCGCCGCCCTCGAAGGCCGGCGGCGCCTGCGCGATCCCGTCCGGGCGGCGCTGGCGCGAGCGCGACGCGCGCTCGAGAAGCTCGCCGACGAGGCGGCGCGGGTGCCCGCGGCGGAGGAGGACCGGCGGCGGGCCGACCTGCTCAAGCAGAACCTGCACGCGGTGAGGCGCGGCGCCGCGGAGGCGCGGCTCACGGAATGGACGGCGGAGGGGCCGCGCGAGGTGGCGGTGGCGCTCGATCCGGCGCTCTCCGCGCGCGACAACATGGAGCGCTACTACCGCCGGTACCGGCGCATCGCCGAGAGCGCGGCGCGGGTCGCGTCGCGCGCCGCCGAGGTCCGCGGCCGAGAGGCGGAGCTGCGGGCGCTCCTCGACGCGCTCGACGCCGCCCCCCTCGACCAGCTCCCCCGGCTCGAGCGCGAGGCGCGGAGGCTCGGGGCCGCGCCTCGCCCGCCGCCGAGGCCGCGCGCCCGGCGCGACGAGCCGCTGCCGCCCTACCGCCTGTTCCGCTCCATCGGCGAGGCGCCCATCCTGGTCGGCCGCAACGCCGAGGCGAACGACGCGCTGACCGTCAAGGTCGCGAGGGGCAACGACCTGTGGCTGCACGCGCGGGGCCTCCCGGGCTCGCACGTCGTCGTGAAGCTCGACAAGGGCAAGTCGCCCGACGGCGAGACCTTGCTCGACGCGGCGCACCTGGCGGTCCACTTCAGCGACGGGCGCAACGAGGCGCAGGTCGAGGTGGTCGCCACCCGCGCCAAGTACGTCCGTAAGGTCAAGGGAGCTGTGCCCGGCGCAGTCACCTACAGCCAGGAGCGCACCATCCTCCTTCGGGTCGAGCGGCAGCGCGTCGAGCGCCTGCTCGCTTCGGAGGAGGAGCCCGTCTGATCTCAAGGCCGTAGAGCGACGCTTTCGCCCCGCCCCGAGCGGGCCAGCGCACGCTCGCCAGCCCGCGAGAGGCTGCCCGCTCTTCCGCTTCTCGCGCGCCTCGCCCAGCGCTCGAGGCAGGGGCCCTTGAAAGGCCGGCCCGCTGACCCTTAGCATGCGCCCGACGTGGGTACGCGCCAGCTCGATCGCCAGCTCGATCTCTTCGGAGCGCGCCTGTGGAACCGCGAGCGGCGCATGGCCGCAGCCACGGCGCTCGCCGACCAGCTGTCATCCAGCTGCCGGGAGCGCGTCCGGCTCTTCGTCCACGACAACCGCTCCACCATGGTCTCGTTCCGCCGTGTCGGCGGGATGCTCCACTACCGCGTCCACCACATGTTCCTGGACGCCCCGGGCGAGGTGGTCGACGCGCTGGCGACATTCGCCGGGCCAGGGCGGGGCATGGCGGCGCGCCGGCGCGGCGCGGGCGAGCGGATCGACGCCTACGTCCGGGAGCACCGCGCCCGGATCGGCGACCCCCGCCCGGCCAAGCTCGAGGCGCGCGGCCGCGTCCACGACCTCCAGGCCATCTTCGACCGCCTGAACGCCGAGCACTTCGACGGTCGAGTCGAGGCCCGCATCGGCTGGGGCCCGAATCGGGGCGGTCGCCGGCGCCGCACCATCAAGACCGGGGTCTACGTGCAGGACGCGCGGCTCATCCGGATTCACCCCGCCCTCGACCGCCGCGAGGTGCCGGAGATGTACGTCGCGACCGTCGTGTTCCACGAGATGCTGCACCAGATCGTCCCGGCGTTCGAGCGCGACGGGAGACGCGTGGTGCATGGGCGCGAGTTCCGGCGCCGCGAGCGGGCCTACCCCGACTACGGCCGCGCCAAGGTCTGGGAGGAAGCCAACCTGGGCCTCCTGCTCGAGGCCTGAGCGCAGTACCTGCCGAAATCGGGCGCCCTTGCGCCGGCCTGTGCAATCATTCGCTGCGCGTGACCTCGCCCCCCCGTCGCGCCCGGCGCCCCGGGCTCGCGCTGGCGCTCGCCGCCGGTGCGCTCGCCGCGTCGGGCTGCTTCCTGTGGCCGCAGCCGCGCGGGACCGAGGAGCACCCCACCATCACGGGGATGGACATCGAGGGCACGCACGCCGTCTCGGAGGGCGACCTCCGCGCGGCCCTCGTCACGCAGGACTCCGGCCGCAAGCTCTTCATCGTCCCCGAACCGCAGAGCTTCGACATCGACGCCTTCGCGAACGACAAGAGGCGCGTCGTCCTCTTCTACCGGGCGCGGGGCTACTACCAGGCGAAGGTCGTCTCGGCGGACGTCGTCCCGGACGGTCGGGGGCGCGTCCGGATCAAGATCCGGATCGACGAGGGCCCGCCCACTCACGTCACGCGGATCGACATCCCCGGCATCGACGACGCACCCGAGGCAAAGGCCAGGCTCCAGAGGCTCCCGCTGAAGATCGGCGACGTCTTCACCGACGCCGGCTTCGACGCGACACGCGGTGCCATCCTCGCCGCGCTGACCTCGACCGGCTGGGCGAACGCCGAGGTGATGCAGCGCGCGCAGGTCGACCCGGAGCTGAACGAGGCGCACGTCACGTACACGGTCACGGCGGGCCCGCGCTACCGGTTCGGAGACGTCTACGTGAGCGGGGCGGCCACCATCCCGCGCGGGCGCATCCGCGAGGAGGTGGAGCGCGAGGTCAAGCCGGGCCAGGTGTTCGACTCCACCGCGCTCCCCAGGGCGCAGGGGCACGTCTTCGACCTGGGGGTCTTCGGCGGCGTCCGGGTCACGCCGTCGCTGCCGGCCGCGGACGAGCCGAAGAAGGTCGTGCCCGTGGTGGTGAACGTACGCGAGGCTCCGTTCCGGACCGTCCGCGCCGGGCCCAGCTTCACGCTCGAGGCGATCCGCTGGGAGGCCGACGCCATCGCCGGCTGGCAGCACCGCAACTGGCTCGGCGGCCTGCGCAAGCTGAGCCTCGACGCGAAGGTCGGCTACGCCTGGCTCCCCAACTTCTTGAACCCTACGGAGCGCGGGCCGGTCGGGCTCCTCAGCGCCGACTTCACCCAGCCTGGGATCGCGACCCACTACGTCGACCTCAACGTGCGCCTCGAGGTCGAGCGCGGCGTCGAGCAGGGGTACACCTACTGGGCGCAACGGCTCCGGCTCGGGACGCCGATCAGGCCGTCCCGGCTCTTCACGTTCGTGCCTTCCATCAACCTGGAGCTGTACGAGCTCGGTACCGCCGTCAGCACCAGCGCGGTCAATCCGGCGGGCCTCAACGAGCAGGCGCTGGCGCTCGTGACCTGCCCCGGCCAGGACCCCAGCCTGTGCCTCGTCTCGTATTTCGAGCAGCGCTTCGCCTTCGACCTCCGCGACGATCCACTCAACACGAGGAAGGGCCTCTTTCTCTCGCTGTCGGTGCAGGAGGGGTTCAGCATCAAGGGGAACGGCGTGGCCTACCTGCGGCTGCTCCCCGAAGCGCGCGTCTTCCTGAGCC
>Ga0310914_10000886_pt1 | contig 18611 bp, 14 predicted proteins | sample GREbulkMGAN108_FD_203450 | JGI IMG/M metagenome (GOLD analysis project Ga0310914, IMG submission 203450) | Lab enrichment of tropical soil microbial communities from Luquillo Experimental Forest, Puerto Rico - GRE.bulkMG.AN108 | ecosystem: Environmental > Terrestrial > Soil > Tropical forest >... | reverse complement strand
CTGGGCGCATCCGTCCGCTGGGGCGCACGGCGGGAGCGGCCGCGGCGACCTGGCTGTTGGTGAATCTTCCCGTGCTGGTGCTCTTTCCGCGAGGCTGGTCAGAATTTTTCCGGCTCAACGCCCGGCGCGGTGACGACATGGACTCGCTGTACAACGTCGTGAAATCCTTCACCGGTTGGCGCGGCTTCGATCCCGCGCTGGGCTTCTGGCAGCCGCCCACGGTGCTGAACACGGTGGTCGCCGTGTCGTTCGCCTTGTGTTGTGCGGCAATCGCTTACGTTGTGCTCACGGCTCCGCGGCGGCCACGGGTGGCCCAGTTGGCGTTCCTGGTGGTGGCGGCGTTCTTGTTGACGAACAAGGTGTGGAGCCCGCAGTTTTCGCTCTGGCTGGTACCGCTGGCGGTGCTCGCCCTGCCGCATCGTCGAATACTGCTGGCGTGGATGACGATTGACGCGCTCGTCTGGGTCCCACGGATGTATTTCCTGTACGGCAATCCAAACCGCGGACTTCCCCAGGAGTTCTTCACCACGACGGTGTTGCTGCGTGACATCGCGGTCGCGGCGCTGTGCGCGCTGGTGATCCGGCAGATCCACCGGCCCGACGAGGATCTGGTGCGCTGGGGCGGGCGTGTGGACGATCCGGCAGGTGGTCCCTTTGACCGTGCCCACGACGCCCCGCCCGGTTGGCTGCCGGAGTGGCTGCGTCCGCCGGGGGTGCGGCGGTCGCCCGTACCGGCGGCCGAAACGGACACCGATACAACCGCTCAGGCGCGGGCATGATGCTGGTCGCGATCCCGCTGTTTCCCCGATTCACCGCACTAGACGCCGTGGGTCCCTACGAAGTGCTGCAACGGATCCCGTCGTTCGACGTCGTGTTCGTGGGACACCGTACCGGTGAGGTGCGCACGGAAAACGGGATGCTCGGCGTCACCTGCGATGCCACCTTCGACGAGGTCCGCGCGCCCGATGTGGTGGTGGTGCCCGGCGGTATCGGCACCCGCCGGCTGATCGACGACGGCACCATCCGCGCCTGGCTGCAATCGGTACACCCGACCACCAAGCTCACCACCTCGGTGTGCACCGGCGCGCTGTTGCTCGCCGCCGCGGGCCTGCTCGATGGCCTTACCGCGACGACCCATTGGAGGGCCGCAGACCTGCTCAACGAGTTGGGCGCGCGCTATGTGCCAACACGGGTCGTCGAGCACCTACCGCAGCGACTGATCACCGCCGCGGGTGTGTCCAGCGGCATAGACATGGCCCTGCGGCTGGTTGAACTCCTTGTCGATCGGCAGGCCGCCCAGGCCGCCCAGTTGCTCATCGAGTACGACCCGCAGCCGCCGTTCGACGCGGGTGCGCTCGCCAAGGCCGACGAGGCCACCGTCGCCAGGGCCAACGAATACCTACAAACCCGGCCGTGACCGCTTGCCCGGATTTCTCTGGCAGGCCCCGCGTCCGGTAGCCTGGTGCGGTTGCCGACGCAGGCGACCCTCCTGCCACGGAACCCGCCGTGGCCGCACAGACCAGAGGAGGTGATGAGGTTCCCATGCGTCCATACGAAATCATGGTCATTCTCGACCCCACGCTCGACGAACGCACCGTTGCCCCGTCCCTGGAGACGTTCCTGAACGTCGTCCGCAAGGATGGCGGAAAAGTCGAAAAGATCGACATCTGGGGCAAGCGCCGGCTGGCCTACGAGATCGCCAAGCACGCCGAAGGCATCTACGTCGTCGTCGACCTGAAGGCCGAGCCGGCGACGGTATCCGAGCTCGATCGCCAGCTCAGCCTCAACGAGTCGGTGTTGCGCACCAAGGTGATGCGCACCGACAAGCACTGACTGCCGACTGTCGGCGGAGCTGCTTAAGCTGGTTCAAGCTCAGCGAGGACACACTCATGACCATCCGCCGTCGCGCGGCGAGGAACAGGGCGGAACTAGGAGGAAACTGTGGCTGGTGACACCACTATCACCGTTGTTGGAAACCTGACCGCCGACCCCGAACTGCGGTTCACTCCATCGGGTGCCGCCGTGGCCAATTTCACCGTGGCATCGACGCCCCGGATCTATGACCGGCAGACCGGGGAATGGAAGGACGGCGAGGCGCTGTTCCTGCGGTGCAACATCTGGCGCGAGGCTGCCGAGAACGTTGCGGAAAGCCTCACCCGTGGCGCCAGGGTGATCGTCAGCGGGCGACTCAAGCAGCGTTCCTTCGAGACCCGCGAGGGCGAGAAGCGCACCGTCGTCGAGGTCGAGGTCGACGAGATCGGGCCGTCGCTTCGCTACGCCACCGCCAAGGTCAACAAGGCCAGCCGCAGTGGCGGCGGAGGCGGCGGCTTCGGCGGTGGTTCCCGCCCGGCGCCCGCGCCGGCACCGGCGCCGACGCAGGGGAGCGGCGCAGCCGGCGACGACCCGTGGGGCAGTGCTCCGGCATCGGGGTCGTTCGGTGGCGGCGACGACGAGCCGCCGTTCTAAGCACAGAAACTTCAGACCAATAAGAAACGGAAAGAAAGACTCGCATGGCCAAGTCCAACAAGCGGCGCCCGGCTCCGGAAAAGCCGATCAAGGCGCGAAAGTGCGTCTTCTGCACGAAGAAGGATCAATCGATCGACTACAAGGACACGGCGCTGCTGCGCACCTACATCAGTGAGCGCGGCAAGATCCGGGCGCGTCGCGTCACCGGCAACTGTGTGCAGCACCAACGCGACATCGCGCTCGCGGTGAAGAATGCCCGCGAGGTCGCTCTGCTGCCCTTCACCTCCGCGACGCGCTAGCCGCCGGCAGCCCAACCGAAAGTACGTAAACGATGAAGCTGATTCTGACGGCCGACGTCGACCACCTCGGCACCGTAGGCGACACGGTCGAGGTCAAAGACGGGTACGGCCGCAACTTCCTGCTGCCGCGCGGCCTGGCGATCGCCGCCACGCGCGGCTCGCAGAAACAGGCCGATGAGATCCGCCGCGCGCGTGAAACCAAGACGGTGCGCGACCTCGAGCACGCCAACGAACTCAAGGCGGCGATCGAGTCGCTCGGCCCGGTCGCGCTGCCGGTGAAGGCCGCGGCGGACTCCGGCAAGTTGTTCGGCTCGGTGACCACCGGCGATGTCGTCGCGGCCATCAAGAAGGCCGGGGGGCCAAACCTCGACCGGCGGATCGTCCGGCTGCCCAGTGCGCACATCAAGGCTGTCGGCGCGCACCGGGTGTCGGTGCACCTGCATCCAGAGATCGATGTCGAGATTGCGCTCGACGTCGTCGCGGATAGCTAACTCAGCACCGTTTGCTTATGGCGGGCGGCGGCCCTGGTTTGGCGGCCGCCGCACTGAGTCGCGGTATGGGCGCGGCTAACGGCTCCTGTCGGGCAGTCACCACGGGTCGGGCTGGCGAACTATTTCAGCGGGGTCGCCGGGGGACCCTCGTAACCACCTCGTAACGCGGCGAAAATACCGCCGAAAGACAACACGCCCGGCGCAGTAACCTGGCCCGACACGCCGGAGAGATTCTTGTCCACACCGAATGCGGCGGTATCTACTGCTCTTATCAGCAGTGATGAAGCAGTGTTTCGGATTAATCCACAGGTTCTCCACAGCCCGCTCAACACAGGTGTCGACGGATATGCACACACGATGCACAGCGTTATGAACAGCGGCCCCTTTAAGTACTCGCCAGCAACGTTTACCGTCGTCCCCGCGCGGTGCGATATGGGTGCTATGGATCGCACAGCGTCGGAGCCTTGGCTTATGCTCTGAATGTCGGTTATCGAATGTATGTTCGGGTACTCGTGTCAGGGGAGGTGAGGGTCCATGGCGGTCGTCGATGATCTGGCGCCTGGCATGGATTCCGCGCCGCCCAACGAAGAATTCGGTCGCCAGCCACCGCAGGATCTCGCCGCGGAGCAGTCGGTGCTCGGCGGGATGCTGCTGAGCAAGGACGCCATTGCCGACGTGCTGGAACGGCTGCGGCCCGGCGACTTTTACCGCCCGGCGCACCAGAACGTCTACGACGCGATCCTGGACCTTTACGGGCGCGGTGAGCCGGCCGACGCCGTGACGGTGGCCGCGGAACTGGACCGCCGCGGGATGCTCCGCCGCATCGGCGGCGCACCGTATCTGCACACCCTGATCTCGACGGTGCCGACGGCCGCCAATGCCGGCTACTACGCGGGCATCGTGGCCGAGAAGGCGCTGCTGCGCCGTCTCGTGGAGGCCGGGACGCGGGTGGTGCAATACGGCTACGCGGGCGCCGAGGGTGCCGACGTGGCCGAGGTGGTCGACCGCGCGCAGGCGGAGATCTATGACGTCGCCGACCGCCGGCTTTCCGAGGACTTCGTTCCGCTGGAAGATCTGCTGCAGCCGACGATGGACGAGATTGATGCCATTGCCTCCAGCGGCGGCCTGTCGCGCGGGGTGCCGACCGGTTTCAACGAACTCGACGATGTGACGAATGGTCTGCATCCGGGCCAGATGATCATCGTGGCGGCGAGGCCCGGGGTAGGGAAGGCGTTGGCACTGGACACCCCGCTGGCGACACCGACGGGCTGGACGACGATGGGCGACGTCGCCGTCGGCGACGAGTTGCTCGGCGCCGACGGACAGCCGACGCGGGTGCTGGCCGCGACCGAGGTCATGCCGGGGCGCCCGTGCTACGAGATCGAATTTTCCGACGGCACGGTCGTTGTTGCGGACGCTGCGCACCAGTGGCCGACGACTCGCGGCATCCGGACGTCGGCTCAATTACGCTGCGGTTGGGACACGATCGCCACGGCCGGTTCGACGCCGCGCTATGCCGAGTATCGGACCACCACTGCACTCCTGGCTCCGGTAGTGCAGATCGAGTCGGTGTGCCGGGTGGACAGCGTTCCGGTGCGCTGCGTCCAGGTCGATAACGGCGCGCGCCTCTATCTGGCTGGTCGCGGCATGGTGCCAACACACAACTCCACCCTGGGGCTGGACTTCCTACGGTCGTGTTCGATCAAGCACCGAATGGCCAGCGTCATCTTCTCGCTGGAGATGAGCAAGTCCGAGATCGTGATGCGGCTGCTCTCGGCGGAGGCGAAAATCAAGCTCGCCGATATGCGCTCGGGCCGGATGAATGACGACGACTGGACTCGACTGGCGCGGCGGATGAGCGAAATCAGCGAAGCCCCACTGTATATCGACGACTCGCCCAACTTGACCATGATGGAGATCCGCGCCAAGGCGCGCCGGTTGCGGCAGAAGGCCGACCTGAGGCTGATCGTGGTCGACTACATGCAGTTGATGACGTCGGGTAAGAAGGTCGAATCGCGTCAGGTGGAAGTGTCCGAATTCTCTCGCCATCTCAAGCTTTTGGCGAAAGAGCTCGAGGTACCCGTCGTTGCGATCAGTCAGCTCAACCGTGGGCCCGAGCAACGCACCGACAAGAAGCCAATGTTGGCCGACCTTCGTGAGTCGGGCTGTCTCACGGCCGCGACGCGCATCTTGCGCGCCGATACCGGCGCCGAAGTCACGTTTGGTGAGCTCATGCGCACTGGCGAGCGGCCTCTGGTGTGGTCGCTGGACGAGCGGCTGCGCATGGTCGCCCGCCCGATGACCAACGTTTTCCCGAGTGGCCGCAAGGAAGTGTTCCGGCTGCGGCTGGCCTCGGGGCGCGAGGTCGAGGCCACCGGAAACCATCCCTTCATGAAGTTCGATGGCTGGACGCCCTTGGAGCAGCTGAAGGTTGGCGATCGCATCGCCTCACCGCGGCGGGTGCCAGAACCGGTTGCGGCTCAGCGGATGGACGATTCGGAAGTTATTCTGCTCGCCCACATGATTGGCGACGGATCATGTGTAAAGAGCCAGCCGATCCGCTACGCATCGGTCGACGAGGCGAATCTCGCCGCGGTGACGTTCGCGGCCGCGCACTTTGGTGTCACCGCAGTTCGCGACGACTACCCGGCCGCACGGGTGACGACACTGAGGTTGCGGTCGCCGGACCGGCTGGCGCGCGGTCGACGCAACCCGATCGCTGCTTGGCTCGGTGGGCTGGGGCTGTTCGGATGCCGGAGCTACGAAAAGTTCGTACCGCAAGCCGTATTCCGTGCGCCCAATGACCAGGTGGCGTTGTTCCTGCGTCACCTCTGGGCGACGGACGGGTCGGTGCGGTGGGATGCCAAGCTCGGCCTCGGACGAATTTATTACGCCTCAACGAGCAGACGACTGGTAGACGACGTCGCTCAGTTGCTTCTTCGTCTTGGGGTTCACAGCAGGATTACGCGGGTGGGAAAAGCGGGTTACCGCGACTGCTGGCATTTGTGGATTGACAGGGGACAGAATCAAACGGCGTTCTTAGCCAACGTCGGCGTCCACGGCAAACGTGGCAAGTCAGCAGAGATTGTGCTCGAACAACTTCGATCGCGCGGCCGTCGTCCCGGTGCGGACACGTTGCCCGTTGAGGCTTGGCACACGGTGCGAGAAGCGTTGGTCCGCAAGCCTATCGACGCGGCCGAGTTCAAGGCCGCAACGAAGGCGCGGTTTTGCGAGTCGCGGTCGAAACATGCGCCGGGAAGGTCCTTGCTGCATAGGATAGCGGCGACACTTGAAGACGCTGAGATTCATGCACTGGCGACGAGCGATGTCTTCTGGGATCGGATTGTCGAGATTGCCAGCATTGGTCAGCATGATGTTTATGACGGAACTGTAGACGGCACTCACAATTTCGTTGCCAACGGGATAAATCTGCATAATAGTCTCGAACAAGATGCTGACGTCGTGATCCTGCTGCACCGGCCGGACGCCTTCGAACGGGATGATCCGCGTGGGGGAGAGGCGGATTTCATTCTCGCCAAGCACCGCAATGGCCCGACCAAGACGGTTACGGTCGCGCACCAACTGCATCTGTCACGATTCGCCAACATGGCAAGGTGAGATGCTAGATATTTGTAGGTTCTGACGCCGCGCTTCAAAATCTCACGGATGACTTCCAACGGACTTGAAATTTTGAAGCTGCGGTGAGACACGCCGACGTGCCTGCGCCGCGGTCTGGCACGCGAATGCCATTCGCTCCGTTCGGGCACGACGGAGCAAGGATGCCACCGAGGCTGCGACTGACCGTCGGCCGGGTCCGATGGGTCGCTCAGCTGAAGTTCCACATGGACGCTGCAATCCGCCGGTACTGCAGTTCGTCAGAACCTTCAGTGATCCGGTAGCGCCGGTGGTGCCGGTAGATGTACTCGAAGGGGTAGTGCCGGCTGTAGCCGATCCCGCCATGAATCTGCATCGCTCGGTCGGCGGCGTCACATGCCAGGCGATTGCCGCGCACGTTTACCATCGCGACCTTGTCGCTCACCGCCGTCTTGCCGCGGACATCCATGTCCCAGGCGGTCTTGAGGATGGTGTTGCGGACCAGCTCAGCCTCGATCTGAAGCTCGACCAATTGCCACTGGATACCTTCGTAGTCGCGCATCTTCCTGCCGAAGATGCGGCGCTCTTCCGTGTACTCTCGAGCCCTGTCAATACAGAACTGGGCGGCGCCCAGCGACGAGGCAGCCTGGCGAATCCGGTTCTCGTGGAGGAACAGTTGCGCGCAGTCCAGACCGCGGCCCTCCTCTCCGATCAACGCCGAGCTGGGCACGCGTACGCGGTTTAGCCGCACCTCCGCATGGTCGGTCGGCATGTTAAAGGTCCACCAGTAGAAGGGGACCTCGAACCCGTCGGCGGAAGTCGGCACGAGAAATGCCGAAATGCCCTCGGCCTTTCCGTCCTGGCCGCTGGTGCGCGCGAATACGAGGTCGATCTCGGCGACGTCGATGACGCTATTCCAGCGCTTCGCGCCGGTGATGATCCAGTCATCGCCGTCGCGGACCGCGCGAGTTTCCAGCCAGGTCGCGTCGCTGCCGTGGTTGGGCTCGGTGAGACCGAAGGCCATCTCCATGTCACCGGAGACCAGCCGCTCTAGATACTGTTCTTTCTGTCCGGCGGTGCCGTACACGTGTAGTACCAGCGCTAGTGGCAGGTTGGCCACCATCGACGCCTCATGGCCTAGCTCGGCGTGCAGCCCCGGGCCCCGGTGGGCCAAGTGCTCGCGTATCACGGCCATTGCGACGTTGCTGGCGTCCTGTCCGCCGAGGGCCTTGGGCAGCGGGTAGCGGTAGAAGCCGGAATTATCGGCTAATACCCGCGCTTCGCGCATGATCTCGCGCCAGCGCCGGGAGGGGATGCCCCCGCGGTCTATGTCGGTGCGGGTGAACTCGCGGCGATGATCGAAGTACTCGGGGTTGGCCTGCTCGATCGGCTTGATTTGCTCGTCGATGAAGCAGTCGAGGTCGGCGATGAAGGCAGTGATGTCCTCGGGGAGCGACATGTCCATTTCGTTAACGCTAGGGCGGTGATTTACCGTCGTGTGAGCGTCGCCCGAAAGCCGCTGTGCATTTCTCCATCTGCGTGTCAGCGAGGGCTGGCGGTCCTGTTGCTGCCGCCGTTCGATCAGCACATGCTGACCATGACGAGCGTCGATAACCTGCGCGCACTCGACGGACAGAAGATCGCCCCCACCGTGGCGCCCAAGTCACGCTGGAGGCGACCGATGCCGCCGACCGGCTGCGGCACTGGTGGACCTGGGGTTTGCCGCCTCAACGTCGGCTAAGAGAACGTTATCGCCTTCAGATCGAGGTTCCAAAAAACGAGTTGGTCAAGATCAACGGTCACTGGCGCGCACTCGACTACCTTGACGACAATGTCCGGCTCGCTCACCGTGGTCACGGTGAACTCACAGATCCGCATTTTCGCTACCTGCGCCTCGTCGGGTCGACGAGGGGCGTGACGGGCATCGCAGAGTCACTGGCCGCTGTTTTCGCCTGATTTAAGGAGCTTCGCGATGCGAGCCGTCGTCGTCGAGTCGTTGTCTGGTCCGCGGGCGGTCGTGCTGCGCGACATCCCGTCACCCGCCGGTGCCCACCGACGAGCCAACGGGCGCCGTGTGCTGATCGAAGTTCATGCAGCCGGGCTCTCCTTTATCGATCCGCTGCAGACGCGCGGACGGTACCAGGCTGGAGTCGATCCGCCATATGTGTGCGGGAGCGAGTTGGCCGGCAAGGTGCTCGAGGCGCCGTCGGACTCCTGGGTCAAACCGGGTGATCGCGTCTGCGGCATTGTGTGGCAGGGCGCGATGGCGGAGGAGGCGCTCGCCCTCGAGGACTTCATGGTGAAGCTGCCCGACAACATGCCGTACGTCGAGGGAGCCGCCATCTACATGAATTTCGCGACCGCATGGTATGCCCTTGACCGTGCAGGCGCCGCGCCAGGCGAGACGGTACTGGTGTCCGGGGCAGCCGGCGGGGTCGGCACTGCCTTGCTCGATCTCGGCTCGGCCTTCGGCGTCTCCACGATCGCGTTGGTCTCTTCGGCGACGAAGGCCGCGATGGCGGCCTCGGCGGGGGCGACGTACGTCGTGCGCACCGACGGTTCAGAGGGGCCGTGGCTGGAGCGGGTGCGTTCGCTGACCGACGGTCGGGGGGCACACGTCTTCGTGGATCAGGTAGGCGCCGACATGTTCCTCGACCTGATGCGTGCGTTGCGTATCGGCGGCCGCGGGGTAGTCGTCGGCTTCACTGGTGGGGCCATTCCCGAGGTGAGGGTGAACCGGCTGCTTTTGCGCAACCTCACCCTGACCGGCATCACGATGGACACGATGGAGACCGAGTATCCAGGCACTCTGGCGCGGGTCGGAGACGGTGTACAACGCCTGCTCGATGCCGGGAAGCTGCATCCGGCGATCGGCGCGATTTACCCGTTGGTGAATGCGGCCGATGCGCTGGCATCGATCGAGGAGCGAAGCGCAGTAGGCAAGGTGGTCGTCGAGGTGCGCTCGGCAAAAACCTAGGTCCAAGCGTCCAGCGCCGCATGGCCCGCGGCGAGCACCACATCGAGCCGTGCGGCGGCGCACTCCACCGCGGGGTTGGGCGAGGCGCGTTTACGCTCGCGCTTCCAGATTGCCCCGATTGTTGCGACCACTTTGTAGTGCGCGACACCGGCGAACCACGGCAGGTCGGCGGTGTCGCATGTGAGCTGGCACGTTGAGGCGCCAAGCGAACGGCGGGCGTCGACGTAGGTCGCGAGAAGGTCGTCGGCGCTGGGCATCAGCCGGCCGGCCTCGCGGTCGCCCGGCGAGCGGTCACTGTGAAAGGCGTGCGCGGGGTGAGTGTGCATCAGGATCCAGGCGAGGTCGCGGCGCGGGTCGCCGACCGACCAGATCTCCCAGTCGATGATCGCCTCAAGCCGCGAGCCGATGAAGAGCATGTTGGCGGCGCGGTAGTCCCCATGGACCAGGCGCGGGGCGATCTCGGCAGGCGTGCGCTTCGCCAGTCGCTCGGCGAGTTTTTCATGGCCGGGGGCGATGTCGGGATCGACGGTGGTCAGCAATCGCCGCCAGCGTGCGAGCTCTTCTGCCACCGGCGGGGCCGGCTCGTCGCTCACGCCGAGCTCGTCGGGGGTGCAAGACTGCAGCCGGGCCAGCGCGCGGGTCAGCTCGTGTTCGCGGGCGACCACTTCAGTCGCCGTCGGCGGCGTGTCAGAGAGGTCCAGGAGTGGTTCGTACGCCTGACCTGCGTGTCGCTGCATCGCGAACATCGGCGGTATGCCGGGCGGGTCGCCCTCGTCGCGCAGCAACACCGCCGGGACTGGGAACCCGTCGAGCGAGGCGAGCCGGTCGAGAATCCACGCCTGGCGTAGTACGTCGCGGTTGCCCAGCGGTTCCAACCCGGGTGGTGCCAGTTTGAGCACCACATCCTTGACGCCGTCGCCAATGCTGATGCGCGCGGCGAACGTAAGACTCGAAACGCCACCCTCGAGGCGGCGTACGTCGCTGACGACTGCGTCCCGCCAGCGCCGCCGAGCCACTTCCGTGGTTCGGGCGATGACGCTCTCGTCGCTGAGCTCCTCGACCGCCACGACGCCATTCTCCGTGGGGTTCCGTGCGGTGTTCAACGCCGCGATTTGAGTTCGGCTGGAGAAATCGACAGCCGCCGGGCTGGCCGAGGGGCCTTGACGCCAGCAGCCAGATTAGAAACGAAACGCATGGAATATGATGAGCCGGCCTGGCGGGGCCGATTCAGGCTCGATGGGAAGGTGGCCGTGGTTACCGGCGCCTCGAGCGGGTTGGGCGTGGCTATCGCCCAGGGCATGGCCGCAGCAGGCGCCGACGTCGCGATCGGCGCGCGACGGTTCAAGCGGCTTGAGGACTCCAAGGTTCTGGTCGAACGGCTCGGCCGCCGCTGCGTGGCGGTCGAGACCGATGTGACCAGAGTCGAGGACTGCAACCAGCTGGTTAGTGCCGCGGTAGACCACTTAGGCAGCTGTGACATTCTCGTGAATAACGCGGGTATCGGCGGCGACTACAACCCGGCCACTGAAGACCCGCCGGAGCACTTCCGTCATGTGGTCGATGTGAACCTGATGGGCTCTTACTGGATGGCTCAGGCCGCCGGTCGTGTGATGCCGCCTGGGAGCGCGGTGGTCAACCTCTCGTCTGTGATGGCGGTGACCACTGCGAAGATGCCTGCCTCTGGCTACAGCGCTGCAAAGGCCGGCGTCCTCGGAATGACTCGCGACCTGGCCGCGCAATGGGGGCACCGGGGGATCCGCGTCAACGCGATCCTTCCGGGCGTTTTCCTCACCGAGGCAACAGCCAATTACAGCCCGAGTTATCAGCGCAAGATCATCGATGCTCGTGTTCCCCTTGGCCGCCTGGGCGCGGCGGTCGAGATCGCATCTACGGTGGTCTTTCTTGCCAGCGATGCGTCGGCGTACATCACTGGCGTGGGGATTCCGGTCGACGGTGGCGTCCTGTTGCTCTAGCACGCGGATTCTTCTTGGCCGAGGTGCGTCCGTCCATGGACGACCCAGCGGTGGGCCTGAAGAATGGTGAGGTCACGAGGTGTTCTTCTCGCGGGGGTCGATGTTCTCATCGTCGAACGGCGGAATTGCGGGGTGCCCTTCAAGGCGCAGTACCAGCAGTGCGGTCTGCGCGCTGAGCTGATCGTTGGAATTGGTCGCTACGTTGAGCCCGGTTAGGTCGCGGACCTTGGCCAATCGCAACCGGACCGTGTTCTCGTGGATCTTGAGCCGCGCCGCCGACTCGCGCACCGAGCGGCCGGAGTCGAAGAAGCACTGCAGCGTGCGCAGCAGGTCCGCTGCGCCTGGCAGGTCTCCGAGCAGTGGCCCGAGCGCGTCGTCGACATAGCGGCGTACGGCGTCCGAGTCCCCGTTGGCGACCAGCAGGCGCGCCGGACCTAGGTCGTCGACCGCAATCACCCTGTTGCCCGAGCGGGCAAATCGATCGACGCACTGCACCACCTCGCGGGTCTCGCGGTATGACCGCTGAAGCCCGTCGGCGGGAGTGACCGCTGAGATACCGACGATTGCGTCGGGTTCGCCGAGCTGGCGAATCACGCAGCGCATCACCTTCTTAACCCGCTGTACAACTGTCATATGCGCTGACGGGTGGGGCGCTTCGATGAGCAAGAGTGTCCCGTCCCGGCCGCGGGTGCCGAGGACCTCAGCCCCGAGAGCCTCGTTCACCAGCGTTGAGATTGTCTCCTCGTCGCGGGGCGCGTCACCTGGCGCATCAGCGAGGTAGACCAAGACTCGGTCCGCGTCGGCCCGCACCCCGAGGTAGTCGGCGGCAGCCGCCACGTCCTCGTCGCGATAGGAGCCACGGACTAGCGACCTGGCCAGCGCGGCGCGCACGTTCCAGGAGACTCGGGCGATGCGCTGCTGCGTGGAATACTCACCGGCGAGATGAAAGGCGGCCCGGTGCGCCAGCCAAGCCTCGTCGCGATTGAGCGGCGCGGATACCTCGCCCACCACCAGCCATGAGAACAGCACCGAGTCCCGGACGACCGGCACTAGAAGGTGCCTGCGTACGATGCCCGCCGTAGGGCGCACAGCGACCACTACTGGCTCGGGGCCGGCGAGGTCAACTGGTCCATATGTCTTCAGCAGTAACGTGACGTCTGGTGGACGAAACTCCGAGCCATGGACCTGAGTTGAGCGCGCAACGACCCGGTGACGAGAGTCGATCAGCCACATCGGGTTAGAGGTCATCGCGGCTGCCGCGCTGATGAGCGCCGCGATCCCGCCGCGGCTCGCGGCCACCTCGGCGAGCCGCAGCTCGGTCGCGTGCCGGCGGGCCAGCTCCTCATAGCGGCGTTCGAGATCGGTGGCGTCTCGTTGCATCACCCGGGAATTGAAGGTCACGCCGAGACCCCCTTCCGTCTCGAGCTTGGCCGCGGGGTCGTAGAGAGTCTTGGACGCGGCAGTCATGCGAAGCTCCTAGGTCGAAGGGCGCCGACCCGACAAGGATGACAATAAGATGTTAATAATGGTAGGACCAGTTATCGTCCGGGAACCGACGTTCTGCGTCCAGCTCGCTTGGGCGCAGCCAGTTGGGTCGCCGGAGCCAGTGTCTCCTAACGATTTGCCGGTCCTGCCCAGCGGCCTCCCACGGCGGTGTACTCGTTGACAGCGCGTGGCCGGCGGGCCCGGTCCTATCCCGTCAAGTCCGAAGGGGTCGGAACATGACAGTGGGCAAGGAGTTCGCTGGAAAGGTCATCATCATCACGGGCGCCGCGGGCGGGATCGGAGGTGCCACTGCGCGGCGCTTCGTGGAAGAGGGCGCGACCGCTGTTCTGGTGGACCGCGACGCCGAACCGCTCGCCGCCATCGCAGCAGAGACCGGCGGTGACCCGGAGCACGTGAACCTGCGAGACGAGGCGGCAATCGACACGCTGGTGGAGCGCGTCCTCAAGCGCCACGGCCGCCTCGATGCGGTGATTAACATCGCGGGGGTCTTTGTTGGCACCGAGGGCCGCGTCGCCGAGAGCTCGCGCACTGCGTGGGACCTCAGCCTCGACGTGAATCTTCGCGCAACCGCCCACCTCACCGCTCGCGCACTCCCGCACCTCGTTGCGGCCGCCGACGGTGCCGTGGTGAACACCTCCTCCGCCCAAGCAAACGCTGCGGACGATGCATGGGCGTCCTACGGCATCGCCAAGGCGGGCGTAGAGGCGCTCACCCGCTACGTGGCTACCCAGTACGGCCGCCTGGGCGTCCGCTGTAACTGCGTGTCTCCGGGAGTCATCACCACCCGGCGCGCCACCGAGCGATTTCCGCAGGACCGCGCCGCTGTAATAAAGGCGAACACCCCGCTCCGCCGCTTCGGCCGCCCAGAGGAGCTGGCCGAAGCGTATCTATTCCTGGCCTCTGCGAGGGCCTCGTTCATCACAGGGCAGGTGCTGTCGGTCGACGGCGGCATGATGGTCCACTTGCCGACTTGAGGATCTGGCTCTCTGATTCACTCATCCGGTTTGCTTGTGGCGAGTTAACACTCGGCCGCCAGCGTTTCGTTTGATTTTCAGATCGAGCCTTGGCAACGCGCCAAGATGATAAACCGTTCCTGATTACTGAGCCGAGTAGGAGTGAGTCCTGTTCAGCCCGAACGGTGTTGGCCGCTGGCGGTGGGTGGGTGTTGCCTGGTGGACCGGCACGCCTCGTCGTCGTTGTGGGCGTGGCGGTGAGCCAGAACTCCGGCACGTTCGTGGTGCGGTGCTCGGCTGAGGGGGCCTTGGCGGTGGTCTGCCCACTCGCGACCACTGTCGGGCGCGGGGTCCTGTCGGCCGTCGCCTGATCGCCAGGCCGAGTCCACGTCTGCCGATCGCGACCGCCGCACCATGATGCGTGGTGACGGCGGCCGGATCGGAAGTCATGCTGCCAAACGTGAGAACCTACAATAATCACGGCGTCACGGATTGAAGAACAAGTTCTTGAAACGCAGCCCGAGCCACGGACGGCGGCCGTACGCCAGCATCCCGCCGCGCATCAGCGCCCGGCCGAGCGGCATCCGTCCGTAGACAACCAGCAGGTACGTCACCGGGTCCGCGGAGATCACACAGTCGACCCGCCCGCCGGCCGCCCGAACCTCCGCCGTACCGTCCGCGACCCGGATGACGTACCGGGGCCCGTTGCCGCGCAGTCGGACCTCGTATGTCACCGGCGCGCGCCGGCCGGCCTCGGGTCGCACCGCCAGCGGCGACATATTGGGGCAGACAGTGCCCACGACGAGCTTCGCGTCCTCATCGGAGATTGGCCACGGCCGGCCCGTCCCGGTCGCGATGTCGTGGCCGTGCACGGTCAGCTCGCCCAGCGCCAGGGCGGTGACGCAGTCCGCGCTGCGGGTCCGGCCGGGGCCGTACCAGGGGGTCTCACACTCCAATTCGGGATCGGCCGCCGCCGCGAGTTCCAGAAACCGTTGTGTCCCAACGGTGATCAGGTCCGCGAGCCGTCCCGCGTCGGCGTGGTCAACCATGGCGATGGTGGCGCCATTGTTGGCCGCCAGCCGAGTCGGAAAGTCCGCCTCGAGGTACTGCTCTGGGCTCAGCGCGTGCGGCTCCCCGGCGATCGCGGCGCTGAACCCGGTGAGCACGTTGGACACATGGGCCGCGGTCTCGGCGACTGTCCAATCGGTGCCGGCCGCCGGGCGCTCGATGTCATCGGTGTCTTGCAGCAGCGCGGTGAATCGCGCCGCTGCCGCGCTGATCGCCGCTCGGGCCGCTTCCCGGTCCAGTGGCACTACCGCTGGTTGACGGCCGCCCGGATGGCTGGTGTGGATGGTCATGGTGGTCTCCTCGGGTCGGAATGAGTCGACTATCCGATGCCGTCGCCACGGGATCGTCAGTCCTGACGCGTAGATCTGTGCCGTGAGCTGTCGTAGCTCCGCTCGGCGGGGCGGCAAATCTGCGCGGTTCCGCTGATGTTTTGCTGTATGTCGACGTCACATGCTGGCTAGCATGAGCGGAACTGACCCACGCGCGGACACGCCGTTGAACTGGAGCGACCTGGGTGTGAGCGAGCTTCCGACGGGAACGGTGACGTTGCTGCTGGCCGACGTCGAGGGTTCGACGCGGCTGTGGCAGACCCAACCGGAGGAGATGACGGCCGCCATCGCGCGGCTGGATCGCGCGGTGTGTGAGGTCATTTCCGCCCATCACGGTGTGCGGCCGGTGGAGCAGGGCGAGGGCGATAGCTTCGTGGTCGCGTTCTCGCGTGCCAGTGACGCGGTGGCGTGTGCGCTGGAGTTGCAGCGGGCGCCGCTGGCCCCGATCCGGCTGCGCATCGGCGTGCATACCGGGGAGGTGCAGCTGCGTGACGAGGGTAACTACATCGGTACGACGGTCAATCGGACCGCACGCCTGCGCGATCTGGCCCACGGCGGGCAGACCGTGCTGTCGGGCGTCACCGAGGATCTGGTTGTCGACCGGCTGCCAGCCGACGCCTGGCTGACCGATCTTGGTTCGCATCAGCTGCGGGATCTCCCGCGCCTGGAGCGGGTGGTGCAGCTGTGCCATCCCGACCTGCGCAACGATTTCCCGCCGCTGCGCGTGCGTGAAACCGTTGTCGCCCCTAATCTTCCGGTGCAGTTCACGAGTTTCGTGGGCCGTGAAGCCGACATGATCGATGTGCGGCGGATCCTGGCCGACAACCGGTTCGTGACGCTCACCGGCGCGGGCGGTGTTGGTAAGACGCGCCTGGCGGTAGAGGTGGCGGCTCAAGTGAGTGGCGGATTTGGTGGCGGGGTGTGGTACGTGGATCTGGCGCCGATCACCGATCCCGATCTGGTGCCGGTCACGGTGACCCGCGCGCTGGGCCTGCCCGACCAGCGGGGCCGCTCAACGATGGACACGCTGCTGCGGTTTGTCGGGGACCGTCGGATGCTGCTGGTGCTGGACAACTGCGAGCATCTGCTCGACGCGAGCGCTGCGCTGGTCGTCGGCCTGCAAGGCGCCTGCCCGGCGGTGACGCTGGTGGCGACCAGTCGCGAGCCGATCGGGGTGGCCGGCGAGGTGAGTTGGCGGGTGCCGTCGCTGTCGCTGGCCGACGGGGCGATTGAGTTGTTCACCGATCGCGCGCGACGGGTCCGGCCCGATTTCCGTCTCACCGACGAAATCGCCGCCATCGTGGCGGAGATCTGCCGGCGCCTCGACGGGGTGCCGCTGGCGATCGAGCTGGCAGCGGCGCGGGTCCGCGTCTTGTCGCCGACCGAGATCCGCGACAGTCTGCACGACCGCTTCCGGCTGCTGACCGGGGGTGCACGCACCGCCGTGCGCCGCCAGCAGACGTTGCGGGCCTCGGTGGATTGGTCGCACGCGCTTTTGACCGAGCCCGAACGCATCTTGTTCGCTCGGTTGGCGGTGTTTATGGGCGGGTTCGATCTCCACGCCGCAGAGGCGGTCGCCTGCGGCGGCGACGTCGAACGCTTCCAGGTCCTCGACCTGCTCACATTGCTGGTCGACAAGTCCCTGGTCGTGGCCGAAAGCACAAGTGGCCCAACGCGATACCGGCTGCTGGAGACGGTGCGCCAGTACGCGCTGGAAAAACTCGGCGAATCCGGCGATGCCGACACCGTGCGTGCACGTCACCGCGATTACTACACGGCCATGGCGGCCCTCCTCGACACCCCGGCCAGTACGGGCCATGAGCGCCGTCTCGAGCAGGCCGACACCGAGATCGACAACCTACGGGCCGCGTTCGCGTGGAGCTGCGATAACTCCGATTTCGATCTCGCGTCGCAGCTGGCGTCGTCGCTGCAGCAACTGTGGCTCGTACGGGGTCGCATCCGGGAAGGGCTGGCCTGGTTGGACGCCGCCCTCATCGACCGAAACGCAGACCCTTTCGGGGTGGCGCCGGCGGTGCGCGCACGGGCGCTCGCCGACAAGGCCACGCTCAACGCGTCTATGGGTGCCACCGACAGCATGGAACAAGCCCTCCAAGCCCTGGCGATCGCGCGGGAGGTCGACGACCCCGCCCTGTTGCTCCGGGCCCTCACCGCCTGCAGCAGCATCGCGGTCTACGACCCCGAGGTGGCCCGGCCATATTTCGCCGAGGGGATCGCCCTCGCCCGCTCGATGGGCGACGGGTGGCGGCTCGGCCAGATTCTGGCGTGGCAGGCGTTCGGGGCGGTCATCGTGGGTGATCCGATTGCGATACGCACGGCCGCCGAAGAAGGACGCGACCTCGCCGATGCAGTCGGTGACCCTTTCTCCTCGCATGGGTGCCGCTGGTGTCTCGGTTGTGCACACGGGATGACCGGTGATTTCGCTGGAGCCCTCGCGCAGTTGGGTGAGGTGATTGCCGAGGCCGACGCGGCTCACGACGCGCTGTGGCTGTGCTGCGCCCTATTCATGCAGGCCACCATGCTGGCCTACCACGGGGACCCGAGTGCCGCGCGGCACGCAGCCAACGCGGCCGTCGAGGCTGCGCCGGAGCTTGGCGGGTTCTACTCGGGCCTCGCCTACGCCGGGTTGACGGTCGCGACCCTGGCCGCGGGCGACGTTGCCGCGGCGGACGATGCGATCGCGGCGGGCTGGCCCCTTCTCAGTCTCCAGCCCGCAATGGTGGCGATCTGGATTGCTTACGCGGCCCAGGCAGCGCTGGCGCGCGGGGATCTGACCGCGGCCCGGCGCCTGGCCGATGACGCCGTCGCGGAGACGAGCGGCTTTCACCTGTCGCTGGCGTTGACGACGCGCGCCGGCGTTGCGATCGCTCAGGGTGAGCCCGAGCAGGCCGGCCGCGACGCGCACGACGCGCTCGCAACCGCCGCCAGCAGTGGGAC
>Ga0310914_10000883_pt1 | contig 18632 bp, 18 predicted proteins | sample GREbulkMGAN108_FD_203450 | JGI IMG/M metagenome (GOLD analysis project Ga0310914, IMG submission 203450) | Lab enrichment of tropical soil microbial communities from Luquillo Experimental Forest, Puerto Rico - GRE.bulkMG.AN108 | ecosystem: Environmental > Terrestrial > Soil > Tropical forest >... | reverse complement strand
GACATGATGCGCGATCTGCTGCTGCGCGAATTCCCCGAATGCCCAGGAGGAGCCCCATGACCGGCATCGCACCGCTGGCCCGGCCACCCAAACGGCCAGACTCCGCCAACCTGACCCGCGTCGAACTGACCTGGGTCGAGAAGCAGATCGAGAACTGGATCCGCTTCGGCCATGCCGTCGAGGACACCATTCTCGACCGTCACCGCCGCGTCGTCGGGTTCGCGCCGAACAGCCTGTTTACCTTCGTCCGCTGGTCATCCAACGACTATGGCACCATCAGTTCGCGCATCGACATCGTACGGGCCATGGCACCGGGCGAAGCGCACACCACGCTGCCGTTCGTGCGGCCCGGCGGCGAGATTCTGCTGCATATCCACGGCTGGCCGAAGGTCGAACGGGTGCTGCTGGTCATCGACGCGGTGGAAGCGATCGGCATCGATCCAGCTGACGCCGCGCCGGATCATTGGCGGCATGTCCATAACCGCCTGACCGTCGGCCACCAGCCGCGCCTCTATACCCGCGAGCGCCATGACGCCTGGCTCAAACGCCAGCAGGTGCAGTCATGACGCGCTTCGGCTGGGTGATAAGCACCTACTTTGCAGTGCTGATCATCGGCGGCTCTGCTTTGATCCATCCGACACCCCGGCTGCTGTGGAACGCCACCGCCAGCACGCCAATCGGGCTCTATGTCGTGCAGCCGCTCCGCCACCCGCATGTCGGCGATCTGGCGGCGGTGATGCCGCCGGAACCCGTCGCACGATTCCTCGCCGATGGCGGCTATCTACCCCGGGGTGTGCCATTGCTGAAGCACATCGCCGCACTGGCCGGAGACACCGTCTGCCGTTTTGGCAGCACCATCACCGTCGATAACGTTGCCCTCGCCGAGGCGCGGGACCGCGACAGCCGGGGCCGTGCGCTTCCCGTTTGGAGCGGTTGCCGCACCCTCGGCTCCGGCGAATTCTTCCTGCTCAACCATCATCCCGACAGCCTGGATGGCCGCTATTTCGGCCCTCTTCCCATCACCTCGATCATCGGCCGGGCGACGCCGCTTTGGCTTGCCGACTGACGTTTTTCTCAACCCAAGGAGACGCATCATGACCCATATCGGCCTCTTCGCCCGCACCGCCGACGGCTATACCGGCCACCTGCGGACGCTCACCCTTGATGTCGAGCTGACGCTGGTTCCCGCCGAACATGCCGATGCCGAGAACGCGCCCGACTATCGCATCCATCGCGGCGCCGACGCCGATGGGCCGGAAGTCGGCGCCGGTTGGAAACGCACCGGCGAGAAGGCCGGCGATTACGTCGCCATGCTGATCGACGACCCCACTTTGACCCAGCCCCTGCGCGCCAACCTGTTCCAATCAGACGTCAAGGGCAAGGCCTTCGCCCTGCTGTGGACCCGTCCGGCCAAACGCGAAGATAAACGGTGATGCGATGCGGCGGCTGTTTGCGACATCGCGCTCATGCGGCTCTGGTGCAATTCCTTTGTTCGATCGAACGCCGCACCATTCCTTCATCCCGACCGGAATCGATCAGGCCGTCGCGCGCAGCGGCAGTCCAGGGCGGCCGATTGGCCGACGCGCCAGCGCTTCACCCTGGACGGCCGCGAGCACGATGGCAGGCTTTCCGGGTGTCGGGAGAATGGCGTTTACTGCGCTCATACTGTCGCTCCTGATGTCGCCGATGAGCACTGCCTGCGCTCAGGAGGCAGTGCCGCTCATACCGGTAGAGCGCGTGGCGCTTACCGATTCCGTTGCCGGATTCGTCACCGAAGCCTCGCAACGCTTCGGCATTCCGGCGGCCTGGATACAGGCGGTCATCCGCATCGAAAGCGCCGGCGATCCGCAGGCCCGGTCGCCCAAAGGCGCCATGGGGCTGATGCAGATCATGCCATCCACCTGGCAACTTTGGTGCAATCGGCTGGGCCTCGGCGATGACCCGTTCGAGCCCCGCGCCAACATCCTGGCCGGCACGGCATTTCTCCGCGAGATGCACGACCGCTACGGCTCGCCCGGTTTCCTGGCCGCCTACAATGCCGGACCGGCGCGCTATGAAGATCATCTGGCAACCGGACGACCGCTGCCTGCCGAAACGCAGGCCTATGTCGCCATGCTGACACCGATGCTCGACGACAAACTGGCGAATGGCGCGATCAAACTCGCCCACGAAACCGCCAATTCGCGCTCTTGGATGACGGCATCGATGTTCATTGCCGTCGAGCAGACCACAACTTCGGACCGCCTCTCGATCGCTCTTTCGGCTGTCGCTCCGCACTCCGATGGCTTGTTCGTCCGTTTCCCCAAGCAGGAACGGCAGCCATGATGGACAGCGCAGTCCAGCGGACCTCCGCGATAAGCGGCGAAAAACTGGCGGAATATCAGGGGGCACGGGATCAAACGACCGCACGAATGCGAGATAAAAGGCCGCAATGTGCGGCTCGGTCGGGGTGCTGTTTTCATTGGTTATTCGAACCGCCCCAGCAATGTGCGCTCTTCCAGCGCAATGTTTGCGCCGAGATCAAACCATTGTCAGGACAGAAAACTCCGCACATTGCGAGGCTTGGGCATGACGCGGGACGGTGACTTCCAGGTTCGGCCCGGCCGCATCCGCTCGTCCAAGAGTCAGCGGGCCAAGCCGTTCATCGCCCAGGCGCTGGCCGCCGCCCAGCGGGCCGGCGGCGGCGTCTCCCGCAACGGCGTGATCACCAAGGGACGCGCCTCGCATTTTGGCCGCGGCCGTGTCGCCAGCATCCGCGCCAATCGCCTGCTGACCAGCCGCTCCCGCCTAGTCACCATCAAGACCCGGGTGGTCCGTCATAGCCCCCATGCCGCGCCGCTGGCCCCCCATCTCGGTTATCTCCGCCGCGAGGGCGTCACCCGGGATGGAGAAAAGGCTCGGCTGTTCGGTCCCGAAACCGAGGATGCCGATCCCAAAGCGTTCGCCGAGCGCTGCAAAGACGACCGGCATCATTTCCGCTTCATCGTCTCGCCGGAGGATGCCGCCGACCTAGCCGACCTCAAGGGCTTTGCCCGCGATCTGGTCGGGCAGATGGAAAAAGACCTCGGCAGCAAGCTCGATTGGGTCGCCGTCGATCACTGGAACACCCAGCACCCCCATCTCCACATTATTGTGCGCGGTGTCGCCGACGACGGCCAGGATCTCGTCATCTCGCGCGACTACATCAAGGAGGGGATGCGATCCCGCGCCCAGGATCTCGTCACCCAGGAACTCGGGCCACGGACCAACCTCGATATTCAGCGTTCCCTGGAACGGCAGATCGAGGCGGACCGCTGGACCCAACTTGATCGCCAACTCATCCAGGATGCCGACCGTCATGGCGTCATCGATCTGGCCCCGACCCCAGGCCAGCAGCCCAACGTCTTCCATGCCCTGAAGATCGGACGTCTGCGTCGGCTGGAAACATTGGGCCTCGCCCACCAGATCGGGCCGGGACAATGGACGGTGGATGAGACGGCCGAGGCCACCTTGCGCGAGTTGGGCGAACGCGGCGACATCATCAAGCGGATCCATCGCGGCCTGACCGAACGCGGCATCGAGCGCGGGGTGGCAAGCTATGTGCTGGCTGGCGAGAGTCTGGACGATCCCGTCATCGGCCGGTTGCTTGATCGCGGCCTCGACGACGAATTGAAAGGCACCGCCTATGCCGTGGTCGATGGCATCGATGGTCGCACCCACCACATCAAGCTGCCCGACCTTGACGCCGCCGGCGACAGCGCGCCGGGCTCGATCGTCGAACTGCGCAAGTTCGACGATGCGCAGGGCCGCCGCCGGGTCGCCTTGGCGGTCCGCTCCGATCTGTCCATCGAGGCCCAGGTGACGGCCAGCGGTGCAACCTGGCTTGACCGGCAGGCCGTCGCCCGCAAGCCGGTCGCCTTGGGCGAGTCCGGCTTTGGCGCCGAAGTGCGGAACGCCATGGAGCGACGGGCGGAATATCTGATCGACCAGGGTTTGGCCCAGCGGCAGGGCCAGCGGGTCGTCTTCGCTCGCAATTTGGTCGAGACTCTCCGCCGCCGTGAAGTCGAAGCAATGGGACAAAAGCTGGCGGCTGAAGCGGGGTTGCCGTTCAAGCCGTCCGGGACCGGCGAGTATGTCGCCGGCACCTACCGCCAGCGCCTTGCCCTCGCCTCCGGACGCTTTGCCATGATCGACGACGGACTCGGCTTCCAACCTGTGCCCTGGTCTCCGTCGCTGGAGAAACAGCTCAATCGCCATGTCTCCGGCGTGGTCCGTAGCGATGGCGGTATCGACTGGGGATTTGGCCGGAAACGGGGATTGGGGTTGTAATCTGCGGGAAGCCGCTGATCGCCATCGTTAATTTCACGGCAGATGTGGGCCGAAAGCGGAAGGACGGGTTCGGAGCTAGAAAAGCTGCCGTTCGCTCATGTGGGGAAGTCCTAACTTGGTCATTCTATTTCTGCTCGTCAGAAATTCGCGTCTCAAGCGCGCGGGCAGATGCAACACCGGACCGAACCAGAAAAATCTGCACGGCTCATAGATTTTCTGTAAAATTATGGCCCTTGCGGAAATTCAACAATACCAATGGAATAGTTCCTACTGGTGCCCTTGCGAGGGCTTCCGTACATAACAGTAAGATTCGCCACGTGTGGCAGCCGCATTTGTAATCAAATCTCCATGAACGGGCATTTGGCACGATTTCTGCTGAATGAGGCGCGTGTCGCTTCGCCCGCTGGAGCTCAACACCGATGACGGCCTAAGCCGTTTTTCAAGCCCGAACCGGGCTTCGCCGATCCGCGTGATCGCCCGAAGTCCGTTCGATTGGAGAACGCTGTGGCCACCTCTTCCTTTGCCGTTGCCGGCTTCCTTTCTCCGGTTCCCATGCGCAGGCCGCCTTGGACCATCCTGGCGGTAACCGCTGTGATGGCGCTGCATGCGGTCACCTGGATCGGGTTGACAATACAGAGACCTCGCCCGCAGTCCGTGATCACGGCTCCCCAGGCGATACAGGTCCGCTGGCTTGACGCGCCTCATCCGCAGGCTCTGCCGACACAGCAACATGTCGAGAAGACGGCACAGCCCGTCGCACCAGAACCAGCGGTTCCTGCCAAAGCACAGACACCTCACCGCCTCACGGCCAAACCGCCACCCTCAGCCCAACCGGCGGCGGACGCCGCGCCCGAGCCCAGCGCTCCCGGTCAGTTCCCTGCATCAGCCAACGCAGTGGCTCCATCTCCCAGCCAGGGGGAAAGTCCGCCACCACCGATCATCCCGCCGAGCCCGGCGGCCTATCTGTCGAATCCAGCCCCGGTCTATCCCGAAGAAGCAAGACGGCTGCATCTGCAAGGTCGGGTGATGCTGCGGGTGCTGGTCAGCGCCGAGGGTTTGGCCCGGCAGGTCACCGTCGATCAAAGCTCCGGCGCCCCCAGTCTGGACGAGGCCGCTTCTGCTGCGGTACGCGACTGGCGCTTTGTCCCCGGCAGCAAGGGGGGACAGGCGGTCGAGGCCTGGGTGCTGGTTCCCATCGTCTTCAAATTGAGGAGTTGAGCATGCCGACACAGGAGCATTTCGGGCTCGGCCATTTCCTGGCCGCCGGCGATCTTGCCGATCTGATGCCGCTGATGGTGCTGGCCTTGCTGTCCATCGCCTGCTGGAGCGTGATCGTGGTGAAGGCCATCCAGGCGATGCTGCTGCGCCGGTCAGGCAGACGCTTCCTGAACAATTGCGGCGAGGCCGGCTGTCTGTCGGTGGTCGAGCGGGCTTTTTCCGCTCACGGCCCCCGCGATCCCTGGAGTCGTCTGGCGGAAAAGGGATTGGCCGCGCATTTGCGGTTGTCGAGGCTTTCCCAGGTCGAAGCGGCGGGGCTGGGCGCGCCCGATCAGTTCCTGGCCCGTGTGCTTCGCCGAGCCATCACCTGCGAGACGCTGGAGCTGGAATCCGGCCTGACCCTGCTGGCCATCACCGCGTCGGCGGCACCCTTCGTCGGGCTGTTCGGCACAGTCTGGGGCATCTATCACGCCTTGGTGGCGATTGGTGACAGCGGCCAGAGCAGCCTGTCTCAGGTCGCCGGACCGGTGGGCGAGGCGCTGGTGATGACCGCCTTCGGTCTCGCCACGGCGCTGCCGGCGACTCTGGCCTACAACATCTTCATCCGCGCCAATCGCCGCTTGCTCTCGGACCTCGACGGCTTCGCCCACGACCTGTTCACGCTGCTGGGCGGGACTCCGGCCCCGGCGGCGTTGCCGACCAAGAGGAGCGCCTGAGCATGTCCTTCGGCAAATTCTCCGACGACAGCCACAGCCAGCCCAGCGCCGAGATCAATATGGTTCCGATGATCGACGTCATGCTGGTGCTGCTGATCGTCTTCATGGTGACGGCACCGCTGCTGACCCAGGCGGTGAAAGTTGATCTGCCGCAAGAGACGGCCGCCGCCGAACAGCCCGAGCCGGCCAGCCTGACCATCTCTCTCGACGCCAAGGGGCAGGTCTGGTGGGAAGGAGAGGCGGTGGCCCCGGATGAGCTGCTGCGCCGTCTGGACGAAGCCGCGCAAAAGGCCGACCCGCCCGAGTTGCGCATCCGAGCCGACCGGGCCACGGCCTATGGCCGGGTGGCCGACCTGATGGCCGACGCCTCAAGCCGCGGCCTGCGTAAATTGGCCTTTGTCAGTGACCCATTATCCCTTTCCAGCGGAGACCATTGATCATGAGGACACCCCATCGCCGCGCCTTATCCGCTGGCCTGCTGACGCTGCCCCTGGTGGCGGTCGTCGCTCCGGCTTTCGCTGACGACGCACCGGCGCAGCTTCCCGCCGTCTCGGTGGAGGCTGCGGCTCCGCCGCCTCCACCCGCCGAGGGCAGTGCCGACGCCGGTTATCGCGTACAGAACGCCGATCTGGGACCGTTGGGCAAAAAGAAGGAACTCGACACCCCCTTCTCCCTGTCCGATATCCCCAGTGACCTGATGGAACAGGGCCAGGCGCGCAATGTCAGCCAGATCATCAAATACAATCCCTCGGCCCAGCTGGAGCCGCGCGTCGATCTCGATTCCGGACGGCCGCAAAGCCGGGGATTCGAGAACTCCAATATCCAGAACACGCGTATCGACGGCTTCAACTCCTACACCATCATGGCCTATCCCCTGGAAGAGTATCAGGATCTGCAGATACTCAACGGTGCGGCAGGAGCCCTGTACGGTGCCTCTTCACCGGGCGGCACTTTCAATTTCGTTTCCAAACGCCCGACAGACACACCGTTCAACCGGCTGACCGTCGGCTTCGACAGCGACGACCTGTTCACCGAACATGGCGAGTTCAGCGGCACCAAAGGGCCTTTGGGTTATCGTCTCAACGCCGTGCATACCGAGGGGGAAAGCTATGTTTCCACCAGCCGGCTCTATCGCGAACTGGTCAGTGGCGATTTCGATGTCCATCTGACCGACGATACCAAGCTGGAGTTGAACAACAGCTATTACCAGATGCACGAGACCGGCTTCCCGGCCGCCCTGGTTTATGGCAACGGCAAGATCCCCACATCGAACGGTATCTCCAGTTCGGGCGCGACCCTGTCCAATTCGCTGCCCTCGGCCCCCGATCCCACCAAGGCCGGCTATGGCGTCACCGGCGCTGGCGAGGGAATGGAGGCCTATGACTTCAGCGCCAAGGTGATCCACGATTTCAACGACGACTGGAAGCTGACCGCCGGCACCATGTATCAGCGCTTCCGCGGCTCCTTCGGCCCGGCGGGGACCTATGGCGCCGCCGATCCCGGCAACTGGCTGATGAGCAACGGTCGGATCGCCGCCATCGTTGCCGACGTTGAGCGCACTTCGGAAGTGCAAAGCGACCTGGCCTATCTGAACGGTCATGTCGAGGCCTGGGGCCTGTCCCACGATCTGCTGATCGGCACCAACGGCTTTCAAAATTTCGCTTACAACCGCCGAGGCCAGAATTACGAGCTGGGGACCTCGCCGCTGGACGATCCGTCGCAATACAACGCTCCATCCTACCATGACGGCGGCCCTACCTGGAGAAGCGGCTATACCGGAGAACAGTCGGTGATTCTGGGCGACACCATCGGTTTCGACCGGCATTGGTCGCTGTTGCTGTCGGCTAGCGGCAGTTGGCTCCGCAGCGTCAGCTACGGCACCAAGACGGTGACCAGCGGCAGCAATTACTTCGTCGTGCCGACCGGCATCAACACCGCCTACAACGCGTATGGCGTCAGCCCGCTGACCAGTCTGATCTATAAGCCGGTGGACAATGTCACCACCTATGTGACCTACACCAACGCACTGCAGCCGGGCGACACCCTGACCAACACCGGCGGCAGCGGCACCACCATTCTGCCGCCCTATCGCAGCACCCAGTACGAGGCCGGGGCCAAGACTACGCTGAACGAACGGCTGGATCTGTCCACCGCCCTGTTCCATATGAGCCGGCCTTACGCCTATGACACCGGCAGCGGCGGCAGTACGGTTCTCAACACCAGCGGCAAGCAGGTCAACGACGGTGTTGAAATGATGGGCAAGGGCAAGATCACCGACGATCTGACCCTGTTCGGCGGCGTCACCTACATCAACCCGATGCTGGAAAACACCTCTGACTCCACCACGACCAACAAACTGGTAGTCAGCGTCCCCAAATGGCAGGGCAATCTTTACGGCGAGTACAGTCTGCACGAGGTTCCCGGCATGGCCTTGGACGCCAATGTCCATTACACCGGCCGCCGGGCGGCCAACGTCACCAACACCACCTGGGCCGCACCTTATGCCACCCTCGATCTGGGCGTGGTCTGGCGAGCCAGTCTCTACGGCCATGATTTCACCTGGCGGGCCGGAATCGACAACGTCACCGATCAGCGTTATTGGGCCGCCATCCTGCCCGAAACCACGGGCGGCGGCAGCAGTCAGTCCGGCGCCACCGGCACGGTCTACGAGGCCATCATGGGCACGCCGAGAATTGTTCACACCTCGGTTTCGATGGACTTCTAGGATGGTATGTCAGCGTCTCGGCATACTGCTGCTCTGCCTGGCGCTTTTGGCGACCGGGCGGGGACAAGCGCAAGCGCGGGAGATCACCGACATGGCGGGGCGTCGGGTCGATGTTCCTGACGTCATCCGCCGGGTCTATGTCGCCCATGACCCGCCGGCCCTGTTCCTGACGGCCCTGGCCCCGGATTTGATGGTGGGCACGCCCTTTCCGCGCAACGCCGCCACTAACGCTTTGTTTCCGCCCGCGGTCCGCCGTCTGCCGGTGGTGGGCGGCAGCACCCGTGTCAACCCGGAAGCCCTACTGTCCATGCAGGTGGACGTGGCGGTGGTGTGGAACATCCGCGGCCAGCCTGACCTTTACGCCGAGCAGTTACGGGCCATGGGCATTCCGACGGTGATGGTGGACGCCTCGCCGTTCTCGCATTATCCGGAGGCTTTCCGCTTTTTAGGCAGGCTGCTGCATCGCGAGGAGCGGGCCGAACGGCTGGCCCAGGCGCTGGAGGAAGGCAAGGCTCGGCTCGACACCCAACTGGCGACGATCCCGCCCGAACGGCAGATCCGGGTCTATTACGCCGACTCGCTGGATGGGCTGAAAAGCCAATGTACCGGCGCCTTCCGAGGCGAGACAGTCGAACTGGCGGGCGGCATCAACGTCATGCCCTGCAGCGGACCTGACGGCATGACCGCCAGCGTCTCGACCAATCTAGAAACCCTGCTGAAAATCGATCCCGACGTGGTGTTCGCCCGCACCCACGCCATCGCCGCCGCTCTGTCCCAGACTCCCGGTTGGCAGGCTTTGCGGGCCGTACGTCAGGGCCGGCTCTACGCACCACCCGAACTGCCCGTCAACTGGGTCGAACGGCCGCATTCGCAATTCAAGCTGTTGGCCATGCAATGGCTGGCCAACAAGCTTTATCCGGATCAGGTGCCGTTCGATCAAGCCCGGGACGTCCGGGATTTTTTCCGGCTGTTTTACAATATGGAGCTGAGCGATGACGACCTTGCCCGACTGCGGAGCTGACGCCATGCCGTTGCGCCTGGCCCGGATCAGAACGGGCGAGAGGCTGGCCGTCCCAGCTTTGTTGCTATTGCTGCTGCTGGCGGTGCTGGGCTCCCTTTGCATCGGAATCTATCCGGTACCTCTTACCGACGTCGGCAAGATGCTGCTGGGTCTGTCATTACCCGAGTCTTTGCGGCCCGCCACCCATTGGAGTGCCGCCGAACAAGCGGCGGTACTGGTAATTCGTCTGCCCCGGGTGCTGATGGCCGTACTGGCTGGCGCTGGTTTGGGGCTGGCGGGAACCTCGCTGCAAGGAATGATGCGCAACCCCCTGGTCGGACCCGATCTGGTCGGAGCCTCGTCAGGAGCGGCCTGTGGCGGCATGCTGGCAATTCTGCTCGACTGGCCATCCTGGGGATTGTTGGCGGGAGCCTTTGCAGGCGGTTTCATCGCTTTGCTGGCTGCCTGGCTGCTCTCGCGTCTATCGCGAGGCGGCGGCGCCCTGCAGATGATCCTGGCCGGCATCGTGGTCTCCGCCCTGTTTTCGGCCCTGCATGGCATGATCCAATATTGCGCCGATCCCGAAAGTAAACTGCCCAGTCTTGTCTATTGGCTGATCGGCAGCTTCGCCGGAGCCACGGCGGCCAAAGTGAACGTGCTAGCTCTGCCAGTCCTGGCGGGTGGCGCGGTGCTGCTGCTGCTGCGCTGGCGGCTGAACCTGCTGTCGCTGGGCGACCTGGACGCCGAGGCGCTGGGACTGAGAACCAGCGGCCTGCGCTGGCTGATCGTGGCGCTGGTCGCCCTGATCGTCGCCGCCCAGGTGGCGGTCAGCGGTATCGTCGGCTGGGCCGGACTGATTGTTCCTCACTTTGCCCGCATGCTGGTAGGACCAGATCACCGGCGGCTTCTGCCGGCGGCTGGCCTGACAGGCGCCATCTTCCTGCTAGCCATGGACGATATTTCGCGGACACTGCTGCCACAGGAGGTGCCGATCGGCATCCTGACGGCCGGCATCGGCACGCCGGTCTTCGCCTATCTCTATTGGCGATCCCAGGCCAGAGGGTGGAGCCATGACTGACATGAACCCCACCGCCGCTATCAGCTTGTTGGACCTGGGATATGCCTTTCGCCCCGGCCAGTGGGTGCTGCGACATTACCATCTGTCCTTCGGCACGGGACGTATCATCGCCATACTGGGGCCGAACGGCAGAGGCAAGACCACCTTGCTGCGCCTTCTGCTGGGCGGCTTGCGCCCAAGCGAGGGAACGGTGCACAGCTCTCAGCGCGCCGCATTCGTGCCACAGCTGTTTCAGGTAGCCTTCGATTATTCAGTCTTGGACATGGTGATCATGGGCCGCGCCCGGCGGATCAGCCTATTCCGCCAGCCAGGTCCCGCTGATCGCGAGGCAGCGATGGAAGCGCTCGATCGGCTGGGCCTAGCGGCTTTAGCCGGCAAGCCGTTCCACGAACTCTCGGGTGGACAACGCCAACTGGTGATTTTGGCCCGGGCGCTGGTATCGCAAGCGTCTGTCCTGATCCTGGACGAACCGACCTCGGCCCTGGATATCCGTCATCAGGCGCTGGTGTTGGACCAGATCGAGCGGCTGGCCCGCGAGCAGGGGCTGACCGTGCTGTTCACCACTCATAGCCCACAGCATGCGCTGGATATTGCCGATGACGCATTGCTAATGCTGCCGAACAACCGGCATACCTATGGACCGGCGTCGGATATCCTGAACGAGGATAATCTACACGCCCTTTACGGCGTGCCCCTGCGGCGGGTGTATGCCGAGGGAATCGAGGCTATCTGCGTGCCCCGTCTATTGCCTGGAGCCGCCAATCGTGCCGTCTCTCCTTAACTGTATTCCACGATCAAGTTATCCCCCTGCAGATATAGATACTACTACGAGTACGACACGTTGACGAATACCAGAATCTGGACTGGGAGCCATAAATCTCAGTCTCATTTCAACCAATCGCGAATATTCACTCTGCAGTGTATCTGCTGCACCTATCCACTGAAATCGTCCGCTATCCGAATTCGGCTCGAACTTTCAGAACGACCGCCATGGGCGCGAAGCCGAATGAACGAAAGGGGCCGACAGCGGAATGGCAGGTTCATCACGCGATGACGAGGACAAACGACGCAAGATCCGGCCTTGCTATGACCGGGGCGGTGCCCCTCAACTCTCTTTCGGCTGCCATTGTGTTCATTACCCCCGTCTTTGGATGCCAGAAACCATAGTACTGGTGACCAAAACTGGCGCGTCGTGGGATCATTCCACCCTGACCGGCACCTTCAGCGTCAGCATCGAGGGAACTGGCCTTCCATCCTCCATCGCCGGAAAGAACCTCCATCGACGGAACGCGCTCAACAGCACCTGATTTAGCTGTGGGTCGGGCGTGGCCTCTTCCAGTTCCGCCGTCGTCGTACCGTCAGCGGCGATGCTGAAACGAACCACCACCGTCAGAGCCATCGTATGCCGCCGCAATTCAGAGGGAATCTCGGGGGCAGGCTGGAAGATGGCGCGGGCGCCGCCGGTGTTGCCTGATGGGCCATTTGCGGTCTGCGACGATGGGGATGGGACCGTTTGAGCGGGCGGTACCTCATTGGCGGATTGGGGATGGGCTGATGAGGGCGGTGCAAGGGGGGGCTGCCGCGGCTGCGGCTTGGGACGCGGCAGAGGCGTTGCCTCTGGTTTCGGTTGCGCGACTGGAGGTGGTGCCGGCGCGGCGGCAGTCGGGGGCGACGGCACTTCCACCAATCTGCCTTCAACCTCAGCGGGTGGGAAGAGCGGTCTCTCGGCGGGATGCAACGGCAATCGCGACAACCCCAGCAGCAGAGCCACCATCACCGCCGAGGTACCGAAAAGAACCAACGGAATGCGGAGGCGCAACTCGCGGTCCCGATGGTAGCTCATGGTCTGCGCATGGCGAACAGGAATTTCTCGGCTCCGGCGGCCCGGCATTGCAGCATCGCCTGCACCACCACGCCGTTGGGGGCAGCGCTGTCGGCGTTGATCACCACCGTGCGGCTGTTCCCGGTCAGACTGGGGGCCAGCACCGCAGGCAGTCCGTCCAGGCTGGTTTCAGTTTCGTTGACAAGCAGGCGCCCGTCCTTGGTCACCGTCAAGGTCAGCGGATGGTCGCCTAGCATCGGCTGGGCGGTGCCTTTAGGCAGGTTGACCGGCAGGGAATGCAGGTTCTGCATGGCCAGAGAGGCCAGCATGAAGGTCGCCAGCAGGAAGAACATCACGTCGATCATCGGGATGATCTCGATGCGTCCCCGTTTACGGGTCCGGGACCGGCGTAGCTTCACCCTTCCGCGCCTTCTGGCTGCTCGCGGTCCAGGCGGATGCGGTCGATGAGACGGCTGCCCAGGCGCTCCATTTCGTCCAGCAGGATTGAACGCCGGTGGCTGAAGAAGTTAAAGGAGGCCAATGCCACCAGGGCGATGACGATCCCGATGGCGGTGGCGATCAGGGCTTCGGCGACGCCGCCGGTGACCTTGCCGGGATCGACGGCGTTGTTGTCGCCGAACAACCGGAACGCTCCGACCATGCCGGCGATGGTTCCCAGCAACCCCAGCAGCGGGGCGGCGGTGACGGCGGTTTCCAGAACCCAGAGGCCCTGGTCGAGGCTGCGCTCCAACTGCGCCGCCTCGTCGCCCGCTCGTGTCTCGATCCACCACACCGGTTGATGACTGTTCTCGACGATGACGCGGAAGAAGCGCACGAAGCCGCTATGCGATGGCGCGTGCGACAGCGCAGCAAGGAGTTCGGCCCAGTCGAAATGCGGGTTCTCCAGCCGGCGGGCCAAGATGCGGGGCAAAGCCCCCTGCCGCCAGAAGACATAAAACCTGTCGATGCTGCAGCCCACTGCCACCAGCCCCACAGCGAACAGCGGATAGATGAAGATGCCGCCGGCTTTGAGCACGGCCAGGGAGGAAAAGAATGAAGCGTCCATGGTCAGAAGAACTTCCTGATGCCGGCGAAGATTTCCCGGCGCGGGCCATATTGCGGAGCGAACACGCCAACGCCGCTGCCCGAGCGGATTTGGTAGGAGCGGTCGAAGGCGTTAATCAGGTTGAGGGACATTTCGAGCGGTCCACCGGCAGCTTCCTCGAAGCGGTGCGAGACACCGAGATTGACCTGCATGTAGGGCGTGACGGTTCCGCCGTTGGGGACGTCGCCGGCATCCTGGCGCAAGCCGGTCCCATAGATCATGTCGCCGGAAAACCGCGTCCCTTGCCATGTGTATGCCACTCCGCCCGAAGCGGTGATCCACTGGCTGTGGTCCGTGTAAATGTAGTGATTGGCGATGTAAGCCAAATCATCGGGACTGAAATTGAACTGCTGTGATACGACGTTCTTAGCGTGCTGGCGGCCATAAGCAAGATTGCCGTAAGTCGCCCAATTACCTTGGGTGTAGCTGCCGGTGAATTCAGTGCCATAGACTTGAGCATGGTCATAGTTGAAAACCGACAAAATGACCGGTGAGCCAAACTGTCCTTCATCGATCAGGTCTCTGGCGATCTTGTAGTAGCCATCGATGCCTAGCTTCAGCCCAGATGGGAACGCATGCTCGGCGCCAATATCAAAATAGTCGGAGCGTTCAGGCAGAATCGGGCTGTCTTGTGGCGGAGACGCCGCAGAGTAACCGGAAGGATAGCCAGTGGTGCCTGCGAATTTGCCGATGGATGTTCCGGAGACCAGTTCCAGTGCCGGCGGTGTGAAATAGCGGGAATAGCCGGCATGCAGCGTGGTGTCGTCCTCGGGTTTCCAGACCGCGTTGATGCGGGGGCTGATCTGATCGGCATTGGTATAAGCGTTCAGCACGTCATAGCGGGCGCCGTAGTTCAGGGTCAGCGTAGACGTCAGCTTCCACTCGTCCTGAAGATAGGCGCTGTAGGTCCAACCGGTAATGGCGTTCTTGTCGTAAATCGTCTCTGGCGTGGTGGCGGTAGAACTGCAATCCGCGGCGAGGCATTGAAACACCTGCGAGTTGGTCGATGACGTGGCGTATTCGGTCGTTATCAACCCGCCATAGCGTAAGGTATGGCTTGGATTCAGCCGGTAAGTGGCATCTGCCTGCAGTCCCTCGGCTTGATCTGAGCGGTTGGCGTCTTGGGCTAGGCCATAGAACATCAGGTCGCCGACGGTGTCCGGCTTGTAGTTCAACGTGCTGTACCGGGTGAAGGCTGAGAGCTGATAGTCGTAGGTCTGGGTCGACTTCAGATAGCTTAAGGCGAGAAAGTCGTTGTTTTCCTGTTGGTGCTCGTTCAACTGAGACGAGTCGAATGCAGTCTGATTGCCGTATTGGTATTGTGGGGCCTGGCCGGGATTGTTGGGAATCTGGAACCGGCCCTGGTAGCCGCCGAAAATAGCGCTGACCTTGGTTGATGGGTCGATGATGTCTTCCAGATAGGCGAAGCCATGCCCTTGCTGGGTGTCGTCGTGGATCGGATGATAAGACGAGGTCGGGTTCTCGATGCCGATACCGTTCTGCAGATAGTCGCCAGAGACGAAATAGTTGAAATGCCCCGCTGAACCGGCGTAGTCGGCACTCGGCTCCATCCAGCCGTGGCTACCGCCGTACATTCCCACCGATCCACCCGGCTCGAAGGCCCCGGACTTGGTCTGGATGTCGACGATGCCGGTGGTCACCAAGCCGTACTGCGCCGGCAAGGAGCCAGTGATGAGATCGATGGAACTGGCAAAACGCGAATTCAAGCTCTGGCCGAACAGGCTGATACCCTCGGGCAGAATGACGCCGTTGATGCGATACTGGATATTGGCGTGATCGTTGCGCAGATGGATCTGGCCGAAGGAATCCTGAGACACGCCTGGCGCTTGCAGCAAGGTCTGGCTGAGGGAAACATCCTCGCCACCAGGCTGGTTCTCGATGGCTTGACTGCTGATGGAGTAGGTGGTGGCACCGATGCGCGGTTCGATCTCGCTACGCGCTTCGGCCAGCTTCTGCGCGGCCACAGCCATCTCCAACGCGCCCTGGGCTTGCAGCACAAGGTCGGCAGAGGAGGTTCCAGACGCGCCGGGTGAAACGATCAGCGTTCCCGGTTCATACTGCGCCTTGCTGACGACCACGGCGTAGGTCCCGGCAGCCACTCCCTCAAAGGTGAAATGGCCGTTTCGATCACTGGCAACATGCGTGATGGTCTTTCCATCTGTCCCCTGAAGCGAGACATCCGCACCGGCGATGGCTCGCCCAAGGGCGTCTCGGACATTGCCGTCGATGACAGCCTGCGCCGCCTGCACCTGATGGCTGGCTACTACCATGGCCAGCAAAGCCACACCCCTCCAGAAACGCCTCATGGCTCACCCCAGAAATGTTATGTTATAACATAACATTTAGTGGCACGTTCGTTTCGGGGAATCAAGGGGGATCATGCTTCGACCGCGCGAGGAATTGGCTCGAACCGACCATCCCAGATCAATGACAGCTTTCGGGTGGAACGGTCCTGAGCATCAATGACGGAATTGGGCGCAAAGTTGACCCAACCTACCAATAGGTTCAACTGACACCGCTTGATGTGGAGAGAGGGACGCAAGAATCCGCCCAGGCCCCACGTTTCATCGCCATATCGCACATGAGTTCCCTCATCGACGATAATGACGGATACTGCGTTCTGCCTTGAGATGAGGACGCTGTGAAAAAATCCTTCATGGGAGCCCGGTTAAAGCGCCTTCGCGAAGAACGCGGCCTCACCCAGGCCGAACTTGCGCGTCGGCTGGAGCTGTCGCCCAGCTACATGAACCAGCTGGAACGCAATCAGCGCCCCCTGACGATACCAATCATTTTGCGGATCAATGCCGAGTTGGGCGTCGATGTGCAGATGTTTTCCGAAAACGAGGAAGCTCGGCTGATCGCCGATCTGCGCGAGGCTTTAAGCGAGACGCCGGCTCCTGGCGGCATCACTCTTTCCGAGATCAAGAATCTAGCCGCCAACATGCCTGCAATCGGGCAGGCTTTGGTCGCTCTGCACCGGCGGGCTCGTTCGAGCGACGAACGGCTGGAGGCCTTAGCCGCTAATCTGGGCAACGCTGCCGGGGTTCCATCCACGTCTCCGCCGCCCATGCCGTTCGAGCAGGTCCGAGACTACTTCTACCACCGCCATAACCATGTGGAGGAACTGGACAGCGCGGCCGAGGCCCTGTTTCTGTCCGAGGCTCTCTCGGTGGGAATGGTGGATCAGGGATTGGAGCGGCGCCTGCAAGACCGTCACGGCATTAAGGTTCAGGTCGAGACGTCACACGATTTCCGGCAGCATCGCCAGTTCAATGCCGACGAGCGGATTTTACGGCTATCCCGCACCCTTGATGCCGGACAGCGAGCCTTCCAAATGGCGACGCAGCTGGCTTTTCTCGAACAGGCACCATTGCTCGACGACTTAGTGAACTCGCCGCGTCTGACCAGCCCCGAAGCCCGCTCTCTGGCGAGGATCGGCCTGGCGAATTATTTCGCCGGTGCCCTGCTGTTGCCCTATGGCGAGTTCTTGGCGGCGGCTGAGGCGTTGCACTACGACATCAACCTGTTGGGCGAGACTTTCGGGGTGGGATTTGAAACCGTGTGCCACCGTCTCTCCACCTTGCAGAGGGCCGGTGCCCGAGGCGTGCCGATCTTTTTCGTGCGGGTGGACCGGGCCGGAAATATCTCTAAGCGGCAATCCGCTACCGATTTCCATTTTTCCCGCATTGGCGGCAGTTGTCCTTTATGGAACGTCTACGAAGCCTTCGCCAATCCGGGCCGGATTTTGACGCAGGTTGCCCAAATGCCCGATGGCCGAACCTATCTCTGGATCGCCCGCACCGTCTCACATGCCCGTGGCGGCTACGGCACTCCTGGAAAGAGCTTCGCCATTGGCCTGGGTTGCGACCTCCGCCACGCCGCCAGGCTTGTTTATGCGCGGGGACTGAATCTCAACGATCCCAGCGCCGCCATTCCTATCGGTGCCGGCTGCAAGGTCTGCGAACGGCCAAACTGTCCACAGCGCGCCTTCCCGCCCTTGGGCAAGGCGCTGGTGGTCGATGAAGACCGCAGCCAGTTCGAGCCGTACCCGACCACCTGAACATCTTGGGTTTTGCCGTTTCATCTTTTCTTGGCGTCCCTCGACGGCTTCGCCAGATGTTTCAGTTCGTCATAGCGCGTTATGAACAGCTTGAAGGCCTCTTCGGGGCCGACGGGGCGGATCACCTCGGTATGAGGTGGTGGCAGATGCCCCCAGTCCATCCAGGCCGGCGGCAACAGATCGCGCAGTTCGGTGGCCATGGCGATCAGGTCGGCTTTTTTCACGGCGGCGAGATGGCCGCGAAAGCCGAATCGCCGTTCCAGCGCAGTTTCGATCGGCGCCAATTTGCGGCGGATCTCGTCACGCCCCAGATGCGCCTTCAGAGGTGTCGGCCAATCGCCGGTAAAGGCCTCGGAACAATCGTGCCACAGGCCGTCGTAAGCGAACGCCTCCGGCACCAGCCGTGAAACCATTACGCAATGCTCGGCCACCGAATAGAACTGGGTGGTCGCCCCGCACCAGCGGGGCTGATAGGCCAGGGCACGGGCGACATCCTCCACCGGCAAGCCGGCGGCGTTCGGATCGGCAAGGTCCAGGACGTAACCCGAGGCTGTGATAATCGAGGTGCGACCGCTAGGT
>Ga0310914_10000880_pt1 | contig 18651 bp, 21 predicted proteins | sample GREbulkMGAN108_FD_203450 | JGI IMG/M metagenome (GOLD analysis project Ga0310914, IMG submission 203450) | Lab enrichment of tropical soil microbial communities from Luquillo Experimental Forest, Puerto Rico - GRE.bulkMG.AN108 | ecosystem: Environmental > Terrestrial > Soil > Tropical forest >... | reverse complement strand
ATCGCTGTAACAAGGCGCGAACTTGATCGACGTTCACATAAAAATCTTCCTGCTCTTGGCTAACCAGAATGAAGTTGGCCATGACCTGTCCTCCAGTATATGAGCGGTACCCGGTGATGGGCGCGTCAGCGCAAGTGTAATCGCGTTAGCAGGCCGGAGCATACCTTCGAAATCTCATATCAAATTTGCGAGGGTGCTTGCGCTCGCTGACTGGCCGCGAATTAATGCGATTTGATCTAAGTCAAGGTTCGAGAAGTCATTGTTCGCTTTGAATATGGTGGACCAAGCCCAAAATCGCCAACTGTGTCATGTATCCGTTTCTGAAGATTTTCATTATCGTGCTGCTTGCTCTTGCTCTTGTCGATTGGCTCGCTGATCGCGACCGACGCGCAGACACCGATATACCCAACGCCAAGCCGGGATGGGCCCTTCTTTCAGGCGACATCAAAATAGCCTCGGCGAACGCAAATGAAAATCCGATAGGAACTGTCCCGCCGGGCGAGTCATTTCTCCCAGGTGACATCAAATACGAGAGTTCGAACGGAAATGTCCGTATCTATTTCCCTATCGTGACAGCGATCCTCCTCTCAATTTTGTTCACCCTGATCCTTCGTTTCATCGGACCAAAGGGGACCATATTTCGCAGGTCCTGAGCATACTTCGAAATCTCACTGGAAATTTGCGAGGGGGTTGCCGTGCCCTGGCCGGGCAAACGAATTTTGAACGTCCCAACGTAATACCATTGGGTACGATCTCGGCCCGAGCGCTTTGATAATCAGCGTCTAGGAATCCTGCGCCCGCCCCCGCGTGAGTCTCGATTACGACTTGATGCCCCTTATCCGCGAGCTCACGCACAGTCGAGGGCACGATGCCGACGCGATATTCGTTGTCTTTGATCTCCCGTGGCACACCGACCAACATGGCAACTCCCGCCGCCTCATGTGCCGCCATGGCCAAAGACCACGCTATCGATTAAAGGCTAGCACGTCCGGGCGGTCTCAACGTGTGGCATAAAACGAAATAGATCGGGTGGGCTCAGGCTGACGTCCGCTTTACCCCCAAAAGCGGACATCAGCGCCTGCCCTGAGAACGTCTGTTCCTGACCCATAAATGCGGAACGTAGTAAATCACAGCACTGTGTCGTGGAACGATCTTTGAGGTCCCTGAATTAGCCCCCTGTTCGTGAGGGCGCCAGACGCGAGGTGCCCGATGGGGATGCAACGCGCAGACTTTGATCCATTTGCTTGGTGGCTCGCCAGAGAACGTATTGGGACGGATCTTCGAGACCACTACGCGGCGTCTCGGGAATTGCCGTCCCAGATACTCGCGCTTGTCGAAAGGTTAGGCGACGCCGTCGAAGGCGACCAGTTCCGCGAAGAATCATCATCTGACGCGCCTTCGCTTCTCAGTAAGTTAGACGCCATCGAAGGTAACCAGTTGTTGCGCGCGTGCAGGACACGTATGCGCGCCCTGTGTCGTCTTCAGCGATTCGACTCATTCCTGTGAAAGTGCCCGGCGCTATAGCTTTCCTGCTCGCCACAACTGTGGCTGCGATGGCCGAGACGATCCCACTGCCGCGGCCTCGCCCGGTAGGTATTCCCGGGGATCTCACCAGCGCTGAGATAGCCGTGTCGCCGTGCCGGTCACGACTCGCCGAAATTGCTGACTTCAAACCCTTGCCATCTATTACAGGTCCTGGCGATTGCACGGCAACGGATGTGGTCGCACTGGATGCAGTGCTCCTGCCGGACAAGCGCCGCATCGTGCTTTTTCCCGCAGCTACGCTGCGCTGCCCAATGGCGGAGGCGGTCACGCACTGGATACGAGACGACGTGGCACCAACCATCGCCGCCCTGGGCGAGTCGCTGCGCGGTGTTGAAACGCTCGATTCATTCGACTGCCGCCCGCGTAACGGTATCAAGGATGCAAAGATCAGTGAGCATGGCCGCGCCAATGCACTCGACGTACGCGCGTTGAAAGTTGCCAACGGTGCTGCCGTTGGACTGACTGACGCCGGCGTCGACAAATCGTTGCGTGAGAAGTTACGGCAGAGTGCGTGCGTTCGGTTCTCGACCGTGCTCGGTAACGGCGCCGATGGCTATCACGATAGTCACGTCCATCTCGATCTGCTCGAGCGGAGTAACCACTACAGGATTTGTCAATGGGATGTACTTGATGTCATCGAGACGGCCGCGCTGGCCGCCAAGAAGGCAGCGGCCGCAGCCGCGTCTAACCCGGCGGTCGTGGACGTAAGCGATATTCCATTGCCGCGCCCACGCCCGGTTGTTTTATCTGACCTTTCGCGTCACCGCAGTGTTCGATTGCGCGAGGCAGGACAACGCCCTCTGTTCAGTCTGTTCGCTCCGTTATTGAAAGGCATGCCACGGTGACTGAAGGATGCTTTTTCTGCGGTTCCAATGTCCGCTATTCCCCGATAGTGGCGCAAACTTATCAGAAGCATTCGGGAAGCCTCAAAAGGTCCGTTTTACGTCCCTTTCAGCGTGAATTCTGCTAAAACAAAGGTATGAGGGAATATCTCAGGGAAGCATTGGGAAGCTGCACGACGCTTCCCCTGCGCTTCAAACGTGGGGGTTGCCTTGAAGCTCATTGAGCGAAACGTCGCCAGACTTAAATTGCCATCCGGCACGGAAGTCGTGCGATGTCCGCTATCCGGGCGCTGCTTCCTCCGCCCAAGCAGTTTCGGAGTTTAATCCGGCTTTTGCGAAGTAGGGGGCGGAGGTCTTTTCTGGCAAATCGGGGCGCGGAGGGGACCCGTTGTCGCTTCGCTCACAGACCGTCACGCTTTAGTCGCGACAGCAGCCGAGCGACTGACGTTGGATGCCACGCGCCACCACGCGGTGTCTACATGCAAAGCTGGTTCAATTCAGTGCCGAATGCCAAATTGTAGCGGCGACGACGATCAGCTTTATGCTCAGCCGTCTACAACGGCAGTATCGTCTTCTTCAGCTTGCGATAGTGATGGTGAGTGCTGCTTCGTGCTGATTAGACGCACCTCAATCTCGCACCTTAGCCCCTCGACGAAGTATTCCAGGCGGGCATCTGAAAACACAGCTTTAAGCAGCTGAGTGCCAAAGCCTTGGTAGGCAGGGGGCTTAACACGTGGTCCGCCGCTTTCCTGCCATCTGAATTTCAACACAGAACCTGACTGACTTGGTTCTATCGTCCACGACGCTTCGACTTTCCCGGTTGTTTTAGACAGAGCACCATACTTGGCCGAATTGGTTGCAAGTTCATGTATCGCAAGCGTGAAGTTTTGGGCCTGCTGAGGAGACAGTAGCACACTCACTCCGCTGATGCTCGCATGTCTCGAGAACGCCTCCATTTCACCGCGGACAAGCTGAGTAAGGTCCACTCCACCCCAGTTTGATTTAAGCAACGCGCGATTGGCGCGAGCGAGCGCCTGCAGTCGTGCCTCGAACGCTTTCTTCCAATGGCTACCTGCGAGGCTACGCTGCGCTATCGACTGAATGACGGCAAGAAGGTTGTTGCTGCGGTGTTGAAGCTCACGAAGGATTGTCTGTTGGACCTGCTCAGAATGCTTGCGCTCAAGATAGTCCGCTGCTTGTCGGGCTAGTATGTTCGTAAGCCGTAGCTGGCGTTCGCTCGGATGCCCCGGACGACTAAAGTGCGTTGAGATGACGCCTAATAGATTTCCTTTACTGCTCCTCAGAGGCGTTGAAATAAAGGCTCGAACTTTAGCGTCGAGCAGCACTTTTTGAGCAGGCTGCCCAACGAAAATCTCACTTGTCAGTACATCGTCAACAATGATCTGGTCGTTTGAAGCCATTGCGGTGCCACATGAACCCGCGGCATGATCGTCCGCGCTCTCGACAAACTTCAAGAACTCTTCTCCGAAGCCTTGTTGGGCAACAATTCTGAGTGAGTGTGAGGCTTCATCGAACAGTTGTAGGTTACCCTTTTCCGCTCCCGAAATTGCGATGGCTGTCCTCGTGATTTCGTCATAACAGGTCTCAAACTTATTCTCTTCGCGCACCAAAAGCGTGCTCAGCTCATTTAGACGACGCATGTCCTCTAATTCAGCCGTCATCTGCTTCTCATTGCCCAGCACGGTGACTGCGGCTTGGTTTAATGCTCGCGCCACTGAGGAAAGCTCTCGCAGTCGAAACGTAGGCGTTTGATTGACTGTACTTTCTGGAAAACCCCGGACCGTGTAAGCCAAAGTCCTAATTGCGCTTGCAAGATACGTGGACAGGAACGCCGCGAGGACGATCAGAAGGCCGGTCGCAAGGAAACCGCCGACAGCGGCAAGTAGCGCCGGTCCAAGGGCCATCTTTAAGATGTCTGCTTCACTGATCGAGACAGCCGTCGTCCAGCCATAGCGACTTGAATGGCTGTGCGCCGAAAGCGACGCTGCCCCTTCAAACACGCGCACCTCGTGGATTTCGCTTGTCGGAGCGTTTCGGAATTCCTCACCGGTGCCCTTGTGACCCACGAACTCTTCCGGGCTAGTACCGCGTGCGACTACGATCCAATCCGCATCGAGAATTGCGGGGCTCCAGTCTTGCGGAAGATGCTGCTCGATAAGTACCCTCTGGAAGACATTGTTTGGCACCCCGACTACCATCGTATAGAGCCGTTGCCCGGCTTGGTCCTCAATTGGCACATCGACCATTGCTAGCCAGCGGTCTTCAATGCGACGCAGATAAGCTTTCCCGGCACTGCCTAATCGCAAGGAACCTCTGGAAGATACGGTGCCTCCGACAACCGATGGTTTCTTTGTGTTGACATATTCCCGCTCACCATTTGCTGACTTGATGATGAGAACGTAACCGTATGGGGAAAGTGCTTCCTTTGCTCGCTCCTGCGCCGTAGCGAAATCACCTTTAGCAAAGCTCGGGGAAGTCGAAAGGCCGCTTACGAATGCCAACGCTTGATCAAGTTCGCCATCGACGCTGACCATGATCGCTCGGCTCGCCGCGATCAGACTGCTGCCAACCCGATCCCTGTATTCTCGATACGATAACCAGCCCACTACTAAGGCAGCAGCGATGGCAACGATGCCACTGCCGGCAGTGAGGAGCAGCATCGCGGTGCGGATCGAGAACGTGCGCTCTTTGGGAGCCATTCACTCAAACTCCGTGACGCGAACTACGCGAAGCCTAACTTGGACCCGTAGCCTACGCGCAACACGAAAACTGCGAAAGCCCAATCGTGCGCGTTCAGGTCGGGTGTCAGTGATGGATCACGCTGCCGCGTCCAATCGCGACAAGAGCCGAGCGGCAGATGTTGGAAGCCACGCGCCACCACGCGGCGTCAGGCTCCAAGCGGCCATCGAAAGCAAAGAACTCTCTTTAAGTCGGCTAGCTGACTGCCGCAGCAGTGCGAACGTGCTACGAAGCGAACAGAGGGAACACGCAGAAAAAGATTGCCATTGGCCGGTCGCTCGACGCGCGAGCGTGGGCCGTGAGGTCGGTCGTCGTGGATTATGAGATTGCTCGATCCTTGTAAGACGCTGCGATAATCGCGCGGTCGCGGGCAGCCATTGTCGATGTGAGAACGATAGTCGCCAACTCGATCGACAAAATAACTGAGGCAAAACACCTCATGAGAGTGTCGAGCGAAGCAACTAGTCCAGCGCAGCGAGGCCAAACTCACGCCTTCTTCAAAACCGGTGAAGCTCAGTTTGTAAGCAGTAATCGCCCCAAGACTCGCTAGCGCAACAGGCAAGGCATGTCGGTGAAAGATCGCAATGCCGACCAAAGTCAGTGCAAAGAAAACGAAGTCGAATGGAATTCCAAAGGGTAGAAATTGTTCGCTCAAGGTGACCTCAACTGCAATAAACGTCAATTCCCTGTTAGGCGATCCAAAAAATCAAAAGTCGCGTTAAAGACAAATGGCCACGCGGCAATGTTCGCTTCGTTAATCGGCCGGTCGTGTCATGGACGGACAAGATCTGGTTTTTCCCCAACAGCGGAAATGATAGGGCACCCCCGCATCACCAAAACGTTACTGCGACGTTTTGACAGCCGCTGGCGGACGACTTGATATCGCCACACAGTACGCTTACCTGAAATTCATAAACTGAATCCGGGCCCCTCTGGCGAGGACGCTGAAATATCGGCCAACCTCGCGATGTCGGATCACTTCTGTGCCAAGGCGCATGGATCTGCCGACATCAGGGCCCAAAGATTTCCATCTTCCTAGTCTGGCTGATCTGAGCTCCTTCGGCGCGAACGTAACGCAGCTTCGAGGAGGAGCTTCATGGCTATCCACTACATCCGCCCCGAGGTCCAGGGTGAGCTTCGCGATCCGTTCGATTGCGACGAACAGGTTGTCAAAGCCCTACTCACCGTTGCCGCTTTCATGGCGCTTGCGGACGGGCGCCTTGACGCAATCGAGCGCGAGGAAGCGGTGAATTACATCGATCGGCAGGGCCTGGCGCCGACCATCTCGCGGCAGCGCATCGCCGAATTTTTCGACGCAGCTACACGACATGTTGAGGACAGAGATCTCGCGCACTTGATTGTAGAGGGTCTTCGACCGGTCGCAGCTCTATCGCTGACCTTCGATGTGGTTCGAATTGCCGAACTGGTGGCTGCGGCTGATCGACATGTAGATTATAATGAAGCGCAGGTGATTAAGCTTATACGGCTAATCACCATGGCTTCTGCAGAGCCAAAAGCAATCAACCCCTCCCATAAATTAATCGATTGACCCTCCGACGGAAACAGGAAACGTGGAACGTTTGTCCAAAGCCTGTGCCGTGACAAATGAGATCGAGGCGAATGCCAAGGCGGCCGGCGACTGGCGACTTGAGCGTCTCATAAATCGGCTGCCGCACCGCATTGGCTCAACCATTCGCTTCGTCCGGCAGCCAACCAGCCGCTGGCTCAGGATTCCAACGGCAGTACTGCTAACAGTTGGCGGTGGTCTTTGGTTTCTGCCGATCGCTGGGTTGTGGATGCTGCCGATCGGCTTGGCGCTGCTAGCCGATGACGTGCGGCCCTTGCGATCGCTCCGGTCCCGAACTCTGGATTGGGTCGAACGTCACCGACCAGATTGGCTGGCTAATGGATGCCGCAAGTAATGATCCGTTATGACCAATATCGCGCCAGCGACGCTGTCATGGCCTTGATCCAGGTGGGTCATGATCGACATGGTGCTGGCGGGAGACAATGCTGTCGTCATTGGCCTTGCCGCGGCCGGTCTGCCGGCCAAGCAGCGAAAGCGCGCGATCATAATCGGAATTCTTACTGCAACCGCTCTTCGAATCGCATTCGCCAGCATAGCAGCTTGCCGGCGGCATTCTTCTCCTCTGGGTCTGCTGGAAGATGTGGCTCGAGCTCCACGAGACGCACGATTGCCGCAATGGAAGGAGTTCCATGTTAGTGCAAAGTCCGGTGAATTCACGTCGGTTTAGGCCGCAGCCCTGGCTGCTCTGTCCCAGTTTTGCATCAGCTAGCACGACCGAGCACGCTCCCTGCAAACCGAGAGAGACTCATCGTGAACGTTTAACCGTAGCCTCGCCAAGACTTGAAAGATACGCAGACGGACAACTTAATCTAGCACCTCTTCACGAGCCTTTTCGTGCTACCTTCCCACCTATTGGTGCGGAGACCACAGTGCCTCTCGGAGGCGATCATGAGTACCGGCACCGACATTTCGGCACTTTATCGTGAGTTCACTGACGCATTGACGGAAGTCCTTGCAGAAAATGCAGGCAACCCAGCACGCCGTGGCCGCCTTGCAAGGGCGCGCGCTGCCGTCAAAAGGCACCCGGACTATAGCGAGCATAAATATTTCCTAGCGGTGGAGACTGCATTCACACAGTGGGAGGCAATGCAAAACATCGGACGTTAGCGCGGCCGAGTTTGTGGGCAGCATGTCGTTTCTGACAGGCATTCGTTATGAGGAGAAAGCACATGTTCAAATGGCTCCACGGCGGCAATTCATCCAAGCGGGTAGGCTTAATCGAATCTCTTTCGGTTGGCGGAAAACGAAATGTCATCCTCGTCCGCCGTGACAATATCGAACATCTTGTGCTGGTTGGGGGTCGAACCGACGTCGTGATTGAGCCCAACATCGCGCGCCGACCGGTGCCCAAACCAGCGCACCGGCCTGAGCCCGCAACGAGGGGGCTACCGCCTCCCGGTGTACCGACACGAGAGCGACTTGCAGAAGCGCCCGCGAAGAGCCGTCGGCTTGATCTAGGGAAATAACTCGCGGGCCCGAAGCTGAGTTGCGGGGCTCACCACCGTTTCGGCGACCCCTGCGCGCCGAAGCCGGACCCTCGGCGCAATTCGAGGCTACTAACGTGTGGGTCGAGCCAGACAGCAAGCAAAGGTTCTCCGCGGGCGAGCCACCGCGAATCGATGATCCAGAACGAGATCCAGCCCCGGAAATGGTACCGAACGACAGCGCTGAGAAGAATCGGGGAGGTCGAAAAGATTGGTGACCGGTCGCCGCTTCCCGCCACCATGGAGTGTCGAAGACATCGGCGGCTGTTTTGTCGCAAAGGCCAGCAACAATCGACCGCTGGTATTCATCTATTACGGGGAAGCTGTTGCCCGCCGATCCCTCGCGAAATTATTGACCCGCGATGCTGCGCGGCGGATCGCTGCAGGCATCGCTAAGCTGCCGGGCTTGGTGCAGTGGCTATCAAAAGGAAGACATTAGGCGTGTCGCTCTCGATGCTGACCGCTTCCTGCCACCACCAACGCCGCGGAAGGAAGCTCGGTTGAGAATTGGTTTAGAAGTGGCATCGAAAGCAAAAAAGCAAACTACATCAATGCGGGGTACTCCCTTGGTAAGGGAGAAGTCGTCAGTTCAATCCTGACCGGCAGCACCAGAATTATTCTATAGATCAAGCACCTCTGGACAGATCACCGCCCCTTTTCCCCAATCATCAGACGTGAGCAAATTGGGTTCCCCCACTCAAGACTAAGGGAAATTTAGGGGAGTTTGTTCGGCAGCCGTTCTTCCGCATAGGCGATATTGAGCCGGAAGACCCAAACGACTTCAATTCGTCCCGCATTCTGGCATTAAAGAGATACCGTTCCACTCACTCAGGATTAGGATGCAGCAGCCATGACCGACAAAGAATCTTTGACAGGCATTTCGCAGCAGATGGCGGAACAAACTCAGGATACAATGGAGAATTATTTTAGTTGGCTTCAAAAGAACATGTCGGCGCTTCCTTGGAGTAACACGAATCTAAATAGAGTACTTCTGAGCAATGCGACGCACAACGTTACTGCTACTTTTGCGTTTGTGCAAAAGCTCAGCCAAGCCAAGAATTTCCAAGACGTCGTAAAAATTCAGACCGAGTTTATGCAGACGCAAATGAATTCGTTTAACGAACAGGCAAAGATCCTCGGCGAGATATATACCAAAGCAGCGGAAGATGCCATGAAGTGTTCTACTTGATAGGCAATATCAGCATCATGAGTCGCTTTTTTGAACCTGACTTAACTACAAAACCCGATAGTCCCTTTGTAAGAGATGCTTCGAGCAAGCTTGTTCGACGCAGCTATTGGATGGACATGCCGGATAACACCTTGGTGATGGTCATGACCAAAGGGATTGGCGCAAATCTCACGAACGATGAAAAGAGAGCACACCTAGTCGATCTAAGACGAGAACACCTGATCGACCAAGTATGTCCTCAAGAAATCCTGCCTCCTGAGAAGTACGAAATAATCGAAGCGATTTCAGTCGGATATTACGAGAAATCGAATCGTGGCACCTATGCCACAACGGTCTAAATTCCATCCGTCAAACCAAATTAAGCCAACCTTTAACCCAATTTTAACCTAGACTCTTGACGTCGGGGAACGCCTTCCGAGCAAGTAATTAGATTGTCTTGGAGCGTATTGATGGGGGTCTCTTGAAAAACTGGGTCGCGACGCACGGTCTACCTCACGAGTACTTTGTTCTGCGAATCGATGGGCGAGTAAATTCAACGCATCAACGCCTTGTTGATGCACTCAGAGCAGGCTTACGCCTAAAAGATCAGTTTCCGCAGCACGACATCAAAGTAAGCGTGGCGCAAACGAGGAACTCAACTCAAGATTTAGAGGAAAGAACTGTTTTGCATTAATCCGAGTTCGGATCGTTGAGTTTTCACTTCCTGAAGCAATCGTAGGCGCTTTGTTCGGAATTTTGGCTAAGGTCTTTTTGGCACAACAAATGAAGCTTCCAAAAGACCAGAGCCATAAAGTTGTTACCAATCTCGATGCGGAAATTTGTTCCCTGACTTTACAAATTTCTTAAATGTCCAATATTTGGTGCTATCCGAACTCTTCGATTGTTCTTGGGTGTTGAACAGGCTCGGAATTCCGATTTGCTTTCACACTATATCTTCCTGCCAAACGCGCATTGAAATATAAAACTGTGGAAGCCAATCTTCGTCATCGCCAATGTCCTTCATCATTGTTCGAGCCGCATTTATCGCTAACAAATGAGCGCAATTTGATTCATAGATAAATCGAACATAATCAAGTAACTCCTTCATGTTTTCACCATGAGCTACAACAAATCGCCGAAGCTTTTTGTCTTTCTGCGCAATTTCCAAGATGTGTTCTGAAAGACGCCAACTTATTTATAGACGAAATTGGGCTTCCATGATCGTCCCGTGGGTGTTGCAACAACGCCCGGAGTGTAAACGAAACGATTTCATTTTTCATTTGACAGATATTATTTTCCTGGGGAGATTGCACGTAAGTCTTCGGTGAGCGTCTTTTTTCCCGTTATGCACTCCAGCAATTCGTCGCCGTCGATTTTGTGCCCGTCTGCGTCTTCAATTGAAACATTGGCCAATCCCGTCTCACACATCTGACGTGCTTTATTAAGAGCTTCCTGCGCGTCGTTTGCTGTTTCCGACATGGGACCTATAGCGAGACCTACCGTATCGCAGGTGATGATGTATGCCATATCGACCTACACCAATCTCTTTACGTTTCACCAAACCACCAAGAGTTCGGGTTGCGGATCGGCTCCCCCATGTTCAAGGCAAGGAGTCCTTTAACGCACCTGATGATTGTCCAAACCACCCACCAGAGCAAAATTGGAGCACCGACTGCAAAATGAAGAGTCAGAAGTCCCAAGAAAAAATATAGAAGTCCGATCCAAAAGGTTGTTACCTGAAACTGGAAATGTGATTGAGATACCCGATCCGTTCTGTCTCGCTGAAGATAAGCGATCACCACGCCGACAAGCACTGTTATCCCGGTGAGAAATCCGACCAGATACAGAATGTAGACGGTTAGGACCAAGCCATAATTCGAAACGACGGGGGTTTGAGGTGTTACCGGACCAGCCGCATGTTCTGTGTCAGGCTTACTCATATCGCTCACCCTTAGTCGATTCGGTTGTCTTACCGCTTATCGACCGACCAGACCTCAATAGCTTTGTATAGCTTCCTATGATCTGCGGCAGAAACTGGATCAGGTGAGACAACCGCTCGTATTCGACATTGATTTTCAGCAGGCGTGTCAACGGTTCCGGGCAATCCGCAAACGCTTTCAATCTCGTCCATCTGTTTTACTGATATGAAATTCAAATCACAGTTGCCAAGCGTTATACCGTCAGTACGTGTATTGGTAAGATTTCCGGTGCACGTCATTTTAAGAGTTGAAGCGGCATTTGCATCAACAATCGTGCCCAAACCGAGCACAAAAATGAAAGCAAATGTGAATCGTTTGCGCATTGCGACCACAACCGAACCGGTCGCTGGGATTTGCGTTATCTTAGCGAACAAAGCCTCATATGGCGATCATTGATGTCGGCTACGACCACAGGCGAAAAAGAGGCGTGTACGTATCGGTGTGTTGCGTGAAATGACCGAGAAGGAAACCACACTAGAGCAGGCTATTCGCCACGTTGCTGAAGCGAAACGCCTTCATCGTCGAGCAACGGCAGCGAATTGAAAAACTCAAAGCGTCTGGCATTTCAACCCTTGATGCCGAACAGGCACTTGATGTTTTGTCCAGCACCCTACCATTGCTTGAAAATCAAGAAAGGTATGTTCGGCAACACACCTTAAAAAACACCAACTAGAGGAATCAAAAACAGTTTTATGTCATCCTGCAATACATCAATAAGGTGAGGGATAAGGCAAAAAAACTTCGACCCTGAGACAGACATTGAGGAACGACGTCATTACCTTTTTCGCCATTTCGAATCGTCTGTGAATTATATGACGGCTCCCTTTTCCATGGATATCCCGTCAGTCTCTAGGCAAACGTGTTCTACCGGGTCTTAAGTAAGCCGTAGCAGCTCGTCTGACGCCCATTGCATTGGCTCGCCAAGTACAGTCCAGTAAGAACGGACTGTGCATGCCGGCCTCGATACCGATCAGGCATTCGCTGCAGATCGTTGCAGCAGGTAATACCTGTCCAAAGCTGACGGCGATGAACCTCATTGAAAGTCCAGCCCTCGCCATGCCGGCTCGGCCCGAAGGTCGGCTCAGCTTCCGTCAATTCCTCCGGCTTGTTCGTGAGAACACGGTTGCCACCTATCCACCGGAAGCTTTCGATGAGGACATCATTGAAGGTCGCTTGTTATGGCGCCGCAGGTTCATCATCAACGTGCCGAGCGGTGTTCGGCATGTTCTGCTCGATAACGCTGCAAACTATAAAAAGTCGGAGCTTACCCGGCGGCTACTTGAGCCTGGCCTCGGCCGCGGTCTTTTGACCAGCGAGGGAGAGACATGGCGACGCCATCGCCGGATTATGGCGCCGGCGTTTGACCGCCATAGCCTGGAGACTTACGTACCAATCATTACTGGGGTAACGAGCGAGTTGCTGGCAGGATGGGACATTTTGCCGAATTCGAGCGAGGTCGATGTAGGCGCCGCGATGATGCACACGACGCTGCACATCATCTCGCGTACAATGTTCTCCGCCAACTCCCGCGAGATCGTTGAAGTGGTCGAGCGCGGTGTCAAACAATATCAGACGGCTGTCCGACCGCATCTACTTGATCTCTTAGGGTTCCCAGCCTGGTTCACCAAACTCTTCGCCTATCGACAACGCGGGATCGCTGCTTTTGATGAATTCGACAGCACAGTAGATCAATTAATAAACGACCGAGCTCGTGAACCGAACAACAAACAGAAGGATCTCCTCGCGCGACTCGTGGCTGCCCGTGATGTCGAGACTGGCGGCGGAATGACCGCGAAAGAAGTCCGTGACGAAGTGGTCACGATCTTTATGGCCGGCCACGAGACCACAGCGCAGGCTTTGACTTGGACCTGGTATCTGCTGTCGCTCCATCCTTCGGTAGAAGCCAAACTACATGAAGAGTTGACCACAGTATTGAATGGCCGGACACCGCAGTATGAAGACATCGCCAACCTGCGCTACACGCGGATGGTTATCGAGGAATCAATGCGCCTCTATCCTCCGGCGCATACCATTGCGCGTGAGCCAATCGCACCCGATTACATACTTGGTCATCGTATTCCAGTGGGGGCTATCGTCTTGATTGTTCCTTGGCTTATACACCGCAAGGCATCGCTTTGGGATCAGCCGCATCGTTTCAATCCAGAGCGATTTACAGCCGAGCCTCCGCGGTTCAGCTATATTCCGTTCGGAGCGGGTCAGCGCATTTGCATTGGCGCAGCCTTTGCAATGACAGAAGCGATTTTGATCCTAGCGATGGTTGCTCAGCGCTATCGGCTACGTCTCAAGGCCGCCCATCCCATCGAACCTCAAGGTCTCATCACCTTGCGGCCGCGATACGGGATGCCGATGACCAAACAACTACGGCGATAACACAACTAGCATTGTGCAATGACCGAAACTATTCAGCGGATTGTTCTTGCCTCGCGGCCGGTTGGGGAACCGTCGTTAGATAATTTTCGCTCAGAAAAACTTCCAATCCCGCACCTCGGATCGGACGCGATGCTGTTGCGCACGCTCTGGCTTTCACTCGACCCCTATATGCGTGGCCGGATGAGCGATGCGCCGTCCTATGCCAAACCTGTTGGCATCGGCGATGTGATGGAGGGCGGCACGGTCAGTGAAGTAGTTGCCTCGAACCTCCCGCGGTTCGCCAAGGGCGATATCGTTGTAGGCCGTACCGGCTGGCAGACTCATGCCCTGTCCGATGGTTCCGGCCTGCAAAAGGTCGATCCAACGCGAGCACCTATTCAGACTGCACTGGGCGTTCTCGGAATGCCCGGAATGACCGCTTACATGGGGCTACTTGAGATCGGCAAGCCTGCCGCCGGCGAGACCGTGGTGGTCGCGGCAGCTTCTGGCGCAGTCGGCTCGGTTGTCGGCCAGATCGCCCGCATCAAGGGTGCCTACGTCGTCGGCATCGCCGGAGGACCAGAGAAATGCCGTTACGTGACCGAGGAACTCGGCTTCAACGCCTGCATCGACCATCGGACATCTGATTTCGTCGGCCGTCTTGCGGCAACCTGCCCGAGAGGTATCGACGTCTATTTCGAGAATGTCGGTGGCGCGGTATTCGAGGCTGTGTTTCCGCTCCTCAATCCGTTCGCCCGCATTCCCGTGTGCGGGCTGATTTCCATGTACAACGCGACCTCCCTGTCACCCGGTCCGATCCTCCTGCCGCACTTGATGCGAGCAATCCTGACCAAACGGTTGACGTTTCGCGGTTTCATCGTTTCCGACTTTTCTGCGCGTTATGGCGATTTCATACGCGATGTCTCGGCCTGGGTCCGCGAGGGACGAGTCAAATATCGCGAAGACGTGGTTGAGGGTCTCGAGAACGCTCCGCGGGCCCTCATCGGCCTCTTGCGCGGAGAGAATTTCGGCAAGCTCTTGGTGCGCGTTGCGTGCTAAGTCGCCAGCGATTTCGCCGTAACAGACTTGTTGCCGAGAACCTGGCACGGCCACTCTCAGATCGCCCGTTAGGTTGGGCGGTGCGGCAAGTGCGAGACCGCGCAACGCGTCAACCACGCGCCGGATCTCGGCCTGATAGACGGGATAGCGAGCGGCATCCTTGGCGCTGAATTTTGCAATTTCGTGCTCAGTGCGACCTTCTCCGGTCCAGGTGGGCAGTTTCATCGATCTGCCAGTGCAGCGCATTGAACAGGTAGTTCAGCCGACTGCGCAACAGCGAAGCACCTTCGATGATCTCAAGAGAGCAACGCAAAATGCTGCCGACCAGCTACGGTCGTCCTGTCCGAGCGCAGTATCGCTATCGCCGGTGGCTCGGGTCGATACCGTCGCAACACGGCTAAGGGCTATAGCGGACACAATTAAGTCGATTCGCCCGGCCCTCAAGAACTTCTACGCTTCGTCGAACGATGAGCAGAAGGCGAGATTCAATATGATGGGCCCGCCAGCTCAACGAGGCTGATGTTAGGTTCGAAGCGATCTTATTTACAGCAGTCAGGTTGCAACGCGGTTATTCCAGACGCGCTTGTTTTGGAGCTGCTATATCGCTCGTTAGTTCGCGTCGAGCTTGCTGATTATTTCTTTGGCGGTGCCGACAGGCTTTCATGCGGATGACGTCGATCACCGCGCCGATTAGACTTGCGAACATACGTTATCAGGGCTTCTGGATTCTCAAGCTTTATCTTGAGTGCGGCAAGTAATGCATCCTCAGCATCAATCGCAACCGCCTTTGTTCGCGTTTGGAGTTTCACTCCAACTGTATAGGTATCCGTTGTTTACCCTAAGTGTTTCTGGTCAGGCTGCCGATGTCGCCTAAACCCGAGGAACCTTTCGGTCGATAGAAGACAACCAGGATCAAAGATCGCGCGCTCTACTCGGGACGAGCACAAAAAAGGCCCGGAGCATTTGTCCGGGCCTAATCGTTGTCGAATGATCGAATTAGTAATCCATGCCACCGCCCGGCGGCATGGCTGGCATCGGCGTCTCTTTTTTAGGCTTCTCGGCGACCATCGCCTCGGTGGTGATCAACAGGCCCGCGATCGAGGCCCCATCTTGCAGCGCGATGCGCACCACCTTGGTCGGGTCGATGATTCCCTTGGTCACGAGATTGCCGAACTCGCCGGTTTGGGCGTCAAAGCCGTAGGCATAGGTGTCATGCTCTAGGATCTTGCCAACCACGACGGAGCCGTCCTCACCGGAATTAATGGCGATCTGACGCGCCGGCCAGGTTATCGCCTTTTTGACGATCTCGATGCCGTGCTTCTGGTCTTCGTTCTCAGTTTTGACCCGCTTGAGGGACTCGACGGCGCGTAAGAGCGCGACGCCGCCACCCGGCAAAATGCCTTCCTCGACCGCGGCCCGGGTCGCATGCATCGCGTCATCGACGCGATCCTTCCGCTCCTTGACCTCGACCTCGGTGGCACCGCCGACGCGGATCACCGCCACGCCGCCGGCAAGCTTTGCCAGCCGCTCCTGCAGCTTCTCACGGTCGTAATCGGAGGTAGTCTCCTCAATCTGCGCCTTGATTTGGGCAACGCGGCCTTCGATGTCCTTCTTTTTGCCGGCGCCACTGACGATCGTGGTGTTCTCCTTGTCGATCATCACCTTCTTGGCGCGGCCCAGCATGTCAAGCTTCACGCTCTCAAGCTTGATGCCAAGATCCTCGGAGATCGCAGTGCCGCCGGTCAGGATGGCGATATCCTGCAACATGGCTTTGCGGCGATCACCGAAGCCGGGAGCCTTAACGGCCGCAACCTTGAGACCGCCCCGCAGTTTATTGACGACGAGAGTCGCGAGCGCCTCACCTTCCACATCCTCGGCAATGATGAGAAGCGGTTTGCCGGTCTGTACTACGGACTCCAAGAGCGGCAAAAGCTCATTAAGCGCAGACAGTTTCTTTTCATAGATTAGCAGGTAAGGATCCTCCATCTCGGCCCGCATCTTGTCGGCATTGGTGATGAAGTAGGGCGAGATATAGCCGCGGTCGAATTGCATGCCCTCCACGACTTCGAGTTCAGTCTCGAGCGATTTGGCTTCCTCAACCGTGATGACGCCTTCGTTGCCGACCTTCTTCATCGCCTCGGCGAGGAAGCGGCCAATCTCCGAATCACCGTTCGCCGAGATCGTACCTACCTGTGCAATCTCCTCGTTCGACGAGATCGCTTTCGAATGCTTCTTGAGATCCTCGACGATTGCATTAACTGCGAGTTCGACGCCGCGCTTAAGGTCCATTGGGTTCATGCCGGCGGCAACGCCCTTGGTGCCTTCCTTGACGATCGCGTGGGCGAGCACGGTCGCGGTCGTGGTGCCGTCACCCGCTTGATCGGAGGTCTTCGAGGCGACCTCGCGCACCATCTGGGCGCCCATATTCTCGAACTTGTTCTCGAGCTCGATTTCCTTAGCGACGGTCACACCGTCTTTGGTGATGCGGGGTGCGCCGAACGATTTGTCCAGCACGACGTTGCGGCCCTTGGGGCCAAGCGTCACGCGCACCGCATCGGCTAGAATGTCGATGCCGTGCAACATCCTGTCGCGCGCATCGACTGCGAATTTGACTTCCTTGGCAGCCATTTGAGTCTCTCCTCAATTCTCATGAATTATTCGTCGCGGCGCGAACGGCTGTGGCCGCACGCCCCGAAATGACGCTGAACCTCGTTCGGGTCACGCGGCCTTCTTCTTGGAGACCGGTTCGTCGACGATGCCCATGATGTCGGATTCCTTCATGATCAGAAGCTCCTCCCCGTCGATCTTGACCTCGGTGCCCGACCATTTCCCGAACAGCACGCGATCACCTTCTTTGACATCGATAGGAATCAGCTTGCCGGCCTCGTCGCGGCCGCCCGGACCAACGGCAATGACCTCCCCCTGGGAAGGCTTCTCCTTGGCGGTGTCCGGAATGATGATGCCGCCGACTGACTTCTCCTCGGCCTCTATGCGCCTGACGACGACGCGGTCGTGAAGCGGACGAAACTTCATGGGGTCCTCCCAACTAATTGAAAAGATTGCAGGTGCGTGCAAGCGCAGCGGTAGCCGGAAAGGCTTTGGAAATTCACTAATTTTCCCTCCCAGTTGACCGCTTGGCGACGACATAGGGGCGTGATTTTTTGCCCGCAAGATGTCCTGGAAAATTTTTTAGCACTCACCTACGCGGATCGCCAACACCGCTTTCAAAGATGCAACGGCGCCTGGTTCCCTGCGCTGCCAAAAATTTGTTGATGGCCGGCAAGGAAACGCTTCCCGGCCTGCTCGATCTCCAACGAGGGTGTTCTCGCCGGGAGCGAGGCCCCGGGCCGATATATTGTTGAGGCGCATGCTGGAGGCCTCAAGGCAGAGGCTCCGGTCATGATTTGTCTCCAGGAATGCGCGGTCACGCCGACTGGTGATCGCGTGACCGATCAACTCCTCGGAACAGCCGTTGCGCTAACTCTACTCGCTGGCGCGAAGCAAGCCGCAGGCGCGCCGAATTTTGGCGGTGGAGAATAGCGAGAGGTCGCCCCGGCTTTCGTTCGCTCGCGTCCCGACGCCGTTGCACCGGGGGCTTCCGTAAAGCGTAGATCGCGTGCCGAGCCATTTAAAACCGGGCTGGTGGTTCCGTGGTGATTCCTTAGCACACCACATGGCTCAAACTGACCGGTGGCTGACAACTAAAACTATTATAGTTCAACAGTTTAATTGGTGGAGCCAGGGGGAGTCGAACCCCCGACCTCTTGAATGCCATTCAAGCGCTCTCCCAACTGAGCTATGGCCCCTCCAGGAGTCGCATCAGTAATCAGTAATCAGAAGTAGCGAGAATTCCGAT
>Ga0310914_10000877_pt1 | contig 18692 bp, 16 predicted proteins | sample GREbulkMGAN108_FD_203450 | JGI IMG/M metagenome (GOLD analysis project Ga0310914, IMG submission 203450) | Lab enrichment of tropical soil microbial communities from Luquillo Experimental Forest, Puerto Rico - GRE.bulkMG.AN108 | ecosystem: Environmental > Terrestrial > Soil > Tropical forest >... | reverse complement strand
TCGCCGCGGAACTGGGCCGACACAGCATCCGCGTCAACAGCCTGCACCCGGGCGCGGTCGCCACCCCCATGGGCAGCGGCCAGATGCGCGACGCGATCCGATCGGCCGCCGACTCGCATCCCCACCTGCGCGGCATGAACAGATCGCTGCTGCCAGAAGGTACCGCCCAACCCGAGGACATCGCCGACGCCGTCGCCTGGCTGGCCTCCGACGAATCCAGATTCGTCACCGGCACCCAGCTCTCGGTTGACATGGGCGTTTCCTACTGCTGACCCCTTCGGCTACAAACATTGCCGCGATCCCGTTTGCCGCTCCCGGCCTGCTCAACCCGATGCTGGCGGGCGCCGCGATGGCGTTCTCCAGCGTTTTCGTTGTCGGCAACAGCCTGCGACTGCGCTCCTTCGCAAGCACGATGCGTGCGGATCCTGTGGGATAGTGGATCTGGCCTGGTGGGCTGCTCAGTTAGTCAGCCTCGCGAAGCGATTGGATTTAGCGAAGGTCACGACCGTTGTCACACCTCATCGACGAGCTGTCCTTGCTGCACGGCTGGTTGCCGGTTGCGGTGCAGGCGATCGCGCTGATCGTGGCCGTCAGCGCGATCGGATGGCGGAGACGACGTTGGCGCGGCTGGGCTCTCCCGGTTGCGCTGGGTGTGGCGGCGTTGGTGACGGTGCTGTCGCATTGGTACATCACGTCGATCGGCGTGGCCGGGGACCCGGCACCGGTGTCGCTGTGGCTGTGGATAGCGATGAGCGGACTCGCTGTTGCGGTGCTGTTGCTCGGGTGGCCCGGTGCCCGCTGGTGGCGACGCGGCTTGGCGGTGCTTTCGGTACCCCTGTGCGTGTTGTGCGCGGCCCTGGCAGTCAACGGCTGGGTCGGCTATTTCCCCACCGTGCTGGCCGCGTGGAATCAGCTGACGTCCCGCCCCTTGCCCGATCAAATTGACCGGCTGAGAGTAACCGCGATGCAGCTCGAGGGGACCAAGCCGGACAAGGGCGTCGTGGTGCCCGTGACAATCAGCGCCGACGCGTCGCACTTTCCCCACCGCCAGGAACTCGTTTACCTGCCCCCAGCGTGGTTCAACAGCAATCCGCCGCCCCGGCTGCCGACGGTAATGATGGTCAGCTCGGCGTTCAACACTCCTGCCGACTGGCTGCGCCCCGGTGGAGCCTTCACCACCATCGACGACTTCGCGGCCCGCCATCACGGCTTCGCTCCGGTGCTGGTCTTCGTCGATCCGACCGGCACGTTCGACAACGACACCGAATGCGTCAACGGCAGTCGCGGCAACGCCGCGGACCATCTGACGAAGGATGTGGTCCCATTCGTCGTCTCGAACTTCGGGGTGAGCGCCGACCGGGCCAATTGGGGGGTCGCCGGGTGGTCGATGGGCGGTACCTGCGCCGTTGATTTGGCCGTCATGCATCCGGACCTGTTCAGCGCGTTTGTCGACATCGCCGGCGACCGCAGCCCCAACGTGGGCCCTAAGGACCAAAGCATCGCCCGGTTGTTCGGCGGTAACACCGCCGCCTGGGCTGATTTCGACCCGGCCACCGTCATCGCCCGGCATGGCCACTACACCGGGGTATCGGGTTGGTTCGACGTCCCCGCGTCGGCGGGAGCGCAAAGCATCGCCCAGGAGGCCAATTCCACCCTCAGCGCTCCCGACACCGACCCCGGCGCCAACCCCGAAGGCCAGGACGCCGCCGCCAACTCGCTGTGCAACCTCGCCACCGCCAACGGGATCACCTGCGCGGTGGTCACCCAACCCGGCAAACATGACTGGCCGTTCGCCGCCCAAGCGTTCGCCGCAGCGCTGCCATGGCTGGCCTCGACGCTGGGAACACCCGACGCCGAGCCCGTCGGGCTACCACAGCGCGGCGGCGTCGGGGCGCCTCGTTAACCCAGCGGTGCTCGTGCGCTCCGTTTAGTGGCGGTGCGGCTCAAGCAAGCCGGCCTGGCCGGTGGAGGGAGGACACGCCGCCAGCCACTCTCGGGTAGCCACGCGCGATCGCTCAATCAGCGTCGCCGCGTGTGAGAAGTCTGTCCCGGAAGTGGCGACCGGACAGAGCGGTCGAATGACGTGTAACTCGACAGCTTGCTCGAAACGGGCGACGTCGACGGCGAGCCGGTGGTTGATGGTCAGCGTCAGGGCGTGCAATGCCATCGTCAGCGCTCCCTGGGGTGAGGCGGGCAGATTGCACGAGTAGCCGGTGGGCAACACCCATACCTGGTCGGCACCGAGCGCGATGGCATGAGACAGCGGGGTGTTATTCACCACACCGCCGTCCATCAGATAGCGCCCGTTGACCTTCACCGGCGGGAAAACGCCGGGGATTGCGGCGCTGGCTGCGATCGCGTCGACTGCGTCTCCGGACGACAGCAGCACGTCGGTGCCCGAGAGCACGTCGGTGGCCACCACATGGAACGGGATCGGTGCATCCTCAAGCCGAGCGAACCCAAGTTGGTCGATGAGCACTCGCCGCAACCCACTGCTGGGTATCAGGTGCGGACGGCGACCAAAGAAACCCAAGAGCCCGGCGATCGGATGAGTGGGAAATATCGCTTTTCGTGACAGTGACAGCCACAAATCGGCGAGTGCGTCAATTCCGGCGGCATCAGGCCGCGACGCGATCCACCCACCATTGACCGCGCCGACGGACGTGCCGACAATCAGGTCCGGCACTATCCCTTCGTCGGCCAGAGATCGCAACATCCCCACCTGGACGGCACCTAGGCTTGCGCCGCCGGACAATACGAATGCTGTGGTCATGGTGTTACATAACCGCTGCAGCGGCGGGCAGCGCGAATCTCGCGGTTGTGACCCGGTTGCCAGCTCGCGTCATCGTGGCGGGCACATACGCATGATAAGAGCATTCGCCGCTGCGGCTGAGCGTATCGATTACAAGGCGCCTGGCCTATCAGCCCTTGACGACCCCGGACCGTTGCGCAATCGACGCTGAATTAACAGCTGCCCCACGCGTAACGAAACCGGCATTTTGCCAGCGCGGGTGGTACGGTTCGCTGCTGTGGCGGCGGAGTTTGGCAACACGCGCATCCCGGGCACGGGGTCGCGGGTGCCGACATCGCACCGCAAACGGACTCCGAAGCATCGCGCGGGAGTCGCCAGCTCCCCGTTTTCGGCTTCGGATCGGGGCCCTGCCGCATCGGAGCTGAACCGGCGTCGATTCCTCGGGGCGCTGGCTGCGGCCACTGTTGCCGGCGTGGGCGCGGCTCGTCTAGTGGTCGACCCGCAACCCCGCACATTCGCCCAGGCACCTGCGGCGCGGGTGGCAACCTCGGGTCCCACCGCGCCGTCGGCCTTGCTACCGCCCCCACCGCTGGGCGCTCGCGTCCCACTGCCCGGTGGCGGTGCGCTGAGCAAGATTCCCGGCCAAGGCGATTTGCTCGCACTGACCGTCGATGACGGCGTCAACAGCGAAGTGGTGCGCGCCTACACACAGTTCGCCAAGGACACCGGTATCCGGCTGACATTTTTCGTCAACGGAGTCTACAAATCCTGGACCGAGAACCTGGACATGCTTCGGCCGTTGGTCGACTCCGGACAGATCCAACTGGGCAACCACACCTGGTCGCATCCGGATTTGACCACCCTGCCGAAAGACCAGATCGCCCAGCAGATCGGCCGCAACGACCAATTTCTCAAAAAGACCTATGGCATCGGCGCGAAACCGTTCTGGCGGCCGCCGTACGGGAAGCACAACGCCGCCGTCGACGCGGTGGCGGCCGACTTCGGCTACACCGTCCCGACCTTATGGTCGGGTTCATTGTCGGATTCCACGGTGATCACCGAGGACTACATCGTGCAGATGGCCGACAAATACTTCACCCCACAGTCCATCGTTCTCGGGCACCTCAATCACCAGCCGGTCACGCACGTCTACCCGCAACTCGTCGAGATCATCCGCGACCGGGACTTGCGCACGGTCACCCTCAACGACGTGTTCCTCAATAACACGTAGCGGCGACGTCGCTCGCTCGATAGGGAAGCCACATGAACGCGCCCGACCCGCAGCGGCTTGGTGGTCTGGCTTGGGCCCGTCGTACCGGTGGTCAGCTGACGCGCACAGAACGGCGCCGCCTCCTCATCGCAACTGCGGTGGGCCAGTGGGAGAACGCCGTGGGCAGGGCCAAGCTCGCGCTGGGCCGGCTTCCGGCGGCGGCCGAGCGCGTTGATTTGGACTCATTCCAGGTACCCGATTCGAAGTTCGCTCGTGAGGCCGAAGAGGCGTGCGCGGAATTGCCGCCCACCCTTCAGGGCCACTCCTACCGCACCTGGTTATTCGGGCGTGCGCTGGCGAGCGTCGACGGGTACGCGATGGACGACGAGCTCTTCTATTGCGGATCGCTCCTGCACGACTACGGCATCGTGAGCCCAACGGCGAACCGTGATTTCACCCTCGGGAGCGTCGAACGCATGCTTTCCTGTGCCGACGCCGCCGGACTCGACGATGAACGTGCGGACTTACTCGCGGACGGCATCTGCGTGCACACGACACCGGGCGTCAAGGTCGACACCGACGGCGTCATCGGCTGCTACCTGCAGTGGGGGGCAATGGTCGACGGCGCCGGTCTGCGCATGTGGGACGTCGCTCCCCGCAACGTCGACGAGGTGCTGCGCCGTCATCCAAGAGGCGATTTCAAAAGGGACCTCATCGCCATGATGCGTGCCGAGGCGACAGCGGTGCCCAGGGGACGCTTCGGGCTCCTCGTTCGGTGTGGATTGCCGTTGGCCGTGCGGATGGCCCCGTTCGATTCCTGAGCTCAGGCGGTAGCCAGTCGGGCGAGCCGCTCATCGAGGGTGGCATGGAAGTGCCCGATCGCGCTCTCGTGCCGTCCGAACTCAACGAATTCGTTTGCGCCCGCGTGTAACCCGCGTTGCACACCCATCGACATCTCGTTGTCCTCGATCGCACCACGCGCAACGAGGGTACCCGCGGGGTTGATCGGGGGGCCGAGCGATGCTCGCTGCGCGAACTCGGCTTTGGCCATCGAATAGATAGTGACCGTGCTGTGGTCGATGTCGACCGGATCGATCGCGACCATGAGCACCAGGTCCGGGAACGTCGCCAGCATGACGTTGGGAAACAGGTGATAGACATATGTCACCCGGGCATCCGTTGACCAGGTGGCCTCTGGGCGGTCGCGAAGACGTTCAATGTTGCGGTATGGGAACGTAATTCGGCTATTCGGGCCGAACGTCTCTATCACGTTGAGATCGTCGTATTGCAGTGGGAAGAAGGTGTCCTTGTGCGTCGAGCGGATGTGATAGCCCTCCAGGAACTGCTCGACGAGCACCTTCCAGTTCATCGCTCGCGGAGTGGAATCCACGTACACCAGCCGCTCCGCCGGGACTAACTTGTCCCGCCACGGGGTCCCGTCCGTCAACGCGGCCATCGCCTCGTCGGGTACCGGATCGGGGTGGCCCGCGTCGAGCGCGCCGATGACGATGAGCCCGTCCACCTCGCGGCTGGCGACCTCGACCAAACCTCGGGTCGACGGTTCCAGATCGGGGAAGGCGTCGGCATGCGGCGCATGCGAGAGGGAGCCGTCCAGGCGATATGTCCAGCCGTGGTAACGACACACCAACGCGTGGGAGCAGCCGGCGTCCTCGACTAGGGCAAAACCGCGATGGCGGCACGCGTTGCGGAACACCCGCGCCCGTTCATCGTGCCCGCGCACGGCGAATAAGGGCACCCCAAAGGCGACGCGCTCGACGTGGTCGCCAGGTTTCGGGATCGCCGCGGAGGGAACAAAGACGCTCGGCATCCTGCGCAACAACCGGATTTCCTCGGCGAATCGGCCCGCGTTTAAGTAGTTTTCGACGGGCTCACGCCAACCCTCACCCTCGTCGGTCGTGCCGGCGTCGATGTGCGCGAGGATGCGCCGAACGATCTCAACATCTTCGGCAACCGCCGACTTCGTCGGGGAGCGCATGTGGGTCAGTATCACACTATTTATGTCACGCGTCAATGATTTAGTGATACCGTTGCAGTCTGTGCCCGCCATACCTCGATCCCATCTGAGCGAGCTGATCAGCGACCGACCACTCAGCGCACGCTCGGTCCTGGCGTCGTCCTTGTTGGGATCCGACCAGGGCCGTCTCACGGTGGCGGAGCTGGTCGCGGTGGCCTCACTGTTCGGCATCAGCGCCGGCGCGGCCCGCACTTGCCTGTGGCGGATGGTTTCAAACGGCGAACTCATCGGCGATGACGGCAGCTACGCGCTCGCCGGGCGATTGTTGGAGCGCCGTCAGCGTGTCGACGAGGCCTCGCGGATCGACGATCCAGCCCGCGTATGGGACCGAACATGGGAACTGGCCGTCGTCGCACTGGACCGCAGGTCGGCGTCCGATCGCCTGGAGCTGCGGAAGGCGGCGATGGCGCTGCATCTGGCCGAGCTTCGGGAAGGCGTATGGATTCGTCCGGATAACCTTGATCCGCAGAGGTTTCCGACATTCAGGGCAGTGCTGGATCAGCAGTGCACCCACTTTCACGGCGCCGCCACGGACATCACCGCCGACAAGGTGCGATCACTGTTTTCGCTTGGCGAGTGGGCAGACGACGCCCGAGTCCTCATCGAGGCCATGAACGTCGCCCTCAACGCGAGCACCCGCGACGAGTCGACCGAAAGCTTCACCTACGAATTCGCGCTATCGATTGCCGTGGTGCGTCATCTTCAGCTCGACCCGCTGCTGCCCATCGAGTTCACCGGCGACCATTGGCCCGGGCACATGTTGCGCAGCACCTACCGCCGTTTCGACCATGCCTTCAAACGGCGCATTACGGCGCTTTCCGCCGGCCATAGTTATTAGTTCGGCGGCGCGAGCTAGATGTGCGTTCAAACACGGATGACAAGGTGGCCGGCCGTTTAGTCTCGCGGCATGGATCGCATCTGGCAGTGGCTGTGGGATCGGTACGGAGCGAGGTATTCGTGGGCGATCTGGGCAGTCTTCTTCGCCTCGATACTGTCGGTCTCCTGCCTCACATCGTTTGTCGTTGTCGCGTTCGAAAAGTCGAGGCACTATGCGGAGGCGGCCGCTGTCACCGGTGTCGCGGTGGCGGTGTTGGCGTACGTGGTGCTTCTTCCCGGTAGCCGACGGTTCCATCGTGCGCAGCGGTGGGCGGCCGGCGGTGAGGTCGATCGTGCAGCGGCTCTAGAAGACACGTACGCCTGGACTCGGGCAGCGGCTGTTCGCGGGTTGGCGGTTTGGCCGGTTGTCGGCGCACTGAATGTTGTGGCTGTCGGCGCGATAGCAGGGGCGACAGAGTCGCGACTAGTCCAATACGGAATTTTGGGCGCAGCCACAGGAATTGCCGTAAATCTGATCGGTGCCCACACCTTTGTGGAAGGAGCCATCCGGCCAGCCAGGGCTGCGTTGGCCGGTGACACGAGGATCGGCGACTCCCTTCCCCGTTCTAACCCGACTTTTGCCGCGTGGTTGAGCCTTTCGATGCTGGCGTCCGCGCTCGCGTTCTCCGTCTCGGGCGCAATGCTGGGGGCCGTCGTGCTCGATCGGGCCGGGAAGGTTCCCGTGCTTTTCGTCGTGGTTGGGGCCGCCTTGACGCTTGGCTTCGCGGCGCCGAACGCCGTGAGCGCCATTGTCTTGCCAGCACTTCGTCCCATTCGGGACCTCGCCGAGGCAACTCTGCGAGTGGGGGCCGGCGACTACAGCGAACGATTGTCGGTGGTTCAAGACGACGATCTCGGTGCGCTCGCGGCGTCGTTCAACCGCATGCAGGCCGGTTTGGCTGAGCGACAACGACTTCAGGCGGCATTTGGCACCTATGTCGACCCAACCCTCGCCGCACGGTTGCTTGACCAAGGTGACGACGTGTTCACCGGTGAGCGCCGCAAGGTGACCGTGATTTTCGTCGACATCCGCGACTTCACCCCGTTCGCCGAGACCAACACCGCCGAGGACACGGTGGCTCGGCTGAACGCGCTGTTCGAGATTGTGGTCCCGACCGTCGTTGACGCCGGTGGGCACGTCAATAAGTTCCTCGGCGACGGGGCATTGGCGGTCTTCGGCGCCCCCAACACCCTCGCCGATCATGCCGACGCCGCGGTGAGCGCCGCAGTTCTGATTCATCATCTGGTCGCCGAGCGATTCGGCGGGGAGCTTCGCATCGGTATCGGGATCAACACCGGCGTGGTGATCGCCGGAACCATCGGCGGCGGCGGCAAGCTCGAGTTCACCCTCATCGGTGACACCGTCAACGTGGCAGCCCGCGTCGAGCAACTCACCAAAACCACCGGCGACGCGATCCTTCTCACCCAGCAGTGCGTCGACGCCCTGGCATCTCGACCGCCCGGACTCATCGACCGGGGATTCCATGTCCTGAAGGGAAAGTCAGCCTCCGTGCAGGTCTTCGGCCTTACAGCGAATCGATGACGTCCTTCGCCTCGCGAAGTTCCGCGCCGGTCAGCTCCCGGTACAGCTTGATAGCGGCGATCTTGTTCCCGGCGCGGGCAAGGGAGATGACTTCCGCGGGCACACCGCCCCCGAATTGTGTCGGTGCGTCGCTTGCGAACGTCGGGCACGGGATCTCGGCCCTTTCCGACAGCAGACGCACCTGCTGTTCGAGCAGCGCGAGACGGCGGTTGATGAACGAAAACCTGTCTTCCATTCCGTCACGATAGTGCGATTGCCCTCGGCGAGGTTTCAACTCGTACGTCTGGTGGGTGATCGCTGGCCGGCGGAGCTATGACTACGGCATCCGGCATTCGGTCGCTGTCTGGGGCGTGATCACGATGTGGGCCGCCCGCGACTGACCGTAGTACCGCGTTCGCAGTACCCATAACCGTATGTGCCTCAGCTCTACCGCCGCGAATTGTGGTTGGAGATAGTAAAGCCAGGCTATCCGCGCGAGCACCGCTGGCGGCGGCGCGCCGCGCACCGCCCGGGCGCAACCCCGCACGAGGAGCCGGTTGGCGATGTCGTGACCACGCTCGCCGCCTAGCAAGAGGGCCACCTGCGGCGAAGCGACCACGTTACGTGCTGTCCACGACGACGCCGAGGTCGTCGCATAGAAGCGGCCGCGGTGGGCAACGAACCACAGCGGTACCGCGAACGGCGCGCCCTTTTGTGAACGGCTGGCAAGAATCATCACCCGCGAACTGCGGAGCGCCGCTTGAAGATTCGGCGAGCGAAAAGGCCTAGCGACATCCTTCTCGTCGGCAGCCGAAAATGACGCGTGTCGTCGAGTTGAGGTTCCTGGTGCAGGTGCCTCGCGAAGTGAACCGTAGTCCCAGGCCACGATTCGTTGTGGCACGACCCGATAAGTACGCTCGGCCATGGCTTTGGCCATCCCTCTGACAGTTAACGAGCGCAGTCGGAACCACTGCGGACCGTCGTCCGCGATCAGCACGACGTTGCGACCGGTCAGATCCGGGTTGCCTTCCGGCACCTGCGCAATGCGAGGCGACGACGCCGGATCGGCGGGGTTTTCAAGAGCCACCCTCACCGGCAGCACGAGGATTTCGTCGTCTACGGTCGCGGCCAACGCCGAGCGCGGGGGAGATAGCGCCAAGTCGGCAACCGCGCTCGCCTCGACATCACGAGTTATCACGAGCGGTGCCCCCATGAGGTCACGGCAATGGCTTCATGCCGTCGAACGGTCGCAGACCCGAATGTGTCATCTGGCCGGCAGGATGTTCTGGTTGATGCGGAACACGTTGTCCGGATCGTATTGGGCCTTGATCTCGGTGAGCCGTTGGTAATTCGGACCATACGTCGCCCGGACCCGGTCTTGGCCCTCGTCCATCATGAAGTTGACGTAAGCACCGCCCGCCGAGTACGGGTGGGTGGCGTCCCAGTAGTCCACCGCCCAGCGCTTTATCAATTCCGCTTTCGCGGGGTCGGGATCGACCCCAGCGATGACCTGCGAGAAGTTCACATCCCGGTAGGCCCAAGCGGTTTCGGTTTGGCCGACCCGGTGGACCGCGCCGTCGACGGGGTAGAGGTGCATCGTGGAGTGCATCGTCGGCAGCTCCTCGTTGAAGTGGGCATGCGCTTCGACCGCAGCATCGGGCACCGTGCGGACGAAGTCACCGCGCCAATACCATTGCAGCCCTTTGGGATACAGGGCATCGAAGGTGGAATTCAACGCGGGATACGGGGCGGGGCCGAGGCCTTCGAAGGCCGGCTGCATCTGCCGTACCGGTGCGAATGCCTCGTCGGCCCGGGCGGGATCGCCCGTGTAGCACCAGACCACGGCACACGCCTTTTGCAGGTGGAACGCCTCGGGGAACGCCGGCGTCGGCGGAACGGTCATGCTCGCGAAGAACCCGTACAGGTCCTCGTCCTGAGCCGGCAGGAAGTCGCGGTACCACCTGAGGATGTCGGCGGTGGCCGATGACGGCCATGCCGTCGGACCGCAGATCACGGTGTGCACGGGATGCAGCCGGAAGGTGAACGAGGCGGCGACGCCGAAGTTTCCGCCGCCGCCGCGCAGCGCCCAGAACAGGTCGGGGTGCTCCGATTCCGACGCCGTCACCACGCGACCGTCGGCCAGCACGACCTCGGCCTCCAACAGGTTGTCGATGGTAAGGCCGTGCTTGCGGGTCAGGTAGCCGTGGCCGCCGCCCAAGGTGAGGCCGCCGACTCCGGTGGTGGATATGATGCCGGCCGGCGTCGCCAGACCGTGGGCGTGCGTCGCGCCGTCCACTTGTGCCCAGGTCGCCCCGCCCTGCACGCGGGCCATGCGCCGGTCGGGGTCCACGTCGACACGGTTCATCGGCGAGAGGTCAATGACAAGGCCACCCTCAACGGAACCGAAACCGGGGCCGTTGTGGCCGCCCCCGCGGACGGCGACCGCGAGGTGCGACCGCCGCGCGAATTCGAGGGCGCCCGCGATGTCGGCGGCGGATCCGCAGCGCACGATCACCGCTGGCCGCTTGTCGATCATGGCGTTGTGCAGTGCCCGAGCCTCGTCGTATCCGGGGTCGTCGGGCAGGACGATCGCTGCTCCGAATCGGCCACGTAGTTCGTCGGTTGCGGTTGTCAGGCTCATGGCCCGCACCTCCTCTGGTTGCTTCGCGGGGCTTGATACCGCGACGCTACGAGGCGGGAATGCCATGCGTCATGACCACAACGAAGCATTTCAGACGCAACCAACGATAGTCAGATCTGACTATCGACCGGCCAAATCTGCACGATTACGTTGATTCCATGGCGCAATGGGTGCCGCCACCGCTTCCGGCGGAGCTGATGGCACGTCGCCGCGGCCCGCTCGTGGGCCGCGCCGCGGAGCTTGCGGCGTTCGAGCAGGCGTGGGAGCGGGTCGAAAGCGGCAACCGCCAGGCGGTTTTCATCGGCGGTGAACCCGGAGCGGGCAAGACGCGCCTGGCCGCCGAGGTGGCCGGGACGCTGGCCGACCACGACGTCGCGGTGCTCGTCGGCAGCTCGACGGCCGACGCGGACGTCCCGTACGCGCCATTCGCCGAGGCGCTGGATCGGCTGCTGATCGCGACTCCACCGGATTCGATCGCGGAGCCGCTCGGCGACGCGGGACCGCAGCTGCGGCGGCTGTCGACTCAGGTGGATCGACATCTGGATACCGTTCCCACACGGGACGTCGGGTCAACCCGGCAGGCGCTTTTCGACGCCTTGACCGGCTTCCTGCGGCGTCTTGCCATCGATCGCCCGATCGCGTTGATCCTCGACGACCTGCATTGGGCGCAGCTGCCCACACTCGCGATGCTCGAACACGTGCTGATCGGCTGCGCCGAGGTCCGCATGTTGGTGGTGGCGACGTTCCGCAATACCCCGCCGGACCGCTCCGACGAGCTCACCACCCGGCTGGCCGAACTGCACCGGTTTGACGGTGTCCGCCGCCTGGATCTCGCGGGCCTGGACACCGAGGCGATCGCCGAATTCGTGAGCCGAACCCAGCAGCTGGCTCCCGCGTCGGCGCGCACGGCCGCTGCTCTGCTGCGCGACAAGACCGGTGGCAACCCGTTCTTCTTGACCGAACTGGTCAACGACCTGGAAATGCGGGGCGGTCTAGACACCTTGAGCGTGCAGCAGACCGTCCCGGCATCGATCGGAGATGCCATTGCGCGCCGCCTTGGCGGACTGGGTGCCGGCGTCCGAGGGGTCATCGAGCAGGCAGCAGTGCTGGGTCAAACGTTTGATCTGCCCGCGCTCATAGCGACATGCGAGACCGACCTCACCGCGACGTTGGCGGCGATCGATTCGGCCGAAGCCGTCGGGCTGGTCCGAGCGGTTCAGGACTCCGATGGCGAGTTCGCGTTCGTGCACGCGCTCACCCGCGAGGCCGTCCTCGGCGGGATGCCGGCCTCCCGGCTGCGGATCATGCACGCGCGGGCCGCCGAAGCGCTCGAGGGGCGCGCGGACCCGTCGGTCGTTCCCCGCCTGGCGAACCACTACCTGCGGGCGCACGTGCTGGGCTACCACGAGCAGGCGTTGCGGTATGCGCGTCAGGCGGCGCGAATGGCGGAACAGAGCCTTGCGTACGAGGATGCGGCGAAATGGTTCGAGCGGGCGGCGTCGCTTCCCGAGACGAGCCTCGCGGATCGGGCGAGGCTGGACCTCGACGCGGCAGCAAATCACGTGCGCGCCGGTGACTTAGCCCGGGCGCGGGCCATCTACGAACGCATCAGCGCGCTGGACGATCCGCTCATGCGTCTGGAGGCCGCCATTGGCTACGAGGACGCGAATTGGCGTGGCGGGCAGGCCGATTCGAAGGCCGCCGACCTGCTGGCATCGGCGCTGGAATCCAGCGGGTTGGACACCGACGACCTGCACTATGTGCAGGCTCTCGGCAGTTTCGGCCGAGCCGTGGCCTTCGCCGGCGAGGCCGTGCGTGCCCGCGAGATAGGCAAAAACGCGATCGACCGCGCGCGGCTCCTCGGCGATCCAGCGGTGCTGATGCACGCACTGAAGACCAGCCTGTGGCACGGCCTCACCCCGGAGATGTGCGAAATCCAATCGGAGCGTTCGGCCGAGGTCTCGCGCATGGCGTTATCGTGGCGCGACTACGAGGCGCTGGGTGCGGCCGCGCACTTCCGCGCCATGGTCAGCTATCTGGCCGGCCGGCCCGACGACCTGGCCGCGTCGACCGCCGACATGCGGCGAGCGGCCCAAGCCGCCGGGCAACCCTTTTTTGGCTTCGTCGGCGCGTGTGTCGAGCAAGCGCTGGCGTATCTACGGGGCGACTTCGCCGGTGCCGAACGGTGGGCCGACATCGCTCTACGCACGGGTGGTTTGTTCGACGCGGACGACACCGAGGGCTCGAACGGGGTCCAGATGTTCATGATCCGGCGCGAAACTTCAGACCTGAAGAGATTCGCCGGGTTCGTCGACGGCAGTGAGACATTCGCCGGACGTTGGGTGCCCGGCCTGCTTGCGCTGTATACCGAGCTCAACTGCGAGCGTGGCATGACCCGCGCGCTGAATAGACTGCTCAATCGCAATCTCGGCGACCGCACTGAAGATGCGCAGTGGCCGATGGAGCTGGTGTTCATGGTCGAGGCGGCGTTAGAACTGGGCAACCGCGAGGCGCTCCACGGGCTGCGCCCGTTCGTCGCGCGCTACGCCGGCAAGAACCTCGTGGCGGGGCAGTTCGTCGCGTTGTTCGGCAGTGCCGACCGATATCTGGCCCGGATCGCGGCGCTCGACGGTGACAACGGTGCGGCGGAGCGTCATTTCGGCGCGGCGCTCGAGATGGACCGTCGAATGGGGTCGGTCGTGCACGTCACCGAGACGCTGGCCCGGCAGGCGTTGTTTGCCGCGTCGCGCGGTCGCACCGAGGACGCCCGGCGCCTGGCCGACGAGGCCCGCGCCATCGCCGCGCCAATCGGCCAGACCCGTATCGTCGAACTGGTGGATTCGTTGCTGACTACCGGTCCCGATGGCCTGACGGACCGGGAGGTCGAAGTGTTGCGGCTGCTCGCCGAGGGACTGAGCAATCGGGCAATCGGCGAACGCCTCTACATCAGCACCAACACGGCCGCCAACCATGTGCGCAACATCCTGATCAAGACCGGCGCGACGAACCGTACACAGGCGGCGATGTACGCCGCCGATCACGAATTGCTCGGCTGAGTGCCTATATGTCGGATAACGATCCGTCGGACATCATGCGGTCTCTTACCTCGACGATGACATCGGCCGGAAGACCGGCGCGCGCGGCCGCGGTTCTGATGGCCTCCGGCGACGGTGCCTCGTAGAGGCAGTACGTCTTTCGCTTGTCCGCCGACAGGAACGAGTACATCCAGCGGACGCCCTCCTGGTCATTGATCCGATTGATGCCGTCGGCGGCCTCGACGCTGGGTTCCAGTTCCTCGGCGAAGTTGCGCTCGACCATGAATATGGGCACGGCGGACTCCTCAAATTGTCTTGGGGTCAACCTACGCCGCGAGGATTCGTCAAGATCTGGGATCGGGCGTGTTCGAGGTGGCCGGATTTATGGCAGCGGTCTAGATCTTTTGCTTTCCGGCATGGCCAGGAGGCTCAGCGCTCACGCGGCGGGGTTTCATGCCCAGTTCGTGCAGGCCCTTGAACGGGGCTTGAACGGGCTAAGCCGCTGATAACCACAAGAACCAGGCCGCCGCATTGTGTGGACGTCAGGCTCGTGTTTCTAGCCCCCTGGGCGCCGGCTTAGTCCTTGGCCAGCTCGCGATGCTGGATCAAGTCGCCCATCCCCGACACACCGAGCCGCTCCCGGAACGCCTGCGCCGTGTAGCCGATGACCGTGGCGTCGGTTCGGGCGCGTACCGTCGCCGATCGCGGCATGTGAAATAGCACACCGATTTCGCCGAAGTAGTCGCCTGGCCGGGCTATCTTGACCAGTTCCTCACCGCCGTCGGCCAATTCGCGCACAATCTCAAGTTCGCCCTCGGACACAAGGTAGATCAGATCACCCATTGTGCACTGCTCGAACAACACGTTGCCGGCATTCAGTTGCACAGTTTCGGGGGGTCGATTCGTCGAAACGAGCGCGGGCGTCATCTCAACAATGCGATCGGCCAACGGCAGTATCCGGCTGTCGTGGGTGGCAACCACCACCACACGCTCGCCCTCCGCGAGCGAGCGGATCAATCGCAGCACCTCCTCCACCTGGATGAAGTCGAGGTGCGCGGTCGGCTCGTCCGCGAGGATCAACGGCGGTTCCAGCGCGATCGCGCGAGCGACCGCGACGCGTTGCTGCTGGCCGCCGCTGAGATCCCCCGGGTGGTGTTTCATTCGCTCTTCAAGATTGACGCGCTTGAGCAATTCCTCGGCACGCCGCCGCGACGCCGCGCGCGAAAACCCGGCTGCGCGCAGCGGAACCATCACGTTCTCCAGAGCGGTGAGGCTCGGCACCAGGTTGAACGCCTGGAACACGATGCCTACCTTGTTGCGCCGGTAATTGGCCAGCGCGGCGCCCTCGAGCTTGGTGACGTCGACGTCATCGAACTTGATAGCCCCGGACTTCGGACGCAGAATGCCGCCGAGGCAGGACAGCAACGTCGTCTTCCCGCAGCCGCTGGGGCCGAGGAGGATCACCAGCGACCCGGCTGCCACGTCGAGGTTCAAGCCGTTGATCGGCCGGACCGCGTACCCACCGCTGGAGTACTCGACGACGAGGTCTTGGATGCTCAGATCGCCCATCGTTCAGGGACCTCCAAACGCGAGCGCGGGATCGACGGCGACCGCGCGCCTGAATCCAGCGAGGCTAGCCAGCAGACCGATCACAACCGCGACTGCCGGCAGCGCTAAGTAGGCATAAGCAGGGACCACAACAAGCATCGGGAACATCGGGCCAAGCAACAACGAAAAAATGAAGCCCAGCACCGCCGCGAGCACCGTGACAATGACCGCCTGCAGCGCGAGGCCCGCCAGAATCGACCGAGTCGGCACGCCAATCGCCTTGAACACCGCGAAGTCGCGCAGGCGTTCCAGCGCGGACAGATAGACCACCGATCCGACGATCAGCACGGCCACGATCCACAGCAGGCCAGCCACGATCGTGAGTGAACTCCATGCGACCTTCAGCGGGCGCAACATGTCGCTGAGACCGACCGCTCGATCGACGACCTGGTAGCCCTCCGGGAGCTGTCGCGGTGTGCCTTCGATCGCGATCGACGAGATCACCGGCTGCCCGTTATACGCCAGGCGCTGCACGCCCTCTGTCGTCAGGAAGATGTTGGGTATCTTGGCCATTGCAGTGGAATTGGGCACAATGCCGACGACCCGCAATGTGTACGCACCCACCTGTAGTTCGTCGCCGACGCGCCGACCCAGTGTGCTCGACACCGCGACCTCGTCCGGCATCGACGGTGCCCGACCCTCCGGGACCCGTGGCATGCCCGGTCCGTGCTCCGGCGCGCCGAAAGCCGTGACATTTCGCCTTGAGGTGCCGTCCTTGACGTTCGACTGCGCGCAGGCAAGGGGGACGGCATTAACGACGCCCGGCGATGCGGCTACCCGCGCCAAGTCAGCTTGGGCGAACGGTGTGGCACCCAGGAAAGGCCCGGCCGCGCCAGCCTTGATCACGAATGTGTTGACGCCGATCGAATCGACGGTTCGCTGCGCCTCGACCCGAAAGCCATTCGCAAGCCCTGTCATTACCAGGGTCATCGCGAAGACCAGTCCGGTGCTGACGATCGCAATGACCAGGCGCCGCCTTCGCCACTGCATGTCACGCAACGCCGCGAACAACATGGCCACGACGTTACCGAGATCCGCCCCTTCCCGAGGCGGGATTTGACTACGTGTTGTCGTAGGCGATCAACCCGCGGATTCTGGGGATTCTGGCGACAGCAACATCCGCAAGGTCTCTCGCAGTTCGCCCAATCGTCGTTCCCCGAGGACCTGTTCCCATCGCTTCTCCAAATCGAGTGCATTGGAACGCATTACGCGCAGCGCCTGCCGACCGCGCGGCGTCAGCTCGATGATTCGGGCACGGGCGTCGGCGGGGTCGGGCACTCGGGTGACATAGCCGTGTCGTTCCAGGGCCGCTACCCCTTGGGCTACCGCCTGCCGACTCACCGTGAGTTGGTCGGCCAGATCCGATGCATGCAGTCCGCCGGCCGCCAGCGGTATGAGCGCGACCGCTTGCGCCGGGCGGATCCCGTCGAGTCCGGCGGCGGCGAACGCCGCTCTCAAGCGCGGTGCCCCCGACGCGGCCACCAAGTTCACCAGTGCCGGCACGGTCGGCTTCCACTCGACATTCACGACACGTCGCATGGCCATGAGTGTGCCACCCGCATGATTGACAACTTACTTGTCAAATTCCTCTCCGGCTGCCAGGATGGATTCATGCGATCTCGATGCGTTCGAGGATTTGGCATGTGTCTCCTTCCGGTTCTGGTCGTCGCGCTCGGCGGGTGCCTCGGTGGCGGGCATGCGTCGGGAACGCCCGGCTCGCAGTCGATCCCGGTCGGGCAGTCCACCCAGACCCTCGAGTCGGGCGGGGTCAGCAGAACCTTTCACCTGTACCGACCCCAGGGATTGGCCGATGCGGCACCGCTGGTGGTGATGCTGCACGGCGGTTTTGGCACCGGTGAACAGGCCGAACGTTCGTATCACTGGGACAGCGAGGCCGACAACGGGCATTTCCTGGTCGCCTACCCCGACGGTCTCAACCGCGCCTGGAATGCCGGGACGTGTTGCGGTGAACCGCAACGCATCAACGCCGACGACGTCGGCTTCATCACCAGCATGGTCGGAACCATCGAACAAGAAATCCCGATCGATAGGGCACGCGTGTATGTCACCGGCATGTCGAATGGGGCCATGATGGCGCTTCGACTCGGATGTCAGACCGACACCTTCGCCGCGATCGCCCCCGTAGCGGGCACACTACTGACCGACTGCTCCCAAGCGCGACCGACGTCGGTGCTCCAGATCCACGGCACCGCCGACGACCGGGTCCCCTACAACGGCGGGCCCGGAAAAGCTTTTGCGATCAACGGGAATCCGCGCGTCGACGGTCCCTCGGTGGAGGCGGTCAATGCCACCTGGCGTTCCATCGACGGGTGCGGAGCCCCGACCTCAAACACCGCGGGCAGCGTGACGACCCAAACGGCCGGATACCCGGACGGGCGCACCGTGGAGTTGATCTCGGTGGCCGGCGCGGGCCATCAGTGGCCCGGCGGCGCGCCCAGCCCCCTGTTGGAGCAGTTCGGCATCCCCGCACCCTCGACCGCGCTCGACGCCACCGACACCATCTGGCGATTCTTCGCCCAGACCCACGGCTGAGCCGCCGGCGCGCCTCGAGCGTCTTCTTGTTGGGTGGTTTTGGCGATTTTCGGCCCGACAACTCCACGCTCGGCCACAAATGGGTACGGTGGGCGCAACACGACAGATTCTCCAAAGGAGCCTTTCGGTGCGGCTGAACCGGTTAATGATCGCGGGGATGGCGGTCATCGCGGTGGCCACAGTGGGTTACTCCCCCGCGGTACAGGCCGCGCCGCCTGACGAATCCACCTGCTACGACCTCGGCATGGCCAAGGACAATCTCATGTTGTCCACCAAACCGGAGAATGCCCGCAAGAATGCGGACGCACTGGAGAAGTACGACCCGCCCGACTCGGTCAAGGCCGCTATCGAACATTTCGTCACCACCGTCGGCGCGCAGCCTTCCGATCCCGATCTCGACGCCCAGAGGACTCTAATCGCCAATTGGCTGAAGCAAATGTGTCCCAAATTGAATACGTCC
>Ga0310914_10000870_pt1 | contig 18775 bp, 18 predicted proteins | sample GREbulkMGAN108_FD_203450 | JGI IMG/M metagenome (GOLD analysis project Ga0310914, IMG submission 203450) | Lab enrichment of tropical soil microbial communities from Luquillo Experimental Forest, Puerto Rico - GRE.bulkMG.AN108 | ecosystem: Environmental > Terrestrial > Soil > Tropical forest >... | reverse complement strand
CCGCCGTCCCGAAGACCTTTGCTTGGGCCGCGGGTTCGATGATTTCGGGCTACCTGCTGACCCTTTCCACCTTCGGCTGGCCATTGCTGATCGGCGGCGTCATTAAGGGCGTCTATGACATCCTTCTGCTGATCAAGTTTCAGAAGGTGCGGCCGCCCGAGGAGGCCGGAGCCGCCGCCGATTAAATTCGCTGCTCAGTCGCGTGCGCCAGCGTTCTGATCCCTTATTCATTGCTTGAGAAGACCGGCCTTGCGCAGGCCGTCGGCCATATGCTCACGGGCCGCCGGGTCGGCATAGCGATCCAAATACCAGCGTGTCGTTCTTTCGCTGCCCGCTGGTAAGGCGCCGATATCGGCCAACGCCCTTCTGACCTCTTCCTCACGCCCGAGTTGGGCATAGCTTGCTACGAGGACGAGGAAGCCGTAGGCGTGAGGCCGGATGCGGCGAGCCGACAGCGCAGTCTCGATCGCCTCTTCGTAACGCTTCAAATGATAAAAAACCCGGGCCTTGTTGGCGAGCCAGGTCGAGGCCCGGGGGTCGCGGGGACTGAGGCGCCACCCCGTCTCGATCGCGTCGAGCGCTTCTTCGTGGCGGCCGTTCAGGCTCAACCCAATGCCAAGATAAAAATGAGCGACAGCGAAGCTGCCGTTGAGCTCGATCGCGCGGTTCGCGTGCGCTATCGCGGCCGGGACGTCTCCAGCCCAATGGCTTGTCTGGGCGAGCACATATTGGGTTTGCGGGTTTTCACTATCGAGAGCCAGAGCCTGAAGGGCGGCTTCGCGCGCCTCACGCACGAATGGCGCGAAGTCCTCGACCGACCCGTAATCCCATTGCACGATCAGCGCGCGGGCAAGCCCAAGATGGGCGTCCGCGAGGTTGGGATCGAGCGCAAGCGCCTGTTTGAACAAGCCATAGGCTGTCGCCCCATCGGTGCGGGTGGCCTTGTGCACATGCCATAAGCCGCGCTGACAATAATCCCAGGCGCCCATGTGCTCCGGCCGCTTCGCGATGACGCGCTGGCTTTCGGCGCGGGACAGCGCCGGCTCAATCGCGGCGACCACACGCGAGCTGATGTCGTCCTGCACCGCGAAGATGTCGGTCAGATCCCGGTCATATCGCTCGGCCCAGAGATGGGTGCCGGTGGCGATATCGATAAGTTGGCTGCTGATGCGCACCCGCTGCCCGGCCCTGCGCATGCTCCCCTCGAGGACATAGCGGACACCAAGGTCGCGGCCAACCTCCTTGAGGTCGACGGGTTTTCTTTTGTAGGCGAATGTGGAATTGCGGGCGATGACGAGAAACCAGCGCCATTTCGACAGCGCCGTGATGATGTCCTCGGTAATGCCGTCGACAAAATAGTCCTGCTCGGGATCGCCACTGACATTGTTAAACGGAAGGACGGCGATTGAGGGCCGTTCGGGCAGCGGTCGCGGCGCTGCTGTATCCGGCAGGATCGAAGGCCGCTCCGCCGTCTCCGCGAGAACAGCGCGATAAGCGCGCACCGGCCGGGCGATGTTCTTGACCTGCTGCTCGCCCATTTCCTCGAAGGCGATGGCGAGCTTGTCACGCACCTGATCTCGTACCATCCGGCTGACGCAGATGCCGCCTGGTTCCGCCAAGCCTTCAAGACGCGCTGCGATGTTGACCCCGTCGCCGAAGATGTCGTTGTCGTCGATGATGATGTCGCTGAGATTGATGCCGATCCGGAAATCGATGCGCCGTTCGGCTTGCACGCCGGCATTAAGTGCGGCCATCTCGCGCTGCACCCCGACCGCGCAACGTACCGCATCGACCACGCTCGCAAACTCGCTGAGCAGACCGTCGCCCGTCGTGTTGACGATGCGGCCGCGGTGCTCCCTGATCTTCGGGTCGACAACCTCCCGCCGCAACGTCTTCAGCGCAGCGAGCGTACCTTCCTCATCCGCCCCCATCAGGCGCGAATAACCCGCGACGTCGGCCGCCAGGACCGCTGTCAGGCGCCGCTCGACCCGATCCTCTGCCATCGCTGCCCATACAAGGTTTGACAAGAGGCTATCTTTTGCGGCGCCGAGTTTAACACAGTTTTTCCGGACGCATCGGCCGCCGGCATCGGAATGCAGTATTGCGTCCGTTACCTCCTGGTGTGCGTTATTTCCCCCGGCCCGGGTCATTTCGCCGGCACAACGAAGCCTGACGGAAGAACCGGGGCCGTGGCGAAATTCGCCGGCAGCTCGCCCGTCAGGCTTTGCAGGAACGCCACGATGTCGCCGGTGTCGGCATCGTTCAAGCGCACCCCCAGCTGCACCCGCGCCATGACCTTCACAGCGTCCGGCAGCGTCGCCACCGATCCGTCGTGGAAATAGGGCGGTGTCATCGCCACATTGCGTAGGCTCGCGACACGGAACACGTACAGGTCGTCGGGATCCTTCGTGACGTCGAAGCGACCCTTATCGATGGGGTCGCTGCCGGTCGCTTTCCAATAATCTTCCACCACCCCAAATTTTTGATACATCCCGCCACCGATACCGACGCCGTTGTGGCACGCCACACAACCGGTGTTGATGAACTTCTCCAAGCCGGCCTTTGCGGTGGGAGGCAACGCCTCCTGATTGCCCGCGAGATAGGCATCGAAGGGGGATGGTGTCACCAATGTGCGCTCATAGGCGCCGATCGCTGTGGCGATGTTCCGCAACGTGATCGGCTGCGGATCGTCAGGAAATGCCGCCTTGAACAAGGGCGGATAACCCGGGATGCGCGCCAGGCGATCGAATACAGCTTTCTCGTCGGGCTGACCGGAGGTGATCGGCGAGGTGAGCGCCTGGAATACCTGATCCTCGAGGTTCGTCCGGTCGCCGCGCCAGTGAATGACGAAGCTCGTTCCGGCATTGAGGTTGGTCGGGACGTGGCGCGGATGGGGACGCTGCTTGACACCGGTTGGTTTTGGTAGCGCATCCGTTCCGTAAAACGCCGGCTGGTGACAGCTCGAACAGCTCATGCTGGCGTCGATCGTCAGTCGCGGATCGAAAAACAGCGACCGTCCGAGTTCGACCCGTTCTCTGGTTATCGGAAACTCTGCAGTCGCCATATCTTTGGGCAGTGGCTGGAAAATCCCCTGCGCTTGCTTAAGCAAAGCAGTGTCCTCGGCCGCGGCTGCAATGAGCAGAATTGCAAATGGCGCCATGAAGCCCGCTGCGTAGAGGGGAAGCTTGGCCATCTCCGTCCTCCGAACATCGACCACGGCCGTGGATCGGCCATGGGAACAACTTGGCAGACGCTGTTTAAGGCAGTTTTATGCGACGCACGAACGGATCGGGCCAAGAGGCCTAATCATCGACGGCCATCACAGCAGGCCGAGGCCGCCAAGCGCACCACCGACGAGCAGCATCCACACGGGGCTAAGCCGGGTTCCCAGGGTGATCGCGGCTGCCGCGATCGTGACAACGGCCGGCCAACTGGTGTCCGCTGCGCGCGCCATAACCGTACCGCTGGCGATCACCAACCCCATAACGACCGGAACCAGGCCGAGACGCACGATCTGCTGCCATGGCGCGTCGCGGAACCGGTCCCAGAGCCGGTAGGAGGCGAAGTAAATCGTGCAAGGGGGTCCGAAGGTGGCAAACGCGCTCGCCACAGCACCGGGAAATCCCCAAACCTTCCAACCGATGAAACTCATCATCAGGATCATGTTCGGTCCGGGGATCGACTGCGCCATGGCGAAAATATTGGCGAAGTCCTGATCGGTCATCCAGCCGTGGGTGCCGACGACAAAGTTGCGGACATCGGCAGGACAGTCGGGAACCCGCCAAAGCTGATCGACGACACCAAGGCGAGATGCATCGTCAGGGCGAGCGGGGCGGATGGGCCGGTCATCGCGCTCTCGCCTTTTCGATTCCGGCAATGGCGATACTGAGAGGCACCAAGACGAACAAGACGCCGAGAAGCGGCAGCTTGGCGAAGGCTATGAGACCGAAGGCTAGCCCTGCAAAAAGCAGCGCTGCCGGCCGCCGCCGGGGCGGCAAAAGAAGCCTTATGCCTGTCGCGATCAGCAGGCCAGCGGCTGTCGCGGCGACGCCGCCGAGGATGTTCCTGAGGACCGGGAGGTAAGCATATTCAAGGAAAAGCAGGCCGACCGAAAAACCGATTGCCCACGGGATGACAAGAAAGCCGGAAACTGCGGCGATCGTTCCGACCGTGCCCCGCATCTTTGCTCCGACGCACACGGCAATTCCGACGATGTTCGGCCCGGGCATGAACTGGCAAAGGCTTACAATGTCGGCAAATTCCCTGTCGGTGAGCCAGCGATGCTTCTCGACCGCGATGCGGCGCGCCCAGACAACCCCGCCGCCTCCACCGACACCGTAGAGGCAGACGGCGAGGAACGCGGTAAACAAAGCAGCGAGTGGGACGGCCGGCTCCAGCTCCTGCCGTTGCGCCATCTCAGTCATTTAGACCTTCCCGCCTCGGGTCGTTTGGTGCGGTCAGGCGTGCCCGTGCTGGTGGCGGTGATGCAGATCGGGATAGTGCGGATGCTTGTGCCGAACCCGCGGGTGCCGGTGCAAATGGCTATGAGGCTCACCAGGCGGCGCGTCCGGCGCGTGCTGATGTTGGTGATGGATGTCATGCACGTGGCGATGTTCATGCTCGACCGGTTCATGCAGATGCTCGTGGTCGTGCGCCTCGGCGAGGTGTAGATAGACGCCAATGCCCATCAGCAGCGCCGCACCCGTCAGAGTAAAGGTCGGTGTCTCGCCAAACAGCGGGAGCGCCAGGGCTGCACCAATAAAGGGAGCCGTCGAGAAGTAGGCGCCGATGCGCGCAGCTCCCAAGTGCCGAAGACCCAACACAAAGAGGACCAAGCTGATCCCGTAGCCGAAGAAGCCGACCGCGGCCGCCGCGGCGAGCGTTCTGAGTCCCGGCGACGGCGCCCCTCCGGCGAGCGCCAGCGCGAGATTGACGGCACCGGCCACCAAACCTTTGATTATGGCGATCTGCAACGGATCCGCGGCGCTGAGCTTGCGGGTGAGATTGTTGTCGATCCCCCAGGAGACGCAAGCGAGGACGATCAGTACGCTGCCCCAGCTGAGTTGCGGGCCGGTCGCCGCCGCTTCCGGCCAGGAGAGCACGACTGCACCGGCAAGGATCGCCATCGCGCCCAGGAAAATGCGGCGATCGACATTCTCCCGAAACACAACCCAGGCGATCGTTATCGTGGCGAGGCCCTCCGTATTGAGCAAGAGCGCTCCGGTCGAAGCAGACGTGAGCGTCACGCCCGACATGAGCAGGGCCGGGCCGAGAATGCCGCCGAAGAACACGATTGCGGCTAGCCAGGGCAGGTCGCCTGCGCGCAGCGGCGCCTCGCAGCGCCCGAGACCGAGCCAACGGCCTCCCGTTGCGACCAGTCCGAGGCCGGCACCCGACCCGAGATAAAGCAACCCTGCGAGCAGCAGCGGGTCGGCGATGCCGAGGAGCAGCTTTGCAATCGGGGTGCTCGCGCCAAACAGGAATGCCGAGCTTAGGGCCAGCACCGGTCCGTTATAATTGTGTTTCGTTTCAGTCATCCAATGTAAACTGTGGTGCCGGCCTATTAGTCCGAAACCGCCCTAAGTGGCTCCGAACGCTGCTATCGTGCAACAGATCATGGAGGCGCACGGGCGAGTCGTCGAGGGTAAGAAATAACTCGACCCAGGGTGCGATCCTGCCCTTGGGTCCTCACGAACGCCTCGGGTGTTAGCTACGGCTGGCGCGTTGGTCGGCCGCGAACCACGCGGCATCACCGCGCAGCGTCCCCGTTCCCGGAGTGAGCCCGGGACGGATACCCCCGAGGCCCGGCATCACCTAAAACAACCTTAAACTTGGCAACGCAGCCTCGTCACCGATTTCGAATCCTGCAATGATCCCGAACACCCTCACCGAAGCCGTCTTATCGAACGCCGACACCCTGATGTCGGTGCAGGGGATCAGCAAGGCCTTTGGCGATCAGCCCGTGCTCGCCGACATATCTTTCGATGTCATCTGCGGCGAGATCCTAGGCCTCATTGGGCCGAATGGCGCGGGCAAGACGACATCGCTCGAATGCATCGCCGGCCTGCTGCCCATCGATTCCGGTGAAGTGCGGTGGCGGGGTGCGCCGTTGTCGGCCTGCCAGCGCAAGCAGCTGCTGTTCTATGTGCCGGAAGCTATCTCGCCCTACCCTGACCAGAGGTCGGCGGAAGTCCTGAGGTTCTTCTGCGAGGCGAACCGGCAACCGCCAAAGCGACTCGACGAGCTTGTGGCTGCCCTCCGTCTGGAGCCAGCGCTTGCTAAGCCCGTAGGCGCTTTATCGAAGGGATACCGGCGCCGGCTGCTGCTGGCGCTCGGGCTGCTGGCACCGCGTCCGATGTTGTTGATGGATGAGCCTTTCGACGGCTTCGATCTGCGGCAGACACGCGAGGTGATGAGCTTGCTGCGAGACGAGGCGCTACATGGCCGCACCCTGGTGATCTCGATCCACCAGCTCGCCGACGCCCGGCGCACATGCGATCGATTGGTGCTCCTTAGTGCCGGCCGCGTCGTCGGTGCCGGCACATCGGCGGAGCTGACAGCCTCTGCAGGGCTGCCGCCTGGCAGCAATCTCGAAGAGGTCTTTCTTGCTCTCGCGTAGGCCGATTGCGCTCCTGGCACCGTTGCTGCGCAAGGAGATCCGCGAGCTCGCTTCCGGTAATGCGCTATGGGTGCTGATGCTGTTGCTGTCGCCGCTCGTCGGCTACAGCTTTATTCAGGCCGTCGCACTTTACGCCGAGGCGAGCCGCCCGGCCCGCGCGATCCCGGAGTTGGCGCGCCAGCTGTCATCGTTCGACGGCATCCTGGTCCCGACTTTGGGCGGGTTCTATTTGGCGATCACTCTGCTGTTTCCGTTCATCGCGATCCGGCTGGTGGCGGCCGAAAAGACCAGTGGCGGCCTGAAGCTGCTGGTACAGCTGCCCTATCGGCTGACCGATCTCGTTACCGCGAAGTTTGTGGCTCTGATGGCCGCCTGGCTGGTCGCGCTGATCCCGGTGCTGTCGGCTTTGATCGGCTGGGTATTCCTCGGCGGCCATCTGGATATACGGGAAACCGTCACTTTGTTGCTGGGTCACATGCTTTATGCCCTGCTGATCGGTGCGATTTCGTTTCTCGCCGCCGCACTGACCGAAGGCGGGGCGACCGCCGCCATTCTCGCGCTCGCCGTAACCCTTGGGTCTTGGGTGCTGGACTTTGCGGCGCTCGATCGCGGCGGCGTATCCAGCCTATTGGCTTCGCTCTCGCTGACCTCGCTGCTCAGACCCTTTGAGCAGGGGCTGCTTTCGATCCCGGCTATATTGGCCATGTTGGTCGCGACAGCAGGGTTCCTGGCGCTCACCGCAATCTGGCTGCCGCCCGGCACTCCTCTCAAACGCAAGCTCTCGGGTTCGGCATTGATTATTGTCGTCGCCGCCATCTTGATCGGCGGCGCCGCTCAGGCGAACACCGTCCTTGACGTCACCCCGGATCGGCGTAATTCGTTTCCGCCGGCCGATGAGCATCTTCTCAGCCGGCTACGAGAACCGTTGTCGGTGACGGTTCACATGGCGACCTCGGATCCCCGGCTTGTCGACCTCGATCGGAAAGTTCTTGCCCGATTGAAGCGCGCGATGCCGCGAGTGACTGTCCAGATCGCCGATTCCGGCCAGGCAACCCCCTTAGGCACCGCCGGCGAGGCCGATTACGGCGAGATCGCCATGACCTATCGCGCCAGGAGCGCCACGACGCGGTCGACCGGCGCGGGCGAGATCCTGCCGATGCTGTACGAGTTGGCCGGGGTGAGCTCGCCGCCTCCGAGCACCACCGGCTCGGACGAGCCGGGCTATCCGCTCGTCGCCGATGCCTCGAGTTCCGCGATCTGGTTCTACGGAATAGAGCCGTTTGCCGTTGCGGTCGCGTGGTGGCTTGCCGCCGGAAACCGGCGAATACCATGGCGCCGATCCTGACGAGAAGGAGATGGATCATGACGACTATCGTTGCTGGTGTGGTCGCGATGGCCGATGCCATCGGTGTCGGATGGCTTTGGTTCGCGCCAGCCGGTGCGCCTGAGCGGCTCGAATACTTGCCCGCCGGTTTTAAGACTGCCGCCGTTCAACTCGCGCAGGCAGAACCCGCCCGGGCGCCTGACGGCAGCATGCAGGTCGACTTCTCGAATGAAACAGTGGGGGTCGAGCCCAAGAGCTTTCTCTCGGTCGTTGGGTTCTGGACCATCGGTGCCGAGGGTGACAATAAGTTCCTGGTTGTCGACGGCCGGCGCTGGAAGCAGGGTCAGCCTGCCGCAAATGTGGCGGACAAGGCACGGGCCATCTATGGCGAGCGTTACGCCGAGTTCCTCGATAATGTGCAAGCCTACGCCTACTTCCCCTATGCGGTCGCACAAGGGATCGATGATTTTCGTGGCGGCGAGATCAGCTTCCGGTTCAAGCCGGTTGCCGGACGCATCGATCAGGGTGCTGGGATCCTGTTCAATCTAAAGCCGAACGGCGACTACCTTCTGGTGCGGGCCAATGCGCTCGAAAACAATCTCGTGCTGTTCAAATACGAAAAGGGCAAGCGCTCAAGCGTCGAGTGGATCCGCGACACGCCGACTCCGAGCGGGCAGTGGCAGGATCTGAAAGTTCGCATCAGCGGGGCGAAAGTCGAGGGCTATTTGAACGGCAAGCTTTATCTCACGCACACTTTGCCGACGCCGGTATCGGGCAAGATCGGCGTGTGGTCGAAGGCGGACAGAGTCGTCTACTTCGACGATTATCGCGTCGTCCCGGCGCCCCAGGGGTGACCTCTCATGGGCGAGGATCGAAGCGCTTAAAACTGTCTTAAAGGACCCGCTCCAAACTCGGGAGCCTCGGACGAATACAACTAAAGGTGCGCCCGAGGGGCACACCGGGGAGGATGAGATGAAACCTCATAGGTTATTGTGTTGCCTATTGCTGAGTCTCGTGTTGACCGCAAGTCCTGAAGTGTTTGCCCAGAGCAATGCTCAGCAGCTGAATGTCGATGGAATAGCAAAAGCCATCGGCAAGGAAGGGGATCTCACGGGAGGGATGTATAAGGTCTCTTTCCCAAGATCGGACTTGACGGTTAAGGCAGGCAATGTGGTCATTAAGCCGGCACTTGCTCTCGTCAACTGGGCTGCCTTTATAAAGTCTGACAGTAACGCGATAACGTATGGCGATCTGGTGTTGCTCGATGACGAGATTAATCCAGCCATCAGCAAACTCGAGGACAACGGTATCGAGTTATCGGCTCTCCACAATCATCTGCTCCACGAGAATCCTCGGGTCATGTACATCCATTTCGTCGGACGTGGCGACGAGGTGGAAATGGCGAACGGAATTCGAGAGGCGCTGGCGGTCACGAAGACTCCCTTGTACCCGATAACTTCGGGCCCGGAGACAAAACCCGATCTCGCCGGGGAAATCGAGGGGATCATTGGCTACCTGGGCAGTATGGCAGGAGGCGTGTTCCACATCAACGTACCGCGTAACGATATTCACGTAGCCGCAATGGGTGCCGCGATCCCTGGCTATATGGGCATGAACACGCCGCTCAATTTCCAGCTCGAAGGCAATAACGCAGCCATCAATGGTGACTTCATTCTGCGTCCCGCCGAGGTCAATCCCGTAATCAAGGTATTGCGAGCCAACGGCATCGAGATCGCGTCCGTTCACAATCATATGCTAGATGAAGAGCCACGGCTGATCTTCATGCATTTCTGGGCCTATGGCGACGCCATAAACCTCGCCAAAGGGCTCAAGGCGGCGCTGGGGCAGGTGGGTACATGATACTCTTCTGGTGGCCAGGCGGTCGTCAGGGCCCAATCTCAGCTTCCGAGCCGTCAGCATTGCTCCTACGCTGAGGAACAGATACGCAATATCGCGCGTCACCACGCGACCCCGAGAGGCGCCGGGATAAAAGAATGAGTCTTGCGGGCGATCGCCGGCCGTAGTACAATTAGCAAAATTTCGGGGCAAAGCAGACGCCCCGTCAGACGGCCTTCCGTCCAAGCTCTGCGCCACTCGCGACGCGAGGAGTGCGCGATCATGGATGATCAAGGCCGTTCTTCTATTTCCCCGCAAGCCCTTTATGCCCGCCTCGGCACAGAGTCGGCTCCGATCGTCGTGGACGTTCGGAGGAGCCCGGCTTTCGATGCCGACGACAAGATTATCGTCGGCGCCGTCCGTCGGCTTCCCGAGGCGGTCGATCATTGGCGCCGCGAGCTGCCCGAGGGGCGTTCGGTCGTCGTCTATTGCGTTCACGGACAGGAGGTCAGCCAAAATACGGCGGCGGCGCTACGCGCGGCCGGGAGCGACGCCTGTTATCTCGAACATGGCTTCACCGGATGGGGCGAGACCAGGCTCCCGCGTCGCCGCAAGCTCGGTTCGGGGTCGGACGGGTGGGTCACCCGCGAGCGGCCCAAAATTGACCGCATCGCCTGCCCCTGGCTGATCCGCCGTTTCATCGACCGCGAGGCGCGGTTCGTGTTCATGCCAACCGAGCGCGTCTTCACCGTCGCCGCGGAGACCGGGGCCACAGCCTATGACATCCCCGGCGCGGAGCCGTTTTCGCATGACGGCGAGCTGTGCAGTTTCGACGCTTTCCTTAAGGAATACGGGATCGAAGATCCGGCGCTCGACGCGCTCGCGCTGATCGTGCGCGGCGCCGATACGGCGCGGCTCGAACTGACACCGCAATCTCCGGGTCTACTGTCCATCTCTCTGGGCCTCTCGGCGATCTACACCGACGATCACGCGATGCTCGAACGCGGGATGACCGTCTACGATGCTCTCTACGCCTGGTGCCGCGACTGTCGCGACCAGGGGCACGATTGGAACCCGGCAGCGATGGCGGCGCGGAGGTAGGACAAGAAATGACCAGTCCCGAACCAACAAGCCCCGAGGCGCTGGCTCCGGCACTGCCGCAGCGGCGTCCGTTGCGCGAGATCGTCGCTTATTTTCTGCGCCTCGGCACATTGGGGTTTGGCGGACCGGTCGCCCTTGTCGGCCTGATGGAAAAGGAACTTGTACAGGATCGCCAATGGCTAACGCGGGAGGAAATGCGCAACGCCGTGGCGGTCAGCCAGACCTTGCCCGGTCCGCTCGCGATCCAGGTCGGCATCTTCATCGCCTATCTGCGCGGCGGCTTCTGGGGCGCTTGGGCGGGCGGCTGGGCCTTTATCCTGCCGAACTTCCTTATCGTCGCTGCGCTCGGCGCGCTTTACGTTCATTTCGGCGGGCTGTCGTGGATGACCGCGGTGTTTTACGGGGTGAGCCCAGCGGTCATTGCCCTGATCATTCACTCCTGCTGGCGGCTCGCGAAGCTCGGCATGGAGGATCGGCTGCAATGGGTCATCGCCGCCGGCTGCTTTCTCGTTACCGTTTGGCTACAGGCCGAGGTCGCAGTTCTGTTCATTATCTCCGGAATCGCCGGCATCGTGTGGTACGGCTCGCTCTTCCGCGGGTGGAAGTCGCCGCCGACGGCGCTCTTTGCGTTGGCGCCGATCAGCATCCGCACCACGAAGACCGCGTCTGCCGACATCCTGTGGCGGCTCCTCGCCTTCTTTCTAAAGGCCGGGAGCCTCACTTTCGGCAGCGGGCTTGTCATCGTCCCGTTTCTTGAAAAGGGACTGGTACAGCAGACCGGGTGGATGAATGGGCGCGAGTTCCTGGTGGCGGTCGCGGTCGGCATGATCAGCCCGGGGCCAGTGGTCATCATTGCAACCTTTGTCGGCTATCTGGTGGCCGGGTTTTGGGGCTCATTGGTCTCGACTATCGGGATTTTTCTGCCTTCGTTTCTGCTGATCTTGATCGTCGCTCCGATCCTGGTCCGTCACCGCGCCAACCCGAATGTGGAAGGATTTGTAAAAGGCGCATACGCTGCCGCCATCGGCACGATCCTCGGCGCCTGCATTCTGCTGGGCAGGATCGCGATCGGCGATTGGCTGACCGTGCTGGTGGGACTCGGCAGTCTCGCGGTCCTGTTCCGCTTCAAGGTCAGCAACCCCCTGCTCATCGCGGCGACGGCGGTCATCGGCTTGATAGCTTTTCCGCTGCTGCAACCCGGCTGGGTATTCGTCAAATAGGGAAGCCGCAAGGGTACTCAGTGCGCTGGCTGTTCGTCTTCGCCGCTGCCCTTTCAATAGGAGGCACCGTTATGCCCCGGACCGCTGCTGCTCAGAATGTGACAACGCAGATCGACGTCTCCAGGATGAGTCCAGGGCTCTCTCCCGACGACTTCACCTTCTGGCGGACAGGAGACGGCGATGTCGGGGATTGGCGTGTGGTCGAGGATCCCTCGGCGAGTGGTCGACAGGTTATCGCGCAGACGAGCAAGGACCCGACCGACTACCGTTTCCCGCTCGCTATTTACCAGCCGATATCGGCGAGGAACGTCAAGGTCGTCCTGCGATTGAAGCCGGTCGGCGGGACGGTGGATCAGGCTGGTGGAATCGTCGTGCGGCTCACCACGCCAGACGACTATTACGTGGTCCGCGCCAATGCTCTCGAAGACAATGTCCGGTTCTACCGCATGGTCAAGGGGCAGCGGGCGCGAACATCAAAATCGCCACCAACGAATGGCACACGCTCGGGCTGCGGGCCGAAAATGACCGGTTCACTATCTCCTTCGATGGAAGCGAACTGTTCTCAACAATGGACAGCACCTTCGTCGGTACTGGAAAAGTGGGGCTGTGGCCCAAGGCCGACAGCGTGACGTATTTCGACGGGATCGCGATCACACCGCTGGAGTGATCGCGCTAGGAAGAACGATGACTTACGCCATAAAGTCGCTTGCTTGCGATCCGACGCGGATCAAGGGAATGTCAGAGAAGCTGATCGTCAGTCATTACGAAAACAATTACGGTGGTGCGGTCAATCGCCTCAATGCAATCACGGCGCGGCTCGCCGAACTTGATTTCGCGAAAGCGCCCGGTTTCGTGATCAACGGTCTCAAACGCGAGGAGCTGATCGCGAATAACTCGATGATCCTGCACGAGCTGTTCTTCGCCTCGCTTGGTGACGAGAGCACGCCGGAAGGCGAGTTGCACGACGCGCTCGCTCGCGATTTCGGGAGCTTCGATCGCTGGCGCGCTGAATTTTCCGCGGATGGGCAAGGCGCAGGGCGGCGGCTCGGGATGGGTGCTGCTGACCTGGTCGCCGCGCGACAGCAGGCTCGTCAATCAGTGGGCGATGGACCACACGACGACGCTTGCCGGCGGCCAGCCGATCGTCGCACTCGACATGTATGAGCACTCTTATCACATGGATTACGGGGCGAGAGCCGCCGCCTATGTCGACGCCTTTATGGCGGCAATCAACTGGCCGAACGTCGCGCATGCCTACGGCGAATTACTTTCGTGAACGACACACCCGGCCGCACCTCAGACCCGCTGAGCTGTGATCGAGACGGGTGGTCGCGACATCCGCTTTGTAGCATGCGCCGGCAGCTCCTAGCGCGGGAAGTTACCAACCAGGGCTGCGGCGAGGACACTATGATGACATCACGAGCATAGTGGACCAACCGCGCGGAAGGCCAATCCCCGGAGACACCCGTTTGAATGCTCCGAGTGTGCCGCGAAGTTTTTGAGATACGTCGACTTCTGCAGCACCGCCGATGAGTGGCTCCGATCGTGAGCGGCGCAATGTCCGCCTCCTGCTCACCGCCCGAGGAATACGCGGGTTTGGTGATGGGTTCGTCAGCATCCTGGTGCCCGTCTATTTGATTGGCCTCGGATTCGGCGCCTTTGAAAGTCGGCGTCCTCACCACGGCGATGCTGCTGGGCCCCGCGACGATGACCTTGGCGATCGGCTTGATCGCGCATCGACTCCGAACTGTGAGGCTCCTGACCAGCGCCGCGACGCTAATGGTGCTTTCCGGGATCGGGTATGCTTTAGAAACCGAATTCTGGCCGCTACTCGTCATCGCCCTAGTAGGGACCTTAAGCCCGACTGCAAGTGACGTCAGCGTGTTCGCTCCTTTGGAGCAAACGTTGCTCTCGAACGCGGTTCTTCCCGAACGGCGCACGAGCATTTTCGCAAGCTATAGTCTGATCGGTTCAGTGCTCGGTGCCGTCAGGTGCTTGTTCGCGAGCGTGCCCGAGATCGTGGGCCGGATAAGTCTCATACCTCCGAACCGGGCGTTGCAAGGAATGTTCCTCATCTACGCCTTCCTCGGTGCTTTTGCGTTTGTGATTTATCGCCACCTCAAATCGCCAGCCGAGATAATTGTGAGCACGCCGAAAATCGGTCCGCTCGGCCCGTCGCGGCGGATCGTATTAACTTTGGCCGCGCTGTTCAGCCTCGACTCATTTGGAGGGGGCTTCTTCGTCCAGTCACTGCTCGCATACGGTAGGTGTTACCGAGGGACCGACGAGATATTGGTCCAGCTGAGCCTCGTCCCAGACGACGTTCGAGTTTTTGTTTGCTTCGGAGTAGTCGAACCCCGCAACGCCTCCGGCCTTTCGGCCGACAATGCCTGCGAGGTTGGGGCCGAGCCGGTTCTTGCCGGGCTCGAGCGTATGGCAGATCCCACAGGCGTTCCGAAATAGCCGAGCGCCATCCTCTTCGGCGCGCGCGCCTATACCAAAACAGATCAGCGCAAGAGTGAGAGCCAGCGCGTTTACCGCCGCCGAATGCGACGAGAAAAATCTGCTCATCTTACGTCCCAACTGGACTGGCACACCACAATTCCTCACGGCCAAAAGCGTACTCTCGTGCATCAGGTACTGACCGAACTTCGAAGCCAGCCAGCGTTCAGGGCGAAGTTTAAGGCAGTTTTATCCGGATCGGACTAACACACGCCTTTTCTCTCCGGGAGGGATCAGCACGACCACTAATCCGCCTAGCTTGTGCGGAACGCTGGGGGAGCTGAAGGCCGAGGCTGTATCCCTCCTTTGTGGTTCATGCTCATGGGGCCGCCCTCTGAACTTCCGCATGAGCCAGCGCTCTCCTTAAAACAGCGTTAAACCAGCCGCAGGACTATCGCCGCGGTGTTGGCGGCAGAAACATCGAATCGAGGTCGCCGCCAATGAAATGGAGAATGGACCGATGAGAAAAGTAACCCTTGCGGTCATCACCGTTGCCGTCGCCGCTGGCGCCGCGTCTATCTATTCCGCGAGTAATCCATCCGGGGATAGGCTGATCCCCGGCAGTGGCCCAATAACGGAGCAACAAATCCGGGACAAGCTAACGGCGGAGGGCTTCTCGAATATCCAGATCACATTGCGGGGCAGCGTTTTCGAGACAGTCGCCACCAAGGATGGGCGCCAGGCTGAACTGGCAATCGATGCGCAGTCGGGAATCGTCAGCCAAGATCGTGACGATGACGACGACGATTGATCCCTGGAGCTTGGGTCGGCTCCGGTTCGCGCCCGACTGCTTAAGCCGGCTTCACGTGCCGCCCGCGAGACGCACCGTGCCGGGAACGGGAGGCTCCTGGACATGACTCTTCACAGGCTCAGATGGTTCGCGCTTGCCCTCATCGCCGGTGCCGTGACTACAACAGTGCAGGCCGTTGAGAGAGATGTCGCTGGGTGGGAAGGCGCGCGCTGGGGCATGAACGAGCGCGAGGTAAAGCAAGCCTTCAGTTCGAAGCTGCTGGTGCCATTGGCGAGGCAGCAACCTGGTGAGACCGTGTTGAGCATTCCCGGCTATGTCTTCCTGGGCTGTCCTTTCGACGTCACCTTCCGCTTCGCGGGCGCTCGCGGGCTGGTCCGGATCAACCTCAGCGAAGTGGGAAATCTTCTGGGTCACCACGGCAATGGCATCGCCGGTTATGGGGCCGCCTGCAAGCTCATCGATCGCCGGCTCGAGGACATGTTCGGGCCGGGGCAGGCCAGAGGCGCCGAGAAATCCTGGGTTTTCCCTTCGGCGGATGTCACATCCGGTGGCACGGATGCAGGGCGCGCTCACGTCACCTTCGCGCGGCACGTTCACACGCAGCAGAGAGCCCAGGGATCAAGGCCGCTTCGAGAGGCATTCGCGCTACCTCACTTCGCGCACGAGACTGGGTTCTGATTTTGCAATGGGAACGCCCATTACATGACGGGGAGATAACGCCGTCTACAGACGCGCGCAACTGACCCTCACCACGGGGGGTGGCAGCCCTCTCAAGCCGGCAATGCGGCTGCTGAGGATTCCCAGTGAGGCGGCACTCGTCCTTTGCTTGCTTCTTCTGCCTGCAGCCTATGCGCAGACCGATGAAATTCAGGTCTATACGGGGGAGATCAATAAACCAGGCGAATTCAGCATTACGCTGCACAACAACTTCACGCCGATCGGCCCAAAGCAGCCCGCCTTCATGGGCGGCGTCGTCCCCAACCACTCGCTAAACGGCGTACCGGAATACGCGCTGGGGATCGCCCCATGGCTCGAACTCGGCGCTTACCTGCCCTTATACACAATCACCGGTGATGAGCGGGCGCTGATCGACGGCGCCAAGCTGCGCGCGCTGTTCGTTTCGCCGAATGCCGCGGAACGGACCTTCTGGTACGGCGTCAATTTCGAGCTGAGCTACAATGCCCGGCATTGGCAGGAGGCGCGCTACGCCCTGGAGATCCGGCCCATCCTCGGCTGGCGTTTCGGTCCCGTCGATCTTCTCCTCAACCCGATCATCGATTTCCCGTTTCACGAGGGGCCGGGGGCGTTGACCTTTGCTCCGGCGGACCGGATCACCTATAATTTATCCCAGACTTGGTCACTCGCAGTCGAGCACTATGCCGATTACGGCAGTTTCGCCAATCTCGAACCGCTCGGCCGGCAATATCATGCGCTTTTCGGCGTCATCGACTACACCAGCGACCCATTGAACCTTGAATTTGGCATGGGACACGGTTTTACCGCCGTCTCTGAATCACTGATCCTGAAGCTGATAGTGACCCGCAGTTTTTAGGGTCAGAAGGTGCGCATTCGGTTAGAACCCGGTGCCACAAAACTTCCCGCTCACGACCCGAAACCCATCCCGTGCGGAGCAGAGTAACCATCGCCATAGGCCGGCCGTCACTGAGCATTGGCAAAACACTGATAGTCCGAAAGCCAGGGCACAGAGTTGACAGCTCGTCCCGTCTGTATGATGATCTCGCGTAGGTCGTCGGCAACCACCCCTCAGCCGTAACTGGCCAAGCGTTGCCCTGTCCCCGCGATTGCGCATGCGCATCGCGGAAGCGATGGGGTATGCGATGGACGGCCTACAGACTCTCGATATCGCTTTGTTCGGCTGGCACCTTTGCCGCCGCCTTTGTGACCGGTCTCGCCGGCTTCGCGTTCGGCATTATTGCCGCTGCGGTATGGCTCCATTTCCTGGTGCCGGCTCAAGTCGCGCCACTGATCGCCGCCTTCGCGCTGATCGTGCAGGGTGTCTCCGTGTGGAAGCTGCGCCGTGCGGTCAGGTTTGGGCGCATCTGGCCGTTTGTGCTCGGCAGTGCAATCGGGGTACCGCTCGGCGCCGAAGTCCTACGATGGGCTCCGGCCGCCCAGATGCGGATGGCCGTCGGCGGGCTGCTGGTCGGCTTCGCGCTCTATAACTGGTTCCGCCCTGACTCGGCGGTCGCCGCCCGGGCCGGTGCGATGGCCGACGGCACGGTCGGGGTCGTCAATGGCGTGGTTGGCGGCGCCACCGGACTGGCCGGCCTCGCCGCCGTGGTGTGGTGCAATTTGCGGGGCTGGCCTCCGGCCGAGCAGCGAGCCGTTTTCCAGCCGGTTGGGGTCGCTACTTTCGTGATGATCGCGCTGTGGCTTGGCGGCACCGGCATGATCGGTTCCGCAACCGCCATGCTGTTCTTGCTTGGATTGCCGGCATTGGCGCTCGGCACCTGGGCCGGCCTGAAATCCTTCGGCCGGCTCAACGAGGCCGGGTTTCGCCGTGTCGTACTCGGCCTGTTGCTGCTGTCCGGCGTCAGCCTGCTCTTCCGGATCTAGGCCGATAACAAAACCCAAAGTTTGCCGAGAGGAGGCAAAAATGCCCCGAAAGAAAACCTCTAAGGTCGCGATCCTCTGGCGTGGCGATGCCGAAGCCCGGCACGCCGCCACCCCGCAAAACAATCGTTTTCACCGTATCTTCGAGGAGCTTGCCGCCGTCGGCATCGATGCCGAGCCTGCGGTCTACGATGAGGCTTTCGCCGACGAGGTGCGCGAGCAACTCCTGAAAGCAGACGGGGTGCTCGTGTGGGTCGATCCGATCCATCGAGGCAAGACCCGAGGTGACCTCGACGCGTTGTTGCGCGATGTCGCCGCGCGGGGCCCCTGGGTCAGCGCGCACCCCGACGTGATCCTCAAGATCGGGGTCAAAGAAGTCCTGTACCGCATAAAGCATCTTGGCTGGGGCAGCGATACCCACCTCTATCACACCACCGCCGAGTTCGGCGCCGCGTTCCCCGTGCGGCTGCAATCGACAGGGCCGCGGGTTATCAAGCAGAACCGCGGTAATGACGGCCTGGGGGTTTGGAAGGTCGAGCAAATCGCTACCCGCACCGGCGCAGCAGACACCGTGCGCGTCCTGCATGCGCAACGGGGGAGCATCCCGGAGGACCTGCCGCTTCACGACTTCATGGCGCGCTGCGAGCCCTATTTCGCCTGGGGCGGCTGCATCATCGACCAGCCGTTTCAACCGCGGCTGCCCGACGGCATGATCCGTTGCTACATGGGGATCGACAAGGTCGTCGGGTTCGGACACCAGTTGGTCAAGGCGCTGATCCCGCCGCCTCCGGAGGGGCCGGATTCGCCGGCGGCGCAGCCCGGTCCGCGCATTATGCACGGCGCCGACG
>Ga0310914_10000862_pt1 | contig 18861 bp, 14 predicted proteins | sample GREbulkMGAN108_FD_203450 | JGI IMG/M metagenome (GOLD analysis project Ga0310914, IMG submission 203450) | Lab enrichment of tropical soil microbial communities from Luquillo Experimental Forest, Puerto Rico - GRE.bulkMG.AN108 | ecosystem: Environmental > Terrestrial > Soil > Tropical forest >... | reverse complement strand
CGCGGCGGCGATCCGACTGAAGCAGCTCGCGGCCGCGGCCGAGCGCGAGCTCGGCGTCTGCGTCGTCGAAAAAGGCTCGGAGGTTGGCGCCCACATCCTGTCGGGTGCGGTGTTCGAGCCGCGTGCGCTCGACGAATTGGTCCCGGACTGGCGGGAACAGGGCGCACCGCTCGTCACCCCCGCGACCGAGGACCGCTTCCTGCTGTTGACCGCGAGCCGTGCGCTGCGCTTGCCGACGCCGCCGCAGATGCGCAATCACGGCAACTATATCATCAGCCTCGGCAATTTGTGCCGCTGGCTGGCGCAGGAGGCCGAGGCGCTGGGGGTCGAGATCTATCCCGGCTTCGCCGCGGCCGAGGTGGTGTACGATGCTGCCGGACGGGTGCAGGGTGTGGCGACCGGCGATATGGGCATCGGCAAGGACGGTCAGCCAACCGATCGCTTTCAACCCGGTGTCGAGCTTCGCGCCAAAGAAACGCTGTTTGCCGAAGGCTGTCGCGGCTCGCTGACCAAAACGCTCGTCGAGCGGTTCCGGCTGCGCGACGGCATCGATCCGCAAACCTACGCGATCGGCATCAAGGAGTTGTGGGAAGCGGCGCCCGACTGGCATCAGCCCGGGCTCGTCGTACACACAATCGGCTGGCCGCTCGACACCGCCACCTATGGCGGCTCTTTCCTCTATCATCTCGAGGACCGGCAGGTGGCGGTTGGTTTTGTGATCGGGCTCGATTACAAAAACCCGTTTCTCAACCCTTTCGAAGAATTTCAGCGGTTCAAGACGCATCCGGCGATCCGCTCCTTCTTTGAGGGCGGTCGGCGCATCGCCTATGGAGCGCGGGCGCTCAACGAGGGTGGCTTTCAATCGATCCCGCGGCTCGATTTTCCGGGAGGCGCGCTGATCGGCTGCGCTGCCGGTTTTGTCAACGTGCCCAAGATCAAGGGCAACCACACCGCCATGAAATCGGGCATGGTTGCGGCCGAGACCATATTTCGACGACTCGCCGGAGAAACCGGCGCTGAGGTTAGGCGCGCTCTCGAAGAGAGCTGGGTTTGGGAGGAGCTGCGCCGCGTCCGCAACATCCGGCCGAGTTTCCGCTGGGGCCTGTGGGCCGGTCTAGCTTATTCGGCGCTCGACACCTACGTCTTGCGTGGTGCTGCCCCCTGGACCTTCCATCATCACCCCGACCACTTGCAGCTGACCCCGGCGAGTATGGCGCGGCATATCGACTACCCGAGACCGGACGGCAAGGTCAGCTTCGACCGGCTGTCCTCGGTGTTCATTTCGAACACCAATCATGAGGAGGATCAGCCCCCGCATCTGCGCCTGCGCGATCCGGCGAAGGCGATCGCTGTCAACTATCGGCTCTACGATTCGCCGGAACAGCGTTATTGTCCCGCCGGTGTCTACGAGATCGTGCAGCAGGCGGTGACGGGCGACCCGTATCTACAAATCAACGCGCAGAATTGCGTTCACTGCAAGACCTGCGACATCAAGGACCCGGAGCAGAACATTGATTGGGTTGTGCCGGAGGGGGGTGGCGGACCCAATTATCCGAATATGTGACTGGGGCAAGTGGATAGAGATAGATGAATGAAAAGGTGATAGAGATTTTCGGGATCAGGGCTCTGGCGGGCTTGCTGCTCGCGTTTGTCGTAGCCGTGCCGAGCGAAGCCGCGGCAAGTATCGAGACGCCAACCGGCGCCTATCTGGCCGGCCGTCATGCGCAGGAAACGCGCGACTATGCGGCCGCCGCGTCGTGGTACGAGGACGCGCTCCGGACCGATCCCGAATCGCCGGAGCTGATCAGCCGCACGTTTCTGATGGAGGCGAGCGAGGGCCGGTTCGATCGGGCGCGCTCGCTCGCCGAGAGGGAGCTCACGGTCGATTCGACAGATGCCGTTGCCGAGCTTGTCCTGCTGATCGACCGCGTCAAGGCCGATGACAAGGCCGGCGCGCTCGCGCGCGCCGAGGCACTGCCAGGGGATGGCGTGCATCGCTTCGTCGGCCCGCTCGCATTGGGCTGGACCCGGATGGCGGTGGGCGACGTTGCCGGCGCCGATGCCGCGCTGCGCCAGCTCAACAAATTCAACGGTTTTGCCCCACTCGAACTTTACCAACTCGGTCTGCTCTACGACTTTGCTGGGCAACCCGATAAGGCGGAAGAGAACTTTAACAGGACGCTCGAGGCGACTGGCCAACTCAACTGGCGGCTGACCGACGCGATGGCCAATTTTTACGAGCGGCACGGTCGCGCCGATAAAGCAGACGCACTCTATCAACGGTTCATCAAGGAGAATGCCGGAAGCGAGCTGGCGGAATCGGTGGTGGCGCACAAGCCGGCCGAACCGCCCCTACCCCTGATCGATACCGCCGAGGAAGGTCTTGCCGAGGCACTGTTTGATCTGGCGAGCGTCGTCAACCAACCCGAAACGATCGACCTGGCGCTGCTCTACGCTCGCTGCGCCCTCCAGTTGCGCCCGCATCTCTCGCTCGCTCGGCTGCTGCTCTCCGACGTGCTGAGCGCGCAAAACAAACCGGAGGAAAGCCTTGTTATCCTCGCCGAATTCCCGCCGAACTCGCCCTATTCATGGTCAGCGCGATTGCGCGTCGCCGCCAATCTCGAGATGCTCGACCGCACCGATGAAGCCGTCGCTCAGCTGAAAGAAATGTCGGCCGAGGCGCCGACGCGGGCCGGTGCCGATATGCAGCTAGGCGATTTGCTGCGCGCCAAGAAGCGCTTTAACGAGGCGGTTGATGCCTATGACGAGGCGATCCGGCGACTCCAAGCGAGCAGCATGCCGGAGCGCTGGTCGCTGTACTACAGCCGCGGTATCGCGCTCGAACGCTCGGGCCAGTGGAAGCCGTCCGAGGCGGACCTCCTACACGCGCTCGAGCTCAAGCCCGACCAGCCGCTGGTCCTCAACTATCTCGGCTATTCCTGGATCGACCGAGGCGAGAATCTGGAGCGCGGCCTCCAAATGATCAAAAAGGCGGTAGAGCTGCGGCCCGAGGACGGATACATCGTCGACAGCCTGGGCTGGGCGCATTACCGGCTCGGCGATTACTCGAGCGCCGTGGAATATCTCGAGAAAGCGATCGAGTTGGTGCCTGAGGATCCGACGATCAACGACCATCTCGGTGACGCTTATTGGCAAAGCGGACGTCCGAACGAGGCACGCTTTCAATGGCGGCGAGCCTTGCAATTCGGACCGGAGGCGGACGAGATCAAGCCGATCGAAGCCAAGCTCGACCAGGGTCTCGTCTCCCCCAATCGGGCCGGCGGCGGCTGAGCCCCGATGGCGCTCACGGCCTTTGCTCCGGCAAAGGTCAACCTCTATCTGCATCTGATCGGACGGCGGCCGGACGGCTATCACCTGCTCGACAGCCTGATCACCTTCGCCGATATCGGCGATCGCATCACCGCCGAGCCTGCTACGACACTGTCGCTCGAGATCACCGGGCCGGAGGCGACCGGTCTTGCCAATTTGGGGCAGGACAATCTCGTGCTGCGCGCCGCTCGCCTCCTTGCCGACCACGCTGAGGCGGCTCGGGGTGCGACACTGCTTCTGGAGAAGAACCTGCCGGTTGCCGCCGGGATCGGCGGTGGGTCGAGCGATGCTGCTGCGGCGCTAAGGCTGCTCGCGGCGCTGTGGCAGCTGTCGATCGGCGAAGAGGCGCTCGGCCGCCTCGGCGAGCGGCTCGGCGCCGACCTCCCGGTCTGCCTCTATGGTCGTGCCGCCTGGGTCAGTGGCATCGGCGAGCGGATCGAGCCCGCGCCGGACCTGCCGGAAACCGGAATATTACTTGCCAATCCACGCAAGGAGCTGCCGAGTGCCGCGGTATTCGCTGCTCGGACCGGTTCGTTCTATGAGGCTGGGCGGTTCGCGCCGATGCCGAGCGACGCCGCCGGTCTAGCGCGCGCGCTGATGGCGCGTCGCAACGACCTGACCGATGCCGCGATTGGTCTCGTGCCCGAAATCACTGCGGTTCTCGGCCGGCTCGCCGGGCTCCCCGGCGCCTTGCTCGCGCGGATGAGCGGCAGCGGCGCCACCTGCTTCGCGCTGTTCCCCGGCCGCAGTGCGGCATATCAAGCGCGCGTCGCACTCGCCGCGGCCGAGCCGCAATGGTGGTGCGCCGCCGGCGCTCTGGTCACGGGAGAGGCCGTCGCCCGGACGGGCTCTCGAATTCCCGGTTAAACCGGGAAAATTCCCGCAAAAAAACGCGGGCGGGCGCGAAAATCTCCTGGCCTTTCTGCGAGTAACCTTGCTGGATCAATTGCTTAGAATAGCCCCAACCGCGCATCGCCGGCGCCCGAAACCGCGAATATCCTGCTGCCAAATCCGGGAAAATCGCTTGTAATAGGGAAATAACCGCGAAATGGCAGCTCGACCGACCGGACCGGACGGCCTCCGTCGATCCCATTCTCGCGTCCATGATAGGTTTCGATCTTGACGCCAACATGGCGAGAGTTCGCCAGCGGTCTTGTTGCCGAGAGAGGGGCTTGCGGTTAACCTGCCAAGGCGGTTGGGGCGTAGCCAAGTGGCAAGGCAGCGGATTTTGATTCCGCCATACGGAGGTTCGAATCCTCCCGCCCCAGCCAACTGTTCTGCAAGGTTTTGATTAGCGTCGAAGCGGTTGGTGAAACAGCCCGACAGCGAACGCCAATGGAATCAGAGCCAGCAGGAGCCCTGCATAAAAAAGACTTAGCCCCAACAGCGCGCCACGCCGCAGGTACCGAACCCACCGGGACCGCGCGGCCGGCGTGAACGAGGGGATTTCGGAAATCGGGTCCGGGGAGCCTTCGGCCACCGCGGCCGGCTCGGCGGCGAGCCCGGTGAAATCGACCAGTCCTGCGGCATTGCGCGCGAAGCGGTGGCCGTTGCCGCACACGAGCATCGATCCTTGCTCGTCGAGGCCGGCACGGCACACCGGGCAGCATGGCATGACTTTCCCGGATGTGCCGCCGCCGGCGTCGGGCCTGCGCAGGCGGAACTTCACCCGGTCGCAGAGCAGCCAGTTGACCAGCGGCACCACGCGCAAGGGCTCGAAGAGCCGGCTCAGCATCGGCATCCACCGAACCGGCGCGACGAAGAGCTGAAACTCGAGCGCGGCGCCATCGAAGATTTGCTGGTCGAGGACAAACCCGGCGCGGCGGAATTCATGCCGCCAGAACGATGGTGGCCGGGTATGGTCGGCTCCGACCGGCGCACCGCGACGGCCGCAGAGCCGCATCACCCGCTGGCGCAGATGCTCGATCCACAAACTCGCACCGTTCGGCGTGGCGATGACGCAAACTCCGGCCGGCTTCAGCACCCGGGAGAATTCGCGGAGGACCACCGCCGGGTCCTCGACGTGCTCGATCACCTCGTGCGAGGCGATATAATCAAAAACCCCGTCGGGAAACGGCAGGCTCTCGAGCGCCGATCGGTAGAAAATGGAATCGCTGGTCTCGGGCCTGGTGACGGCGATCGCCAAGGCGGCCGGTGAGACGTCGACCCCGTAAATCCGCAGCCTGGGAGCCTGTCGTTGCAGGTTGACGGTCTCGTTGCCGGTGCCGCACCCGGCATCGAGCAGATGCCCGCTCGCCCCTGCCGAGAATGCAAACAGCCGACTGAAATCGGTGCGAATGAGGTCCTCGTACCGGCATTCCCGCAGCATGCGGTAATGCCCTGCCCGCCGAATCCAGCTCGGCGCCGAGCTTTGCTCGACCATCGGGGCACCTTCCGTGAAGGCGGGTTGCGACCGCTTTTCTTCAGAAGAACACGACCCCGATCGTACCCCTAAAGTTATAGGACGGGACCCGGAATTCGTCGGCGAAATCCCAGACCGAGGCATTCCACGACACGTCGTCGCTGACCAAAAGGCCGCCCTTTGTCAGCTTGCGTTTGACCTGGCGGAACTCGAACATCATGTGGTCATAAGTGTGATCCGAATCGTGAAAGAGAAAATCGATGGAATCGACCTCGTCGACCATCTTGGGGAGGAGATCCTTGGCGTCGCCGTTCCACACTTCGAAGCGGTCGCGATAGGCATCGGGCACCAGCCAGCCACTGGTCTTCCCTTCGGGTATCACGACGCCGTAGACGGTACCCGCGACCGTCCAGGCCGGGTCGTCCGGATCGAACACCGGCGGCAGGTCGATGACGCGGAGCCTTCCCTCGGGGCCGTTCTTGACTAGGGCAAGCATCATGAAGGCGGCCGATAACCCATTGCACACGCCGGTCTGGACGATCGTCCGCGGCTTTGCCTGGCGCACCAGCCAGTAGAGAAAGAGTGCATCGTCGAGGTTGACCCACCCGGGGACGTAATGCGAGCCGTATTTGGCCGCGAGCTCGCTCACATACCGCTCCACAAAGGCGCGCCGCTCGAAGACCTGGCCGGCATGAGGTATCGACGAAGCTTCGGCGAGCGCTGCACGAAGGACGGCGTTCCACACCCGGTGCGGAACCCTCGCACCCCGCGCCAGTGAGGCGAGCGCTCGGAAGGCGACATTGTCGCAGGGAGTTTTCCGATTGAAGATGCGGCCGGGAAAGTTTCGTACCAGGCTTGCGTCGTAGTCGGGGTGGGAGGTGTTGTAGGTCCGCTCGGCGCGCAACAGCGGCATCCCCTCCAGGGCCTGACGCAGTTCCGCCGCGGGTGTTTGCCCTCGCGATGGTAACCGCATCAAGGCCCGCCTGATGACGGGCTTGATCTTGCCCTTCAACTTGCGAGATCGATCGACGAGGCCCGCGATGAGCCGATCGGATTTGCGATACAGAAGATCTGGGCTCCTGACGCTGGCGGTGACAAGCGCAGCGGGCTTTTCCAAGAGCCCGGTCTCCGACTGAGCCGCAGCGTCTGTGTGGTGCGTGGCGCGGTTGAGGATATTAGTGACGTTCATACTCCCCCAATTTCAACCGCCAATCGTGCTTAGCGGCGACGGCACTATATCGCTGCGCGCCCTCTTCAGATTCGGAAAAGCCTGACGCGTGGCCGGGGACCGCGCACCTGGTGGCTGCAAACCACAACCAGAAATTGGATCGCCGAATCACTCGTCGGCGAATCTGCAGCGGATCTGCAGCAAAATCTCGTCCTCGGGTTGAAGTGCTCGTCAAGCCAGTCCGGCGCAGTGCTTGTTGGCGAAGCCCGTCACACATAAGCATCTCGTTGTCCAATGCGAGGGAGGCAATTTAATGGTGGTTAATATCGTAATAAACCTGCCGCTCTCATGGCGCAAAGCTTTTCCAATAGGTCGGGATTCATTTTGGGTCAGGTGCGGAGGACTCGGAACCAGCCCAAATCCACCCAAACCTCTCAGAAAAACGCCACCCCGACCGCGCCTCTGAAGTTATAGGAAGGAACGGCGAACTCGTCGGCAAAATCCCACAGCGAGGCATTCCACGACACATCATCGCCGACCACGAGGCCGCCCTTATTGAGCCTGTGCTTGGCCTCGTGGAACTCAAACATCATATGGTTATAGGTGTGGTCGGAATCGTGATAGAAAAAGTCGATCGAATCGACCTTGTCGACCATTTTGGGCAGCAGTTCCCGGGCGTCGCCGTTCCATACCTCGAACCGATCGCGATAGGCGTCCGGCACCAGCCAGCCGCTGGTCTTGCCTTCGGGGATCACGACCCCATAAACCTTGCCCTCGACGGTCCAGGTCGGGTCGTGCGGGTTGAACACCGGCGGCAGGTCGATGACGTGGAGCGTTCCCTCGGGGCCGTTCTTGACCAATCCAAGCATCATAAAGGCGGCGGATAACCCGTTACACACCCCGGTCTGCACGATCGTCCGCGGTTTCACCTGGCGTACCAGCCAATAGAGAAACAGCGCATCGTCGAGGTTGACCCAACCGGGCACGTAATGGGCGTGATATTTGTGATCGAGGGCGGCCAAGTACTGCTCCACATAGCTGCGGCGCTCAAAGACTTGCGCGGCATAAGGAACCGACGTGGCCTCGACAAGCGTCTCGTCGAGGACGGCGCGCCACGCCTCGTCGGGAATCTCGTCTCCGTGGGCGAGGCGGTCGAGCACCCGGAAGGCGGCATTCTCGCATAACTTGTTATGATTGAAGATGTGACCGGGAAAATTGCGGACCACGCGTGTGTCGTAGCCGGGGTGGGAGGTGTTATAGGTTCGTTCGGCGATCAACAGCGGCATCCGCTCCATGGCCTCGCGTAGCGTCGCTGCTAGTGCCTGCATCGCGTCCGGCACTTGCATCGCCCCGTCGGCCAACTCACGGTCGCGGATGACAGCATCGGTGAGGCGATTGAGCTTTCGGCTCAGCAGATCAGATCGATAATCGAGACCGGCAACGATCTGTTCGAATTTGCGGTTCAGCAGATCGGATTGATTGTCGAGACCGGCAACGACCTGTTCGAATTTGCGGTTCAGCAGATCGGATCGATTGTCGAGACCGGCAACGACCTGTTCGAATTTGCGGTTCAGCAGATCGGATTGATTGTCGAGACCGGCGACGATTGCTTCAAGCTTGCGGTTTAAAAGGTCAGATCGATTGGCGATCGCCACGGGAAGCTCGACCAAGGACTGTGCCGATGCGCCCGTGTTATTTATTGCGCGCCTTATGACGTCGAGCGCCTTCATTTTGACCCCCTTCTACACGCTGTACATCGCCATCCGAAGGAGCCGGCGATGGTTCAAGCTGGTGACGACACCACCATATCAGGTCGCGGGATGCGGTATGGTATGTTCGCAAAGCGTTGGTCTGTGGATGGGTCGCTAGCCCACGCGGGAAAACTCGCCTTGCCTGTGAAGACAAGCAACATCTTCGACCGCCATAACGCCGGTCTGCGTTTTAGGTATGGTGAAATCGCAAATAGTCTTTCACAAAGCCATAATCTTTTTAAAATCGAATCTCGATCGCCGGCGCTCGATTTTGCTTATAATGTTCCTCTGGCAGGATCAGTTCAGATTTGGGATGGTCATCTCAATCCAAATCGCTGCGTCCTGCATCGTACCCACTCAAGGGCTGCTGCGATGCTTCTGTCATTCCGGGACGGCAAAGCAACCTCACGATCATCCTCTTGCACGTATAGCGTCTGCGTGTGCCGATCCAACACCTCGGTCAGGGTTTGATCCGATCGGAAGCGCAACTCAACGTTTCCCCTTCGCTCGGTCATCTCCGGAAGCGCATGGGTAAAATGAAGGGTCCAATTTGACAGCATCATCGCGTCTCCCAACGAATAGGTGGGGGTCCAGACGCGATCCCCGAATAAAGTGCGAAGTCGATCGACCACACCTGGATTCATCGTGCTGGCGAGCGTGAGCATCGCCGGGCCAAAACGAGGGAAATTCCACTCCCCGGCAGGACCGTTAGCCTCTGGGCCTCCGTCATAGCCGGAAAAGTTCAAGATTTCGCGGAATGGCGCCCGGACCACCCCTAGGCTTGGCACTTTAACCCCGCAATCCCGGAAAGGGATCCAAAAGTTTACTGTAAAGGCAAATTCGTGGATGAACGCATCCAAATGTGGACCTAAGGGAGCTTCCCATTGCCCACTTTGAGTTACGCTGTCAATCCTTCGTGTTGCTGTGTCGTCACTCACTTTATATTCACTTCTAAAAACATTATCCAAAAGAGAGTTGTGCTTCTCGTCAAAGAAATACTCATGAAATTCGGGCATCCCCCGCTGCCGCAAATCTCTTGGACTGATATGAGTCTCACTCATCTCGGAGTATAGCTCATCCACAGCGGAAATAAGTTTGGTTAATCCTTCGATGCTAGCAAACTTCCGTAGCAAAACGCAGCCGTCAGTAAAATATGGGTATAATATCTCTGATAGATCGGCGTTAGAAAAATCGACTTCTGACATGGCATTTCCCCCAAAGCGATTGGCAACCCATAAGAATGCACAAGGAACATGAAGACCTTCTGAGGCTTCTAATTCCCCTGGGCCCCGATTGTCGCATTGCGGCAGTCAAAGTTAAGCGGACCCCACCACGTAATAGGGCGCGGCCGGACGCTCGTCCCGGTTCCTGCTTCGTGTTGTTTCCTCCGGAGGTTAGCGCGTAACGAATTGTTCTTTCCGGAGAGTCCGCGTACAAGCATGTGGGCAGCAGCTCAGAGCGTTGGGGCCGAGCCGGCGGATGGCGCGCCTCGCGCGACGAATCGCTGCGGGGGCGTAATGAGGGGAGAGAAGAGTAGTGGCGCTGGGAAGCGATGCCATAGAGCTTGTAATCCGGCTCAAAGACGCGGGTTATCTGGAGGGCCGGGTCTCGGTGATCGAGGTTGGCGCGCAACAGCTTGCCAACTCTTTTCTCGAGGCGCGAACGCTGATTGAGAGAGTTGGTGAGATGTTCGGGGCGCGTCAGCCTTGTGTACTGCCTGAAGCGAAGCCAACCTTCATCGTGCACGGGCAAATGGAACATCTCGATACGGCGGCACCGTTTGCGCGCGATTTTTGGATGTGGCTTGGTTTCGAGTATATCTCGATCGATATCGACGGCAGCCCCGGCAGCATTCCTCTCGATCTGAATTACGATCCCGCCCCCGAGACCGCCCTCGGGAAATACCAGCTGGTGACGAACTTTGGCACCACGGAGCATGTTGCGAATCAGCTCAATGCATTTAAGGTAATTCACGATCTCACTCGTCTCGGCGGGATCATGATCCACCACCTTCCGACACAGGGCATGTTCAATCACGGCCTTATCAACTATAATCCAAAGTTCTTCTGGATGCTCGCTCGCAGCAATGGATACAAATTCATTGATATAAATGTTTTTGGGTCGACGAGCTACTACGAGCTGCCCCAAAACATCGTCGAGGCCATATCGCCTTTCCGCCCCGACATCGAGGGCCGGTCTAGCGCTTATCGAGCGGCTGATATGATGCTCCTAGCCGTAATGCAGAAGGTATTCGACACTCCTTATGTCGCCCCGATTGACGTCAACACTGGCACCCGGACAGACAATAAAGTGCTCGAGGAGCGATACTGGTCTGTGTTGAGGCCCAATGCGTTCGAGGACCTCGAACACTCTGTTCCCCGCAAAGACGATCGACGCGGTCGCAGCAAATGGCGCCCATGGACCTTACGCCATCGTTGACCCAGCTTTATGGCGAAGCGGCAGGAAATCGACGCGACGCCCTCGTAACCCGGCTGGTCAACGACACCGTCGAGACGCTGGCGCCCGTTCACCAGTCAGTCTCGTGGGGCGACTGGCTCCTCACCCTCGACAAGAGCGCCGGTTTCAAGGAGGAGCCTGCTATTGCGCAGGCCTTTGACCAGATTCGCGGCTCCCACCAATATGATCAATATAACGCGCCCGACAGCATCGCCTGGCGCCTCAACACCTTGGTGTGGGCAGGCCGGTGCGGGCTGTGGACCGGCGGCGATTTTGTCGAATGCGGCACCTTCAAGGGCGACATGGCGTGGGTCGTCCTTCAGACGATCGGCGCCGAGCGTATCCCGCGCTTCTGGCTGTTCAACAGCTTCGACGGCTTTTCGCCGAATTATTCCAGCGTCGACGATTTTCCCGACAGCCCGGGCTTTCTCGACTTTGCCAACGGGTTTTATCGTCAGGCCGGTCTTTACGAATACGTCAGGGGCCGATTCGCCTCCTTCCCGAACGTCACCTTGGTCAGGGGCTTTCTGCCTGAGGCGCTTGATGCCGCGATACCTGCAGGTATCGGCTTTCTACATGTCGACCTCAACTCCCCCCGCGCCGAGATCGCGGTGCTCGAACGATTGTTTGAGCGTGTGCTGCCCGGCGGGGTCGTTGTGTTCGACGATTACGGGTGGGGGATGTTCCACAAGCAAAAGGAAGCCGAGGATGACTTCATGCGCCGACAGGGATACGAAATACTCGAAATGCCGACTGGTCAGGGACTGGTCGTGAAGCGGTAGCGGGTGCTCTGATCGATTTGCCGGGCGTACTCGTCGCCGGGTGTCTGAAGTCGGACGACGCAAGCGCCAGATGGTGAATTTTTTTGTTTCGGGGCTTTTCTGACCGGTGTGCCGATTGCTCTAACGATTTATTATCTGTTGCTCCGCTGGCGCACAACCACCGCTCGCTGTCGTGGGGTAATCGGCTTCTCACTCTAGACAAGAGTGCAGATTTCATGGGGGAGCCGGCTTTCGCGACGGTCCTTCGCACAATCTGCGGCTCCATCAATACGACCAGTATAACGGACCGGACGGTATCGCTTGGCGTCTCAGCACCCTGATTTGGGCCGGCTTTCAAGGGCGACATGGCATGGGTCGTTCTGAACGCTATCGGTGCCAAGCGTATCCCGCGTCTCTGGCTGTTCGACAGATTCGAAGGCTTTCGCCGGACTATTCAAGCGTCGAGGATTTTCCCGAGAACCCTGGCTCCCTTGATTTTGCCGACGGGTTCTACGGTCAGACCGGCGTTCATGAATCCGTCAGGGGGGCGCTTCGCCTCTTCCCCAACATCACCTTGGTTTCCTCCCCGCGGCGCTTAACAAAGCGATGCTGGGACAAATCGGTCTTCCGCATTCGGTCTTCTGCGTATAGACCTGGGCACGAATCTCCTCGCGCCGGGATCGCTGTGTTCGAGCGTCTCTTCGAGCACGTGCCGCCCGGCGGGGTCATTGTATTCGACGATTACGGATGGAAGATGTTCCACAAGCAGAAGGAAGCCGAGGATGACTTCATGCGCGGCCACGATCATGAGATCCTCGAATCGCCGACGGGCCAGGGTTTGGTGATAAGGCGATGACCGCAAGCCGCAGTGCTCGGCAGCGATGAAGTGGGGCGGCGGGTGGATATTCTGTCGGTGGGAGCGCTTCGCCGATCACTGCGCGACCGTCAGTCGTTTCCTTCAACATCTTCGAGCGAATTTTATGGGGTAGAAATGCTGCGCCCGCCGCCGCTTAATCGGGCTGCGTTCCGCGACACCGCGGTGTCGAGCCGGCTTCAGGTAGTGGTGGCAGTGCTGTCCTTCATCATCTACGCGAGTGCGGTAGTGGTCCTGCAGCGCCACCGCGATAATTCCTTTTTCTGTGAGCGAATCGGTTTGGCCACGGCCGTATCTCACGTCGTTTACGGGGCGCCGTTCGGAAAGGTGTATCCGGCGATCCAGATTCGGCTTCTCGATATGCAGGCACCCGTCGAAACAGTTTTTGACAGAGTGATACATCTCGGTTCCCCGCCCGAAAATCCGATGACGCCCATAAACGACGGAATCGGCATCGGGTTCATCGTGGTGGCGAGCTGGGCGATGCTTCTGTTCGGCCCGCATCTGGTCTCCCTCCCGTTCTTCATGCTCGGGCTGATGGCTATCTCTGCGGGGATGTTCCTCTGGCGCTTTGGCGATAATCGGTCCGCGGTGGTGACGGTGACCTTCTTCTCGCTGACCTTGATGCTGTGCACGCCGCTCGTGTGGGATCTCGACATCGCGAGCCAGATACCGATTGGCGGGATGCGTTATTTTTCGCTGCTTGCGATCCTCCCGGCGTTCCATCTCGGGCTCGAGCTCACTGATGGGCAGGGGCCCGCCCGCGGGGCGAGGAGACTGCACGCTTCGCTTCTGGCGGGGCAGGTGGTACTTCTGGTCCTCGCTATTTTCGTGCGCGGAAGCGCTGTTTTCCTGGTCGGACCGATCCTTCTCGTCGCCCTGGCCAAAGTCTGGAGAAGTCACGGCACCGCATTGCGCTCGCTCCGCCGCAAGGCCACTGTCATCGCTGTGGTCGGAGCCGTTTTCTTGGGGTCGCTGCTCGTGGCCTTGCCGTCACAGTACGTGCGGGATGGACGCGTGACGACGCTATTTTGGCATCGGGCCGTTATCAGCCTCGGTGTCAACCCAGCCTGGCCGTTTGGTAACCTGCGGGAAATCTACGACTGCAAGGGAGATATCCCGGAAGGGCTGCTCGCCGGCGCCGTCGACCGCAACGGCCACTGTATCTGGTGGCATTGGATTCGCGCGCACAATATCTCGACCGACGTGGCGATACTGGAGTTGTATGGTCGTCGATATGAAGCAGTGATGCGGGCTACACTCTTCGATATTGCACGCGCCTATCCCTATGAGGTGCTGGCTACTTTTTACTATTATAAGCCCAAATGGATCGTGCAGTCGATGGAGTACCTCGCGCTGAATTCAGCGGTCCCCTCCCCGATCCTTAAGGTTCTCGTCATTGCCGGGTTCGTCAACTTTCTTGGGCTCCTCGTCATTACCGCAAGCTTTTCGACAGGGTCCACGATGGCGCGTCTCACCGGGTTGAGTGCGCTATTCGGGATCTCCAGCATTCCCACGTATCTGGTCGCCTGGGCCAATCCGCACACCACGGCGGACCTGCTGTTCTATTGTCTCTCTTGTATCGGGCTGGCGCTCGGTGCCGCGGTGCAACCGATGCGGGCCGCAGTGGGGCGCATGTTCGCAGCGCGCGCGAGGGCCTGAAACGGCGCGTGGTATTCGAGAGCTTTACGACAAAAGCCCACACCCCAAGGTGTGCAGCTGGCTCGCACGCCATCCGCGCGTTACCTTCCGCTTCACGCCGACGTCGTGTTCTTGGGCCAACGCTGTCGGCAAGGGCGGGATGCGCGAGGGTCGGGTCTTGTGTCAGCCCCGCGACCCCCCTCATGCATAAAGCGCTCCCGCCTGCGCCAGACCGCGGGTTTTGCCCTTGCCGACAGCGCGCTTGACGGCGGTCGTGCCCGCGCCGTCAGCGGTCCGAACGATGATCCGCGCCCGCCAGACGTGCTTCTGCGGGCTGTTGCGTTCCCGGATGATCGATTGCAAGCGAGCCCGATCCGCCGGCGAGACTTCGACGATTATTCCCTTGCGCATGCCCCACAGTCGCACAACCTGTGCCGCCGGAAAACGTTAATTAGGACTCTTCTGCCTGCCCTCCCCGCGAGACTTGTCGGCCATCACGCGGTAATACCCGACGCTCCTCGGTTCGCCGCCCTGTCGTCTGTATATGATCGGCCAATGCGTATGGCGCTCTTGAGCGGATCACAACGTCGGCCAGCTTCAGCTGCTTTTCGGAGGTCCGCCGAAAACGGGGCCGCCCATGGCACGGTCGAGATGTCGGAGGCCGATGCCAAGCCGCTGCTCCAGGCGGGTCCGGTGAGGGCCGGCGCCGAGTGGCCGGAAAAGGGCCAGCTGATCCTCCGTCAGTCCACGGGCTGGCGAGGATCCTTCACGCCGCGCTTGCAGGCCGGGACGCAAACAAGCTAACAACCATGGCTTGGGCTAGAACACTGCCCGGCACACGAAATGACCAAGAGCCTAAGGGCGATAAATCGTGTCAGGCAGGAAAATTGGCGCCGATTCTTCCAAGGACGCCAGCTCGGCATGGCACAGATGGAAGTGAAATGAACACTCTTCGCTGCCGCAGGGGGAGCTAACGCGTGAGTTTTCGATTGAATGGTATGACAGATCACAGAATTCGCTTTAGTGACGATATCGCATTGGAGTCACAAAGCTAATGATCACTCGAGAAGACGAAAGCGTTCAGACAATCTCTATTGTAGTCCCGGTGTATCAAGGAGAATTGACCTTGGAGTCCCTACTCGGCGAAATCGAGCCACTGACCATCGCCCAATCGACTCCAGGCGGCGTGGAATTCCGAGTTTCTGAAGTCATACTGGTCCACGATGGCGCCATCGATGGCTCCGAAACCGTGATGTGGGCGCTAGGGGCCAAGTTTTCCTTCGTCACCCCGATCTGGCTGTCGCGCAATTTCGGCCAGCATCCGGCAACCCTGGCCGGCATAGCGAGTACGAACGGAGACTGGGTCGTCTCGCTCGACGAAGACGGTCAGCATGACCCTCGCGACGTTGTTCGGTTGCTGGACGTTGCGGTGGCGAATGACGTCCAACTTGTTTACGCCCAGCCGACCAATGCGGCCCCCCACGGTCGGGTCCGAAATTTCTTTAGCGCTGTGAGCAAGTGCTTATTCACCAGCTTTCTGGGTCACGGACATATCGGCGAATTCAATAGTTTTCGGCTCATTCAGGGAGAGATTGCCCGCGGTTTGGCTGCCTACTGCGGTCATGGTATCTACCTCGATGTGGCTCTGTCGTGGGTTGTGGCCAGGGGAGCCCAATGCCCGGTGTTACTACGCGCCGAGCGCGGGCGCCCTTCGGCATATTCCTACCGCAAGCTCGTCCATCACTTCTGGCAATTGTTACTTACGTCAGGCACAGCGCCACTCCGCTTGGTGGCATTCATTGGAATTGGCTCGGTTTTGCTAGGAGCCATGGTAAGCGCATACAGTCTGCTAGGTAAGCTAACCGGGCGAGTGGAAATACCGGGCTGGGCATCGCTCGTCATCGTAGTCAGCCTTTTTTCAGGACTCACTCTGTTTTCACTAGGTATATTGGCCGAGTATCTGGGAATCGTGGTCACGATGGCCCTGGGCAAGCCGCTTTACCTGATCACCTCGCGCCCTAACCGCGGCGGGCCACGGCGCCCATGAGTGATACCCTGCTCTGGGTGGTCGGTAGCGGTGGTTTGCTAGGATCGCACCTGCTTCGAGCAACCTCCCAGCGTCTCTCGAACGCTCGATTCTGGCAAACCGAGCCACCTCACTTTTCTTGGACCAAACCCACAAAGCTTGCGGAGGAGCTTAGCCACGCGGTCGCAACATTCGCGGCAGCCGTGTATGCGAACAAATCCGCCTGGGTTCTGCTCTGGTGTGCTGGCAAGGGAGTTATGAGTAGCTCAGCCGCGGCCCTCCAGCCTGAATGGTGGGCATGGAGCAGATTGCTCGACCTGCTCGGCCATTATCTGGCCGGGCACCACGGCGACCTCCCTGGGGCGATCTTCCTCGCCAGCTCAGCCGGTGGTATTTACAGCGGAAATCTTGGCGCGCTCCTGACGGAACACACGCCGCCGCAACCAGTTTCTGATTATGGCACGCACAAATTCCGGATGGAACAAGCCCTGGAGAAGTGGGTTGAGATGTTTCCCAATACTTCGTGTCTTATTGGTAGAATCTCGAACCTATATGGTCCCGGACAAGATCTTTACAAGGGCCAGGGGATAATTTCACACCTTTCACGCTGTTTGATTTACCGCCGGCCGGTAAATATTTATGTTTCGCTTGACACGCGGAGGGACTATTTATTCGCCGACGATTGTGCCCATCAGATTGCCGCTAGCCTCAGCCGATTGATGACCGAGCGCCCGCGTGCGATTCTTAAGATCTTCGCGAGCGAGGACACAACAAGCCTGGCTCGCATCGTTGGCGTTTTTTTCCGGATGTCGAAGCACCGCCCACTAATCGTCTCGCGGCAACCTCGCAGCACCCAGCCGACCGGACTGAAGTTACGTTCGGAGGTTTGGCGCAACATGAGAGGCCTGCGCAGGACCGACCTTGCCGCAGGAATCCACTTGGTGCACGAGCACCAACTCACATTATTCCGGCATGGCCTGCTTCCACCGCCTTCGTAGAGGACCCAGTGCGCGAGAAGCGGGAACAAGTCGGCTAATGGGACAATGGGCTGCTCGCGCGTCTGCTGGAGGCTTTGGTCAACACCACCAAGTGACTGTCGGAGCACCGGTGGTTTGTACACGGCTGTCAGATCATCGTATGGCGGGTGTGACTGAGGCTCTGTGAGCTTTTGCGAGTGCCGTCGTTGAAGCTTTGGTAACCGCCGAGCAACTTGGAAAGGGGATTATCCGATGCAGAGAAACGCACCTGTCGAGTTTGATCTATATGAACAGAACTACGCCGAAACAGTGAATCGAGCCGTCGGGTTTTCAGGGCTGGCGGTCGACTTCTTCACGCGCGTGAAGGTCGATTATTTCGGCGAGTTGCTGGACTCTCTTGCGCCGTCAGTGGCACGCGCTGAGGTGGTCGATGTTGGCTGTGGAGTTGCGAACTCCCATCCGCTCCTTGCCGACCGTGTTGGTCGGCTGGTTGGAGTCGACGTCTCCAAAGCCTGTATTGCGAAGGCAGCGGCTGATAATCCGCAAAATGAATACAAGCTTTACGACGGGCACAATCTGCCGTATCCGGACGCGGCCTTTGACGCAGCGTCTGCTGTTTGTGTATTTCACCACGTACCGATTACAGAGCGTTTGCGACTGGCGAGCGATATCCGACGTGTACTCCGACCGGGGGGCCTGTTCGCCGTTTTTGAACATAATTCGCTTAACCCGCTAACTAGGCACGTGGTGAATAATTGCGAGTTCGACAAAGACGCCATTCTCTTGCGTCGACAGGAAACCGAGATTTTACTCAAGGACGCGGGTTTCCAGCGAATATACAGCCGCTTTATTCTTACCGTTCCTGCGAAAGGCTCGCTCCTGCGCAAAATAGATAAATTATTTGCACATTTGCCGATAGGTGCGCAGTATTATGCCGTTGGGCGAGTATAAATTGGTCAAAAGGCTACGATGCGATGAGCGTTGCAGCTCATGTAGCGCGCATGCTAAAGGGTAGGATCCGCTCGCCTCTCTCGGTTCTCGGAGTCGACGCAATGAGAACGTTGCGATATTTTGTCTTACAAATGCCGTAATTGTCTACGTGGCGGGACACCAACAGAGCAGCTTCCTACCATCATCTATCATTTTGGCTCATCGGCGAGTGACATTTGCTTCGGGATGGCAGGTCGTCGGCGAATGGGTGATAGGGCGAATGGACACGTTTTCCCGGAGTTCACGTCGTCTGTGATCTTGTCATTGACTATGGGCCGGTTCGATTTCGGGAACCGACGGCGCTCTGAAGCCATGGGCGCTTTTCTCTAATTACTAGTGGATGGCGTCTAGCAGGACGCTGAAAAATTCAGAGTTCGCGAAGCAGAATGTCGGGTCCTCAAAAGTTACTCTCGCTTGAGTTGCCGAAGGTTGTCGTCAAGCAAATCTGTGCGTCGATTGGCTGGTTTTTGGGTGTGTGGGCGGATTGCGGGCATGGCTACGCCGCGGCCCCCACCAGTTTGCGC
>Ga0310914_10000857_pt1 | contig 18892 bp, 14 predicted proteins | sample GREbulkMGAN108_FD_203450 | JGI IMG/M metagenome (GOLD analysis project Ga0310914, IMG submission 203450) | Lab enrichment of tropical soil microbial communities from Luquillo Experimental Forest, Puerto Rico - GRE.bulkMG.AN108 | ecosystem: Environmental > Terrestrial > Soil > Tropical forest >... | reverse complement strand
CTCGCGCGTTCCTGTCGTGAGCCACGGGCGGTCCCGCGAGATTGGCCTAACGAGAATAAGATGCGTCCACTTCACCCTAAGATATGGATACTCCCCTTCGACCTTCTGAAAAGGGGAGCGGACGGAGCAACACTGCATCAATCACGCTGAAGATTGCACTGTTAGCGCCGATCCCGAGGGCGAGCGTAGCGATGGCAACCGCTGAGAATGCCGGGTTCTTGATCAGTTGCCGGACCGCAAACCAGTGGTTATTCATAACGCAACGCAACCATGGGGTCGACACGCGTGGCACGACGCGCGGGCACGAAACAGGAAACGGCCGCGACTAGCGTGAGCAGTCCAGCGACCGCAAAGTAAATCGTTGGATCGAGCGCATTGACTTTGAAGAGGATGTTCTTCAAAGCCGCCGTGGCCACGACACCGAACAACAAGGCGACTCCGCCAATGCCAAGAACCAGTCCAATCATCAATTGCCACGCACCCTGAGTCATCACCATTCTGAAAATCCGCCGCGCGTCCGCGCCCAAAGCCATGCGAATTCCAAATTCCTGAGTGCGTTGATTCACCGAAAAACTCATCACGCCATAAAGCCCGACCGCTGACAAAATGAACGCGACGACCCCGAAGATGATGAACAACGTCGCGACGATACGATTGCCGGAAAGAATCTCATTGTGAAACCGTCCAGGTGTTCCAGGGAAATAAGTCGGCAGATTGGAATCGAGCTCAGCGACTGCTTTGCTCAAAGCGGGGCCAAGAGCCTCAGCCCGTTGGCCCGCGCGTGGACGAGCAAGGATGGTGCAAAATTGAGGGGCCGGCGATGCGCCAAGCAACGGCATGTAAAATCCGACGTTCTCGGTTTGCTGATCGAACGGGCCTTGCATCAAGGTGTCCGGCACAACGCCGACAATGGTCCGCCACTGCGTCGGCTGCCCGGGATTGAAAATCCGGACCTGATGACCGAGCGCGCTTTGATTGCCCCAGTACTTTCGGGCAAAACTGGCATTCACGATTGCGACCGGTTGTTTCATGTCCGAGTCATCGACGGTAAAATCGCGGCCTTCGAGAATTTTCAGACCAAGAGCGGCGAAATAGCTGTCCGAGACTGATTCGAAATTTCCCCGAGGCCGATCTCGATCCGTCAGGTAATTTTGGCCGTCGACTTCATATTGACCCTGGCCGTCAAAGGTCATGCGAAAGCGACTGCTCATTGCGACGGACTCAATCTGGGGATTGACCCGCAACGAGCGCACCGCGCGCTTGAAAAATTCCTGGCGCGCGTCCTCGCTTGGGTAGGCGCCCTCCATCAAAGCCATGCGCACCGCGTAAATCGCGTTCTCGTCATAACCGTAGTCGAGCTTCATTTGATTGCGGATCGATTTGATTTCCAAAGTTGCCGCGATCAAAAGCCCAGCGGTCAAAGCAATTTGGCCGACAACCAAAGTGCGCGTGATCATATTAACCAGACGATTGCTGTTGCCGCGCCCGCCTTCTTTCATGATCTCGGCGGCATTGCCCCTGGCGCTCAGAAACGCCGGGACCAAACCGGAGGCGATCGTAGCCAGCAGAGTGATCAGCACCGTGAAAACGAGTACAGGGCCATCGATTGTGAACCTCCAGTAGTAAGGCGCCGGAAAGGGCAAGGAGCTAATCGCGCGAATGAAGAAATCGATCGACCAATAGGCGATCATCACGCCCGCGACCGCGCCGAACACCGCGACTACCAGGCTTTCGGTCAACATTTGACGCACGAGTCTCCAACGGGTCGCACCGAGCGCTCCGCGAATCGCCAATTCTTTGGCCCGCAATGCCGCGCGACCGAACTGCATGTTCATCACGTTCACGCACGCAATCACCAAAACGAGGATGACCGCAGCGAGCATCGCCCAAACGGTCTGGCGAAATTGCACGCCCGTGAATGTATGCAGGAGGGGCTGCAGGCTCGCCGACGTGAAGTTCTGGTTTGTCTTCGGGTTGTCCTCGGCCAGATGCCGCGCAATCGCGATCATCTCCGCGTTCGCTTGATCGAGAGTCACACCGGGTTTGAGCCGGCCCATCACCGCGGGCGCGCGATTGTTGGCCCCGAGAAAGAGGCCGCCCCGGGGCGTCGGCGGGAACTCATTATATAGAGGGGTCCAAAGTTCCTCTGAGATCGGGAACTTAAAATTCGGAGGCATCACGCCGATGACGGTCGCAGCTTTGCCGTTAATTCGGACACTTTGCCCGACAATCTTGGGGTCGGCGCCAAAATCGCGCCTCCAGATTTCGTCACCGAGAATCACGACTTTCTCCGAGCCCGGCTTATTGTCCTCAGCCGTGAAATCGCGACCCAACACCGGAGAAACCCTTATGATTTTGAAAAAGTCCTCCGTGACGTATCCGCCTGTGTAGCGCTGGGGAGTATTCTTGTAGGTGACGTTGATTGTGGACCCGTTGAGGTAACCAGCCATCATTGAGAACGACTTCTGGGCCGTTTTGAGATCTTCGTAGTCCTGAGCGGTCGGAATATTGCCGATACCGAAGTTGTTGTTTTGATCGCTCGCCTTGGGGTCGATCAATCCGACACTCACCAGTTGTTCAGGATGTGGAAAGGAAAAGCCCCGCAACACAATCGCGTTAACAATAGTGAACTGTGTCGTCGCGCCGCCGATGCCAAGCCCGAGAACGAGCACGGCCAGGAGGCAAAATGCTTTATCTTTGAATAACACGCGCAGGCCGACGCGCACATCCTGACGAAATGAATCTAGAATCATAATTATTTCTTTCTTCAACGCTCCGCTAGCTGGGAAGAAGCACGCTTAAGCGTGATGTTTCCGGCCAAAGTCTTGAGGATTACCGATTTTCCGCCGCCGTTAAGCGTTCCGCGCAAATGTTCATGTCCTGATTCGCTAGTAGCGAGTGGAAGCTCGCTGATCACACGGCCGACACTTGTTCGGGCATCAATATCGAGTGCGGCATTCTCCGGTACAGCAAGGTCGATATTTCCGGCGGAGGTCCTCAACTGCAGATCGCCGACAACTTCAGCGGGAATGGAAGTGCGAATGGAGCCACCCGACGTTTTGCCAATGAGCTTTCCCCTAATCTTTTCCAAAATGAGATCACCGCCGCTCGTTTCCAAATCCGCGTCTCCGGAGAGATTGTGCACTTCGATTCGACCGCCCGACGTTTTGGCATGCAAAACGCCTGCGTTATTCAAAACAGAGATGTCGCCACCGCTGGTTTTGATTTCGGTCGGACACCGGCAACCTTCGACTCTTATCGATCCTCCACTGGTGTTTGCGGTAAGCGGGCCTTCCAAATCCGCGAACTCCAATTTGCCCCCACTCGTATGCGCCTTCAGACTTCCCCAGACATCAACCGCCGCGATGTCTCCACCGCTGGTCTGTAAGTCCAGGTCGAATTTTTTTGGAACATGCAAGGTGTAACTGGCGTCCATTTTTGAATGGCCAAAATTCCAGTCGATCCACGATTCTTTGCGCCGCGCTCGGACCGTTACGACGTTGCCCTCCTTGGTCACCGTGATCGGCGCCGCTGCGAGATATTCTTTCTCCTTAGTCTCATCGCCAAACTCGACCCTGCGGTGCGCTTCGAGCGCAATCTTTTCATCTGCGCCGGCCCCGACTTGGATCGTTCCGAACTCCACGTCGACTACCAGTTTTCCGCCGGGCGTTACATCGATGTGCTGCGAGAGATTTTCTTCAGACGCAACTGAAGCGCTGAGCGAAAGGAGCAAGACGAAGAGCGTATTGCGAAGGGTAGTGAACATATTTAGTTAGTTGGTTGAGGTTTGCGTTTCATACCACCCAGCCGTCGCGCAGTTGGATGATTCGATTTCCGTATCCCGCATTCTTTTCCGAGTGCGTGACCTGAATGATTGTCGTGCCTTCGGAATTCAGTTTTTGAAATAGCTCCATGGCTACTCCGTGCGTAATGCCTGAATTGGATTAACCTGAGTGGCACGCCGCGCGGGTAACCAAGTCGCAATTACCGCGGCGATAGCCAACATTAATGGCGCGATGGTGAAGGCGACTGGATCAAGCGCGCTAACTTCATAAAGAATTCCGCTCAAAATTTTGGCCGTCGCAATGGCGAGTATCAACCCAAGGACAAGTCCAGTTGCGAGCATGACAAAGCCTTCACCCATGATCATGCGCAACACCGCTCCAGCCTGCGCACCCAGCGCCATGCGGATGCCAATTTCCCGCGTCCGCCGCGCGACCGAGTAAGCTTTAACTCCGTAGAGACCTACTACCGCCAGACCAAGCGCAAGGCCGCCAAAGATTGAAAACAAAGCCGCACCCGCGCGGACAAGCCAAAGGTCGAGGTTTGAATCGAGATGTTGCGCGAATGTTCGTAACGACAAAATCGGGAGTGAAGGATCGACATCCCGCACGGTACGACGAAGCAAGTCTGCGGTGTTAGCCTCGCTTCCGGGCGACAGCGAATGGAATCGAACAAAAAATGAAATATCGCTTTGAAATCCACGCGCGAACGGTAAATAAATTCCGCCGATCAGTTCTTTTTCGAAGAGTGCGTGACGCGAGGCCGGCACGATACCGACTATTTCGATCGTCTCGTCCTGATTTTCCTTTTCATTCAAATCGGCGCTTCGTCCGGCGTGAGCGCCTCCGCCACCTTGGGCCGCCGGAGCATTTGCGGCCGCATATTGAATGCGTTGTCCAAGCGCGTCACCTTCCGGCCAGAGTTTCTTAGCCAAAATTTCATCAATCACCGCGACCTTTGGACCCGGCTGGGTCGCTTCCGCTTCAGTGAACGGGCGACCACGCACCACAGGCAGTCCAACCGTTGAAAAATAATCCGCGCCGACGCTGTTCCATGCGACTTCAAAAGCAAGTCCGTCTGCCGCAGTCGCCGGCTTTGAGTCCGGAGCGGAATGGACCCCGGCGAGTTGTACTTTTCTGCTGAGCTCAAACATTCCAAATGGAACGATTGAAGATATACTCGCGTGCTCCACGCCAGGCAGCGCTGCAAGTCTGTCGCTCAAGTTTCGATAAAGCTCCTGCGCGCGCGCAGGTTCGTAGCCGCCCAGACTCGCATCGACCTCCAAAACGTAACTCGCGCCTGGTCTTAATCCAGTATCGACCGACGCAGCTTTGCCAGCGCCGCGAATGAACAAAGCGGCAGCGGTAATCAGCGCGAGTGAGAACGCAATTTGCACAACAACAAGCGGGTGACGCGGCAAGAATTTTCGGCGACGCACTACATCTTCGCCGGCGTGTTCCTTCAAATCTGTCACCACCGCGCTCCGTGAAATTTTCAAAGCCGGTCCGAGCGCAAACATGAGCGTGCCCAGCAGACAAAATCCAAACGTCGCCGCCAAGATTGCGGGGTTCGGCCCAGCCAACCACACAATGTCGAGCGGCATCAGTTTTCGCATTGAGCCAACCAGCAAATCGGAGGACCAGAGTCCAAGAATGAGCCCGCCCACGCCGCCCAGCATCGCCAGCGCAAAACCTTCAGTGAGAAGTTGGCGAACAATCCGCCAGCGGCTGCCGCCAAGCGCAAGACGGATTGCGATTTCTTTCCGGCGCGCTGTCCCACGCGCGAGCAGCATGTTGGCGAGATTAAGACATGCCACTAACAACACCACCACCGCCATTCCAAGCAGCAATGGCGCAATCATTTTTATTCCTTTCTCGGCCGACGGATTATTGCTGAGCGAATTACGCGATACTGGCGCCGCCAGGAATGTCTGATCTTTTTGTTCGACCGGGTATGCTTTTTCCAAATTGGCCGCGAGCCCTTCGAGCGCAGGTTTGGCCGCGGCCGCCGTCATCCCGGGTTTAAGCCGGCCCATGATGCGCACTTGCGTCCCTTTTCGGTCGTCAATCGTGGTTTTGTTATCCGATCCAAAATCATTGGCGACCTGATCGTAAACACTCATCGGGAGCCAAACTTCCGGCGAAAGAATTTGCATCGTGCCGACGAATCCCTTGGGCGCGATTCCGACAATTGTGAACGAGCGACCGTTGATTAATAGCTGTGAGCCCAGAATGCCCGGATCGAGATTGTGCTTTTCCCAGTAACTGTAACTCACAATCACGACCGGCGCGTTGTGGCCAGGCGTTTCCTCTTGCGGGAAAAATGCACGGCCTCGGGCCAGCTGAACACCGAGCACGGAGAAATAGTTCGATGTGACGATTGCACTAAACGCGCGGCGCGTATCGCCCTTCTGGCCAAGGCCGACGAACGCGACATTGAAACCCATCACGTCACTCAAGACCGAATTCTGATCGCGGATATCGAGGTAGGTTGGATACGAAAAACCGCGGAACTTTTTCGGATCCTTCTTGTCCTGAGAAAAAAGCTGCACCATTTCGTATGGCTTGGAGTAGGCCGGGGGAGCAAAGAAAAGAGTGTTCACCACACTGAACACAGCGGTATTCACCCCAATCCCCAGCGCGAGCACAGTCGCCGCTGCAATCGTAAACGCCGGCGCCTTCAGCAGCTGCCGGAACGCAAACTTGAAATCCCGGATTATGTTCAAGCTAGTAAGAAGCGTTTCGACTGCTCCCTGGATTCAAAAGTTTTTTCATTTCGAAAATGGGTATTGCAATGCCCATGCCACGGCCTCAAACGAAGTTGTAAGTCGTTAACAATCACCGACTAAAACTTCGCAACGTTTTTCCCGCCAATCGGGAAGTGATTCAGTTGTGGGACACCACGTTCCGATTTCGGGACGAAGAAATGCCAGCGCGAAAACGCGTTCCCGGCTAGCAGGAAACGTTTCCATGATCTGGTCCATGAGCTGGAACGTGTCGGCGGGCTCCGATCCGGGCCAATCCAAGCAGCCCCTGCGTTGCCATTTGTTGCCAAATAGAGTTCGTTTTGCAGCGCATCTTTGCGCATTCCTGCGCAACGTCGTTTTACCGGAAAATGCCGCGATCTACCTACGAAATTAGGTCACATGAGGGCAAAAACGAGACTGGGGTCGGCCGGGGCTCGAATCCGGAATCAACGCCCGCCAAAGGAGGAGGGCCGAGCCCGAATACATCAGCCCGTTCAACAGATGATACGGGAGCGGATTCAAACCGACGACTTTGTGGAGAGCCCAAAAGACCGTGCGGGCCAGCGGATAATAAATTGCCCGCGGCGTCGTCCAAATTTCTTTGAACCCGAGAGGTCCAATAACGGATTTTGGGTCAAGTGATCGGCGTCGTCCCAGATGAATACGACTCGCAGAGCAAGGGAATGCGCTCCGAACACGAACAGACGATCACGATCGCGCGAAATGACGTTCGCTTCGAAATTGCCTCGATCATGACAGCACGAGGAGATTCATGGATGCCGCCGAAGTCGTTTCAACTCCACATTGGAATTGAGGAGACTTTTTTGCAGTATTCGCACTTGATGAGGCGAATGGCAATGCGGATGGTGCGCGTCGTTCGGTCAACCTATTCAAATGTTAAGCGGCCAGAAGATTGTAGTCGTGATGCCCGCATATAACGCCGCGGGAACTTTGCAGCGCACTTACGACGAAGTTATGCAGCAGGGGATTGTCGACCTTGTCATTGTGGTAGACGACGCGAGCCATGATGAGACGGTGGCGATCGCGCGCACACTAAAAGATGTGCAAGTCGAAGTGCATCCCGAGAATCGTGGTTACGGCGGAAATCAAAAAACCTGTTATCGCCTCGCGCTCGCGGCCGGCGCAGACATCGTGGTGATGATTCATCCAGATTATCAATACACACCGCAACTTCTGCCGGCGATGGCGTCGCTCGTGGCCAGCGGTCTTTATCCCTGCGTCCTCGGCTCGCGTATTCTCGGCGGGAGCGCGCTCGACGGGGGAATGCCGTGGTGGAAGTATGTCGCCAACCGTTTCCTTACCTTCGTCGAGAATTTCATGATCGGCGCAAAGCTTTCCGAATATCACACTGGTTATCGTGCGTTTGCTCGAAGTCTGCTCGAGCGCGTGCCGATCGAAAAGAACTCCGACGACTTTGTTTTCGACAATCAGATGCTCGCTCAAATTATCTGGCTCGGTCACAAAATCGGCGAGGTCACCTGCCCCGCGAAATATCTGCCAGAAGGATCGTCGATTAACTTTCGTCGAAGCGTTCGTTACGGTCTCGGCTGTCTTGGAACTGCGGTGCGGTTTCGTCTTTCGCGGTGGGGACTGTCGCTGCCGCCCGTTTAATGATGCCGACCGTTCCGGCGCAGGCGACCGCGGGCAACGATCGCCGAATTATTCTGGCGACTTGTGTCTTTCTCACAGCCATCATCTGGGTCGTTTTCGCCCAAACATTGCGACACGGCTTCGTGAACTTCGACGACGACCGTTACGTTTATGAAAACTCGCATATTGCTGCAGGGCTCACCCTCGACGGCCTCAATTGGTTTCTGACTCACAGTCACGCGAGTCTCTGGCATCCGCTGACAACGCTCAGCCACATGCTGGATTGTCAGATTTTTGGATTGAAGCCAGGCGGTCATCACTTCATCAACGTCTTGCTGCACAATATCGCAGCCGTCTTGCTTTTTTTAGTTTTCTGCGCAATGACTGGCCAGGTTTGGCGGAGCGCTTTCGTGGCTGCGATCTTCGCGATTCATCCAATGCGGGTCGAATCGGTCGCTTGGATCGCGGAGCGAAAGGATGTCCTCAGCGGCGTCTTTTTCATGCTCACACTCGGCGCGTATTGCCGTTATGTGCGTGCGCCAAATGTCGGCCGCTATGTGATGATGTCGATCTTTCTGGCCTGCGGACTGATGTCGAAGGCGACATTCGTCACCGTGCCCTTCGTGCTGTTGTTGCTGGATTACTGGCCGTTGTGTCGTACCAACGATTTCGCTGGATTTGGAAAAGTCGTCACCGAAAAAATCCCATTGTTTGTTCTTTCGGCGGCGACAGCGGTCGCGACCATGCTCGCGCAGACGGTGACGATGGCGTCCCTGGAACAATTGCCACTTGTGCCTCGCCTGAAAAACGCGGCGGTCAGTTTGGTTATTTATCTTCGCCAAACATTCTGGCCGACAGATCTCGCGGTGTTCTATCCGCACCCGCACGATCAATTGAACCTTTGGATAGTCTCAGCTTGTGTCGCGCTGATTACTGCGGTCACCGTCATCGCGATATTCGTTCGGCAAACCTATCCCTATGTTTTCGTCGGCTGGTTTTGGTATTTGATTCTGGTCGCTCCGGTGATCGGCATTTTTCAGGCCGGTTTCCAAGCGCGGGCCGACCGGTTCACCTATTTGCCGCACGTTGGAGTTGCGATGCTGGTCACTTGGACCTGCGCCGAGCTTACGCGACAATGGCGAAACCGTCAGGTCATTCTGAGTTCGGTCGCTGCCTGCTCGATCGCAACGGCGCTGATTCTCGCTTTTAAACAGACAACCTATTGGCGAGACAGTGTCTCTCTTTGGCGGCGTGCGATCGCGGTGACGCCCGACAATCAAATGACGCATCAGAATCTCGCGGCGGCCTTGTCGTCGCTTGGAAGAGTGGACGAGTCGCGCCGGGAGTTGCGCGCGGGCGCAATCGCGCACGCGAGGACGGCGCTCAAGGATTATCCGTTCGATGTTCCAACGCACAATGATCTCGGCGTGTTGCTTGTTGAGAACGACGACGTTCGCGGCGGAATCGAGCAATGGGAAACGAGTTTGCAGATCGACCCGAACGACGGAAACGCGCTGAATAATCTCGCCTGGGTGCTCGCGACGTGTCCGACAGGCGACGTCCGCAACGGCAAACGCGCCGTTGAGCTGGCGACGAAAGCGACAACGCTTCCAGGAGGTGATTCGCCGATGGTCCTTCGCACGTTGGCTGCGGCTTACGCCGAAGCGGGCGCTTTTTCCAGCGCGATCAGCACTGCGCAGCGCGCGTTGGGTTTGGCGGCCGCACAAAAGGAGAGTTCATTGGCCGAAGCGTTGCGTCATGAACTTGATCTTTATCAGGCGCAGACTCCATATCGTGAATCGCCACCGAAATAAAAGACGGCGCGCGGCGCTGACATGAAAGTCCGGGCCGGAAGAGTTAAAAAGGACTCGTCCTCGCGTCTCGCGCAGTTCGCGATCTTTGCCTCAATCACGATCCTGATCTGGATCGTCTTCGGACAAACGCTCGGGCACGATTTCGTAAACTACGACGACAAAACGTATGTTTACGGGAATTCACTGATTAGTTCTGGATTAACTCTGCATAGTCTCGCGGGTGCGTTCGTCGACACGCAAACGGACAACTGGCACCCGCTCACGCTCATTTCGCACATGATCGATCGTCAGATTTTCGATCTCAAAGCGGGCGGTCATCATTTCACGAACGTGCTGCTCCACACGATCGCTGTGCTATTGCTTTTTGTTTGGTTACGCAACATCACCGGCCGATTGTGGAGGAGCGCATTTGTTAGCGCGCTTTTTGCGATTCATCCGTTGCGAGTTGAATCGGTCGCCTGGATCGCGGAACGCAAAGATGTTCTAAGTGCCGTCTTTTTCTTTTTGACGCTTCTTGCTTACGGGCGCTACATACGCGCGCCGACAATCTGCCGCTATTTGTTGATGTCGATCCTGTTTGCTTGCGGGTTGATGTCCAAACCGATGTTGGTGACGACTCCAGCCGTTTTGTTGCTGCTCGATTTTTGGCCACTCAACAGAAATCAGAGGTCAGAAATGGGGGGCCAGAAGTCACCCAACGGAATGAGCTGGACAAAATTGATGGTTGAAAAAGTGCCGCTGTTTGGGTTGTCCGCGGTGTCATCCGTCATCGCGCTCGCCTTGCAGGTGCAATCACCCTCGTCGGTCGGCCAATTGCCATTCCTTTGGCGGCTCGAAAACGCGGTCGTGACTTACGTCACTTACATCTGGCAAATCTTCTGGCCGGCGAACCTCGCCGTATTTTATCCGCATCCGGACGATCGGCTTTCGGTGTGGCAAGTTTTGCTAGCGGTCGCGGTTTTGCTCGCGATCACCCTATTTGTTTACACATCGCGGCGCGCTCGCCCATATCTCCTTTTCGGCTGGCTGTGGTATCTCATCATGCTTCTGCCGGTCATCGGGATTATCGAGGTCGGCCTTCAAGGTCATGCCGACCGCTACACTTTTTTGCCGCACATCGGATTGTACGTCGTGTTCACGTGGCTGATTGCCGACGTTTCGACGGCATTGCCACGCCGCAAAGAAATCCTGGCCATCGCCGGAAGCATCGTTGTCATTTTCTTGAGCTTGATTGCGTGGAAGCAAACGGCCTACTGGCGAAATAGCGAAACGCTGTGGACGCACACGCTTGCCGTGACAAAAGACAACGATGTTGCATTGACAAATTTCGGAACGTCGCTGATGGAGCGAGGGCAACTCAACGACGCGCTTTCCTATTTTCAGAGGGCGCTCGCGATCCGCTCGCGCAGCGCGAATCGGCATTATAATTTCAGTCTCGCCCTGATTCACGGCAGCGTCGGCGACGTGCTCGCACGTCAAGGTCGACTCGATGAAGCGATCGTTCACTTGCGGCAAGCGGTCGATCTCCGCCCCGATTATCCGGATGCGCACCACAATCTCGGCACTGCGCTTTTTCAGAAGGGCGATCTGGACGGCGCGATCGCAGAATGGCGCACGACATTGTCGATCCACCCTTATGACGCCGGCGCGCACACCAGCTTAGGCAACGCGCTTGTCCAAAAGGGTTGGTTGCGTGAAGCGGTTGATCATTACGAAAAAGCCTTGCAATCGGATCCGGACGCAATTCTTCCGCTCAACAATCTTGCGTGGGTGATATCGACCGGGCCGGACGATTCGCTCAGAAACAACGAAATCGGGGTCGAGCTTGCGACTAAAGCGAATCGGCTCTCCAAAGAGAGCAATGCCGTTTTCATTCGCACTCTAGCGGCCGCTTACGCCCAAGCCGGTCAATTCGAGAACGCGATCGAAACCGCGCGGCGCGCGGCGGAACAAGCGGATCGAGAAGGCCAACAAGGGCTCGCTGTTGAGATCATGGGAGATGTTGCTCTTTATCAGCGTCACATGCCGTTGCGGGATCCGAATTTGCGAAATGCGCAATAAAATCTCCGAACACGGAACCATCGCGACAGTTTGTGTAGGTCTGGCTGCGCTTGTCTGGTTTGTCTTCGGCCAGACAATCAAATTTCCCTTCATCAACTTCGACGATCCCGAATACGTTTACGAAGTTCCGGAGATCAATAGCGGCCTCACCCTGCACAACATCAAATGGGCGTTCACCCATTGGCCCTCGACGAACTGGTTTCCGCTCCAAAACGTTTCCCACATGTTCGAGTTTCAGTTTTACGGATTTAGTCCGGGTCTGTTTCACCTGACGAACGTTGTGCTTCATGGAGCGACTGCCATTCTCTTATTCCTCGTATTGCGAAAAATGACTTCTGTTAAGGACCAGTCTATTGGCGGCGCGGCTCGCAACTCGAACTGGAGAAGCGCTCTCGTCGCTGCGATTTTCGCAATTCATCCGCTGCGCGCGGAATCGGTCGTTTGGATTATAGAACGCAAAGACGTTTTGAGCGGCGTCTTCTTCGTGCTGACGCTCGCCGCGTATTTCTATTACACGCGCAAGCCTTCGATTCCGCGCTACCTGACGATGTCGATCTCGTTCGCAGCCGGATTGCTCTCGAAAGCGATGCTGGTGACGACTCCGCTGATTCTTTTGCTGCTCGACTACTGGCCGCTGGCCAGAAGTCAGAGGCCAGAAATCAGAGGCCAGAAATCAAAGAACGGAACGACTTGGACGAGATTGATTGTGGAGAAGCTTCCGCTGTTCGTGTTGTCGGCGATCATCGCACTTCTAACTTCGCGTGGAATCGCACCGGCTCACAGTGCTGCCGATCAGTTGCCATTCCTCACGCGAGCCGGCAACGGGTTGGTTAGCTATCTCGTTTACATCTGGCAGACGATTTGGCCAGCCAACCTCGGCGTCTTCTATCCGTATCCGCCAGATGGTTTGCCGCTCTGGCAACCGATTGCCGCCGCGGCGGTTTTGGTTGCGATAACGATTAGCGTTTTCGCGCTGCGGAAATCACACCCGTACTTGTTCGTAGGCTGGCTTTGGTACGTTGTGATGCTCCTGCCGGTGATCGGAATCGTTCAGGTTAATCTTCAAGCGCACGCCGATCGTTACACTTATCTTCCGCAGATTGGTCTTTATTTGATGATCGCGTGGGGCACCGGCGATCTTTTGTCGAATTGGCGTTATCGAGTTCATCTCGCGGCCGCCGGTGCGGTCGTTGTAATTCTCGCATGCGCATTCATCGCACGCGTCCAAGCTTCATACTGGCGCGACAGCGAAACGCTTTGGACACACACGATCGCGGTGACGAAAGACAATTATTTTGCGCACGCGAGCCTCGCCGACCTCCTGATGCGGCGCGGTCGTGTGAATGAAGCGATCGCGCATTCCGAAGAAGCATTGCGGATCCGACCCGTCGACGCGGACGCGCAAAACAATGTCGGCCTGGCCTTACTCCAGACCGGGGATACGAAACGCGCGGTGATGCATTTGGAAGAAGCCTTGGAGATTGATCCCGGCCACATGAACGCGGAAGTAAATCTGGCGTGGGTTCTCGCAACCGCGCCCGATGACTCACTGCGCGACGGCGCACGTGCAGTGCACCTAGCCAGAGACGTCGCGCAACGTGCCGGACATCCTAATGCGATCGTGCTCCGAACACTTGCCGCCGCTTATGCTGAAGCCGGTCGCTTCAGCGACGCGATCGCAATCGCACGACAAGCGGTCGATATCGCCAAAACAACCGGCAACGAAGGTTTGATATCTGATCTCGAAAGGAGCATCGCCTCTTACAGGTCGAACCAACCGACCCGCAGTGGACCCTGAGTTACGCAATCCAGATCGTCTTTGCATTCATGAATTCGCGAATGCCGGCGGCGCCGAGTTCGCGGCCGAAGCCGGATCGTTTCACGCCACCAAACGGCAATCGCGGATCGGATGCTGACATCGAATTGATGAAAACCATTCCCGATTCCAATTCGAAAGCGAATAACTCCTGCTCGATTGGATCGGTCGTCCAAGCGCTTGCGGAAAGTCCATAGCGGCTGTCATTAGCGAGCTCGATTGCTTCGTCGGCATCGCGAACGCGAAAAACGGCTGCGACCGGACCGAAAACTTCTTCACGAAATGCCGGCGAGTCTTTTGGAACATCGACAAGCACCGTCGGCTCATAAAAAAATCCTGGCCCGGCGATTCGATTACCGCCAGTCAGACATTTCGCGCCCATCGCCAGTGTCTTCTGCACCTGTTCATGCACCCCATTCAAAATCGATTCGGTCGCAAGCGGACCGATCTCCGTCGCCTCATACATTGGGTCGCCGATCTTCAGCGATCGCATTTGATCAACGAAGTCGTTGAGAAACTTGTTATAGATTTTGTCGGCAATAAAAAATCGCTTTGCCGCGATGCAAGACTGGCCGGTGTTAATGGTGCGCGCTTTTACCGCCGTCCTGACCGCCAATCTGAAATCGGCGCTCGGCATGACGATGAACGGATCGCTGCCGCCGAGTTCGAGCACACTTTTCTTAACTTCTCGCGCGGCCTCGCTGCCGACGATGCTCCCCGCTTTGTCGCTGCCAGTCAACGTGACGGCTTTGATTCGTGGGTCAACAATCAGTTTTTCAACCTGGTTGGCTTCGATTAGGAGCGTTTGAAAAATTCCTTCGTCGTTGCTTGCGCGACCAAAAAGTTGCTCGATCGCTAGTGCGCACTGCGGAACATTCGCCGCGTGTTTGAGAATGCCGACGTTGCCGGCCATTAATGAGGGCGCGGCAAATCGAAACACCTGCCAGAAAGGAAAATTCCATGGCATGATGGCGAGGATCGCGCCCATCGGCTCGTAATGAAGATAACTTCGGCGCGCGTCAGTCTGCACGGTCTCGTCTTCCAGAAAACGCTCCGCGTTTTCTGCGTAATAACGACAGCTGCGCGCGCACTTTTCGATCTCGGCGACGCTATCGCGCAGTAACTTGCCCATTTCGAGCGTCATCGTTCGGGCGAGCTCCTTCTTCTCGTCCTCGAGCAAAGTTGCGACGCCCATCATCAATTGTGCGCGCTTTGGGAGAGGTTCCCTACGATGTCTCGAGAACGCCTCCGCCGCTCGCTTCAAACACTTTTCGATGTCCGCGTCAGAATGCGGTTTGAATTCCTTCAGCTTCTCGCCCGTCGTCGGATTAATCGACGCAATCGCCATGTCGATCCTATAATCGCAACCCTTTCGGAATCAAAACGCGATCGAGCAGATCGAAGAATGATTGCACGAGCAACGCCAGCACCGCGGCCGGAATCGCACCTTGGAGAATCGTGGCATGGTCGTTCAAGTTGAGCCCGCTCAGAATCGGTTCGCCTAAACCGCCCGCGCCAATCAATGCAGCCAGTGTTGCCGTTCCCACGTTGATAACGGCGCTCGTTTTGATTCCGGCGAGAATGGAGCGCGACGCCATCGGCAAATAAATTTGCCAAAGTCGCGCTGCCGGATTCAGGCCAAGTGCGATCGCGGATTCGCGCAAGGCGCGGGGGATATCCTGCAAGCCGGTTGCGGTGTTTCGGACAATTGGAAGCAGGCCGTAAAGAAAAAGCGCGGCGATCGCGGTGGTCACACTGATTCCGAAAAACGGCAGCGGTACAAGCAACGCGAGCAACGCGAGCGATGGAATCGTTTGCACGATTCCTGCAAAAGCGAGAATGACATGACCAATCGCGCCGCCGCGGCTCGCCCAAATTCCAAGAGGAACTCCAACAATTATCGAGAGCAACAGCGAGAACCCGGCTAGCTCAAGATGACGGGAAATCCATCTCGCGAGTTTGTGTGGACGCGTTTCGCCAAAAAACGAGGTCGATTTTGTGCTGGATCCGAAATACAAACCCGCGGCCTGCGCGTAATCTTTTGTGCGCTCAGCCTCGGCGTTGAGCTGCGTCATTGTCGGCTCGTCGATTTTTCCTTCGAGCCCACGCAACAAAGCAATCGCGTTCTCATCGAGCGAAAGTCGATACAAGAACACCGCATCGTAACGCGGGAAGAATTTCTGGTCGTCCTCGAGTACGACGAGTTGGTATTGCTCAATCTTTGCGTCGGTTGAATAAGCGTCCTTAACGTCGATTTGACCGCTTCTTAGCGCGTCGTAGCCAAGCGCGTGATCGATTCCGACCACGTTTTGCAGACTCAATCGGTAAGCGACAACCAGCGATTGCCAGCCGTCCTGTCGGTCCAAAAATTCGTGAGTCAATCCCATTTTCAGTTCCGGATGTTTTTGCAGATCGCTGATCGTGCGAATCCCAAGTTCGTTTGCGCGATTGCGCCGCATCACCAGCGCCCAGGTATTGCTGAAGCCGAGAGGCTTCGTCATCGCGATTCCCAGTTTGCGCAGCTCATTGGTAATGAAAGGGCCATGCATCCGATCGCTTCGCTTCAGAATTTCCTGGACGAGCGTCCCGGTATATTCCGGATATGCGTCGATTTGGCCGCCGCAGAGCGCTTCCCAAAGAATGATCGTGCCGCCCATCCCCTGACGGTGCTCGGCGGAAATTCCAGCGTCGCTCAATGTTTCCTTCGCGATTTCTGCGAGCACATACGACTCGGTAAATTTTTTTGAACCGATCCGCACAGGCTCGGTGGCTGAAGCAGAAAGAATCAGGAAGCCAGGAAGCCAGGAAAGAATAAGAATTCGTCTAAACCATTCCTGGATTCGTGGATCCCAGATTGCTTTCATATTGCCACCAACCCGCGTTGCGCGTTAATGAAATCGCAAACGAAATTGCTTGCCGGTCGTTCGCGAAGATCAGCAATCGACCCTTGCTGAACGATTCGCCCTTCGTTCATGAGCACAATCTGGTCTCCGAGATAGGCGGCTTCCGCCAGATCATGCGTAACCAGGAGCACCGTTTGCTGAAGTCGCGCGAAAATCTCCTTCAAATCTTTTTGCAAAGCCGCGCGCACAAGCGGATCGAGCGCGCCGAGCGGTTCGTCGAGCAGCAGCAGCTCGGGAGAAAGCATTAGTGCGCGCATCAGGCTCACGCGCTGACGCTGGCCGCCGGATAGCTCGAGCGGATAGCGATCGAGAAGACTCTCCGGAAACCGTGTTAGTGCGCAGAGTTCTGAAAGCCGGGCGTACATCTCTTTTTCATCGCGAGCAAGATGTCGTCCCATCAGCAAAACATTTCCCCGCGTGGTGAGATGCGGAAAAAGTCCGCCTTCCTGAATCACATAACCCACGCGGCGCCGAACGATATCGATCTTATCCGCGCGAAGTTCCGTGCCATTAAATCGGATTTGGCCGCCATCGGGTTCGAGCAAGCCGATGATCAAACGCAACAACGTGGATTTGCCGCAACCGCTCGGTCCAATAAGGACCGTGGTTTTGCCACCGTCGATCGAAAGATCGAGTCCGTGAACGGCCGGCGCGTCGCCGAAGGCTTTTGAAACGCCGACTAGCTGAACGAGCGCGCTCACCGGTTGCTAGTTTGCCACGGTGAAATAAAAGACACCAAACCAGCGTGCATCGTCGGTCCAGAGTTGCTCGAAATGAAATCCGGCTTGGCGCGCCAGTGTGATGAACCCACCGATCGTGTGTTTGTAGGAATATTCGGTCAGAATTTTCTCGGCGGCCCGAAATTGAAATGTGTTGTTGCCGATTTTCGCGCTCTGATCGATCTCACTGATCAAATAAAGTTCGATGCGACCTTCGGCTGGATTGTAAATCGCGTAATGCAGCCAGTGAGCTAAATCGAAATCACCTCCCAGCTCGTGATTGATTCGCGCGAGCAGGTTTTTGTTAAACTGCGCAGTGACGCCGGCGCTGTCGTTGTAAGCGGCCTCGAGGACATCTCGATCTTTCTGAAGATCAACGCCGATGAGCAAACCGCCGCCTTCGCTCGCGAGTTCGAAGAGGCGCGAGAGAAACTCGCCGGCCCGGTCCGGCTCGAAATTCCCAATGGTCGATCCGGGGAAATAAACGACGCTCCGTGCGGAAAGCTGGCGCGGTAACGGCAATTCGAACGGTTCGAGATAGTCGGCGCAGACGGAAAGGATTTGCAGCGTCGGAAACATCTTGTTGAACCGCGCGCACGATTTTTCGAGCTGTTCCTTCGAAATGTCGATTGGCACGTAAACGCGCGGCTCGTGCAACTCTTCGAGCAAGATCAGCGTTTTTGTTCCTGCGCCGGTGCCGAGACCGATCAGTTCGATCTGCGCCCCGAGCGCCGCGGCCATCTCCGCGCTGTGCAATCGCAGAATCTCGATCTCCGTGCGCGTGATGTAGTACTCGGGCAGATCGCAAATCTGTTGGAACAATTGCGCGCCCCGTTCGTCGTAGAAAAATTTGCACGGCAGTTGTCGCGGTGATTTCGAAAGGCCCGCCAGGACTTCTCCGCTAAAGTTTTTTTTCGCCGCGGCTTCAACCGCAGAAGGAATTTTCTCGTTCACGAAAGATCGCGTGCCAAACGGATTCCCATGAATTGCCACCGTTTATCGGGTTGAAAGAAATTGCGGTAGGTCTTGCGAATGTGAGTGCGCGAAGTCGCACACGAGCCGCCGCGGAGGACATATTGATTGCACATAAACTTGCCGTTGTATTCGCCGAGCGCGCCCGGTTCGGCCCGATAGCCCGGATATGGCGAATAAGAGCTGCGAGTCCATTCCCATACGTCCCCAAGCATTTGCGCGAGCTGTCCGTCTCGCGGCGATTGACTCAGCGGAGCTGGATGAAATCGCTCGCTCTCAACGAAATTTCCGTCGATGTCACTCTTGGCGGCGGCGCATTCCCATTCGAATTCAGTTGGCAGCCGCATGCCAGCCCAGTTTGCGTAGGCATCCGCTTCAAAATAACTCAAATGGGTTACCGGTTCATTCAGATCGACTTTGCGGAGCCCACTCAAAGTAAAATTCCACCATTCGCCGTCGCCCTCTGT
>Ga0310914_10000856_pt1 | contig 18893 bp, 20 predicted proteins | sample GREbulkMGAN108_FD_203450 | JGI IMG/M metagenome (GOLD analysis project Ga0310914, IMG submission 203450) | Lab enrichment of tropical soil microbial communities from Luquillo Experimental Forest, Puerto Rico - GRE.bulkMG.AN108 | ecosystem: Environmental > Terrestrial > Soil > Tropical forest >... | reverse complement strand
TCAAGCTGCTACGGTCTATGGTGCAGGCTCAGGAATCCCTCCGATTTCAGCTTGGTCAGTTACATTTTTAGGAATTTAAAATTTTGTGACTTACCCCTTTAAAAAAATCATTCAAAAATGATTTTGTAAGCCAGAATAGTTCATAAAAATCGATTTAATTAATCGGAATCTCAAGTCTACAGACTATAATATTTAATTTGAGAATATCATTTGTGACTAGACCCTTTTGAAAAAAAATCATTTTTGAATGATTTTCAGATTTTGATTTTAGATATATTTGATCTGAACACGACCAGTTGGATCGATACTCGCAAACTGAGGCAAGAATTGGAACATTTGGATCACTCCATTACTCAAGTTGGCAGTAGTAGCAACTGACACTGATTCTTGCCCTGATTGTCGGTAGGACCCGTGGATTCGTGTATTTGATAATCCTTCAAAAGCATATTTACAGAAACTCATGTAGACATAATTTGAAAGATAACAAGTTGGAATTACAACAGGACTGAGAGGAAAGTAATCCAAAGCTTCTTGACGGAGCAGAAGATCAGTCAAGATCTGACCAGAGTTATACTGAGACCCCTCAGCAGTATAGAGAATAATCTGATCAGTTGCGACTGGTTGAAGAGCAGTTTCTTGAACAGCACCAGCAGTATTAATCAAAAATAACATTCCAAGATTGGCACCTGGACCATTAATGACAAATTGAGCAGTGGGGATATGAGCAGTACAATCACCAACATTGACATTTTTCTGAGAAACAGTAACTTGAGGTACAATTGTAGTACACTTCAAAGAATTGGCACGAGCAATTTGATAAGCAGCCTCTGAGAGTTTTTGACCAGTACAAATCAATTGCATATTAGTACATGAGACACTGGTATAAGGTTCAGTTGTAGTAGAAGCGACACAAAGATTACCAGGATTGAAATAAACTCTCATTTGAATTCGAGATGAGATTGATTGAAGAAGAACATTATTCTCCATGAAAGTAAGATTCTTCAAAGGTAAAGTGAAAGTTTGAGTTCCAGGTGCAAATGAATATGAAGAATAAGTTGTAGCTAATGAGGCAGCAGCGACAGCTTCAAGAGCAGCAACACTACCAGCGGCCACAGTTGATCGAAGGGCCTCTTGCATCCAGAATGAAGATTGAGGATAATATTGAACCATCGGAGCCTGATCGATCAAAAGTTGCATTTGGGAAAACCATGCATTAGTAGGAAGAAGCAGAACAGGATCTGATCCAGAATTTACAAGAGTAAATTGGATATAAGCGTCTTGAAGGTAATTAATTTCGGAACTACGACTGGAGACAGGATAGTCGAAATCAACCATGACAGGATTAGCCGAGAAGAATGAGGCAAATGATTGTTGAGGAAGAAACTGACGTGGAATAACTTGGGATCCTTCCTTAATACTAAAGCCGACAGGAGTGGCAATAGATGAACTTCCAATCGAAGCAGTAGTAACGGGTGGTAAAATCGAAGCAGCCATTTTGATATCTTCTTTGATCTTTTTAGTATCCCAAAAAATAAAAAAATTTTATTTTTATCTTCTTCGTTTTAAAATCATAAAATAATGTCTTGTACAAGTTCTTATTATAGTACGCTTAACAGCGTGATGGGCACTAGGACTGATCCTAATAGTCTGGCTCAAATCAAATTCAGTGCCTTCTCTGTTCTGGCTACTCAACCTTGGGATACTGCCATTCTTCGAACATTCTGGTTCAGTAACGGAATTTATACAATTTCAAATGATGGTCCTGGAGGAATTCAAAATAATTTATTTACCTTTACTGAAGATAGTGTCACTTACACAATTACTATTCCACCGGCTAATTATGATATTATTTCATTATTAGCTTTTCTTCAAAATGAAATGGATACTTTAACAGGCAATACCCACACATTTATTTACGATCCAACTACATTTAAAGTTGAATTTAGGACTACAGGATCGAGTGCTTCTTTTGATTTTACTGATATAAGATCACCATTTTTAGAATTAGGATTCTCATTTGGATCGACTCCTGTTTTAATTTCTGGTGGATCATATTTAACTGTGACCAGTACATCATGCATTCAAATTTCTACTCCTCAAGATCTATTCATTTTTATTCCTGAATTGACTGCGACTCATGATATTTTATATGTTGGTGAGACTCCATTTCATTTTCAAATTCCGATCAAATTTAATGCCCCACAAGAAATTAATTGGGATTATTTGGTTGATGGTCCAAAGAGCATTTTAAGATTAGGATCTAGTATGTTATCTAATCTTACAACATTAACTTTTAATCTTTATGTAATGAGATATGGTACACTTTATAAATTAAATATGGATGCTAATGCCGCCTATACATTTTGTTTAAAATTTGATCTATATATGAAATAAAAACTGATTTTAATCAGTTTCTGTTTCAAAATGAAACTAAAGATTAGAGAAAAAATAAAATATATTTATTTTTAAAAATATAAAATCATGGATCCAATTACGATTTTAGCCATCGGAGCTGTTGGGCTATTCCTTTTAAAGAAAAAACAAGACCAAGATAATAGTGGATCTATTCCACTTCAAACTTATCCTGATGGAACTCCATCAGCTGGTAATGCCACTAATGTCAGTGTTAATCCTGACACAGGAGCACCAGTAGAAACTACAACACCGAATCCAGATGCACCTGATGTTCCAAATCAACAAGCTTCATCTCACAATAATAGTCAAAAATTATCTGAACGATTAGATGGATCAGTTTATCCAGACAATGATTGGTTAATTGCATTATTACAACGAGCAGAAGCTGGAGGTGATTCTTTTACTCCAGTCAAAGAACAGATTCAAGCTGATATTCAAACTTATCAAAACAGACCAGTATTAGTGGCTCAATATCAAGAACTAATGAATCAAGTCAATCAGGAAGAAACTGATCAGTATAATTATTGAAAAAAATAAAACATCCTTTATTTTTGATTTAAAATTAATATCCGGTAGCAGATTGGAGATTACCGAGAGGCTGACCGAGAGTAGCAGGGGCATAATCTGGAGTTACACGACGATTTGATTGAGATGATCCACTCATTGGTTGAGAAACAACTGCATTGATCACATAGTCAGTTGAATAAGGAGCGATTAATTGACCGGCATAGGAAGCTCCGGCTCCCAATAAAAAGTTCATCATAAATTTCTTTTTCTTTCTGATCAGATATTGACCACCGGCATAAAGAAGACCATCACCGACAATACCGGCAGGCATTGGAGATAATCCTACATTGGTTAACATTTGATTGAACCACCAATCATTGAGAAGTGAAGCCAAAACCATGACACCGCCATCTTTGAATGAGTTTTCCCATTTGCCACCCATTCTTCCTCGTTTGCCTGATGGAGCCTCTCCTTCAGGGATAATCGATTCTTTTCCTTTCTTCTTCCCTACCAGGACATCATAGAGAATTACAACTGCGGCTGATCCAGCGGCACGGCTGGCATTACCTCGGGTCATTGACATACTAACGCTTGCTGACATTGTGATATAATCAAAAGCTCAGAGATTTTATAAATAAAAAATAAAAAAATTAAAATTTTTATATTTGTTCCGTTCACCACAGATTCAAAAATATTAAAAATTCTTTCAGTATTAATGCCTTCTATATAGTTGAATACCCTATTCACAAATGCGACTCGAGCACCACCGGAAGCTATATCAGCGAGATGTTTTAGAGGATCGCGCTTTTGTCTCGATGGATTGTTTTGGGTGGTATCCATTTTGACCTTCTTTTATTTTTTCAGGATTTTTATTTTTATAACTTGTTTCTAACATTTTTGTTAATGAATGAAATGCTAAACGATATTCAACCGCGATTAAATCATTCAATTCGTCTTCATATTCTAGAGCAAGTTCAGTTGTTAAAGCTAATGTAGCCTCATCATCTCTCATTGCATCTCGATAACCGTGTGCATCAATGTTCTCAGTTACTTTCTCAGAACTAATCATTGTTTGTTCGATAATACCAGCCACAGCTAATAATCCATGATAGAGTAATTGTGAAGTTGCTCCTAGCTTTGATACTGAATTAAGACGATCATGCATCATCAAAATCTCATCAGGAGTAGCTTCAGAAATAGCTTTTGGAGTGATTTCCATTAATTTAGCGGTTGGACGATAGACGACTTCCAACTTATAAAGTTCTGATCGGAGAAGCTCAAAATCAATTTCTTCATCTTCAAGAGGTGGATCAACATATTTAGTATTTTCATCAGGGAAAATATCTTCCATTGATCCTTTGGGTGGTTTAGGAGCTATTTTTTTCGGTTGTTCAGGAATGACTTCGGGTTCTTTTTTCAAAGTCACAATGGTTCTACCTTCTTTATTAACTTCAATTTTATTCATTGTCTTAGGCTGGGGCGATGGTTGATTAGAAGATCGATCATCACCGATAATCGGTTCGATGATTATATTTTCTGTTTGAGTTGGAGGTTGAGCTGGAGTTGAAGGTTGTGCTCGTCCGGAGGTAGCACTTGTGTGCGGAATATTATCAGCTGTCTGTAAAGGTTTGGACCAAGGACGATTTTGTGGAGTTGGGACTTCTCTTTTTGGTTCGGTAATTGAAACTTTTTTTTCACGTTCCTGACCAAGAACTGGTAATGGTTTCTCAGGTAGACCAGTTGCACGACGAGTATCATTCTGAACTTTGGCAATACAGACTCTACAATCTGATTTAAATCGTTGTCTCCCTTTTGTATCAATTCCATTACTGGCAAAATATAATCGATTGAGAGGATATTCACCACCACAGACTTTACAGGCTCTCATATCTTGGGGAAGAGTTTTTGGAGGACTAGGAGGTTTCTCTGCTTCCTTAGTCGGGGAAGATTTAGGTGGAGATTCTTTGGATGATTTTTCTTTCTTGGTGGATGATTTAGAAGATGACTCTTTCTGAGATTTTTGATCATCCTTTTCTTTGTGAAGATCATCGAAATCAACACAACTCATATCTGGATCACTAGAATCATCTTCAGTTGATTTTTTGGATTTAGACTGTTTGGACTTACGGTCTGACATTTTCGATTTTAAATAATTTTTTATATAAAAAAATTCTTTTTAATAGTTTTAATCATGGCTGCCAGTTCAAATTATGAAAAAACTCAATTTAAGGTTTATGATACAACTAAATGTATTGAATTAGATAAGGATCGGACACTACTCATTGGAGGAAATTCAGCTTGTGGTAAATCTGTTATTTGTTATGATTTGGTCACAAGGAAATTAAAAGAGAATCCTGATCGATGGGCAGGTGGAATCTATTTTCTGGCTCCTACTGGTCTCATGCAACGAACCTTTAGATTTTTACCACGGGAATGGATTTATACCGATCCGACTAAATTTATTGAAATTATAAGTGACATCATGGAATATCAAAAAGAAAAATGTGAAAAATATGGTGGACCTGAACGGGTCCCATCTATTTTAATTATCATGGATGATTGTCTCGGATCTTTCAAAGCCACCGATCGGTTATTTACTAGTTTTGTTACTACTGGTCGACATTATAAAATTAGTCTGATTGTTCTCACTCAACATTTAAAATGTCCATTGACTGGACCGGCAATGAGAGAGAATATAATTACTGGAATATTTGGAATAACATCTGACAGTTCCGAAGATGTTGTAATTGGATTTTTGAGAGGAACTAGTAAAAGAGAAAAGAAAAGATATTTAGAAAAGGTTTGGAGTGAACCATTTATGTTTGTAGTCACAAATAATGCTCCTCGACCTAAATATGGTAGACAACATCTATTACAAATTAATTCTAAAAAATTAATCCCATTTGCTCAGATGAGAATTGAAGATTAATAATTGTAAATATAATAGGATATTATATATTTAATGACGAATTGATCGTTTAGATGACAATTTTTTACGATAAACCGCCGCTCGTTTAGAAGCTTCTCCTAATGTAATAGGATGACCAGAGGCTCGGGCTTCATTCAAATATTTTCGGACTTTTTCATTGAAAGCGGATGGGGCTCGAATTCTACGCTCGGATTTAACAGTCCCTGAGACTGCTTTTGTTGATTTAACAACGGCCAATCTTTTCTCATGTCCACCGGTAACCTTTTCAACATTTACAATTCTCAATCGGTAAGTTCCGCTCGGAGCTACCTTTCTCCTTGTCACAGTATCAGTTAATGCCACAACATTCTCACCATGTGTATTAGTAATTTTAACACCACACCGATTATAATGTTTTTTGACAATTTTCTTATTTTCACCTTTAATATGTTTATAGGCTCTCTTTTTGGACATATATTCACTTAATCTTTTCTCAAAATGTTTCTCAGATTCACCCTTCCATTTTCTTGTGGGTTTCACAGGCCGACGCTTCTTAAAGGTCGTTTCAAAATCTTTGGAAAATTCATAATTCTCATCATAATCAGTCATTTTTGATTAATCAAGATCTTTTATTTTTTATAAAAAATATAAAAAAAAATAAAATTTTAAATATGGCGATTACATCTCACAAAATCGTTGATGTAAGTAATAATGCTCAAATCATAGATGAATCTACCAAACATAGTTACCGAGCCTTTTTTATCACTATAGTCTATAATAGATCGGTCTCAACTTTAGATTCAGATCTTGAAGATTATAAAGAATATATGATCGAAGGATATAAACGATTTTTTAATCAAAAGGATGGTTTTCAATCGACATTACAAGTTCTAAACCCCGAACTAAAACTGTCTGATATTCAATTAAAAATAGAAACTTCCCTAGAAAGATCTGTCAAATGTTCATTTCTTCACTTTCATACTCTAGTTCAAGCTACTATCCCTTTTGGAGAAAAATTAGGCATTGACTTTACCGAATTCAATCGTCGATACAGAGAGATAGCTACTCCTGAACAAATACCACCAGTGAAAATAACTATTTTAAATGCCTCACCTTCAATTGCTAATATTAGAAATTATATTAATAAATATGGATAGGAAAAAAAATAAAATTTATTTTTTATAGATTTAAAATTAGTTTAATTGGTTTGAATAATCATAATGACTGAAGAAGTAGTGACATATACCGTTGAACAACTTGAAGAGCTCTATGAAGATGCTCTCAAAGAGCTGGATGATTTAAAATCAGCCTCTGACTCTGTTAAAGAGAAATATACTAAACTCCAAATTAAACATCAAATTCTCAAAGAGAAATGTGATCAATTGATTTCTGAACGTGATGATTTGATGACTAAATGCGAGTATCATCAGAATCTTGCTACTAATGCAAGAGATGAACAAATGAAACTAATCGCGAATCATCTTGGAATGCTCTCTCAACTCGGAGAAATGATCAAAGTAGGACCTCCACCGGCTCCTGCTCGTGTCTCATCTACAACCAAATCCAGAATCAGACAACAGATCATTTTAAAGAAAACTGGATGTTCAGAAGTTACTAGAACTGAGAGTAAAACTGCATGTAAAGGAGACGAGTTTGATTGGGATGCTGTAAGACCTCAATAAAAAAAATATATATTATTATATTTTTGATAATCAATAACCAGAATGAGGATCAGGGCGATGAGAAGAACTGGCCTGAGCTACACTATAAGCATTGAACCAAGTGTTGGCTGCATCCAAAGCTGCTTGTGACACAGATCCTGGATGAGCACGAACCCACAAGACAACCTGTAATCTTGAATCGTCATTAGGTTCAGCTGAAAGATGCTGAGCTCTCCAATCATAGTTGGCTGATTCTTCGGCTGTGGCTGGAGCTCCAGAATTAGTAGGTCTTGGTGTTAATGGATAATTTATCCATCGAATCCAGGCATTGGCTCTTGCTTTATCTTGATCAGGATAATCATCAGGATTATGAAGAATACCCAGGGCCGTCCATGTAAATGTCTTTCTATAAGGCTCATTAGGATCATCAGAAACAGGATAAGGGCCTTCAATAATTCTGATTCCATTAGCCACAGCAGTATTATATTGTTGCGTATTTTGTTCACTTGGATTTTGATTAATATAGGTAATCCAATACTGAGCTTTTGCCATTTCCGCTGGAGAATAATCAGATGGATTGGCAATAACAAAACGACAAGCCGAGGTATAATCTTGTCTCTTTCCCTGAGACCAATCACTACCCGGAGGACCAGAATTTAATATTTCTCGATTAGCGGCAACATCAGAATTATGATTTATGTTTTGAATAGTAGAAGATATGGATTCACCAATAGAAGGTGATGATTCATATTTATAAATGAAATAACCCAATGCCGCTAGAGCAGCACCGAACTCAAAAGTTTGAATTTCTGTTAGATAAGAGGCCATGATTTAAAATAGTTGAAATAAATATTTATTTATTTTTTATTGACCTCTTAATTTTGTAATTTTAAACAATATTCAGAGATAATCTCATCTATTCTCTTGACTGTTTCGATAATAATTTCTGGATCTTTTTCATTAAATCCCTGAGCAGGTCTTTCGGGAAAAGCATCTAAGTAAACATGTTTAGGAACGCAAGATAATTCATTAATATTAACCAATCGATTTCTCCACAATCCAATCTTCTCTTCGATGTTCTTATTCTCCTGAGCCTTTGTCAATGCATTTTTATCACAATTTTTTATTTCTTTTAATGTATTTATTAGATTCAAAACTAATATCATCAGTTGATTTTCTTCAGTATATACTTTCTTTAATATAGGAAGGAATTTATCTATTTCTTCTCTACTACATCCGTTTCTATATAAAAAAATTATAAACTTATCATCCAACTGTTGAATAAGATTATTAGCTTTCTCTTTTAATTCACCATAGATAGTACCAAGTTTAATTGGTTTTTTATTAGTCACGTGTTGTTCAACAAAACCAGACAACCATCCAGAATCAAGATCTTCGGATAATTCACTACTACAAGCCATTTTTATTCTAAATAAATATTATTTTTAAACTTTTTATGGACGGATGAGAATCAGAAAAAGAGAACATAAATTATGTTTCAAACTCGGCTAACTCCCTTATTTTTTCTTTTTTCATCTTTTTTCTTCTCCCCCATTTTCTATTCACTTTTTTATTCTTCTCGTCCAGATTCACCGCACTCAACACTGGCTCATCCGTTGTCACAATCCCGGTCAAATATATACCCTTTTGACTTTTTGATCCCAGTTTTTCATTTTTAATCAGAATCATCAAAAAAAAGTGACTTTGAAAATCCGGAACATCTCCTTTTCCTCTCGGGGAACATAAATCAAAAATTATAATATAATTCTGTTTCTTGTTCCCCGAGAAAGATCGGAAAATTTTAACTTAAAAAAATGACTTCAAAAATAAAAATTTATTTTATTTTGTTATAATCGTTTAGAATAGTTCCAGATATCGTTTGAACAAATTACTTTCTAATTGATTCATATCCGGATCTTTAATCATGCCTACTTCTATGCTCATTTTAAAATTATGAATTATTTCTGAGATTGAATGTTCACCTTTTGAATCATGACTTGTAATTAAACCAAACAAATACTCGGTTTTGGTTAGACTATAGAACTTATCAAGTTTTTCATCCCATTCTCGTCCTTCATCAATCATTTTTTGTTTTTGGATTTTATAAGATTCATCCCATTCCGTTTTGAATTTAATCCAATCCTGTTCTAATGTTTCGGTTGCTTTCTTGGTTCGTTTGGCTTTGGCTATATCGATAGCCTTTCTAACTTGGACTTTTCGGTATTCTCTACTCATTTTCTTAATTAAAAAATAATTATTTATTTTTTTTTTATTAATAATAAATCATATATTTAAATCATGTCAGCACGTCAAAGAAAGACTGTAATCCGCACAGGAGATGTTGATCAGGATTTCAAATCTTTAATTAAGGTCTATGGTCCGGCATTTCATAGTATGCCGATATGTAAACGTGATTTAGAAATAAATGTTACTATTAGCGAAAATGATGATGGTGAACCTGAATTTTATATACAAGGTCTGGATGTTATACGCGCCAGAATAGTTTTTAAATTCCTGGAAGGACGTATAGTACAAAGATCAAAAGAATTAAAAAAGACTCTTGAGTTCAAAAAAAATGGAGAACCGACTAAAAGAGAACCTAATATTAAATTAAGACTTAACAGCGATGAATCATTAAGACGGAAACATCAAAAGATACTTGATAAATTTTTACCAGAACCAGTTGAACCTGAATCACAATCATCTAGTTCTTCATCGTCATCAAGCTCAGATGGAAGTGTAAAAAGAAAACAAAAGGAGACTGACCTACCAGTAAAAAAAAAGCCTGAGATAAAATCTAAATCTCGATCATCAGAAGAGATCCCAGTTTTTCGGGAAAGAGTCCAGACCGGAGTTCATCCTGAGGATCGACTAAAATCGAAAAGAAAATCAGTATCAAGAAAAACTAGACCTGAACCTGTTCATGATCCAGAACCAATATCTATTTTAGAATCAAAAACAGAACCAGAAAATATACCATCACCGATCCAATCACCTGTTAGATCACCAAGAAGAATAATCAAAGTATTTGAACCAGTATCTAAATTAAACTCAGAAACCGATGAAGAATATCAAGAAAGACGATTAAGTCCAAGAAAAGCAAATATAATAAAATCAATACTGATCAACGGTGGAAACATGGATGATGTGGAAGAACAATATAAATCTAAAATAGAACAGTCTAGGAGAAACGATAATTTATTTTCCGCTCTACCACATTATGAAGGTAAAGGAAATAAATGGAAAGGTATAAGAGTCTAAACATGTAAATATCTAAAAATTTATAAAAATTATAAATTGATAAAAATACGAGAAAAATAGAGGAAAAGCCAGATGGTAAAATTTGGAAAGTAGTTGTAATATAATAGAAAGTCTAGTACTTCATTCGAAAAATAATTTTTGACACAGATTCACTGAAAAACGCGTCCACATCGATTTTTCAGGTTAGCCAATATTTTCTTATATATAAAAAATACTGATATAGAATAATAAAAGTGTAAAATGTGTTAATGTGTCAAAAATTAAAAATATATAGAAAGTACTAGAAAATCTAGATTTTTTCTTATCACAGAAAAAAACACGGACCGATCACAGAAGATTAAAATTTAATAATCTAATAAAGTACTATAAAATCTTAATTATTAGATATTTATATTGAATAAATGTCATCATCAATTAAAAACTTTTAAATAAACATCTCCAGTTACTACAAAAACTTTCGCTTCCAATTCTTCCCAGGTATCTAACCCTTCAATATTTTTGTTTTCTTTTATATATTTTTGATATCTTCGTTGGTCTTTATTATTCAAAACTATATAAATTAAACGAAGATATTCAGGTTTAATTGTAAAACCTCTTAATCGCTGTCTAATACCTTTTCTATCTGTTTGAGTCACGGCATTAGCTATATGATTAATTTTTCTTGTTTTTTTAAGATTGGTCATCATAATACGTGGAGATAAAATTTTACTTTCACCAGCTGAATTTGATTTATAAACTTGATCATAAAAATCATTTGTATATATAAAAAGAGTCTCATCTTTAAAATAAATAATTTCAGATGGAATAGTAATATAATCAGCTGTAAATAAATCTTTAAAGAAATTATTGGATCCACTGGTTGACATTTCTTCAGCTAATTTCAGTAATTCTGTTCTGGGAATCTTTGTTACATCACAACATTCATACTTCAAAGCAAATGTTAAAAATGCATCACCTGTTTCTTGATTCATTATATCATTTGTTAGAAAATCAAAATATTCTTTATCACCTATCCTTTCTTCACTTACTTCAAATAGAGCATATTTTCGACCACCAGGAGGAGTATAAAGGGATCCAGAATTATTAGTTGTGATTACAAAATTTGCATTATTATCGACTGAAATATTATCTTTACCTTTAGCTTCAATATCTAATGTTTTTGCTGTAATCATTCCTTTTAATTGATCAAATGTTCTTGTGAAATTTTTAATATCTCTTGACTGTTCATCAACAACAACTAATATTTTCCCAGCCAAATGTGCATTAAAATTCTTGACAATACTATCTATATTAGTTATATTATTTAACATTGTTAAATTCCCCAAAACAAATTGATATATAAAATCAAATAAAATATTTTTCCCGGCTCCACCTCTTTCACTATAGAGACAAATACAAACTTCTGTTCGTCCTAAAGTTCTAATTAGTTTACAAAACCAAGATAAAATCCAATGACCATATTCAGGATTTCCTCCTGCAAGGATATTAAAAATATGATCACGAATTGATTTTGTTCGAATTAAAAGATATTCATCCGACATATTAGGATTATATCGAGCTTGAATCCCAGGAAATAAATTTAAAACCTTAGATTGTGGTTCAATTTTAGAAAGTTCATGTGAATGATAAGGTTTTGATTTTATTGTATCAGACATGAATTCTTCACTACGATTTCCAAAAAAAGAAGAAGAAGTCGGAAGAATTGGAATTGCAACTTCCTTTTCTTTTCCCTTCTTATCAATTTTTATTTGAATAGCAGTAAAGATATCCTTTTTCAACCAATATCCTTTTATATTTTGAGCAAACATATCAACTGTTTTTATAAAATATTTGTTTGGTAATATAATTCTAAAAACACGTCTAAAATCATTTAACATGAGAGTTTTTCCATCTTCATAATCCTTAAAAACATGATTACTATATTTCCTAATATAGTCAGAAATATAAAAAGGATCATCGAGCCGATATAAAAAAAACCCCAAGGGTTCAGGTTCATCTGGAAAAGGATCTTCCACAATTTCAGATTTATCTTCATCAAGAATAGATCTGGGTAAATATTTATCCAACAATTTTTTATTTTCTTCTGTCAACTTGATCGCATTTATTTTTTCAATATCAGGATCGATATATGAAATATATTCTTTAGATGTTGGATTAAGAACACATGTAGCATATCCTCTTCGTTCAATTTGATATTTTATTTTTTTATTATCTTTTGATATATCATAAACATAAGCTCGTAATAAAAAAGGTAATAAAAAAGAAAAATCATCATCAGTTTTATCAGGATATAATTCATCATAAAGATTAAGTATATTAGGAAATCTTTCAAATTCTCCTAATTCAATTAATTTATCACGAAGAAATCCATTAAATTGAATTACATTATCATAATTATCAATATGAAATCCATAATATTCTATTTCTTGATTATCTCTAAGTGTTGATTTTAATTTGTTTTTTGGTGCTAAATTTTTTTCGAAATCATGAATAACAGCTACTGGCATTTTAAATTTAACAAATTCAACTGTCATTCTATCTAAAAATCCACTATATTCACTTTCTTTTACAAAAAAATAAGGTAATGCTATATGAACATTAATTTTATGATCTCTATAACCAGTTATATAAATAAATTTATAATTAGCTATATGTTTTGATTTTATTTTACCTGAAAAAACAACAACATTGTGAACATGTTTTAAAATCAAATCAATGAGGTTATTAGATGAATCAGGATCGTCGTCATTCAATTTATTACAATTTATTTGAAAATGAAAAATCAAGGGAAATAATAATTGATCATTTAAATGATCAGTTTTCAACTCGATATAATTAAACATAAATTCTATCTGAGTAGAATTTATGTTTAATTGTAATATATACAACCAGAATTTATTGAGACTTTCGGTTGTTTGTTGAACAAACATTGGAAAAATTTTATATTTAGATTCTTCTTTCCAACAAATTAAGAAATTAGCGTGTTTTTCAGGACTTTCTCTACCCAACGTTTTGAGCGTTGATTCTGAAACTCTATTCATACTTGACGCCGCCATTTTTGCAATTTTTTATTTCTTCCTTTTTCCTTATTAAGATTTTTTTTATTTATTATTTTTTCTTTCTCTTTCTTAAAAAATAATTAATAATTATTTCATTAAAATCAAAATAATCAAAATAAAAACAAAAGATGTCACTATATGAATGGTTGATAGATCATTGTGAACGAGAACGATGGTGTAAATGCAACAAATGTTGCTGGAGACTTTTCGTTCTTTATTCTCGTTCAGAACGTATCAATGAAAATAAAGGTAATGTCACTTTCGTTATAAAAGAAATTCTTTGGAAATTAGTAAACGGTCAACTTCCTTTTCATAAAATCTATTATACATCCGATTTGATCGAAAAACTTGGATATAAAATAATAAAAAGGAAAACTATACCTGGTGAAACAATTTGCCCTGGTAAAATCTATATTGAAACTGATATTGATATGTATTTTTTCAAAGGTGCTATAAAAAAAATCATTAATAGATTCAAAATAACTAATTCTGATATAATACATGGTTATCAAAAATTTGCTGATATAATTACAAATGAAATAATCAATCCTAGATGTGAATATATAAACATAAAAAAGAGACATGCAGATTTTCCAGGGGAATGCCATGAACACTGTTATAGACTTTATGGTATAGAAGGTCGTTGTAGATATATCGATCATATTAAAAAAGTGAGAGTTTATTTAGAATGGAATGGAAAAGCTAAACGTGAATATACTACTCTTTTTTATAAATTTTTTGGTATCAATCTAGCCAACAGAAAAGACAGAAAAGACATAAAAATGACAAAACTAGAATATAAGAAATTGGTAATGAAAATTTGGATATCTAATAATAATATTGATGTTTCAAAATATGGACCAGTATTGAGAAAAATCATTTCAAAATAAAATTTTAATTTCAAAATTAAAAATGATCGAACCATTTATTCATCACGATGATGATCCAATATTCGTTACCATTGAACATGCTCCAAATTGTCCTTGTGACGATTGTAAAGCCATTCGAGATAAAGCTTCCTGATTATGAATTTTAACCACAGGTTTAATTGAAATTACCTCTTTATAGGTCTCCTTAAAATTCTTACCAAGATCCTTTTTCAATTCACCCAAACGATCAGGTTTTCTTAATCCACGAGTCAAATTAATCTGTCCAATTTCAACTTCCAATGTAGCTCTGACCTCTTTCAATCTACAAATATCCAAAATCAAATCAATCATTTTTCCTTTAATCATCTGTCTTTTCGTTCTTAATTCATAAATCTCATTATCTTGATCGATACTCGGTGGATCCATGATTTTGGTATTGATCATATTTTTGATCATTCTTATTTCTTTCATTAATCCATTGGCTGATTTAGTTTTGATTTTAATTTCATTCTCGATATGACTACTTAATCGTCGATTATTATATTTTGCTTCTCGTAATTGAACATCATCCAGATTCATATAAGGATTACTATTTTCAGGACATGGTTGAGGAACAGGAATAGGAGGGATATATTCAGGATTAATCTCAGGATTAATATAAACAATACCAGAAGATGAACTAGCCATTTTAAAAATTTATATTAAAAATAATTATTTTTAAATCATTTGAATATTTTACTATCTCTTAGTTTTTTGATTTGAATTTCACTATCGTCTTTCTTTTTAGTCAACTTTCTGAGTTTATTTTCGATTCTTTGATTTTTCTCAATTAATGTTTTAATTTGAGAATCTATCTGTTCATCATGTTTCAATTGAATTTCCTTTTTAATATTTAACTTTTCTGGATCTGTTTCTCCAGGTTCAATGAAAATATATCCACCTTCAGGAAGAAAATAAACTTCAGTCATTTTTTTTTATTTTTATAAAAATTATTTTTATTATATCTTTGATTGTTTTTAAATCTTAAAATGAGTTTAAAAAATTTACCTAACGGTCCTATGTTACTTCCTGGACCAAGAGGTGACACTGGTCCTACTGGACCAAGAGGTGACACTGGTCCTACTGGACCTTCTGGTTTAGATGGTTCGACAGGTCCTACTGGACCCACTGGTCCAACTGGTCCAACTGGTCCAACTGGTCCAACTGGTCCAACTGGTCCAGCTTCCGCTCCAACATGGAATATAACTACTATCTCTTCCAACATTGATTTAACAGGTCCATATGCTGATTTTGTTCCGATTGGACTTGGATTTCCAATGCAATCAAATAAAAATTATTCATTTAATGGAATGATTTCTTTTTCTTCTCCAAGTAATTGGCCTATATTTGGATTAACTGGTCCTGTTCCAACTTTTATTAATATTATATATGTCGCTTCTGGATATCCAAATGTGGGCCCCCCTTTAAATTCATCAGCAGTTAATTCAATATCAGGCAATACAGATATAAGTTTTTCATCATTTGTTGGAAATTCTTATCCGCTTACATTCTCGGGTATTATACAAAATGGTTCAACCCCAGGTTCATTAGATATATTAGCTGCTAATGGAATAAATCCTGCTCCAGATCCAACCACACTTTATGCAGGATCATGGATTACATACTTTGAAAATCCATGAAAATCACAAAAAAATAAAAAATTTTATATTCAAATATAAAACCAAAAAGAATGAGTCTAAAATCATTACCCAATACTTCATTTTTTGTTGGTCCGATTGGTCCCACTGGTCCTCCCGGATCAGCAACCAATACTGGAGCTACTGGTAATACAGGTCCAACCGGTTATACAGGACCAACTGGATTGTCTGGTTCAGCTACTAATACCGGAGCAACAGGTAATACTGGTCAAACAGGAAGTCAAGGCCCAACCGGATCAACTGGTTCAAGTTTCACAGGTCCGACTGGAAATACAGGCTATACCGGACGAACTGGACCAACCGGAACTCAGGGCCCAACTGGACCATCAGCTATTCCTGATTTTGTTGGATCATCAGTTCAATCAACCACAATTTCATATACTGGAGGAACAGGAGCAACAGGATCTTTTGATTTAATTTCATATGCTTCTCCATCAAATCCAAATTATATTACACCATCAGGAATTTTTAATACAACCACTGGTATTTTTACCCCATCTCAAACCGGTCATTATACGATCAGTTTAGCCGGAGTTTTTGACACATCAACCTTTCAACCAGATAAAATTTATTTCTATTTTAGAAATGATACTGATAATGTTAATGGTCCTCCATTTTATGTTCTAAATCAGGTTGGAGAAACACATTGGTTTGCCAATTTCACCGGAACTATCATTTTAACTGCCAGTAAGAATTATATTTTACGTTGTCAGTTTGAATATGCTGCTGTGATTCCAGGATGGACAGTTGATTTCACCGTTACTAATTACGCCGTTACTCTTCAAGAAGGCATTCTCGGTCCAACTGGTGCTACAGGATTACAAGGACCAACTGGTCAAACTGGATTCACCGGACCTACTGGATTAAGAGGAAATACTGGTCCTCAAGGTAATACTGGAGATACAGGCCCAACTGGAACCAGAGGTCAAACTGGTCCTAGAGGATTTCTCGGAAATACAGGCCCTACTGGTATTCCTGGTGAAGCATCTAATACTGGAGCCACCGGTCAAATCGGCCCAACTGGTCCTGTGGCTGTTTTAGATTTTATGGGATCATCAGTAAGAGTTGCTAGTGGTAGTTATGGTCTAACTGCTTTTGGAATTACAGCTTATGATTCACCTACCGGTCCTTGGTATATTACTTCTCCAGCTATTTTAAATACCACAGGTGGATTATGTACTCCACTTCAAGATGGACATTATCTTGTTACATTTTCAGGTACAGTCACTCCCAACAATTGGTCAGTCGATCCTACTTCTCTTAATGTCTTTTTTAGAAATCAAGGACTCGGTGATAATGGACCTCCAATGACAGTTTATATTCAAGGAACTACTTTTTATTGTAATGTTTCTGCTGCTCTTTTTTTAACTGCTGGTCAATCTTATGTCATTTTAATTTCCTATAATGATGGAACGATTGGAGCCACTGGAACCTCGGGTATAGTTGTCAATGATTATTCTGTTTCTTTAATGGAAGGATCACAAGGACCAACCGGATTTACCGGTCCTACTGGTTTATCTGGATCAGCAACTAATACTGGCGCAACCGGTCCTACTGGTCAAATGGGTCCAACCGGTCCATCAAACGTTACTCTCAACTCTGCTGGTGGAGTATATTCAATTGTTAATGATGGTATTGGTCCAGTTCTATACAATAAAGGTCTTGATGCCGGAACAGGAATGGCCATCACTGATAATGGTACCTATTTAACAATAACTAATACATCAGCCAGTTTAGGTGTCACTTTAACAGAATATACTGGAGCTGCCGGATCATCAATTATATCAGATGGCGTTGGTCCTAATCTATCTTTATTCGGATTACTTGGAGCCACAGGAATGTCGATTACTAACACAGGAACTGATCTTTTAATCGGACCACAAACTCTTGGAATGTCAGCAGTAATGCCGTCAGATACATCATTTGCTATTGGTCCGATTGCTGGATGGTCTACATCATTCTCAGCTCGTCAATTTGGATCATTGACTTCATCTACTCAATATGATGTTCCTGTGACAGGTAAATATCTAGTTACATTGAACATTGTGGCTACTCAACTTTCAGGAAATTATCTGACAATTAATATTTCAGGAACAAATGCAGCCCGTGTCTACCCATCAAATTTGGATGGAGGCCTATCTCAATCAGTCTTCCATTATTCTGAAACTTATCAGATATCAGCAGGTGGATTCATTTATATAACCAACAATCAAGCTGCTACGGTCTATGGTGCAGGCTCAGGAATCCCTCCGATTTCAGCTTGGTCAGTTACATTTTTAGGAATTTAAAATTTTGTGACTTACCCCTTTAAAAAAATCATTCAAAAATGATTTTGTCAGCCAGAATAGTTCATAAAAATCGATTTAATTAATCGGAATCTCAAGTCTACAGACTATAATATTTAATTTGAGAATATCATTTGTGACTAGACCCTTTTGAAAAAAAAATCATTTTTGAATGATTTTCAGATTTTGATTTTAGATATATTTGATCTGAACACGACCAGTTGGATCGAT
>Ga0310914_10000851_pt1 | contig 18910 bp, 23 predicted proteins | sample GREbulkMGAN108_FD_203450 | JGI IMG/M metagenome (GOLD analysis project Ga0310914, IMG submission 203450) | Lab enrichment of tropical soil microbial communities from Luquillo Experimental Forest, Puerto Rico - GRE.bulkMG.AN108 | ecosystem: Environmental > Terrestrial > Soil > Tropical forest >... | reverse complement strand
GGCAACCGCCGAAGAGGCGAGAGCGAGCTTCGTAGGACGCACCCCGTTATCGACCCGTGAGCAGGCGGCAATGATCGGTCGATGGTACTGGTATTCCGATGACCGCGCTCAAGCGCTTGGGTACAGGGCAGGTTCTGGAGAGATGGCGCTGATCCAAACGATCTCTTGGCTGGCCGCGTCGCATCACATGGCACGCGAGACAAGAACAAGTCTTCGCCTGTCGGCGGAAATCTATCAATTTCGCGCCTCAGCCGCAGACAGCAATGATCAAAGGGACGAATGAAGAATTTTAGAAGCATTGTCGTCCTGCGCCGGCCTATTGACGAGATGTGGTCCATTATGCGTGACTACATGGGGAGTCTGATCGATCGTCTTCCTGACATAGAGCGGATACTTGAATTGGAGCGTGTCAGCGCGAGCGATGGTCAGACTAGGCTTGTAAATGCTTGGTACATACGTCAACAAATCCCGCCGATGCTGCTGGATCTGCTCGGCACGGCGGAGCTTGGCTGGATCGATCGGAGCGTATGGGAGCCTCGCAACCGAACCTGCGCGTGGACCGTAGAACCCTTTGTATTGCAAGAATCGGTAAGTTGCAGGGGAGCGACGCGCTTCGAGCAGGCTATCGGCGGACGCGGCACCCGCGTTACTTTCGAAGGTGTAATTGAATTAGAACTTGGGGCGCTCAACCTCAGCCGTATACTCGAAGGACGGTAACACGTTTTCTTGAATCCATTTTGACGACAGTGGTGCCGCGCAATCTTCGAAGTATCCTCGAGGCGGCCGCCGCGTTCCAAGTCTCACCCGAGTAGAAACCCATGGTGGAAGCCTAGCCCTGGGTCTGACGTCGGGGACAGCCACGAATGGTACTTTTGCAGTTCTGGCATTGTGGCGCGTAGTCGAATTTCGCCGGACGGGTAACCGTAAACAGTAATATGGTTCAATCCTCTATTGGCGGTCAACAATAAGCACTGGTCGGCCGAAAGCTGGCAGGCATAAACAGAGTCCAGCAAGGAGAACCGACTCACCTTTAGCGCTCCCAAAAAATGCTGTGAATTGCTGAAGACATTCCCGCGGGCAAAGGACTCGAATATCTGATTAAGAACCTCACGTGGGCGTCCCATCTGAGCGGCGAGACTGGGTCTCTCGTCGATCAATCGGAACTTCGCGAAGCTCCTGAGGTCCAATCCCACGATCGATTGGCTGCCGCCATTGCAGAAGATGAGCTCCTGGTCGGAGAGGGCGAGATCAGAGTTGATGTGCGCTGGAACCTCTCGGCCCGCGCTCCAATGGCGGAGCACTTTTTTCTCCGCAGCATCGATTTCGAATGCGTATTCTTTGAGGTACGCCATTCCCCAGTTGTGCCAATCTCGATAATTCTGCGGCGCAACGCGGAAGGAGACGGCGTAAAAAATGTGTGCCTTGGGATGCGCAAACGACGTGCCAACACGTTGCCGGAAGCGTAAGGACGGTAATCTCATTCGTCTCGAGATCCCAAATGCCAACTTGCCGCGCTTCCCCATCCGACCCGGCAGGAGAATCCATAGAGCCGTAAACGATGTAGCGCCCAGAAGCCGTTCGTTTCATGCCGTGCGGCAATTTCACCAAATGGGGGTTTAGTCGCGTCGGTCGTTCAAGATCCGATATTTTGAAGCGATAAAAATATTCGCCGATTGGCGTAACGATCTCATCATCGGAGAGCCAAACAACGTGTGTGCTGCCTTGTAGAGAAGTGGTGGGCGTCTCAAAGCGAAGTGTTGAAACCCGGGCAACTTCCACAAGAGTCCTGGCGTCGTAAAAAAGCAAATGCTGTGCGGTGTTTCCCAAAAAGCCGATTGTTCCGGAGCGGTTGACTGACACCGTATGGCCACCTGCGATGCCGTCAAAGAACTCTATCTTATAGCCATAGTGATTGTGTTTCGGATCAAACAAGAATAAGCAAACACCGGCTAGCCCCTCGAGCCCATTAATACCGTTTCCATCCAGCGCGACATGGAAGGCATATGGATAGCTTTTGGCGGTCTTGCCCATCCCCTCCTCCGTTTCGCCCGGTCTCGCTGTCTCCGGGTTTATAAGAAACTGAGCGAAGCAAGTTACGGTGGCTCCTAGGTTGCAAATAGCTTAGGCTCTAATCGCTCACGCTATTAGTGGTGCGTAGGGTGGTGGCTTCCCGATTCCTCATACCACAGAGAATAGCAGCGGTTTCCGACGCCGAACTCTGCCTGGTACGCAAATGCGTGGCGCACGCACGAACGCCGTGGGGTCGCCGAACGGTAACTGCTCTAATCCGGTTGGCGAATGGATGGCTCTATCCCCCGCTCGCGTTGGGCTGGCTCTATTCCATCGGCAAAGCGGCATTTCCGATAATCTTTGTGGCTGTATTCAATGCGAGCATACTTCACTGCCTATACCAGCCCATCAAGAGATTCTGTTGCCGCACGCGTCCTTGCCAGATCGCGCCTGACCTTCGCTCGACTTTCTCGCCACTTGACGCCTATTCATTCCCGAGCGGTCACGCGATGACGCTGACCGGCGTTCTCATACCAATGGTGGTCACAGCGCCCAGGCTTTTCCTGCCTGCAACCGCGATTTGGCTGCTGATAGCGTGGTCGCGGCTGGCATCCGCTCATCACTATCCGACTGACATCGTCGCGGGCTCTGCCCTAAGCTTCGGCGTTGCTTGTCCGATCTCCATTTGGCTACTACCTAATTAAATGACTAGGCCAAATTTAGATTCCGTCTATTGCTCTTGAACTTTTAAAGATTACGGGCTGCGCGATGTCGATTCAGCAGCCGTACGTTATGGAGGTTTCGCACTAGATAACAAATAAAATCGTACTTTCTATAAAATAGAATCTCGTATACGCCGCCGTATCGCAGCAGACATCGCATGCCTTGAGCACGAGTTGTGCGCGTCAAGTTCAGAAATTTAGTTGGCGTTGCTGATGTTGGCACGGACCGCGCGGAGCCCCGTGTAGCGCAGCGGCGTCCGCGCCCGCCGCTGGCGCGCGGCAACGCTGCCACGCGACCTGCCGCAATTCCTCGCAGACCGCTTGCTTGAGGCCGGGGAGGTCATCGTTGACGACGAACTCGGCGCGACCGCACTCCTTGAGCCGCGAGAGAAACTCGCGCCAGCTCGATCGGCTCTGGCGGGCTCGATCGCCAGAACCGTTCCGGGTCTTAGCCCTTCTGCTGAGCCCTCAGCACTCTATCGGTATCTGATTTTATGGTGGGTGCAGGGGGACTCGAACCCTCGACCCGCTGATTAAGAGATATACCGTTTTCGTTTGATATCAATGAGGTGTTTGCATGGTCCGCCGACAGGAACCGATACGTTCCGATACGCGGCGGCCTTCCATGCAAACCCGATGAGAGGCGTGCGCCGGGTAGAAAGCACCGCCTCTCGATACACCATTCTGTTCGTCAATCCTTCACCAAAGTCACCTTGAATCGGCGCGACCGATCCGACGCAAGAGGGCTTCGTGAGCAACGGTTGTCTAAAGTTGAATTCGACCCTTGATCGGTTTCAAGAGGCCCACCTTTGGCTCCACATGATGGAGCAGTCATACCACCACGCCGACCCATTCCGCTGGTATCTGAACGTGTTCCTCAAGGCCATCTATGAAGTCCCAATTTTGATTAACATGGAATTGCAGAATCGCTCTGGTTTCCCAAAGTGGTTCGCAAATCAACGCAGGGTACTCCAATCGGACCCGCTAATTGACGCTCTTTACAAAGGCCGTGATCGGATCGTCCACAAGAAGATGCTTCTCCCGAAGAGCCGCGCTGTGGTCGGCCTCACAGAAGGGCGCGGGATTAAGCTCGGCTTCGGGATGAACATAAATCCCCTAGAGGATAGCGATCACGGCATGCACTGGTATCTCGCGGCAGGCGATTTTCTCGACATCCTAGTTCCTGACGAGGACTCACTGCCCTGTGTCGAACGCGAGTGGCGACTACCCGACTTCGACGAAGAACTTATTGACCTTTGCTCTCGCGCATGGCTGCGCGTGAGCGTCACGGTTGCCGATGTTCTTAAGTTGCTCGGCGAAGATGTCCCTCCTCAAACATTGACCTGTCGCCGCACGCATCAGGCTGTGCGCTTCAAGACCTACAGCCGGGATACCCTCCGCAAATGGCTCGCAGAGATGCAAACAACACCGAGCAGCATTACAGCCGGGGCTGGATAGCCCATTTTAGCCTATTTCCGTCATATCTTCCTTCGGGACGACGCTTAAAACAGGCTTTGGCCGCTCGCTTCCAATCCAATCATCTTGACCGCGTGAGGGTTGAATTTCTCTCTGTGGCCGGGACATGGATAACCGGCTGAGACTGCCATGGCGTAGGCCAACGGGCCAATCATGGCATCCAACGTTTCCTTCTTAAACGGGCCGAAAATAATCCGGTGATCCACTTCAAGATACCAGTTATCAGGATTGTCACGATCCATTTGAGCGAAGCAAGAAGGTACGATAATACATATTCATCGTGTGTCAAATGATGAACGTCGCCGCGATTGAATGGGTCTATCGTTTCTGCTCCGGTCATGCGTTTTTCGGAATCACTTTCCATCTTTTTCTTCCCCGTTTCTTGGCCCACTAGGGGCGGTGAAAAATGGAGCAATACAGTATTTATCTATTATTTAACAGCACGTTTCCACGCAATTCTATTGCTTATTTCCCACCCCCAAGACGAAAAACCGGAACCAGCTCTCGCCAGATCCGCCCGTTCTAGGTCAGAATGTAGTAGCCCGATCAACGATCCATGGCGGCGAAGAGTTTGCAGAGGCTTTCCGTTGCAGCAGGCCACAAAGGGGAAAAATGGATAAGCTATTGTGGATGGAACCGCCAACACTAGTGGATCTTTTTAAGATTTTGTGTGGTGTCTTTGGTGGTTTTGCGTTATACTGTTTACGATGCAGAAAACTACTCTTTTATGGCATCGTAGAGCTTATATTTTCAGTTATTATTTTAACCCTTACCTTCATTCCTCAATTATCATACTTAACCGCTGATTCCAGTTTCTTAGGCAGTTATTTGGTTCGAGGAATTGGCTTGCTTACTGGCCTCTATACCTTTGTCCGGGGAATGGACAATATAGACAAATCCAAATCTTTGCCTCCAAACTGGCGTAAGACATGGGGCACGGTCTTTCATGGGTCCGCCAATCACATGTAGTAAGGGCATATTCTATGCGTCCTGGCGAGGGATTTTGCACGAGCTACCCAAGGCGCGTAGGGCATCGGGTCGTCGCTGCCTTGCCTCGACAAGCTCGGACATGAGCGGCGGCCCAAGCGCCCTTTTTACTGGTCGCTGTTTACTTGTCGCTGTCCGGTAGCGGCGTCGCCATTGCCAACCATGCAGCCCGCTTCCGGTGCCAAGCCGCAAGGCACTCTTTCATCGCCGCGCGATGTTGTTCGAGATTCGCGGATTTCACCGCTTCGCGCAGGCGGATCGATGCTTGCCGGGATTCTCGCAACGCTTCAGTAAGCTCACTCGACACGTCGATCACTGAGAGGCCCTCCGTTAGTCGGATCGTGTACTCGTCTGCCGCATGTATGAAGCACAGGAACGGGGATCAATGGTTGGAACGCCCTGCACCGGGCGGCCAAAAACTGCCCAACCGCCGAAGCTAGATATGGCTCACGTCACCCTGTACGGAGCATCCAAATATGAACAGAAAATAACCGACTGACAACTGTATAATTTGCAAACCGTTAACCTTGTTTATAACCTCTCACCTTTTGAAATATTGGTGGGTGCAGGGGGACTCGAACCCTCGACCCGCTGATTAAGAGATTTTCGATCCTTAGTTTCGTCATGTTGCCACTAGTAGCCTGCTGTTAGCAATAACAGTCTAATAGGGCTTCCCCTGTTGCCGACCGTCCCACCGAACTTGATTCCTGGTGATACCTAGGTGATACCTAAGACGAAAATGTCAGGTCTACTGATTTTCCAAACAGGGGGTCAGCAGCGATGCGCGGCAAGATCACGAAGCGTTCGGTCGACGCGTTGATGCCGGCGGTCAATCGTGTCGAAGCGGTGCTGTGGGATACCGAGCTCAAGTGCTTTGGCGTGCGCGTGCAGCGCGGCGGTGCCAAGAGCTACATCTTGCATTACCGCGCCGGTACCGGGCGCGGTGCACCGCTGCGCAAGCTGACGATCGGGCGGAACGGCTCGCCTTGGACGCCCGAAACCGCCCGTCGCGAAGCTAGACGGTTGCTCGGGCTAGTCGAGACCGGTGCTGATCCCGCCGCCGATAAGATTGCCCGTCAAAAAGCGCCGACGGTGGCCGAACTCGGCGAACGTTTCCTGGTCGAGCATGCCGAGGCGAAGCGCAAGAGCAGCACCGCAGCTGAGTACAGGCGGTTGCTCAAGAAGATCATCCTGCCGGTACTCGCTAAGCGAAAAGTGGCGGACGTCACCCGCGCCGACGTCACGAAGCTGCATCACACCAACCGCGCCGCGCCCTACCAAGCCAACCGAGTGCTCGCGGTGCTCCGCAAGATGTTCAATCTCGCCGAACGATGGGGCTTGCGACCGGACGGCTCGAACCCCTGCCGCCACGTCGAGAAATTTACCGAAAAGAAGCGCGAGCGGATGCTGTCGTCCGCCGAACTAGCGCGGCTTGGCGACGCGCTCGCGGCGTATGACGGCTCGCCCTACGCCGGCGCCGCGGTCAAGCTGTTGGTGTTCACCGGGGCGCGGCTCGGCGAAGTGCTCGGCCTTAAGTGGAAATGGATCGATTTCGAACGCGGCGAAGCGCGGCTGCCTGACAGTAAGACCGGCGCCAAGACCATTCATCTGCCGCCGCCGGCGCTTGCCGTGCTTGCCGAGGTGCGCCAGCTCGAAGGCAATCCCTATGTGATCGTGGGTGCCAAGCCCGGCGCCGCACTCGTTAACCTCGAAAAGCCCTGGCGGGCGATACGCGGAGCCGCGGCGCTCGATGATGTACGCCTCCACGATTTAAGGCACGCCTTCGCCAGCATCGCCGCGTCGAGCGGTCTCGGTTTGCCAATCATCGGCAAGATGCTCGGTCATAGCCAGCCGGCTACGACGGCGCGTTACGCACACCTCGCGAGCGATCCGGTAAAAACCGCTGCTGCTGCTGTCGCCAATAAGATCGCCGCCGCGATGGGTGCAACAGGGAGAGACCAGGAAAGAGTGCTGCCGCGCCACTCCTCCGAGCGCCGGTAACGCGGCACTTAACCGATCGGCAGGAATCGTGGTCACGAAGATGGAGGGTGGCCCTGCCGAATGGTTCCGACTCCGAATTGGCAAACCTCATGAAGTGCCTGTGTGCCCGCGCCATCCTTGCCACTCGGACAGGTGGAAGCAGACCCGGGCGGATCCCTACGGCTGCCAAGGTGCCGCGGTCTTCGGTCGAGTAATAGACACATCGACAAAGGTGGTCCAATTCGAGAACTAATCTACGGTAGAGGGAAGGCCCCGATGAACGATCATGAAAGCTTCGACGAATGGTCCGCGCGGTGGAAGCAAGAATGGGAGTCAAGTGTCGAGGCGAGCCGGCTCTTCAACGATGCCGCGCTCGATCGAATCGTCACTGCGGTGGGTAAGCCCCTGTTGCAGCGCGACGGATTTGTCAAAGAGTTTGAGCGCGTGGCAAAGAACTATTCAATCCGGTGCGAAGTCAACGATCAGCCACCAGACGGAAAGGTTCGTAGGTGGCTCGCTGCTAATGTAAGCGCGGCAAGAAGACTTCGTAAACTTCACGATCGCCCTCCTGGCGGCGCCAAGTATCTCGCGAAGTTGATATTCATTGCCTCACACGACCGTCATAATACTTCTCAACTACGGCGCGCTATCGTCTCGATTCAGATCGTGGAGGCGATTTATGGGAAACTGTTGCGAGAACCCTATGGTCTTGACCGCATCGGGTCCACGTATGCCGCCGCTGAACATTGGTTGATTGGCGAGGCCCTACCCAGAGTTTACACGCAATATTTTGGCGACGAGTTTGGCTATTCGCGCGACAAAGTAACCGGCGACCCAAGCGGCCCGGGAATTCGGTTTATCCTCGAAGTACTCTCGATTATGGGAGCAACTACTCCCCGAGACGGCAAGCCGTTTGGCCCCGATGCGGTTGAATATTATTTGAAATCAGCTGGACATTGAACTTAAGAGGTTGGGGAACGCTGTCGGAAAAAACTTGGGTTCCCCCATTCGACCGAGCAATCCGGTCTCTGCATGTTGCCGTCCTGGTCCGGCAGTTGGTTGACGCTGCCGGCCGTATCGGAGAGCAGCATGAGCAAATCCGAGTTGAGACCGTCATTAGGGCCGCGGCTGCGAACTCCGGGCGCCGCGCGATATCTTGGCATCTCCCCCTCGACCCTCGAAAAGATGCGGTGCGCCGGAACAGGTCCCGAGTTCGAAGTCGTCGGCAAAGCAGTCGTCTACTCGATCCACGCGCTCGAAGAGTACCTCGCGCAACGACGCGCCCGCAGCACCAGCGAGACGGGCAAGCCGATACCTCGCCGCCCCCAAAATACTCGCAATAATCCGGTTGGACGGCCAAACCCGACGGATAGTTCATCAGACCGTTCGGACGACGGAACAGCCTAAGTGGCGGTGCGTCGGAGGGCCGGTGGCCTGCCCCAGGGCGCGCAGCTTTCCGCCACGAACTGAGCTGAGGTGATGGCGGCAACAATGCCTGGCAAGTTGACGCTGCGGTGGCAAAGGTGTCGCCCGTGCGCATGGAGATCGTCAAGCGCAGCGATGACACGAAGGGTCTCGTCGTCTTGCCGCGCCGCTGGGTAGTCGAGCGCACCTTCTTCCGGTTCGGAGAAACCCTGGCCCAGCTTCGTTACTCTCGCCTCATCCAGCTCGCCTTCAGGCGGCTTGCCAGGGCGCAGGTCGTGAACTCAAAAAAACACCGGTGTGCCATACGCGATGAGCACGGTCCGCAAACGGGGTGGTGAAGAGACCTTCACCGGACCGCCCGGGTACGGCGAGGGTGCGCCGAAAGCGGCCGCTCGATCGGCACGGCAATATCGGCAGCACGCGACCCAAGACGGGCCCTAAAGCGATCCCGCATCAGGGATCGACTTGCAATTTAGCCACCTCGCTTCCGCCTCCCAGCAAATCTCTCACTCGGATCGACCAAACACCAGGTTGATCGTTAAAGGCTAATGGAAGCAGCTTCGAGACCCCGCCTTGTGGGACAAGCACATTGCCCGAGTAATGGGCAACAATGTTCCCTGCGGGATCAATAACATCGAGATGGACCACATCGACCGCGGCGGGTGAATTCGTTTGAATTTGGAACTCTACATTGCTGCCCAGACGGGTATTGCTTGGGCCTGAGATGAATGGTGCAGCGAGGGACCTTCCTGACAGAGCCAACAGCATAGGCTTCACCGGACCCAGTTCGACCGTCAACCGGTCGATGTTTCCGAGGTGTTGTCCTGTCTGTATATCGTAGGCGTTCAGAGGCTGCGGCAAAGTCATGACGACGGCTTCTCGGCTGCCCAGGTCCGCTGTAGGAACGAAATCGCGCAACAAAGCGACAACCGTTACCCCGCCATTCTCGAAAATATAAGTCTCGACATCGCGCGCCGGCGCGCCATCGGTTCGGACCACAGGGAAGCGGGGCCGCACGTCGGCCGCTTCCAGTATCTCGCTGAAAGCGTGACTCCCTGCATCGCCCGCTTCATCGCGGAAGCTGGTGTAGACCGCCTTTCCTTTCCCAAACGTAAACCTCGTTTCCGTGAGCGTAGCCGGGCCAGCGAAAACCCGCGATAACAGCGGATCGGCCACTCTCCGACCGTGCTCGTCGAAAATTCCTGGCTCTCCGTCGGCCACGACGGCACCGCCGTGCTCAACGAAATCGCTGATCTCCTTGGCCTCGATGGGCGACAACGCGATCGTGAGGGGGAGGAGCAGGATCCGGTAATCTCCGCTTCGAAGTTTGCCGCGACTCACCTCTTCGGACGAAACGAACCGGTATTGCAGCGCGCTGTGCTCGATCAAGCGGGTGAAGTTTCGCGTGGCTGCTCGGATCGCATTATCCTGCCACTCCGAACTTGCGTTGCGGCCGCTCCAGTCCTCTCCCGTCGCTTTGCGATCAAGCAGCCATTGCACCCGCATGCTCGCGGGCGAGTAGAGGATGCCAATCGGATCGGTGTGCCTGCGGCTGTTGATCAGCAGGGCGCCGAGCCCGCCGCGTAGCTCGGCGAAGTACGGCTCGGCCTCATGGCCCCGTTTTCCGATTCTACCGTCCGGACTGACAAACTCGTTGTTTTCGTCCCACAGGATGAGCCCGCGTATTCCGCGCAGCGCTTCTCGCCATACACGGTGCTCCTCTAATGCCCCGCCTCCCCCCGAAGTCAACAGCATGATCAAACTGGAGTTTAACGCCCGCGCCATCTCGACGTTGCCGCCATAATCATAAAGCTCCATTGCATCGACGCTACCCGCCAAACGAGAATAATCGTAGCCGCCCCAGCCGGGAATTTGGGCGCCTTCGATAGCCGACAGCGCTTGTGGATCGGCGGCGTGGATGGCCCCGGTCCCGACCTCGATAGCGCGCGCGAAGGCGACATCCATCCATTCCTTGAAATCCGCCCAGGCCGAGAAATTTTGACCGGGCAGCTGCATCGCTTCTCGCGTCGTCATGGGCTTGACGTCGTCCCAGCGAGCGAACTCTGAGCCCCATTCTTGATTGAGCGCCGTCAAGCTGGCGTAACACTCTTTCAACCAGTCGCGCATTGCGCTCAGCGATGCACCGGAAAAATCGAAGTCCCAGAATGCCGCGAGATCGGCAATGCCGGTTTCGTCGCCGAGATTGTAATAAAGGGGCCGGTAGGGATGCTGCGCCGTCACGACCCGCGTCAAGCGATCTCGGATTTTGGTCAGCCACTCGCGGTCAGACAGGCTGGGCTCGCGGATCAGAGCCGAGGGATCGAGAGGATTTGCCCAATAGCGTTCCTTGACCTCGAGGAACTTCCAGTTCTTCGGCCGGCCGCCGGACCACTTATGGTAGGGAGAATAGAAATCGGTGGCGATGTTCTCGATATACCAGCGCATATCGTTGTCGAGTAGAGGAACGGTCGGATCCGCCGTGGCGCTGCCCAACTGCGACGGATAGACCATTCCCGCCGTGACCCCGAGCCGCTTCAAAGCAGCGTACCCGGCTCGGGTCTGCTGCTGCCACATGATGATTTGGTAATCCGACCAAGGGTGGTCCGATGGCGAAGCGATGAATGACCCGGCCTCATCGTTCTCGCGATGAAGTCTGTTGCCGAGTTGATCTACGGCGTCGATCGAGAGATGCGCGGCGATACGGTTTTTCATGGTTACGGCTCGCCTGCCGTCCAACAGAAATGCCACTTCGGCCGCATCCGCGAGATCGAGGGGGATGCGCCGGCGCTCGACCAATCGGCCGTCGACGTCGCTCCATTCAACATCGAGAAAGCCGTGTCCGGTTGCGGGTTTATTGAAGCGATAGACAACCTCGACCGATTGGTTACGTTCGACTGCCTGCGGTAGCACAAGCTCGTCGGCAGCCGCTGTCGCGCCCGGTGAACTAGCGAGAACCTCGCCGAGAAGCGACAGGCTGACGACGGCCCATTTGTTAGCCAGGCTAAGCTTATCAAGCGTCTTCAATGTGCGCCTAGCGGATGGCCAGACGGCAGTTGGGTCAGCTGGCGAATCGTCGATAATAGGGCGCGGGGCTAGCGCACTTGTCTATTGTACGCTGCCATCCCCCTTGAGGGGGATGACGGAGCCGGAGAGCTTGTTGCCTTTTAGTATCGCCGGGGTCGCCGTAACATTCCATACGAGGAGGGTCTGGTAGTCGCCCTCATTGCGGAAATCGTTGTTGGTGATCATGATCTCCGGGGTCGGATGGGTCACGCCCTCCTCCCCGATGGCGATCGCGGTCGTGTGGTTCTCTGCCTTTGGCCCTTTTACGAGGGTGTTGTCGCGCACTGTGATTACCCCACCGTTAGGGACGTCAATCAGATAGCTGGATGTACCGTCCGGACCGTCATTGATCGTGCAACCAATTACTTCGGTGCGCAGTGCCCGGGATTTGATCGAATGACCCTGCTTAGTGCTGGAGAAGCGCGAATTCTCGACGTGCAGCAAATCGATGTTGTCCAGATAGATCCCGTGCACGGTGCCGTTCCTGTCGAAGTCGCTGTTGCGGATCGTGACCGTCGTTCCCGGGACGCCGCCAAGGATACCGGTTTGATTGTCTATGAACTTGACTGTGTTGACCGTCAGGTTGCCCTTGTCCAGGCGAATACCCGCGCCGTTGTTGTCGGGCACGCGGGCGCGTGTCAGGGTCAGGTTCCGCACTGTCGTGTTATTACCCTCGATGACAAAAAGTCCTTTTCCCCAGCATGTTTTGTCGGTGATGACAACGCCAGGACCGGTACCCTCGATTACGAGGTCGTCGGCGTTCCACACCGCGCAGTCGAAATATTGCCCCGGCTCGATTTCGATACGATCGCCATTTTTGGCCACCGCCGCCGCTGCCGATGGAGCTTTGTAAGTCTCATTTGGACCGACTTTCAGGGTGGCGCCAGGGCTAGGACTCGCGATCGAAATTCCCATCAGGATTAGTACAGCGAGCTGCGCTTTCGCTACGGTCATCTGGGTGATCCAACTTCTCTCGAAACGCGTGAATCTCAATCTCCGGAAGCATCCGGCTGATGGTTCTCGGGGATGAGATGGTACGACGGCGAAATCTACCGCATTCGCTCAGCTCTCCGCTATGATAGGGATTCGGAATTCGGGCCGCGGCACACAGGGTCTTCGACGATAGGTTTCGTAATCCCGCCGTGCCGCTACTTACCCTGCTTGACACGCAGCTTCGTAGGTCCCGCCGGCCACCAAGACCTTGAGGCGCTCGATCTGACGATCCTACCCTCGGTCCGCCGACGAGGTATATCGAGCAGCATCCCGTCGAATGTCTCTGATGGGGCATCAAGACCAGTTCGTACCGACAAACCCGAGCGTCGGCTGTGCGTTCGGTCAAGAGACCTTCGCTGGGATGCACAGCAACGGGGAAGAAGCACCGAAAGCGGCCGAAAGGCCGTGCGCGGATGGTTACGTACCGCTTGCGCGAGCGCGGCGACGCCGGCTAATCGGGCCGGTTGCTCCCTCCGCTTGAGAGGCTATTCGCTGTTGCGACCCGCGCGGAGGACCTTTAAGTGACCGCGAACGTCTCACGCTTTGGACCGCGTTCATGAAGTCCGGTCATCCGCCGCGCTCACCGGATTTTCAGATATATCGTTGGCCACTGGCGATGGCGCTGTCGATCCTTCACCGGGTGAGCGGCATTGCTTTGAGTGTTGGTGCTGTCCTGTTGGTCTGGTGGCTGGCGGCTGCCGCTGACGGGCCGACCGAATTCGAGAAAATGCAGCGATTTCTCGGGTCGTGGATCGGCCTGCTGCTGCTGTTCGGGTGGAGCGTGGCGCTATTTTACCACCTTTGCGCGGGCCTCCGTCACCTGTGGTGGGATACAGGTCGAGGTCTCGATCTTCCCAGCGTGTACCGTGGCAACTGGGCCGTGATCGCCGGAACTATAGTGCTGACTCTGGTCACATGGATTGTTGGCCTGTCGCGTTGGTAAACCTACCGCATCTACCCGAAGCGGACATCGGATTGCAAGATACCCAAGCGGTGCTAACCATGCCGTAGCGGCACGTTGCGATCCTGTGCGAACGCACGATGACGAGAAGCGTGGCGCTCCCGCTGCATCGGGCGCGATGCTCGGTCCGTCTGTGGACGACTAACAGCTGGCCTGAGGCAAGCGGGTAGCTCGACACGTTGCCCGCTTCATCTCGGACGTCGATTGTTATTGTGCCGGTCTGCACGATAAACAATTCGTCGCTATCTTCGCGACGATGCCACGGAGCTTCCGCATTGCGCATCATCCGGTATTTAACATGGTTTTCATTAACCGACAGCAGGCGAGTACTCTTCCACGGTTCCTGATTTGACAAATTCTCCTGCTTGATTTCGGCAAGAGTGACCGGTGCTTGTTGACTCACGATCTTTCCTTCCGACTATCTAGTGGTCGTAATCTCAAACAACCTTGCCGGCCCCATGAAGGTGTCGACCGACGATCGCGATCGCACCAAACCCGCGGACTGGTGCAACGATCATCGCGCCGCGCTTTTGCGAGCCCGGCTGAGTCGCCCCACGTCGCATCGCAGCGGATCAAAATCAGCGTTCATCCCGCCCTGGCACCATTTGGCAGCGGCTTCTCCGGTATCGCGAGCACTGGAGTGAGGCCATCCGCGTAACCGATATCGAACAGCATCGCCTCGGAGATTTCACCTGCCATCCGGCGGGCTGGGAGGTTGACGACAAACAGCGCCTGGCAGCCCTCGATTTCCGCTTTCGGGTCGACGCGTCCCCCCCCGTAGGCCCGCCAATACTGTGCGTCGGTGATCACCAAAGTCGACGGTCAGCCGGGCGAGCTTGCTGGAACCTGGAACGAGCTCCACTCGTTCGATTACGCCAACACGGATATCGATTTTCTCGAGATGATCCATCGTGATTTCGGGTTTGATCGGAGCGGGGATAAAGCCGGTCATGGGCTTTGCTCCATCGCGACGATCGCTACTGCCTCGATTTCGATCAGATATTCCGGCCGGGCTAGGGCTGAAACCGCAATGGCCGTCACCGCTGGCGCAGGGTCGAAGGCCCAGCGGCGCTGCCGGATCTGCACCAGGATCGGGAAATCAGTCGCCTGCGTCGCGTAATAGTTCAACTTGATGATGTTCGCGGTGGTCATCCCGGCCGCTGCCAGCAGCGCCTCAACATTGTCCATCGCACGTTCGCATTGCGCCGCAAAGTCGGCGGGAAGGCGACCATCGGCCGCGACGCCGAACTGGCTCGAAATGAACAGCATCCGGCTCGGCGCTGCAGCTTCGGTGGCATGCGAATAGACCGAGCGAAAGGCGTCCGGAACCTGCCAGAGGGCGACGGGATTGTGCGCGAAGAAATTGCTTGTGGGCATGGCGATATCCTTCAGAGACAAAAAAACCGCCGAGAGCATCGGCGGCGGCGTGGTCAGTCCGAGAGTGACGATCAGCATCGTCGTCGCCTCATTGACCGCGAACGCTCGCCGGCGCCGCAGGAGATGCGGCGTCGACGTCGGGTCACCAAAAGGACGAGCGTTATACCCATAAGCTCAATCTACCGCGAAATTCGCGTTCGTACATGTGTTGCACGCAAAAGCCAGGTTGACGGAGCATATCGCGGTGAAGATGCAAGGGGCGTCGCGCGCGGTATGGATTTTCATATTTTTGAGCTGTCCGACGCCGCGATGGAACGGGTTGTCCCCGTAGTGGCACGCCTCGCCGGCCGGCGAGATTACGTGGAGTGAAGACCAACGATGCGCATCGTCGATATACGAGAAATCTCCGTACCGATCTCCCGTTATGCCGACCCAACCGTGCCGTCGGGCGGGCTCAACACGAGTGTGGTGGCAGTGATCACCGATGTTGTTCGGGACGCCAAGCCGATCGTCGGTTACGGCTTTGCATCGATCGGCCGCTTCGCGCAAGGCGGCCTCATTCGCGAGCGGTTCGCACCGCGACTGCTCGCTGCCAGCGATGCAGATCTAACGGATCAAGCGGGAACGAACCTCGATCCGTTCCGCGCGTGGAAGGTCATGATGGCGAACGAAAAGCCCGGCGGCCATGGCGAGCGTTGCGTCGCCGTCGGGGCGCTCGACATGGCGTTGTGGGATGCCGTCGGGAAGATCGCGCGGCTGCCGCTTTACCGACTTCTGATGGAGCGCACGGGCGCCACCCAGCGCGATGGGCCCTGCACGGTCTCGGTCTACGCCGGCGGCGGCTATTATTATCCCACCGATGACATCGCTTGCTTATCGGACGAGGTGCGCCGCTTTCGCGACCTTGGGTACGGGCGCACCAAGATCAAGATCGGCAGCGCGCCGTTGGCGCGGGATTTGAAACGGATCGACGCCGCGGCACGGCTGCTCGATGGTCCCGGGAATGTCGCAGTGGATGCCATATACGCCTATACCGCCGCGACCAGTCCTGAGGCCGCCGATGCGCTTGCCCCTCGCGGGCTGTGGTGGTTCGAGGACATATGCGATCCGCTGGATTTCGAAACGGTCGCCACGGTGGCGAGGCGCTACGCGGCCCCAATCGCCGCGGGCGAAGCGCTCTTCTCCGCGGCCGAAGCCAATCTGCTTGACCGGCACGGCGGATTGCGCCGCGACAGGGATATCCTGGTTTTTGATCCTGTCCATTGCTACGGCCTACCGGGATATCTGCAGATCATCGAGCTGCTTGAAAAGCGCGGCTGGCCGCGCGGGGCCTTTTGGCCACACGGTGGGCATCTCTTCTGCCTACATGTCGTAGCAGCGCTTGGGCTCGGCGGTGCCGAGGTCAACCCACTCTGTTTCCAACCCTTCGGCGGCTACGGCGACGGAACGAACGTCGCGAATGGCACCGCGATCCCGCCAGAGCTTCCCGGTATCGGCTTTGAAACAAAGCCGGCGCTAAGAGACTTTTTGGCCACTGTTATCGACGTTTGATCAGCGTGAGGCTGCCATACGGCACAGAGTTGACGACGGCTTACAATACCTCCCTCCACTCGTCGACCCAAACCGACGGTTTGAGCCAGCGGCGGCGAGGGTCTGGAATGGGGCACTTTGACCCATTCCCGCCGCTTAGGCTGAACGGCCGGTATCCGTTGAGTTAGCCGACCTTCACCAATCTCGTGGTGACCGGCTAAGTCGCGCGCCGACAGCGGTCATTTAACATCAGATGGCCTCCGCCAAACCACTGCCAATGTGTTCGCAATTGCATCGTTAGCCAGATCGCCCCCATTTTGCTCTCGTAGGAGGACGATCGTGACATGCTGCGAACGCGGTTTTGCGAACGGTTTGGAATCGAGGCTCCGATAGTAGTCGCGCCCATGGGGCCCGATCTCACGGGTCCCGAACTCGTGGCTGCCGCGTGCAACGCGGGCGGATTCGGCATTCTTCAGGCACAACTCTGCCCGCCGCCAATGCTGCGGCGCTGAAGGCAAACCAAGGTGCTCGGAGCAGCAGGCCGATCGTGGGCATCGGTCGCGGTTCCCGATTCACTCTCGGATGCGCAAATGGCCGAAATCGAAACCCACAACGGCCGCTCGACCTAGCCGCGGGAACCGCTCTTCATGCCCCATAGCGGACCTACGCTCGCCCCGTGCCAAAACGCTGCTATCGCACCGCGCCATGTAAAGAGTTATCCATCCATCGTGGGTCGACTTTTGGGTTCGGCTCGCATTTCCTGGCGCGACAGAGGGCCCGACCGATCGGTGTGGGCGACGAGTACCCTTCTGCGGTCAGGGCGCTAAGGATGGGTGCCAAAAGACCAAGGTTGGCGGCGTCACCGATGTCGCCTCCCATAAGAAGTGCAACCTTGCCGTCGCCGACGTGGCCAATAGCGCTTGGGTCTATTGCAGGCTGCGCAACTTCCGCGCCGGCATCTCCTCCTTCAGGCGGGGAGCGCTGCACGTGGCGCGGGCTCCGGCCACTTCAAGGCGTACTTGGTCGGCGGTGGTGGCCCACAACCTCGTGCAGGTGGCCCGCCTCAAACCGGGATAGAGCCTCACCCGCTCCGCAGCCTTGCAACGGCGATCATCTCTACCCGGCTCGCCTACCCGTGCACGTTAACCGAGTCCTCTCCCGGGAGCTGCTACGTCAGCGCGAAATGCCATCTCGCAACATCCAGCCAACCCGTCTGCAGCCTTCTATAGTACTCAAAAACAGGAGTACTCAAAAACAGGCGTTTATGGACGCGCACTAGACTAGCCCGCGGCGTGTGGATGGATGCCCCTTCGCGATGTCAGTGTGCTTTGCAACGCGGTCGCCAGCCACCCCGCCATCTGCTGGATGCGTCCTGGCGCTCGCCGATGACTCCTTCGCCCGGCGAACCTCTGCAAGCGCGGCGTGCACATCGCGCCGCCGAAATGGCTTTGGCAATATCGGCCGGTCGTCATACGGCCGGCGCAAACTGTGCTTGTCGTAGCCTGTAGCGAACACAAACGGAATCCCTCGCGTCGCAAGTGCCGCGGCGACCGGATAGACTTCCTGCCCGTTGAGATTGACGTCCAGAATGGCGATATCCAACGGTTCGCGTTGCGCCATCGCTAGTGCTTTACCGACCCGGGCGACCGGGCCGATCACCTCACAGCCGAAATCGGCAAGCATGTCCTCCAGCAGCATCGCGACCATGCTCTCGTCCTCGACAAGCAGGACGCGGAGTCCAGAAGCCGGATCGTCTGGCGGTCCCGAGGACATCAGTTAATCCCTTCGCCCCGCGCGAGAGGGATCTCGATGGTGCAGACCAGGCCTGGCGCCCCGAACTCGAGCCGGGCCTTGCCGTCCAGCTCCAGCGACAAACCCCGCTCGATCAGTCTCGATCCGAAGCCTTTGTGGGCCGGTGGCTTGATCGTTTGGCCGCCGGTTTCCGTCCAGGTCAACCGAAGCACACGCGGCGATGCTTCCTCGACATGCCATTCCACGCGGACTTCTCCGGTCGGGGTCGAGAACGCGCCGTACTTCGCCGCATTGGTCGCAAGTTCGTGAAAAGCCATCGCGAGTGCGATCGCCGCCTTCGGGGCAAACCTTATGTCGGGGCCATTGGCGGCGAAGCGCGCAGGCGCCAGAGATCGATGAGGCTCCAACTCCTGAAGCAGCAGCTCGCGCAAGGACGCGCCTTCCCAATTCTCGCGCGTAAGGAGGTTGTGCGCTTGCGCCAGGGCAAAGAGCCGAGCTTCGAAGACTTCAAATTGGGGCGCGTCTCCTGTGCCTTGCAGCGACTGCACGGCGATAGACTGAACCGTCGCCAGAGTATTCTTCACGCGATGGTTCAGCTCATCCACCATCAGCCCGCGAAGCTCGTCGGCCCGGC
>Ga0310914_10000849_pt1 | contig 18927 bp, 19 predicted proteins | sample GREbulkMGAN108_FD_203450 | JGI IMG/M metagenome (GOLD analysis project Ga0310914, IMG submission 203450) | Lab enrichment of tropical soil microbial communities from Luquillo Experimental Forest, Puerto Rico - GRE.bulkMG.AN108 | ecosystem: Environmental > Terrestrial > Soil > Tropical forest >... | reverse complement strand
ATGCCTGGCTGGGAAACTTCCGACGCTTGGTTGTACGCTACGACCGTTCGCTCATGATCTATGGTGCCTTTTTTCATATCGCCTGCTTCATGATCGTCTTACGGAGGGTTGTGCAATAGCTTCTAGTAGGTTAAGACTATGATTTGGGTAGCGTGTTCGAACGCTGATGGCGCCCCCTACAAAGGCGATTTGGAGAACAACTCGTGGCGTCAGCTGCGCGATCAAAACCAGTCGGGGAAAATCAACTCTACAAGGCCGGGAACTCAGTAGGAATAAAAGCGCTCATCGCAGATTTTGTAGTTACCGTACTTCTTTCGGGCATGGTTGCCCCAGTGGGGCTGGGAACCGTCAAGGCGGTAAAGCCGTACTCACGGGCCAGCACCCAAGAACTGAAGACACGTCCGCCTTTCTTTTTCACCTTGGGATCCGCGGCAAGCGCGACCATGGCACGGCCGATATACCTCGACGATTCGGACACCAGGAAATCGGTGGGGGAGTTATTCTGATCCCGGGAGTTTACATTCGCATTTTTGTTTTTCGCGGCTTCCTTCCAATTGGCTTCGCTGACGCCGAAATACTCCAGCACCCTTTCCGAGCGCAAAAAGCCTGGGGTCAGCGCCACGGAAAGTAAAAAGCGTCTCCATCGGTGATTTCGAAAATAATGCCACGACTTCCTTTTCTTTTTCTTCCCGAACCCACGATGAGCGGAACGGCGTAGTGAGAAGTGATGATGTGTGAATGGATGGCCCGCTTCAGCATGAGGAGGCCGTTATCGAGGTTGAGCATCCAGAAGGGCTTGCCGAATTCGGTGAGTGCGTCACCACCCCAGACATCATTGACGAGAATATCGAGTCGCTTGTGGCGCCGTTTGATATGGGCGGCGACTTTTCCAAATCCGCAGGATTAATGTGATCTACTCTTGCGGCAATGCCTCGCCGGCCGGCGGCCGTGACGAGTTCAGCGGTTTCTTCAACCGTTTCCGGGCGACCCGCTGAGCCGGCCGTGGGATTGCCGTTGCTCTTAGGCGAGGCAGGTGCCAGCGTTTACTGCACCGGCCGCAGGTCCCGAAAACGCTCACGGGAGGGCTCGTTACACCCAATCGCTCCCGCAACCAGGGCAATCTTGCCTCGCAAGGTTTTCTTCGGAACTTGCTTGGACATTCGCCTTGGGCTTTTCTTGGGCACTTCAGCTATTCCCCTTCGCCGGTGGACATGATCAGACCCGATCTCCAAGATCATGAGGGATGCGGGCGCCACAATTTTCCCCCTGCGGACTGCGTCGCGGAGTGCTGAGGTTGTCGCTACGCTTCGCCGCCTTCTTCGCCAGGTTCGAGGCAGCAGGTGTGCCAGGATTCATCCTCGGCGTGGACGGCGCAGAACCACCGGCCGCAGATACCGCAATGGAAGGTGGCAGTAGTGTCGCAGGGCTCGTCCATGGGTGACACCGCCTGACAAGACCACTCGAGGTCCCGGGCTTCTCTCTGATTCGCTTGTTGCAACATGGTCCCTCCTCGTGCGGGCAGTATACGCCTGATTGTTGCGGAGGGATTGGCGGTTCTCGCAGATTCGGAAAGACCGGTCTTCCCGGCGAAATGCGCCGTGAGACATAAGACGCGAAAGACCGGCCACGACAGAAGAAGAAAATGGAAAGAGGGGCACGATTCATCGTGCCCTACCCGAGAGACGCCGGTTCCCAAGGTTCCGAGGAGGGCAGGCGCGTTACAAATTGAAGGCGTAAAGGAGAAGCCGGGTGATGAATAAGTCCACGACGAGGACAACGACGGAGGCGACAACGAAAGCGGTAATCGTTGCGCGTCCGACTCCCGCGGTCCCGCCTTCGACGCGAAACCCCTGATAACAACCCACGGTGGCGATGATGAATCCGAAAACGAGTGGCTTCGTGAATCCGATGCAGAGGTCACCGAAGACCAGCACATTCAGGGCGTGGGTCATGAATTGCTCCGCACCGAGGTGCAGCACGAGACTTGCGACCATGAATCCACCGAGCAGTCCCGCACAATCCCCCACAGCCACGAGCAACGGCAGCGTCAACACCGTCGCGAGGACACGCGGCGTCATCAGCTTGCGGATCGGGTCAATACCGAAACCCCGCATGGCGTCCACCTGGTCGCTAATAACCATGGAGCCCAACTCGGAAGCCATCGCGGTGGCGTTGCGGCCGGCCACCAGAAGCGCGGTGAACACGGGACCGAGTTCGCGGAGGAGCGCCAGTGAAACGGCGTCACCGGTTAAAACGGTTTCGCCGAAACGGGCAAATTGCGAGGCGGCGTTCAAGACAACGACGCCCCCCACGCAAAAAAGCGCAACGACGACGATCAGCAACGAACCCACTCCAATCAGATCCATCTGCTCGACCAAGTCGGTGAAGTAACGGCTGGTCGCAAAGACGCTGCGGACTGAATGAACGGTGAGCAGCGAATAGTCCTGTAGGAGGAACGTCCAGGTCTTTAATGCGTTCCCGATGACCGAGGGAACCGAAGGAACCGAAGGTGAATCCATAGTCACACACCCCTTGTCACAATGGTTGCAGCTATTCTGGACGGAAGCTTATACCGACCTGCAGTAAGTGCCCGGTGACGCTTTTGGGCCACGCTTTTTTTGGGACCATGATTTCCGCGAGGCACCTAATTCTTGTCGCCGAAGCCGTGTTTTTGGCGGCAGACCGGGCAAAACGACTGTTTCTGAATTGTCTACGTGATGCCTGACGGGTTTGACGGTCTGAATGTACACGAAAATCGCCGTCAGATCTTCATCTGTCATGTTCCGGAAGTAGCTAAAAGGCATCAGCGGATTCAGATCACGCACCCCACCCGACGCACGCCCGGTTCGATTCGTCTTGATGAACATCGCGGTCTCATCGTGGCTGATTCCGGAAGGGTCCGTGGTAATGTCCGGCGTCACGACGTCTCCCCACGCACCAGTCATCCTGGCGTCGCCCCCGAACCTCACGTCTGTGCGGGCGTTTTCCTTTTCGTCATTGGGCGTATGACAATTATTGCATTGCGCGATCCGCACGAGATACCAACCATGCTTTACCTGTTCGCTAACGCCTGCAGGAAATGGCGGTTCCATTTCCGGGTGCAGATTCACTTTCAAGGCATACGGAAGATTTCGCTTGGGAAGCGGGTTACGGACTGCCGGCAAGGATCGGAGGTAGACAATGACCGAAGCCACGTCTTCGTCCGTCATGCCCCGAAAAAATGCGTAGGGCGTGAAGTCGCTGAGTTCCCGGCCGTCATGACCGATCCCGTGGCGGATGGCGCGCTCGAATTGGGCGTCGGTCCAGGTACCGGCTCCGGTTGACTTGTCGGGAGTGATGTTCGGGTGGACCAAGCCCTTCGGGAACGGTACTCCATCGAACGACTCATTCCTGACCACTGATTCTGCTCCTTAGTGCCCGGTTTCGGCTGCCCGAGATTGTGCTTGAAATCCGGCTGGCTATGACATTCGAAACAGTGCGCAACTGCTTCCACAATGTACCGCCCGCGAGCCAGACGGGCCGGTGTAGGCGCCGCTCGAAATTCCTCTCCCTGGTTTTCGGTCAACGGCAGATTGTGCGCGATTCGCGAACCGCCACGACGGCGCTAACGCAAACTGCGAACCGACGGCAAGAAAAACCAGCCGTGCGGAAGAAGTCGAACCCATGGAATGGCCTCCGTGACTGCCTATGTGAACAACCGCGATGTTGGAGCGGAGTATATAAAGATCCATTTCGCCTGCATAGGACCAAACAGAGAGCAACAAATCCGGTTACAGACCCCTTTTGAACGCTGCCGATGAAGGAATTAAGCGGCTCTCATATTTCAGGCAGTAGTGAGTCAGTTCTTCTTCAACGCCGCCGTCCAGTTGACGAGGAGGGTGAGAGGGCGGGTGTTTTCATCCGCGGTGACATTGAGAAGGAAGTGCTTGCCATCGAGACTGACGTCGTAATCAATCATGCCCAGGCGATAGGTGCGGAGGGAAGGGCGAAAAGAAAAAAGCGGTACGGGTTGGCCAACTTCGAGGCCGTCGCCCTTTTCACGGATGTCCACGGCGGTGAGTGCATTGCGTAGAGAAAGGAAATAGAGCTCCTTGCCATCACGGCGCCAGCGAGGCCAGCGGCCACCTTCGGTAGAAACTTGCCACATGCCGTTGCCACTCGGAAACGGGAGGATGAAAACTTGAGGGCCGCCTGCGGTCGACAAGGTGAACGCCACGAACTTTCCGTCGGGAGAGAATTGTCCGCTGGATTGCAGGCCTTTGGTGGCCAGGGAAGTCAAGAGAGGCCGGGCGGCTTCGCCGGGAGTGAGGGGGTGCAACCAGATTTCACTTCCGCCATGAAGAAAGCGCTCGGTGAGCAAGTAGCGGCCGTCGGGAGACCAGTCGGTGGGGGAATCGTTATCGTCGGCTTCCTGGAGAAGTGTGGATAGGCCGGAGCCACTGGATGGTTTAGAGATCAGGTTGAAGCGATTGTTCGGGAGGCCGAGGGTAAAGGCGAAGCGGGAATCGTCTGGAGACCAAACCGCCTCGGAGACAACGGCGCTGTCAAAAGTGAGGCGGGTTTTGTTCGGACCGGAGGAATCGAAAACCCACAGGTCCGCGCTCGGGTCACCCGTGGCGACGAGGAAGCGCCGGCCATCACGCGAGAGGCGCATTCCAAAGAAGCTGCCCTTGTCGCTAGCAAAGCTTAGATGTTTGCCCTGGCGATCAGCCCATTCCAGACGGGACTTCGCCGAGGCCGAACCGGTTTGATAAATCAATTCATTGGTCTGAGAGGCAGTGAAGGTGGCGTGCCAGACACCGAAATCAACGACGATCCCGTCTCCGAGCGGCACAGGAGTTCCGGTCAAGGCGAGTTTCTTCAGGTCGAGGGGTTGCGCGTAGAGCGTGGATTGGTTGACGAAGAGCAGATTCCCCTGGGCGTAAGCGGCTCCAGCGAGAGAAGAAACCAGGAGGCGATTGACTTTGCCATCCAGGGAAGCAAGGTAGACGCCGTTTTGTTCGGCTTGCGGATAAGAGTGGTTGGTGGCGAGGTAGAGAAAATGCTGGCCGTCGGGAAGAAAGAAGGGCCAGCGGTGTGTGGTGTGAAGTTTCGGATCCAGATGGGTGACGGGAGTTGGGGAGCCACCGGCCGCGGGGATCTGGTAGAGGACGTCGCGCACTGCAGGAGAAAGGAGGATAATGCCGGTGGTTCCCCAAGTTGCGCCGCGCGACCCGGGGGCATCGCACAACGTGCGGACCACGCCGGAACTGATGTCTATGGTTTTTAGCTTAGAGTCGGCGAAAAAGCCGATGCTGGAGCTGTCGGGCGACCAGAAGGGGAACATTGCGCCGTGCGCACCAGGCAGTGCGCGTTCAGTGCCGCCCCGAAGGGAGCGGTACCAAAGCTCGTCTCCCGCGCCGAAAACGACAGCACTGCCATCGGGCGAAAGAGCTGGTGGCGTGCCCTGATCGCCCTCGACTTGAAAAGACGTGCCGGCGGGCGGAACGATCGAGGAGTAGGTAGGCAGTGCGGAGAATTCGCTTTTCGGGCGGAGGAGCCAGACAGCGAAGGAAGCGAGGAGCGCGGCAGCGAGGCTCCAGGCGAGAAGTTCGCGGCGGGTTCGGGAAGAAGAAGGCAGAGCCGCGGCGTTGGACGATGTAGACGCGTCCGACGGCGAGATGGATTTAAGTTCGAGCGCGAGGTCGCGGGCGGACTGCCAGCGGTCGTCGGGGTCCTTGGCGAGGCAGCGGCAGACGACGTGGTCCAGACTGCTCGGCGTGAGTGGCTTCTGCGAGGTGATCGAGGCGGGTTCTTTCTCCAGGATGGCGGAAGCCACACTAAGCTGGCTCTTGCCCTCAAAGGCGCGCTGCCCGGTCAGCATTTCATAGAGCACGGCACCGAAGGAAAAAATGTCGCTGCGCCCGTCGAGTTCTTTCCCTTCCACCTGCTCCGGTGACATGTATTGAAACGTGCCGACCAGCATGCCCTGTTCGGTGACTGGCGAACTTGCCGCGACGGCAGTCACCGTGACGGAACTGATGGGGGAGATGGCGGGTTTGGCGAGGCCAAAGTCGAGAAGCTTGGCCCCCGTTTTGGTGATCATAATGTTGCCGGGCTTGAGGTCGCGGTGGACCACGCCGCTGCGGTGCGCTTTGTCTAGAGCGTCGGCAATTTCCATGCCGATTTTCAGGACCTGCTCGACGGGAAGCGCGCCTTTTGCGAGACGTTGCGCCAGGCTCTCTCCTTCGATGCATTCCATCACGAGAAACTCGATGCCGTCCTGCGAGCCAACATCGAAAAGCGAGCAGATGTTCGGATGGTTCAATGTGGAAACGGTTTTGGCTTCGCGTTCAAAGCGCAGCTTGCTGGCGGGATCGGTCGAAAGATGAGCGGGAAGGATCTTGATGGCGACGGTGCGATCGAGCCGTGTGTCGCGCGCGCGATAAACTTCACCCATACCGCCGGAGCCGAGCGGCGCGAGAATTTCATAGGGGCCAAGCTGAGTACCTGGGGCGAGCGGCATAAGTGGCGTGATTATAACCCTAGGAACCTCTATTCCGACGATTCCAGTTTCAACGGGTAAACGTGCTAATCGGATTGGTTGCGGACAAGTGTTCTTGGGCGGTGTGTTGCCACTGGCGAAAAACAAGAAGAATTGGGAGAATCTGTTTGTGATCCTCAAACAGTTCTATCTGAATTGCCTGGCTCACGCTTCGTACCTTATCGGGGACGAGGAGACGCGCACCGCGGCGGTGGTCGATCCGCAACGCGACGTGGACCGTTATCTGGAGTTTGCGAGCGAACACGGGCTGCAGATCAAGCACGTGTTCCTAACGCATCTGCACGCCGATTTTGTGGCGGGACATCTGGAGCTGCGCGACCGCGCGGGCGCCACAATTTACCTCGGCTCAAAGGCGCAGGCGGGATACCGCTTTACGCCGCTTGATGACGGCAGCGTGGTGGAATTCGGACGCGTGCGGTTGAAGGCGCTCCAAACACCGGGCCACACACCGGAATCCATTTCGATTGTTGTCTACGATCTCCAACGAAGCCCCAGCGAGCCGCACGCGGTCTTGACGGGAGATACGCTGTTTATCGGGGACGTCGGGCGGCCGGATCTTCGGGTGGCGTTGGGCTGGTCCGCTGCAGAACTGGGCAGCATGCTCTTCGAGTCTTTGCAATCCAAGCTGCTTCCCTTGCCGGACGCGAGTCTGGTCTATCCGGCGCACGGCGCGGGATCGCTCTGCGGGAAGGCCATCAGCAAGGAAACGGTATCTACGATGGGAGAGCAGCGGCGGGTGAATTACGCTCTGCAGCCAATGAGCAAGAACGAGTTCATCGAACTGGTGACCGCGGACCAGCCGGAGGCGCCGCCGTATTTTACGTATGACGCGGTGCTAAACAGCAAAGAGCGCCCGACGCTCGATGAAGCGCTGGGACGCGAACTAAAACCGTTGGGGCTCGATCGGGTGCTGGAGCTCCAGGCGGGTGGCGCGCAAGTTCTGGATACGCGCGAGCCGGAGGAATTCGCGACGGCGCACCTTGCGGGGAGCGTTAACATCGGCCTGAGCGGGCAGTATGCGACGTGGGCCGGTACGGTGCTGAGCCGTGAACGTTCGATTGTGATTGTCGCGAACCCCGGGCGAGAGCATGAATCCGCGGTGCGATTGGGGCGCATCGGCTTCGATAACGTGGTGGGCTACCTCAATGATGGGATGCGAGGACTCGAGTTGCGGCAAGATCTGACTGCCACCACGGAACGCTTGAGCGCGCCGCTGGCCGCGGAGCTTTTGTCGTCGCAGGAACCACCCGTGGTGATTGATGTGCGGACGCTGCGCGAGCGCCAGCAGAAGTTTATTGATGGCAGCTTGAGCATCCCCTTGAATCACCTGGAGGCGCGCGCCCACGATCTGCCGAGGGATCGGCACTTGCTGCTTTACTGCGCGGGGGGCTACCGATCGTCGATTGGTGCGAGCGTGCTGCAACAGCGGGGATTTGAGAGGGTAAGCGAGATTGCCGGCGGTATGGCGGCCTGGGATGCAGCGAAGTTGCCTGTTCGCGCTGAGCGGAGTTAGAGGAAAAGAGGGACCCAAGAGTATAGACAGGAGTGTCTGGCCCGGATGGACAGGTTCCGGTTGTGGAAAAAGTACTGTTGACGGCGGCAAGGCGCGGTATTACGTTGAAAGGACCCCTTGGCCCCCCTGGAAGTCTCCGGTGCGAGGTGCTCATGTCGACAGAAACCCTCAAAACAATCCCAACAAAGAGGGAACTGGAAGAGCGTTGGGAGAGATTGCGGTCACACAAGCGAGGCGCGGCGAGCGTGCGCTTCGTGGCGGAATGGGAAAAAGGAAATAAGCGGTTGCGTGCTAACGCGATTACCGTGGACGTGAGCCAATCGGGCTGCATGGCCATTGTGGGAGCGGATTTGCCGCTGCACCAGCGTGTGCGCCTGATCCATCCGGAAAATGGACGGAGCATCGAAGGACAAGTGGTGTGGCGCGGGCACGAGGCGTGGGATGTAGGGATTGCGGTAGACCCGGCGGACGCGTCGTTCTGGGGAGTGAAGTTCTAGCCGAGCGGGCGGGTCGCGGACGCAGCGGAATTTCCACCTTAAAAGAGAAACCGAAGATGCCGGCTTGAGGCGCGGGGTATAAGTGTGTTCAGGGAGAAATGAAGCCCTCAGCGGCTGAAGTCGGGTGATTGCGCGTCGTTTACGGCACGACTGAAAAAAAGTATTGTAACCTGAAGACAATCCAATAGTGGACCGCGCGGAAGGCGGCCCCTATACGAAGGATCAGCCGAGGTTTCGGGTGAGGAGGCCAGCGAAAGCGACGAAGGCTGCTCCGGTGGCGTAGGCTGCGACGGCTACCTTCCAGGAGATGGCGGGGAAAAGGGCGAAGCATGGCGAGGACGACAACGATGAGCGCGAGAGAAGCGAACATCGCGGCGAGGGCGGATTCGGCGCTCATGCCGGAGGCGTAGAAGCCGCGCACAATGGGAGCAATACAGTTGGTGCAAACCGCCAGAGGCACACCCGCCGGCAGCGCCAAAGAGAGTGTTGAGATAGAGCGAATTCGTGCGGCGACGGCGCAGCGTGGCGAGAAACGTGAGCGCGGCGGGACGAAAGAGAAAAGAGAAGGTCATGCCGATGCGGTTGGCGTCGAGCCAGTTGACGTTAGTGCGCCAAACGCGGGTGGTGAGTGGCATAGTGCGATCCAGTTGGTGAGGGAAAACCCAAGGAGGGCGCGATGTATCGTGCCCCTACCGGCGAATTTGCGAGCGACAGCCCATGGCGGTGAATTGGTCACGGGTCCACTCGTTGGCGCGCTTGAGGTTGGGAGAGCCGGTGAGGCGAGGACCGATGCCATCCATCAGAGCGGAAGCGTATTCCATGACGTGCGTGTGGGCGATGGCTTCTTCGCGGACGCTTTGGTACATGGAGAGATCGAGGGATTCAGTGGCGGGCTGAGGAGATTCGTAGGAGGGACGAGGCGAGTCCTTGGGCGCATCTTTTTTGCTCTGAGCTGCCGCGGAGAAAGATAAATTGAGCGAAGCGCAAAACAATGTGGTCGAGACGAGGAGCGTTTTTAAGTGCATCGTGGATTCCTTTGGTTTTAGAGAATGGAAGGAGCATAACAAGGGCTGGGAAATTCGCCAAGATAGTGAGGAAGGACACCGAGAGCAAAGGCGGCAGTCTGTCCAGGAATGCCGGTGCCACCGGAACAGGAGTACCCTCGAGGCTAAAGCCGCTGAAGTAGCGATGCTTTATGGCACGGCTGAAAGCCGTGCCCTCCAACAGAGGTATTCATGAGTCGCGTTTTCGCCGGCGCCGCGAGTTTCAGGCTTCGGCAGGGAGTTCCACATTTCCTGCTGAATTTTCCAGGCACCATAGGAATCCTTGTGGAGGATGAGAAGAATTTTGCCACGGCCGTCGATGGGGGGCTTGCCGTCGGGCGGTTGCACGACCTGATGCTCGAGACCCCACTCGTAAGCCTAATCGCCGGTGATTTGAATCTTCTGGAAATCGATTTCCTGGGTGGTGACCTTGTAACCAGGCATCTGGGCAATGATCTCTTCGACAAACTTGGCGATCGCCTTCTTCCCCACCAGCGGGGCCCTCTCCGGTAACAGACTGACGCCATCATCGGCCCAGAAGGAGAGGATTGCAGTATGGGCCATGCGGAGATGGGCGTCGATGAATTTTTTATTGAAGGCATCGATTTCGGATTTGGCGCCGATGTGTGGCGCGCGAGCCAACGAAGCGGCTGAACAAGAGAAAAGAATTGCGAGCATGCTCTGCATAGCGGCGAGCGTCCATTTCGAGGCAAGGTATTTCTAGATTCCTCTAGACTCATCTATATCTATTTAGATATAGCGAGATTACATCGAGATGGGGTCATTGGCGTGGCGGGCGAGGTACCAGCAGGGGCGCAGGCCTCCGTGAGGAAAGAGGGAGCGGGAACAGGGGACATCCTCCTCGGGGCGTAGCGCGTCAATCTGATATTCGACTTTGTTTGCCTTGCCGGGGATGGCGAACAGGCGGATGCGATGGATGGAGCTTGTTGAACTGCCAAGCGCTGGAAAATGGAGGCGAAGCTGAAACCAGCCAAGATCGCCCAGGTAGAACACGAGGAATATTGCGAATGCGATGAGCACGACACGGCGGAAGAAGAGGGATGCGGACGAGGGAGCGGTGAGCGGCGCGGTGCTCATGCATTCACACCAGGAGGGCGAAACTGATGCCCGGATTACTGCGGTTGAGGTCGCGATCCCTTGCAAAGCTCCGGGCAAAGGTTAATCGCGTAGCGAGCGTTGTCTTCAAAGACTCTCCATTTTTCGCCGAAGATGATGCGGCCTTCTTTTTTGCGGTGGAGGAGCGAGGTGCGCAGAGCTCCACGAGGGTGCCTCCCTTCCCCGTCGAACCATATTCATGAATGATTTTGAGCACAGCAACGCCATTTTCTCTGGCTTGACGGATTTCCGCGATCAAGCGGTGGCGCGCTTCCTCGATGGAAGGCATATCCGCATCGATCATTTTCTCAACTCCCCCGCCTAAAAACACGTGGATATTGAGGCGATGGCACTTTCCCTTTCCTCGCGAGTGTGCCCTCCACGTCTTGTTTTGAAGAAGATTCCGAGCTCATGCGTGTATGGTGTCACAGACAAGGGTCTTTACAAGGCGTATGCTGCAGAAGGAAAGCGGGAGTTCGGAGGATAACGATGAAAGTACTGCTCGCTGCGGATGAGTCTGATGCGTCCAACGCCGTGACGCACGAGGTGTCCGCGCGCCCGTGGCCGGCGAGGTCGGAATTCTGGGTACTGACGGCGCTGGATCCCTTCTTTTTTACGCGCGCGCCCCTGCTACTGAAGGAAACCGAGAAAAAAGCAATAGAAAGTTTAGAGGAAACGGTTCTGCCGCTGAAACAAGCGGGCCTGGCAGTGAAAATAGACGTGGTGTTGGAGAATCCGAGGCACGGAATACCTCGCCTAGCGAGCGAATGGAACGCAGACCTAATCGTGCTTGGTTCACGCGGGCGGGGAGCGCTTGTGCGACTATTGATGGGGAGTACCGCTCAGGCTGTGCTGCGGCATGCCAAGTGTTCCGTGGAGATTGTAAGAGAAAGGCGAAAGGAACAGCGTGGGTTTGCTGAAGGAATGAGGATCCTGATTCCGACGGACGGGTCGGACTACGCCAATCACGCGGCGCAATCCGTTGCCCAACGACCGTGGCCAGCGGCATCGGAATTCAGGCTAATCGCAGTCCCCGAACTGCCAGTGCTGGCCGGTGACTTCCCGTACTATTCGACGGAGCAGGTGGCGGAACTGGCGAAAAGCACCGAGGGCCACGCCAAGGAAGCGGCGGCGAAGGCGGCGGAGTTTCTGATAAAGGCGGGATTGCGAGTAACAAGTGTAATAACGCCTGCGGGAGATGCCCCGGCACGGGCAATCCTAGAAGCCGCAGATGCCTGGAGCGCAGATCTGATCGTAGTGGGTTCGCACGGGCGGCGGGGACTTGATCGCATCGTTCTGGGAAGCGTCAGCGAGTCGATTGCGATGCACGCCCAATGTTCGGTGGAAGTGAACCGCTCGAACGCATAAAATTGGCGGGTCGGGCAAGAGGGTATCGAAAAACGTTGCTCGTATAGGGAAAAGCCAAACTGAAAACCAAACTAGGAAGTGTCCCCTTGCGAATGGGTTTGCTCCGAAATTCAGGCACAGGGGCGCTGCGCTTGCCGATTAAACCGCGGCGTGGTTAGCTGCAGGCGCGGGAGCCACGAAGGTGCAATCCACGATTTGATTGATGGCGTAAATGGATTCCTTCTCACAGGAGCGGCAGCGCAAAACAAAAACGCGCGAGATGAGATGGTAGTGCGTATCGCCGGAATCATGCTGCCCCCGACACTCGCTATCATGCTTCATGACAAGAGAAGGCACGCGGACGGGCTTTCCACACCGGCGGCACAGGACTCCACGAAAATTCTGACTGACGGTTTCGGCGGACATCAGGACAACTCCTTCGACAGGTTCAGCGGGGCTTTGGACTGCGGAGCATACAAAATGGCCGATGAATTTGTCTACCTCTAAGATACGGGCTGTGAGTGGAAAAAGAAAGTGACCTGGGTCACAGGGAGCTAGCCAGTGCAAGTTATCCATAATATTACGGTTAGAAGCAAGGAAGCGAGCTGCAGAGGCCAGGCTGCCTGTGGAAAGACAGCCAGTTTTAATGCTCCGACATCAGTGCGGTCCCAAGACCTCATGCGCCGTCGGCGCATCACCTAGCATGAAAATGTGGTTCAGGGCAGCATCGAGAGACGGGTCAGTCTATGGTACAAGCATCGTTGGAAGGCGATTGCTGGGAGGTCGGAATTCTCCCTGTGATGACACAGATCCCGCTATAAAGACTGACCCGCCCGGTAAAGGTATCACCTTTTGTCGCACCCGGGAACGGGAAGGACACAGAGCAGTGTCTGTAACAGACCTGCGGCGCAGCAATGGCCTCCGCCAAGGAGGTGCCATGCAAACCCTAGTGGAACGTGGTTGTGGATTGGATGTACGTGCGTGCGACAGCCATTCGCTGAAATTTCCGGGAGTATCGCTTTCTCTTCCCAACCGACCGGAAATAGTGGGGGTACACTAGGTTGCAAGCCCCTATCGAATCTTCTCGACGACTGCCACAGATAAATCAGCGCCGTCTCATCACCGAATGACACCTGCAACCGCAAGCCTTCCATCGTCTCATGGATTGCTTTAACCGTTGCCTCGACGATTCTGCCACCTGATAGTGAAACTCTCAGGCGATCACCAACCTTATGGGCGCCTATCATGCGCGGATATTATCGTGGCTCGTCTTAATCTCCATTCCAACATTTCGGCGCAAGCGAGCAACATCGCGTTTGCCATTGCTGAGCGGCTTGCGGGTTCACACTTTTGCAGCCTTTCCATTGCGGTCTTACGCCACGTTTCTGCCATTGCTAGGAGTTCTTCGTTCATGTTCCACCTCGGCAATCTGGTGGAGGATGCGGGAGCACATTCCCGCCTGCTTACGGCCCTGCACTTTCGAGATGGCCTCAAAGTCAGTCTGCTCTGCCAGACCTTGTTTCCACGTTCGCTGATTCGCGGCTCGGTGCCGAGATCACTGGACATGCTGTCAACTTCAATTGTGGCCACGATGGATAGGTCTGTGCGCGCAATTGAGGTGAAAGAAGAACACACAAGAACATTGCTGCGGCAGCGCCTCCTGCGCATACGCATATTGAGCTCATGCTTTGCAAGACTCTAAGAATCACGATCTATTAATCCTCGCTCCTCGCTTTTCAGTACAAAAAACATCCCGCTTACTTTCTTTCTCTACATTGTCCATGCTTCGCTCACGAGGGGTCTCAACAGGAACAGCGGAGAGTGGTCCAGGGAGACGTATTTTGCCCCTTGTTTTCCCCTCGCTTTGCACTATTTCATCGGGATACATACGGAGGTTGGCTTGCTTAAGCTGTCTGACCCAAGATGACGCCAGGCGAAGACTGCACTTGGGGCATTACTTTGGATCGTTTGTTTTCTTCCCTCTCCAGTAGTGGTGGCAGCGCGGGCAACGATAATTACCTTTCAAAACGAATGGTCTTGCCGCTTTTTTTGCAAGTGCCTTTCGCTTTCTCGCTGCAGAAGACCGAATTGTCACCCAGTACATGTGCCGGCCGAAACTACCGTCTTGCATCTTGTGAATGACGCTGCGTTTGCCACCTCGCCGCCCCATATTCCTGAGCGCCACGTGTTTTCTCCTCTCGTACAGAGCTTGCTCGTCTGGCGTGCTTATACTGGCCCCATTTAGCGGCGAAATTTCGCTGAGAACTCCAGCGGTCATTGCGTACATTAAGCGCATGATGAGGGAACACGGTTGAGTCTATACGACGCAAAATGCAAAGAACAGGTGTGATGACCAGCCATGAGGATCCGTCTTTCAAGCTCTCAACCATTTGGCGGGATAGAGGATAGGCTAGAGCGAAACTGCCCTCCTCTCACCGTATTTGCACAATTTGGTGTACTTCCAATTCGAACCCCCGGAGGGCGCTGGATTTCTTCCGCCCAACGATTCGACGCGCACACCAGGCAGTTTCACCAGCAGTTTCAGCAGTTTCGGCAGTTTCGTTGACTTGCCCGACGTCGCAGCCTAAGATGTCGGCGACATGACGGGCCCCGACGCGCTCATCGGGCAGACCATTTCTCACTACCGGATCCTCGAAAAACTCGGTGGTGGCGGCATGGGCGTCGTCTACAAAGCGGAGGACACTTCGCTGGGACGCTTTGTGGCCTTGAAATTCCTGCCGGAAGATCTTGAAAAAAATCCGCAGTCCCTTGAGCGTTTTCGCCGGGAAGCACGTGCCGCTTCCGCGCTGAATCACCCCAACATCTGCACGATCCACGAAATTAGCAGCCACGAAGGAAGATCCTTCATCGTGATGGAGTTTCTGGACGGCGCAACGCTGAAGCACCGTATTGCCGGCCGGCCTATGGAGTTAGAGACGCTGCTTTCCTTAGGCATCGGAATCGCGGAAGCGCTGGACGCCGCGCACGCCGAGGGAATCATTCATCGCGACATCAAACCCGCGAATATCTTCATGACAAAGCGCGGCCACGCCAAGATTTTGGATTTTGGACTCGCCAAAGTCACTTTGGAGAGGGCCGCAGCAGAATCCAATGCCTCATCGCAGGCCACCATGGAGCCGACCGAGCACCTGACCAGCCCGGGGACAGCCCTCGGGACGGTTGCCTACATGTCCCCTGAACAGGCTTTGGGTAAAGAACTCGATTCGCGCACGGATCTTTTCTCGTTTGGGACTGTTTTGTACGAAATGGCCACCGGTACACTTCCCTTTCGCGGTGAGTCGTCAGCCGCGCTCTTTCATTCCATCCTGCAAAAGGCGCCGGTCGCCCCGATACGCATAAATCCGGATTTGCCCCGGCGGCTCGAAGAGATTCTCAACCGTGCGCTCGAAAAGGACCGTAGTCTGCGCTATCAGCACGCCTCGGAAATGCGCGCGGAGCTGCAGCGCTTGAAGCGCGACACCGATTCCAGCCGCTCTGCAATTTCTTCCCCGGAACTCCTGCCGGAGGAGGCCGCAACGGCCGCAGCCCCTTCTTCCATCGCTTCGAGCAGCGTTTCGGGACCCTCCTCCGCTTCCAGCACAGACAAGCAAATCGTCGTCCGTTTGCTCGCCCGTCACAAGAAAGCAACTGTTGCCGTTGCTATCGTCGCATTGATTATCATCGCAGGGCTGGGTTATAACGCTTACCATTGGCTCGTCCAAGGCTCGGGTTCTTCGATTGATTCGCTCGCGGTTCTTCCGTTTGTAAACGTTACCGCGGACCCGAACACTGAGTATCTGAGCGATGGCCTCACCGAAAGCCTCATCAGCAGCCTGTCACAGCTTCCCAACTTGGCCGTGCGGCCGCGCAGCTCCGTTTTCCATTACAAGGCCAAGGACGTGGACCTGCAGAAGGCAGCGAGCGAACTCAAAGTGGCTGCCGTTGTAACAGGACGAGTTACCCAACGCGGAGATTCTCTTCTGGTGAGCGCGGAACTCACAGACACGCGCGCCAATCGCAGCCTGTGGAGCGATCAGTACGACCGGAAGCTCTCCGATGCGCTTGTGGTGCAGCGTGAAATCGCCGGGGAAATCTCTTCGCGTTTGCGGGAGCACCTCACTGGCGCGCAAAAGACGAAAGTCAGCAACAGCGGAACGTCCGACCCTGAGGCTTACCAGCTCTACCTGAAGGGCCGCTACTATTGGGATAAACGCACGCTCGACTCATTGAACAAAGGGCGGGACTTCTTCCAAGAGGCTATCGACAAGGACCCCAACTACTCCCTTGCCTACCTTGGCCTGGCGGAATTTTACGCCGTGGTCGCCGACTACACCCAGGTCCCTTTGACCGAAACTATGCCCAAGGCCAGAGTCAACGCCAAAAAGGCGCTCGCCATCGACGACACCCTTTCCGAAGCCCACGCCGTGCTTGCCTCCGTTTACGACGGCGACTGGAATTGGGCCGCCGCGGAGCGCGAATTTCAGCGCGCCCTGGAACTGGACCCGAACAACTCCCGTGCACACGTCTTTTATTCCTTCCATATTTCGTATTTAGGAAATCAGGAGCAGGCGCTCTTGCAAGTCCAGCGCGCTGTCGAGCTAGACCCTCTAAATCTGAATGCGCTTGATAATTTGGGGACCCAATACATTTACGTAAGGCAATACGACCGGGGCATCGAGCAGTTGAAAAAAGCGTTGGAAATCGACCCTGCCTTTCCCAGTGCCCACATCGACCTCTCTCGAGCCTACACCATAACAGGCAAATATGATCTTTGGCTGGAGGAATGGGAAAAGGGTGCCCGGCTCGCGAACGATTCGAATGAGCTGTCGCTCGTGGAAGCTGCCAAGCGGGAATATCCTAAGTCCGGGTATCGTGGCGCCCTGAAGCAAGTAGTTGCATTCATGGAAGAGCAGGCCAAGCGAACCTATGTGGATCCGGCAGTGATCGCGGCTCTCCATGCCCTTCTCGGTGAAAAGGATCAGGCGTTTGCCTGGTTGGAAAAAGCTTACAAAGAAAAGAGCGGATTTCTGGTAAGCATCAAACCGTTTCCTCTTTTCGATTCTTTACGCTCCGACCCCCGCTACGCCGACCTGCTCGAGCGCATGGGCCTTCCGCAATAATGGCTTATCATCTGCGACCGATCTCGTGATCGCCTTCGCTCTTTTTCCTCGACGCGGGTTCGCTCTTTCTCGCTTGGGGCTCCCTGCAAAGGGCGCTAATTTTTCTCAAGGCAGGCGAATCACAAGCACGTGAAAAACCATGTAAAATCAGGAGAAAATCGCTGTCCAATTCCACCAGGTTTCGTGCGGGAGCAATCCTCTCTCCAACTATTTTTCGTTCTCATGCGGATTGTTCTTGACACAGTGTTCCGAGATATGATAATTGAATGTGCATAATTAAAAGCGGCTCTGCCACCCGCGTCAACGGCTGACAGAGCCTAACTCCCAAAGTGAGGAACCCACAATGGAAGCTAACCTGAGTTTCCCGCAATCTGCATTCAATTTTCCAGTGAGTTTGAGTGAGAAATATCGTCCGCATCGTATCGTTGAGTTTGTTGGCCTTGAGAAGCCAAAGAAGATTCTGGAGAGGTTTGCGGCCAGTCCCTACCCGTCCGCGTGGATTTTCTACGGCAATTCCGGGGTAGGCAAAACGTCAATGGCTCTGGCCGAAGAGATCGGTGCGGAGCCGCATCACATCCCTTCGCAAAAGTGCAACGCGGCCAACATCGAGGAAGTAATCCGCATGTGCCACTACCTACCCATGGCCCCGGGGCGATTGCTTCTCGTTTTGGTGGATGAGGCAGACGCCATGACGCCAGCAGCACAACTCGCGTTGCTCTCCAAGCTCGACAGCACGGCCTTTCCCCCGAGCACCGTTTTCATCTTCACTGCGAACAGTCTTGACGGTTTAGAGTGTCGTTTTCTTTCCCGCACGCGACAGGTTGAGTTTTCCAGCTACGGCATGGCGTCCGCGATTGCGGGACTACTACGTCAAATCTGGCAATCCGAGGGGGGCAAGGCCGAAGAGACGCCAGACATGGAACGCATCTCCAAAAACTCCCGCAATAACGTGGGGGACGCACTCATGACTTTAGAAACGGAATTGCGGGCCGCGTGAGGCCGGAAAGGTACCACAGATGAACAACAAAACGTACGGCACACCGCAGGCTGCCAAAAAAATCGGAGTTTCGTTCATCACGCTACACCGCTGGCTACGGGACGGAAAGATCCGCCCATCCGTAGCGATCCCTGTAGCCAAGCGTACGCTATGGGCATGGACGGACACCGATATTGCGAAAGGCCGCAAGATCAAGGCCGCACAGAAGCCCGGCCCAAAACCGAAGGGGCGCCGGTCATGACTACACAAAGGCGGCGATCTACGCGCGCGTCTCTACTCTTGGCAACGGCCAATCTCCGGAAAATGCAACTCCGCGAGTTGCGCGAGTACTGCGAGCGCCGTGGATCAGGGGCAAAATACAAGCGGCCCCAGTTAGACCGGATGATGGCAGACGCACATGAGCGCCGGTTTGACGTGGTAGCGGTTTGGAAGTTTGACCGCTTCGCCCGGAGTGTCAGTCACCTGTTGCGTGCGCTCGATACTTTCCGCGTTCTCGGAATCGAGTTCGTCAGCATCTCAGAATCCCTCGACACGGCTACACCAGCAGGCCGGATGGTTTTCACCGTCCTGGGAGCCGTGGCCGAGTTGGAGCGTAGCCTCATTGCCGAGCGCGTCCGGGCAGGATTGCGAAACGCTAAGGCGAAGGGCCGCAAGCTAGGAAGGCCGCGAGTTGCTGTGGATGCCACTAGAGTAATCCGGCTGCGCGCCTCCGGCCTGTCGTGGCCAAAGATCGCCCGCGAGTTGGGCGTG
>Ga0310914_10000847_pt1 | contig 18957 bp, 20 predicted proteins | sample GREbulkMGAN108_FD_203450 | JGI IMG/M metagenome (GOLD analysis project Ga0310914, IMG submission 203450) | Lab enrichment of tropical soil microbial communities from Luquillo Experimental Forest, Puerto Rico - GRE.bulkMG.AN108 | ecosystem: Environmental > Terrestrial > Soil > Tropical forest >... | reverse complement strand
GACTTTGGCAATGGCGGTCCTTTTAACGATAACAAGTTCAATATTCTCAAGGCCGGTATCAACTATCGATTCGGCGCCCCCGCTTGGCACTTCTAACTAGTTCGGGACTGAGTGACTTCTCGGTCTGGACGCGCCATCACTGCTAGCGCCAACGAGATGGTTGAATAGAGACATTTTGCTGCAGTGCATGAGTCCGCTTCTGGCACAAAACGGACATTGCTACCGTTCTGAACGATGTCCGCTTTTGGGTAAAGCGGACATGGCGACTAACCGCGAGAATGTCTGCTTTTGACCCAAAGCCGACATGACCGTGTCTCGCTGGGGCAAGAGAGCACCGTCCTGATAATTGGCACCTCTCAGCTCCGATGATCATGGACGTAGTCGCGTCTTGTTAACGACAATGGCAACGATTTGGGGCAGTACCCAGGGCGCCTGACGGGTGGCCGCTGCCGTCAAGCGCTGTGCGGACGCGTTGACAAAAGCAAAGTTTGCAAGCTTTGCCCAAAACATCTGAGGCTTTAGCTTTGCGATCGTCGCTCTTTGGAAATCGGCGGCCGATCGATTTCGCAGGACGGCGCGCGCCGCGCTCAATCCTGTATGCAAGGCCAGTGATGTCCCGTCACCGGTATAGGAAGGAGTGACCGCAAGCTGATCGCCGACCGGATAAACGGTTTCGGAAATGACGCGTTTACGAATAAATCCATATGGAATGGAGGCAACCGCTAATGGTTTACCCCATAGTGGGGCCGCGTTGAACGTCCCAACATCGCGCCATTAAAACGCGCCAGATCGGAAAGTATCAATGCGAGCTCGCGAGAGTCGACAGAACCATCGAGCACCTCCGTCTGCGTGCTGCGACGCAGACGTTCAAACACCGGCAGTGGCCGACCAGTTATCAAATCCATCTGCCAATTACGCCATCGTACGGAACATCAGTCCACACGAATTCGAATCGCCCACATCGTCACCGCGCCGCCGATGAGCGTGATGAACGTGCGCCGTTTTTTTGCTGCGGTGCACTTCGTCCGCGTTTGGCACAAAGCGGACATGGCAGTTGCGCCGATCGATTTCCGCTTTCGGGGGAATAGCGGACATCGGCGCGACCTGATCCATAGTGCCGGCTCAATACTTGAACGCATTGAGGACCGCTATGGTGTGCCGGTGGAAGCGGTAGTGGCAATCCGGGGCCGATCCCGCGGCGCACTGGCGTCAGCGGCTTGTGGACGGCCTCGTACACGACCTCGGCCTCGTTATCGCCAAGGCCGTGCATGGTCATCAGCCAGAGCACTGCGTCGATCAGCGGCGCGGGAAAACTGCATTCGCGACATCGCCGACAGCCTCGACCGTCTCGCCGCAACCTGAGAAACAGAGGATCCGACACGGGCAGGCCTCAAGCCCTTCGTACCGCCAGGGGAAGGCGCCGATGAGGAAGCGCTGGTTGAGTACTAGGTCTATATCGCCGCCCAGATTCTCCGCATGGATCAAGCCCTCCGAAAAGGCGTAGCTATGGAAGGGGAATATATTATCGGTGATGCGGCGACCCGACTTCTTGTGAACGTAGGAAAAGTCACCAAAAAACTCTTCACAGGTTTTACCGACTCTCTTTTCGAAATGCTTGGCGAGATCAGGACGCATCATGCGAATGGAGGTATTCATTGCGTGATCGCCCGAACCGCAATCAACGCCAAACCACTTGATCTTTTTTTGCAGCATCCAATCAAGCAGTTCAACTTTGCCCCCGGGATGCATACAGAAGTAGCGCACCAGATCCTGTCGCGGCTGGCCCTCCCAATAGCGATGCCATCCAGTATGGATGATCAGGATATCGCCGTTCTTGATCTCGACCGGAGCAGCCTCGAGCATTGCAGGAGTGATGACAGCCCAATCATCCATGTGCTGTGAAATATCGACCACCGCTCCAGGTCCGACCAGAAAATTCAGCGGATAGGAAGCCATGTCGCCCATGCCGTCGGTGCCATGCATGGCGCCATCAATATGAGTGCCGACGTGCAGCGCGGTATCGATTCGTTGAGCAACGATCATCTTAGTCTGAAGATTCTGAGCGTAATACATTTGATTGCCGGCATAGCCGACCCACCCTGGCGTATGCACGTTCATGAGATGAGATAGATCGACGATCTTCATGCCGTTTGACGGATTTGTTCTCGCTCCAGAGGCAGCGATAGCGTGTCGGCTTCCGGTAGCGGTTCTCCCTTTGTCTCAGGCAAGAACGGCACAGCGAACAGCCCAAGGCTATAAAACAAGCCGATAATAGTCGCAGCTTTGCCGTAGCCACCGAGACTGACAATAAGCGTGCCGGCGAACAATGGCGCGATCGCGGAGATCAACCGGGGCGTATTGAAGATAAATCCGGCTGCTGTCGCGCGCATTCGCGTCGGAAACAGTTCCGGCAGCCATACCGCGGTCCACGAGAAGACGCCCTGAACGAAAAATCCGTAAACTGCGAAGACCAGCAACAACAGATGGATGTCCTGCACCCACAAGTAGACAATTGGAGTAAGAACAAGGCTCATCAGATAGTACACGATCGTCGTTGGCTTGCGGCCAACCGCATCGGCCAGAAAGCCGAAACTGATGAAGCCAATCAAGGCACCGACATTTTGGACCAGTCCGGCTAATCCCACCCAGCGCTGCGCTTCGAGACCCGCAGCGGTCGCCACCGTCCCCACGTAGCTCGGAACAAAGCTCGAAACGCCCCAATAGCCGATCGTCACCGACAGCGACATAACGAACGTCAAAAGCAAGCGCGAGCGGACGGCGGGATCAGCGAACAAATCGACCAGCGTAAAGCGCACAATCGCCGCGTCTTCTCCCTGAAGCACTGCACCTTGCCGTTTGAGCTCATAAGCGGCGCGTCGATGCTTGTTCGATCGCTCCCATCGCGGCGATTCGGGAATATTCCGCCGGATCCAGAAAGCCACCAGCGCCGGCAGGACGCCCACGAGATACATGTAACGCCAGGAGCTGGGACCCAGAGGGCCGATCATTACCCAAACACCGGAAGCGAGAATGCTTCCGATCGGATAGCCGGATTGCAAAAAGGCACCACCCTTGCCGCGTGCGTGATCTGGCCAAAGCTCCGCCGTGATTGATGCGCCTGTGGCCCACTCCGAACCGATCGCGAGCCCCACGAGAAAACGAAAAATGGCAAAGGACAGCCAATTCCACGACAGAGCACTCAGACCCGTGAGAGCCGAATAGGCGAGGATCGTGAGGGTCATCGATCGCTTGCGGCCGATGTAGTCGGCAAGAATACCCCCAAGCAATCCACCCGCTCCCCATCCAAACACGGTTATGGCAATAACGGCCCCGGCATAAACTGGAATGAGCCGGTACTCCGAGGTGTCCAAGAGCTGATGCAGCGCGGCGCCGATCGTAAGAATAAGGGCAAACACTTCGAACCCGTCAAACGTCCACCCGAGATTCGAGGCAATCAATGCTTTCCATTGCGTCCGGTCGAGCGAGCGATACCAACGAGAAGTGGCGTCTGTGCCGACTTCAGTCATACCTTCCTCCTTGACCTCTTCGCGGTCAGTCCGCTTCCATTGCTTGGGGATCGTAACGCAAGCGCAAAGCCGAGGACAGCAGCGCATGCTCGGACGTACACCGCTGCTTCGCCAGCGTCAGTTTTTCGATGGCCAGGAGCGCTAACCCATCTACGAATCCCCGCGGATCAAGGTCATCGAACTGCCTGGTCAATGTCTGCTTCTGGCACTTAGCGGACATCCCGGTCGAGCTGAACAATGTCCGCTATTGGGGGTAAAGCGGACATCAGTTGGACATTCCGAAATGCCGCTTTTGACCCAAAGCCGACATGACAGCCGTGGGACTTCGCTCTGAGAATTAACGTTCACTGCAGGAGAACTGGGGCGCGGGCTCGTCTCATTCCGGGGCCGCAGCGATTCAGAACGTCTTCGCTGTCGAACGACTATACGTCGTCTCACCGATGCCATCGTTGCACGGGAAGTGTAATTCGACCCTCAGACCAGGCGAGTTGTCGATTAATCTGATACTAGCGCCGTGTAAACGGGCGACGGCGGCGACCAGGCTTAGACCCAAACCATTTCCTGGCATACCGCGGCTTCGTTCTAGGCGATAAAAGCGTTTAAAAACACACTCAAACTCCTGTGAAGGAATACCTGGCCCGTCGTCAGAAACTGACAGAATGGCCTCGCCATCCTTCTGATCGAGATGGATGCTCACCAGTCCGCCTTCCCGTCCGTGTTTGATGGCATTGTCGACGAGATTCGATATTGCGTCGAACAGGAGGTCACGATCAGCGCTAATACGCGCGGTCTTATCGCCAAAGACCTCGACCCGCCCGCCTTTGTTTTCTGCGGCTGCATCAAACAGTTCTGCCACTTCGGTTGCGATTTCACTAAGGTTCACCATGCGAAAGGCTGCGGTCTGGCTGGCGGCCTCGATTTGTGAGATTCGCGTCAAGGACGAAAACATGCGAAGAACGTCATCAAGATCCGCCATCGTCTGGCCGATCAGGGATTGATCATGATCAGACGTGTTCTTTTCGATGCTAGCTTTCTCAAGGCGCCCACGCATGCGCGCTAATGGGGTCCGCAGATCGTGTGCGACGTTGTCGCTCACCTGTTTCACCTCGGCCATCAACGTCTCGATACGCTCAAGCATGGAATTGAGGTTTTGCGCTAGCTGATCCCATTCGTCTTGTGTGCCGCGAACGGGTATTCGCCTGCCGAGACCGCTCTCCATAATGGCGCGGCTAGTCATGTTTATGGATTCAATTCTGCCAACGGTGCGCCGCGTAACGCTGACGCTCGCTACCGCCGCCAGAACGAATATTAATAAGGTCGTAAAGGCGAGAGCTGCATAAATTTCGGTCACGAACCGACTTAAATCACTGATATCCTTGCCCACCAAAAGGTGAAGTCCGTCCGGCAGCGTTTCCCATCTCGCTCTATACAAAAGTTGACCGGTCTTTTGGCCCAAGACATCAGCATTGAACTCGGTCCATTGTTCGGCACCCTTGGCAACCGGCCATTTCTTGAGATTGCCAGCGACCGGCGAAAATGATTGGTCGGTAAGCAGATAAACGCCACCCTCAAAAGACGCCGTACTACTCCGTTGCTCAATCGCTTGAATGAGGCCGTCACGACCGGTCGTATCGTAGATGTTGCGTAGAGTCGTGCGCTCTGCCTCAATCGCAGTGTCTGACCTGCTCAAGACGAGATTCGTCGTCGACCAGTAGACGTAGCTGAAAAGTACAATGACCACCGCGCCAAACACGCCGATACTGATCAGCGCCAGTTTGAAGGTTGTTGAGCGTAAGGTCTTAACGAGGAGCACGGACGCAAAATCCGACGCCACGTATGGTGTGAATGAGCGGATAAGTCTGCTCGCCATCGACTTTGCGGCGGACGCGTCCGACATAGACGTCGATAATGTTGGTTGATGGATCGAAATGCAAATCCCAAACCTTTTCCAAGAGCATCGTGCGTGGCACGACATGACCTTCGTTACGCACCAAATACTCAAGGACTTGGAATTCGCGCGGCAACAATTTGATATCTCTACCGCCCCGATTCACAGTGCGTGACACGAGGTCAAGTTCGAGATCGCCGACGCGCAACATTGTTTCTTTGGCCACCGTTGCGCTGCGACGAGCTAGAGCTTCGATACGAGCTAAAAGCTCGACAAAAGCAAAGGGCTTGACCAAATAATCGTCACCGCCGGCCCGCAAGCCGCGCACGCGATCATCTACCTCCCCAAGTGCGCTTATAATCAACGCTGGCGTGAAAATACCTGCTTCCCGAAGATGCCGAATGATCGCGAGACCGTCCACGAACGGAAGCATGCGATCGAGTACGATAACAGCACATTCAGCAGATTCGCCGAGACGCATCCCTTGCTCCCCATCGACGGCAAGGTCGGCCTCGTAGCCGCGCGTCGTGAGGAACTCCACGATCTGCTTTGCCGTTTCAGCGTCATCTTCGATGACGAGAATGCGGCGGAGCGCCCCTGTCACAATTTTCCTCTCCAAATTTGTTTGATTGTTGCAGCGTAGCATAGCTTGGGAACGCCAAAACTGACTTATCTGTCACAATCTAAGTCCCTTGTAATTTGAGGCTTTTCCTTATCCTAACCGGGTAGGTTGCCGTCTTATGTGACTGCGGTCGAGCAACTGCAAAGTCACTTTGGCAGCTCTCTTTCTCTTGATCTTGATAAACCTACGACAAGAAATCCGAACGGCTCGCTTAGCGAGGCCACAGGAATGGAATGAGCATCGGGACACGACGGCAATAGGACTTGTAGTCATCTGGGCCGAGCTCAACCATCAGAAAGCGTTCCTCCACGCGCGCTTTCAGCCACAGGCCCGAACATATAAGCGTTGCGCCGACTAACGCCGTGACCGTAGCCTCAACAGCCGCTGTCGCAAGTACCGCTGTGATAATACCCGCATAAATCGGATGACGCATGAAGGCATATGGTCCAGTATCGACTATACGGTGCCGTTCCTTTCTTGTGATTGCGCTTGACCACAGGCGGCCGAGATGGATCCGCGCCAACCAGGTCAGTAAGAGTCCCAAAAGCGTGACGACGATGAGACCATATGCAACGTTGTTGCCAACTTCCCAGATGCGGCTCTCTCCGATTACGTGCGCCGCCCAAGGTGTCATTAGGACACCTCCAGTAAAAATGGCCGCGCGATAGATCCATGTTTCTTTCGTCGCTGCGCGCTTTTCCGTGCGGTTAGACCAGAATGACGCCGTCATCCAGCTCAAAAACCATCCAATCCAGATGACTGCGAACGCTTCGTTTGGCTTAATGATCACAATTCGCGACTCACCTTAGCACTATCTGAAACGCTAGACGTATGTACGGTATTCTCGTTCCACCAGAAGCAGTGCCGTGCATCGGCACCATGGTCTTTGCCAAACGGGAAAGCCTTCGATCGCAGCGCACTGCCAGCTGAAGGCTTGTCAGGCGACTAATAATTCTAGGACCTTGCCCTGCTTCGGCCGCTCTTCTGCCGCGAGCGCCAAATTTTTCCAGCCGCGACGATCGAGCACGTATTCTGACATGGAATTCATCTAGGGGACTCCAGTCTCGGCAAACCGCGCATGAGCCGGGTCCCAGCGGCAGGGCGCCGGTTCGACAACGAACGCAGCCACAATCCCACGCGCAGGCTTAAAACGCGCGAAGCTGGAATTATCCGTTATAGAATCGCAACTATGCTTGCGCGGCCTCCTTGAGCGATGAAGCTGGTCGCGATTTGAAATGTTCAGGAGCGGAGGCTTTTGATGGACATCCTGTCCTTAGACGCTACGGATCAATTGCAGGCACTTGCCGCGCTGCGGATCAGCGCGAGTGAGCTACTGGAGGCCTCCGTCGTCCGAATGGATCGGCTGAATCCAAAGCTGAACGCAGTGGTGTCGCGTGATCTCGACCGCGCCTACGCCAGTGTGCAGATGATCGATGAGCGCCGCGCGCGAGGTGAACCCTTAGGTCTGCTCGGCGGCCTGCCCATGACTGTGAAAGATACGTTCGACGTGGAGGGTCTCCCAGCTTCCGCCGGCATGAAGGCCTTGCTCAACCGGACGGCCGAAGATGCGGCAGTTGTGGCCCGGGTCCGTTCGGCAGATGCGATCGTGTGGGGCAAGACCAATACGCCAGTGTATGCCTCTGATTGGCAGACCTACAATTCGCTCTATGGGACCACGACTAATCCTTGGGATCTAACAAGGACGCCCGGCGGATCTTCGGGCGGATCGGCGGCAGCGGTTGCAGCCGGCATCACGGCGTTGGAGATTGGTGCCGATATCGGTGGTTCAATACGCGTCCCCGTGGCGTTTTCGCGCACAAGCCAACCTATGGATTGGTCTCGCAACGAGGCCTTGTGCCGCCGCCGGGCGTTGTCGCTGATCTGGACCTTGCGGTAGTTGGCCCTATGGCACGCTCGGCGCGCGACCTGCGCCTTCTCCTTTCTATAATCGGCGAATCGGCAATCCCGGCGCAGGCACTACCTGCTGAACTGAAAGGATTGAAGGTGGCTCTGTGGCTCGACGAGCCCACTTTTCCCCTCGATCCTGATACGAAAGCCACGCTCGAGACTTTTGCTAGACGCCTCCAGGCCACAGGCGCAATCGTGGATCAAATTGCGTGTCCGGTCACCGCTGAACGGCTGATGTCCACCTATATATTGCTGCTGTACGCGATTATCGGCGCGGACTTGTCATGGGCTGAGCGCGGCCTCTACGAACTGCTGCGCGGACCAGCAAAGATCGCGCGCGCCATGGGTGCGAATGCCTTGTCGTGGGCGCAAAGCGTTCTGGCCTACACCGCGCGCCATCGTGAATGGCTGCAGGCTAACGACGCTCGGGCACAACTGTCCGATGCCATGCGACGATTCTTCACGCGATTTGATGTGCTGCTCGCGCCCATTTCTCCGACTGCCGCCTTTCCGCATGATCAGCGACGGATCCGGCGGCGTACGCTCGAGTGTTCTGACGGGCACGAGATTGAGTATATCGAAATGTTGAAATGGATCGCGCTTGCGACGGTCTGTGGACTGCCGGCAACGGCGATTCCCGCCGGGCTGAATGCTCAGGGCTTGCCGGTAGGCATTCAGATTATCGGCCCGCGCAGTGGCGACGGGCTCACCCTCGCGGTTGCGCAGGCCATTGACGAGCAGTTTGGCGGCTTTCGCGCTCCGCCTCTCAAATAGAAAAAGAACAGCATCGGTTTTGCTTCAGATGCTGTTTAACGGTGCTGCGACACATGAACCCAACCCGATCAAATTCCATTTGTCGCCCCTGACTTATCTGTCAGAAAATGACTTAATAGTAATTTGTAGTTCCATTTGCATAGTTTGAAAGTTCGTTCACTAAAAACTACTGGCCTACGAGCGACGCCGTCAAACGAGAATTTTGATACCGTAGCGGCTCAAGGTTGAGATTTGGCAGCCAAATACCGGAGGAACCATGCGCAAAACATCGATACTTGCAGCTGCCCTTCTTGCGGTCACCGTCTCAGGTGTTCCCGAGTTTGTCGCCGCGATGGGTTCGAACAATCCCACACCACCACAAAGCAGTCAGCCGTCGGGTACGACCACGACGAAGCAGAAGACCAAGAAGCAAAAGAGCGGCTCGTCCAAGGAGTTCCTGGACCGCTATCACGCGGCCTACGCCCTGATTTACGAGAAGAGCGATTACCAAGCTGGCATCACAGCACTGCGCGCCATGGGCTATGACGACAACGCAGATGTGGCAACCTTGCTCGGCTACGCCAGCCGCAAGCTCGGTCGCTACGACGATGCCAAATACTGGTACGACAAAGCGCTTGCCGCCGATCCCAATCACGCTCTGACCTGGTCCTATTACGGCATGTGGCATGCCGAGCAAGGCAACCTGCTCAAGGCGAAGGACGACCTAGAGAAGGTGCGCCTAATCTGCGGCACCGAGTGCAAGGAATATGTCGCGCTCAAAGAGGTGATCGACGGCACCCGCACTTACTGAGGCGCGCTAACTTCGTTGCGCGTCCAGCACGGTTTAGGGGTTGCGCGCATTGACGTTATTGCCTTAGCTCGCGCTCGAAGCGAGCGGTGTGATCCGCAATGCGTCTAGAGGCGTATCTAACTCATATTCCTCAACAAGCGATCACTCGGTATCTTAAGTATGGCGATCACTGGAGTCAGGCGTTCTTAGCTGGTGAGAGACCGCGCCGAAGGTGCAAACTGCATAGGGAAGGCAGTATGTCAAAGCCAGCTTCAACCAGTCTGCGTCGCCTTGATCAAATTAAGTACCGCTGAGTCGTTTTCCGAATACACAGGATCGAAGTTCGAAATACGATGGACATCGGGTTTAAAAAAGGTTGTCGCAAGCAAGAAGCTGACTCGCACGTCAGAAACTGACAGACTTTTAATTTCAGATATCGACGTTTGAGGGAACGCTAGTCGTCGACTATCGTTTTCCCCAATCTAGAACTACGCGCCCATTTGCGTACGCATAATGGATGATGAACGCGAACGGCCGACGGTGGGGCGCGGCGCATCGGAAGACCATCGCGCGGAATGCGAAAGGCTTGAACACGAGAGATGTAATGTGTCGTGCAAAGACACCGTCGCCGTATACTTGTAACCGGAGCTACGGGGCTGATCGGCAGCGAGCTTTGCGGCCAGCTTGTGGAGCGCGGCCATGCAGTCATTGCGCTTGTCCACCGGAGACATGATATCCTGCGTAACAATGGGAGCGTGCTGCATCCGGCGGCCTATACCGGAACTCCTCCGAGATATGGTGCCTTGCACTGGACGGCAGGCGATGTTCGGAAGCCCAGCTTAGGTCTTGAAGCCAACGAAGCTATTGCCCTCGCCAGCGTGGTCGAGGTGATTATTCATTGTGCGGCGGAAACTAAATTTTCCTCGGCATCCGACCTGCATCGTATCGTCAATGTTGAAGGTACACGCAACGTCGCTCGCTTCGCCCGCGCATCACAAGGACCCATTCCCGGCCTTGTCCATGTCAGCACGGCCTATGTCAGCGGAGAACGTTCAGGTCATGTCGCCGAGGAGGAGATAGATGCTGGACAGCCCTTCGCCAACAGCTACGAGGCGAGCAAAGCCACGGCCGAGAAACTGGTACGCGCTTCTGGCCTGCGAGCAGCGGTCGCCCGACCATCCATCATTGTGGGCACATCAGACACCGGTGCCATTGGACGGTTTGGAAATATCTACGCCTTCCTGCGGCTTATCGGTGACGCTCGGATTACTGTGCTGCCATCGACACCAGATGCAAGTCTCGATCTCGTGCCGATCGACCACGTAATCGGAGGTTTGACCGACATCATCGAAAGCTTCGAAATGGCGGCGGGAAAGACCTTTCACCTGGTCTCCGGCGATCCGGCGCCTCTCGCCGCTCTGACGGCTTTGGATTACCCGGGTTTTCACGTGCCGCGGCTTGTCTCCACTGAACGATTTGACCTATCTCAGCTCAGGCCGGCTGAGCGCGCTCTCTATCAGAGGGTAACATCCGCCTATGCGACGTATCTCTGCCGTAACCCGCATTTTGCCGCTCGGAACCTTGCTGCGCTGTCAGGGCGGATCTGTCCGCCGACGGGTCACGGATTTTTGCGGCGCGTCGTCGAGTACGCCACAGCAGCCGGTTACCTCCGGCCGAACACCGACCGAATGACTGCCAGCGCCACGTCTATCTGATGTCGGGATAGTGACGCTCGAGGCGATGCCGCAGACCGAGACCCCAGCGGATTCCGACGTAGAGATAGATCAAGTTGGCTTTGAGCTCGCCCCAGACTGCTATTCTTCGGTCGGAGGTTGTCACGGTTCGATTAACGAGCCTGATGCGACCACGACGGCATAATCGCAAGCAAAGGTCGGCATCCTCCATCACGGTAAGTTTCTCGTCGCAGCCTTCCACGGCAAGGAAATCCGAACGACGAAAGAACATGGCTTGGTCGCCGAACAGGAGACGGGCGCCCCGGAAGAATAAGTGAGGTCGAAAGATCAGCGGCGCATACCAAGTCTTGATCCAATTATGGAAGGTCGTACCCCACCGCACTCGCTTGGCGCCTGCGATCAGCGATATGAAACCCGCAAGGGCTAACCGCGGGTCCTCCATTGTCGCGCGTATCACCGCTATGGCGTCATCGGGAAGGATCGTATCGGCGTGAAGCACGCACACGAGCGGCGAGCGGGCCGCAATCACTCCACAATTAATCGCCGCCGCCCGCCCGCGAACGGCGTGCTCGATCAGGTGCACGGACCCGCTTTGGCGCATGAGCGCGGCTGTGTTGTCCTGGCTTCCGCCATCGACCGCGATGATTTCCGCGGGCGCGGGATGAAGGATTCCGAGCAGACGAAGGAGTCGCGGTATGACTGCCGCCTCATTCAAAACCGGGATGACGAGTGCAACATCGTCAAGCTGTTCGCCTTCTCTGAGCATTGGCCGCCGCTCTCTACGCCTCCACTGGTTCGCCCACCGAGCTAGATGTAGCTGGGAAGCCGAGTCTATTTTGGCTTTCTACCGGCAACCGTGCGATGCGAACGGCCGGCGGTCGCTCCAGTTTATGAATCCGAGAACGCTGTCGGAAGTCGCTTCTTTATCTTGAGGCCAGCATTCTGACCCATTCGGAAATCCGGATTGGCATTGTCTCGACCATGACTTCACCGGCGTCGTCGCCACGCGAGGAGCCAAAAATCCCAAATACGTCCCAACCGAGCCCCGGCCGCTGGTCTCGTCACAGCGCGATATGGAGCATGCTTAAAGGGGTGTGTGTCGTCATTTTAATCCGGCGGCAGGGGGTCGAAGATATTAAGGGCGGGACCCCGCTCGTCAGACAACCAAAACTGCCTCGCCGCAAACTAAGCAAGGCCGAACTTCGTGAGCAAGCAGCGGCCGCATTCCTTGCTTGGCGTCATCCAAATACAAGTGACGCTTTCGCGCCACGTCTACTACCAGCGGCAACGTCACCAGCAGCTGCAGCAGCCACCACCACCGCAACCACCGCAGCCACCACAACCACCACAACCTATAAAACCGCATCTGCAATGCCGGAAGTGGAAGCCGCATCTGCAGCCGCGACATCCGCGACATCCGCCGCACCTGCAGCCCCAAGCAACTTGCTCAAACCGGGCCAGAGATGTTGAAGTGTTTTCCTTGTCGAAGACGTAGAATGTCGCCAAGCTGACGTCGGAAATTTCTTCCTCACCGAGGAAGAGTTCGTGATGCGTTGCGGTGTTTTGCGCCGGCACATCCACTGCCGACCCACCAGTTGACGCGGATGCTCCACCGGCCATTGCCAAGGACAGTCCGGCGACACCCAACGCGGGTGCGGTTCTCGTCCGATTGTTTCGCTTTGAATTAGTCCTCGCGCGCGCCATTGGTATCCTCCATACCTTGGCGTATGTCGCCCTTTCACGAAGGATGCCACATCGATCATCTCAAAAAAATTAACAAACGAGCTAGTTTCTGACAAACGAGTTAATTTATGACACCGCGCGATGCAGACAACCTCGCATTTTGTGCTGCGAGCGAAGCTCCTCCTTAGCCCTGCGGCTCGCGTCCGTTCCTACTTCCAAGGATACTGCACGATAGTTGAGCTTCGCTCGATCACAAGATTAGCTCGCCGCGAGGATTAGATCAATCAAACCCCGCGCTTGGGCTTAACGCTTCTCAACCACCAAACAAGAATTGCGCCGACGACAACGACAAAAAGAACGGTCAGTTTCATTTGGCCTCCATCCCCTTCGATGCCAGTGAGGCAAGGGTACCTAAGCACTTCAATGAGCGGCCTTCGACGTTAATGCACTCTGCATGTCCCGCACGAAAGCCTTCCCAAAGCTTTTCGAGGCTCGCCGGTTTCGAAGTCGCGTGAGATCAGAATTTGTAGCAGTTCCCGGCCTTTCCCTTTAGGCTCGCGCGACAATCTTTCACGCTCAAATATGAGCACTCGGGCGGTGCAGTTGCTTCTGCAGGTTTCGCACAGTACCTGTTAGCAGCACTTGCAGCACTCTTGACTGACCCTGGTGCAACGGCACCCTTGGGCCGAAACTGCCGGTGGAGTTCGGCGGCGAAGTCGCTCGAATAGCTCACCACGATGATGCGGGCGAGTCGGATCATGGCCGAGCAGCCAAGCGACATAGGCGACCGACACACAAATCGATTTGAGCGAACGCGGTGGCTGGTTGATCAAGAGGGCGCCGGCTCTCGCCGGAGTGAACCCGCATCAGCTGATCGCAGTTCCGGGAAAACCTCCGCATACCACGGCGCGGCGATCACCATGCGCGGTTTGCCAAAGAAACCGGACTCGAACTCGTCACGTCCCAAGGCGGCAGCCGATATGCGACTTCCGTTGGCGGAACGCTTACCGGACGCGGCGCCGATCTGATCATCGTCGACGATCCCCTGAACGCCAATGAGCTCCATTCGGAGACCGCCAGGAAGCGAGTCATCGACTGGTACGGCGGCTCGCTTGTCTCGCGCCTCAACGACAAACACACGGGCCCCATTATTGTGGTCATGCAGCGCTTGCATGAGGATGACTTGGCCGGCCACCTCTTGCGACAGGGCGGCTGGAAGCATCTGAACATGCCAGCGATCGCGTTGGCGGATGAGACCGTTGAGCTGGGGCATGGGAGAACACATTCGCGCCGCACTGGCGATATTCTCCATCCCGAGCGCGAGACCCAACAGGCCCTGGAGGCGATAAAAGCCGAAGTGGGAAGCCTGCTTTTCTCCGCCCAATATCAGCAACGGCCCGTGCCGGTCGAGGGTAATCTAATCCGCCGGTCATGGTTGCAGGCCTATGACGACTTGCCCGGCCGGTCATCGACAACGCGGATCGTTCAGAGCTGGGACGTCGCCATGATGACGGGCGATCGCAACGACTATTCGGTATGCACGACCTGGCTGATTCATCAAAAAGATGCCTACCTCGTTCATGTCTATCGAGGCCGCCTCGAATATCCGCAACTGCGCCGCAAGGTCATCGGCTTGGCTGCAGAGCATAGCGCGACTACAATCCTGATTGAGAATGCGGGGCCGGGCATGAACCTTTTGCAGGATCTCAGGACCGCCATGCCGGACGGCATGTCGCGTCCGATCGGCGTCAAGCCGGAGGGCAGCAAGGTGGAGCGCATGGTGGCGCAATCATCGAAAATTGAGGCGGGACACGTCTATCTGCCAAAGACGGCGCCATGGCTGGGCGAGCTCCTCACGGAACTGTTGGCGTTTCCGAATGGTCGCCACGATGATCAAGTCGATAGCGTTTCTCAGTTCCTTCTATGGTGGCAGAAAGACGCGTACGTACATCAGATTCCCATTGTGATGCCGTTCATCGTCTGCAGGCCGAGGAATTTTCCTTAGAGCAGATCTGAGCCCCTCGCCTTCGCGCGACGCGCGCTCGCGCTTTGGGTCAAAAGCAGACGTGACACTCTGAAATCGCAATGTCCGCTTTACCCCCGAAAGCGGACATCATGAGCGTGATTGCCATGTCCGCTCTGTGCCAAAAGCGGACATTCTGCGCTGCAGCGAAGAATGTCGTTATTCGATTACCTCGTCGGCGCGCGCCAGGGTCGGCGGGATTTCGAGTCCGAGCGCCTTGGCGGTTTTCAGGTTGATGACGAAGTCGAACTTGGTGGCCCGTTGCACTGGCAGATCGCCCGGCTTCTCGCCTCGGAGAATGCGGCTGACGTAAGCGCCCGTGAGACGATGCGCCTCGATGAAGCTCGAACCGTAGCTCATCAGCCCGCCGCCCTTCGCAAACTCCTCGACCGCAGCGATCGCCGGTAGTTTCTCGCGAATCGCAAACGTCGCGAACTCCTCGCGATTCTTGAGCTGGAATGCCACGTCCGGCTGAATGATGAGCGCCTGCGACCGGGCGCCCAAGCCGCTAAGCGCCGGTTCGACTTCAGCTTCGTTGCTCGCAAAGACAAATTCTATTTGCAGACCCATAGAGAACGCCGCTTCTTGTGTGTCCGTGATTATCAACCGCGCGGCGTCCGCATTCTCAATATTGACGAGGATAGCGATACGCTTCGCTGCCGGCAGCAATTCGTGCAGCAGTCCGACCCATTTCGACCCGAGTTCGAGGTTCATCGTGCTGATGCCGGTGATGTTGCCGCCGGGACGGTTAAGGCTCTCGACAAGTCGGGCTCTCACCGGATCGGCGCCCGTCGCAAAGACAATCGGGACCGCCGTCGTCACCGCTTTGGCTGCGCGCGCGGCCGCCAGCGTGTCGAGCGACACGATGACTGCCGCCCTGTGCTGCACTAGTTCAGTCGCCAGTCCGGGCAGGAGGTAGGCGTCACCGCCTGCCGACCGAAATTCGCTGATGTAGTCCTTGCCTTCGACCAGGCCGGTTTCGCCAATGCCGTTGCGCACGGCAGCGGCGAGCACAGCGGTACCCTCTGGCTTACCCTCTGCCAGATAGCCAATCAGAGGAGGAGCTGATTGCGCACCTGCCGCGAGCGGCCAAGCGACGGCTAATCCAGTAATTACCTCGATGAAATCGCGCCGTCGCATTGCCAGCCCCAAGGCTCAGGACCAATCGCATCGAGATTACAGCAGGGATTTGCGACCGGCGAAATGGGGCCGGACGTCATTTTGCGTAGCAACAATCCGTAGGGCCGAATGTCCGCTTTGGGTCAAAAGCGGACATCGCACTAGATCCGCCTCATGTCCGCTTTACCCCCAAAAGCGGACATTGAAACTCAGCCCCGCAAAGCGGACATCGACTACAGGGCTCAGCCGGTGACAAGGGACGACAATGCGGTGACAGGGAACGACAATTACGTTGTCACGACCGCAGGCATGATCATACGATCGCGTCCGCGGCTTGGGCCACCTGCCAGGATTTGAATCATTCCGGCCCCTAATCCAATGACCGTGCCGATCTGCCACGCGGCGTCATAGGAACCGGACAGATCGAAGATCAACCCACCACCCCAGGCTCCAAGCGACGATCCTACCTGGTGCACGACGAAGGACAGCCCAAGTAGGGTCGCCATGTATCGCGTCCCAAAGATTTCGGCGACCAGACCGCCAATAAGCGGCGCCAATCCCGGCCACCACAAGAGGCCCATTGCTGCAGCGAACAGCAGTGTGCTTGTCGGAGTGGGTGGCACCATGAAATACGCGGCGAACATCACCGCACGTAGGATGTAGAGAAGGCCGAGGATGATGTGCTTCGGATATCTGCTGCCCAGCCAGCCGGTCAGCAGTGAGCCGACGGCGCTCACGCCCCCAATCACGGCAAGCGCTTCCGCGCTCAGCATCGGGTCTTGACCACAGATCGCCAGATACGCTGGCAAATGCGTCGTCAGGAATATGAGATTTAGACCGCAGACGAAATAAGCTCCCGACATTACAAGAAATGGTCGGTTCCCCATCGCCTGGCCGAGCACCTCCCGCATGGAGGCGGTTCCGGTGCTGTGCCCCGGTATCCTGTCAGCGCCGCCAGCCAAGAAGCCAGCGGGCAACATCCCGATCGCCATCAGCGTGAAAAACAATGCCCCGATCTGCCACGGCTCATGCGCCAGGAGGGCTTGCGTGGCGAGCGGCACCAGGAGGGTACCTAGCGACCCGGCTGCGGAGACAACGCCGAGTGTCTTGCTCCACCGCTCCGGTGAAACCGCGCGCACACATGCCGCCATAGCCAATGATGTTGCAGTGCAGGATAAGGCCACGCCGATCAATCCGCCGGAGATTATCAGGGCGATCGTGCCTTGAGCCGCAGCCATGATTGCCAGGCCAAGAACATAGATCGCCCCGCCCGCTATCATCGTGATGCGGAGACCAAAGCGGTCGGCGATCGCTCCGACCAGCGCTTGTGAGAGGCCCCACACAATATTCTGGGTCGCGAGGGCCAGCGTGAAATCGGCCGCTGTTATCCCGAGGTCGTGCGTAACTGGCGCCAGAAACAGTCCCAAACTCTGCCGTATGCCCATACCGAGCATTAGCAACAGCGCGGTCCCAATCAGAATTAGCCGAGCTTGGCTGCTTGGGGCAATCGTTCGTGACATTCAGGAGGCGATCCTACCGGGTAACAGCGCGCAACAGTTGTCTCAGAATAAATTGGCCATGTGATTTTTGCCAACATCCGCTGGGCATCGTGACTGGGTGCCTTAACCGGCGCGCAGCTCGGATCATCCTCGAAATATAGACTATTGTTGTCGCTATCGAATGCGGCGGCTAATGTCCGCTTTGGGTCATTAGCGGACGTGACGGGGCGAATTTGCGATGTCCGCTTTACCCCCAAAAGCGGACATCGGAACTTGGCCCGCGTTACGATCGGCGTAACAAGTCAGGCAGCTTGGCGATGTTCGCCGCTATTCGCCGTGTCTCTTTGTGCGAGCCCGCAGCCTCAGCCCCACGTTCGTGAAACATTTGTCGCCAGTCTTTCCAGCCTCCGGACCGTAGGTATCTAGGGCGTGCCGCCTGGCGGCGGCGAATCCATATTGAGCTACCGCCAATCTTATTAACTGGCATTGCATTGGGGTTGGGTCCGGGGAGTCTTGAGCGAAGGAGTAATCTGCGATTAGCAAAACAATGCCAGCTAGAAGTAGGAACCTCGGCATCGGTGCTTCTTGCCGCTTTAGGCTCATTTCAACTGCGCCCCCCTTGGTCACGTTGGTCCCCAACCAATCAGAGGCCCTCGTTGGAGCGGATCAAGGGCTAGGACTACCCCGCGCAAAATTTTTATAGGTTCCAAACCAGCCTATTGCCAAAACCAGAATGTGATGAAGATCGTTACCGCGAGAGTGCAAAACGCAAATGCACTCGGGCTCAAGACGACCGCTCGAAGTTCTGACGTAGGATACGCCACTCCGCAGCGGTAACAGCGCCCGGCGTCAGCCTCCATGCTAATGCCACAGCATCTACAGGTGAACTTAGCCTTACTGCGTATGTGCATGTCTGATCGATTCCAACAATCGGCAAAGGATTTGAGAGCTGTCGTAGGCTCTGTCGGCCGGATAGTTGCCCGGTTGGCCATTGTAGATTTCCCAAGCCCGCCATCACGAAAATTTTTTGCACTTTTCCACGACGTCCACAGCAACGATGTGACCACTATCGGCCCCAGGCGTGAGCTAGGTTTTTCGGTGTGCCTCCCGTCACAGCCGTAGCCGTGAAAACAGACTACAAGGCGAGAAACCGGGTGATCTTCCGTTCTTGCTGCCCACCGACTTCCAGTTCGCCATCAACCTCAAGACTGCCAAAGCACTGGGGGTCGAAATACCGCCGACGCTGTCGGCTCGCGCCGACGAGGTGATCGAATAGCGATGTCTTTCGCCGCATCGCACCATGTCCGCTTTTGGCACAAAGCGGACATGACGATTGCACTCAGCAATGTCCGCTTTTGGGGGTAAAGCGGACGTCAATCAGCGGCAATCCGGAGTGCGCCCTGTAGCCGGACAGATTGAAGTCAGTGATTTGACAGGCTGTGCTGGGCTTT
>Ga0310914_10000846_pt1 | contig 18961 bp, 15 predicted proteins | sample GREbulkMGAN108_FD_203450 | JGI IMG/M metagenome (GOLD analysis project Ga0310914, IMG submission 203450) | Lab enrichment of tropical soil microbial communities from Luquillo Experimental Forest, Puerto Rico - GRE.bulkMG.AN108 | ecosystem: Environmental > Terrestrial > Soil > Tropical forest >... | reverse complement strand
CGAATGGTTGCCGCCGCTGCCCATGTTGGGTGGCGGAGCATAGCTGAATGGAGGATGGTGGGTCGCGAGCAGAACTGCGCCCTGGTAGTTCTCGCGCTTGATCCGCTTGAGCTGCGCGGTCAGAAAACCCAGTTGAAAGTCGGGAACGCCGTGCCAGTGACCGCCCTGGCTGGAGATGAGGCCAGGGTCTTCCAGCGCGTTGCTGAATAGCCCGATGATGCGCACGAATGGCGCATTGAGCGTGAAATAGAAGCCCGGCTGGGTCATGGCGGTCCGATGCAGCGAGCCGGCCTCGGACGTGATGACGGGAGCGTCGGCGCAGAAGTTGCGATGGAATATCTTCAGCGGCTCTCGCGCCGCAGGGGTGCCCGGGACCACGAAGGAGTCGTGATTGCCCGGAATGGCGAAGATCGGAGCCGGATAGTTTCGGAACGGGTCGTAAAACTGATCGTAATAGTATTGCGCCTCGCCGAAATTGTAGACGACGTCGCCGAGATGGAAGACGAATGCCGGGCGATTTGCCTCGTCCGAGCGGTTGCAATCCATGGTGACCTGATCCGCTACGCGGAGTTCATTGAAGTACTTGCGCGCGTTGGAGGCCCCCGAATCGCCGAATGCATGAAAGATGATCTTTCCCGCATGCTCGATCCTCTGGACGACCTGAGCTCCATGACTGCCGTAGGCGTGCTCGAGCTGCAGCAGGTCGTCGTCGGCGCCCCGCGATTTTTCGAAGCCTACGACGTCCTTCTTCAGGAGATCCTTGACCTCGTCGAACACCGCGGTGTCGCTCGGATGCTGGGTCGTGAACCCGGTCGGGTCCGGCGTCGGCGTCTCCTCGCCGAAGTTCGGCTCATGAAAGACAGGTTGTGGTACCCGTGTATGCGCGTCCCTTGGCATGGTGTTCACCCATCGGTGCGTTCAGATACAACTTATACGTGTTATACCGCATTTGCAACAACTGAATGACGAAGTCCGTAAAATAAAGTCCGTAAAATGGAGGGAATCGTGCGTTTCAGGGGGTTGACGCGGCGGCAGGTGTTGACGGCTTCGGCGGGTGCGCCGCTCGTAATCGCTGCTGCCGCCGCTTCGGCGCAGGCCGCCTATCCGGCCCGACCGGTCAAGGTGGTGATCCCCTATCCGCCGGCCGGCGGCGCCGACACCGTGGGCCGCCTCTTGTTTCAGAAGCTCGGCGAGATGTGGGGGGCGCAATTCGTCATCGACAACCGCGGCGGCGCCGGCGGCACCATCGCGGCCGCGGCCGTGGCCAAGGCGGAGCGCGACGGCTACACCATCATGTACGACGCCACCGCCCATTCGGTGAACCCGTCGCTCTACGCCAATCTGCCTTACGACACGGTCAAGGACTTCGAGCCGGTCTTCCTGGCCGCGCTCGTCACCAATCTTTTGCTCGTGAACAAATCGGTGGACGTGCAGAGCGTCGCGGACGTGATCGCGCTTGCCAAGGCGACGCCCGGCGGCCTCGATTGGGCCTCCTCGGGCAACGGCACGGTGCAACACCTCGCGCTCGAAATGTTCAAGCACCGCGCCGGCATCAAGCTCAATCACATCCCCTACCGCGGCGGCGGCCCAGTGCTCAACGATCTCATCGGCGGGCAGGTGAAATTCTACTTCTCCAACGCCGCGGCCTCGATCGGGCATGTTCAGGCGGGCACCCTCAAGTGCATCGCCCATACCGGGCGGGGGCGTCTGGCGGCGCTTCCCGATGTGCCGGCGATGGCGGAAACGCTGCCGGGCTTCGAAGCCTATGAGTGGAACGGCGTGTTCGTGCCTACCGGGACGTCCGCGGAGATCGTCCGCAAACTCAATGCCGGCTTGAACGCGGTGCTGCGACAGGGCGATATCGCCGAGCGCCTCAAGCAGCTCAACGTCGAGTCGCGCGAGAATACGCCGGAAGAGTTTCGCGCCTTCGTGGCGGCGGAAATGGAGAAATGGGGACGCGTGGTGCGCGAGGCCAATATCAGGCTGGGATAGCAGACGACGTCCGTCCGTTACGAACGTTCATGGCAGCGAATGCTTGGCGGGCAAGGGAGCTATGCGCGGCGAAGATTCGACGGGCCGGCGCATAGATGGCCCCTGCATTCGGAATTATGCTACAACGGCATCCGATTGATTGCAGCGCAAGGGAACATGCCGATGATCGACCTCTACTATTGGACCACGCCCAATGGGCACAAGATCACGATCTTCCTCGAGGAGACCGGGCTGCCCTACAACATCATGCCGGTGAATATCGGCAAGGGCGAGCAGTTCAAGGCGGAATTCCTCGCCGTCTCCCCGAACAACCGCATTCCCGCGCTGATCGATCGCGCACCGGCCGGCGGCGGCAAGCCGATCACAGTGTTCGAGTCCGGCGCCATGCTGCTCTATCTCGCCGAGAAGACGGGTCAGTTCCTGTCGCGCGATCCGCGCGCGCGCATCGACGCCATCCAGTGGTTGTTCTGGCAGATGGGCAATCTCGGTCCCATGGCCGGTCAGAACAATCACTTCAGCAACTATGCGCAGGAGAAGATTCCCTACGCCATGGACCGCTACCGCAACGAGGTCAACCGGCTCTACGGCGTGCTGAACAAGCGCCTCGCCGATCGCGCCTTCGTCGCCGGCGACTATTCGATCGCGGACATGGCGATCTATCCCTGGATCGTGCCGCACGAGCGTCAGGGCCAGAACATCGGCGATTTCCCGCACCTCAAGCGCTGGTTCGAGACGGTGCGCGCGCGGCCGGCGGTCGAGCGCGCCTACGAGAAGGCGAAGGTGGTCAACCCGAACATGGGCGGCATCCGCACCGCGGAGGAGCGTGCGATCCTGTTCGGCCAGACCGCGGCGTCGGTCGATCGCGCCGCCGCGCAAGCGAGATAAGTCTCGGACCCGCCCGAGTTCCGCCCAACATCCGTTCGTCCCCGCGAGGGGCACCCCGCGACGCTCGCGTCGCGGGGACCCCGTTGCGGGGACCCAGATCACGAATCGCGGCCCCTAGATTGCCAGCATAAGCGCGTTTACGCGCGTCCATAGCCCGTCGAAGACGGGCGTGAACGCCCTTAACGACGCGCTATGCGCGGGAATGAGCGGAGGAGTTGCCTCAACTCGAACGGCGTGACAACGACAACACGCGTTTGCCGCATCACGCCAGATGCGGAATCTTCGGCCGCTCGCCGCGCGCCTTGCCGGTGATCGGCGGGCGCGGCAGCTTGGCGCGGCCGGCTTCCATCACGAACGTGTGCGCGAGCGAATACCACGGCCCTTTGACGTCGCCCGCCGGCGCCTTCTCGCTGTCGTGGCGCACGTAATTGCCGATGAGGTGGCGCGTCACGCCGAACTGCACGTCGGTCTCGATGAACTTGTCGTCCGGGACGTAGAGCTGCGAGATCAGCGTCTTGAAACCGTCCTTGCAGGCGAGGAAATGAAGGTGCGCCGGCCGCATATTGTGCCGGCCTTGCGCGCGCAGGAGGTCCCCCGTCGGTCCGTCGATCGGGATCGGATAGCCCGCGGGCTTCACGCTGCGAAAGCTGATATGGCCGTCGGCGTCGGTGAAGAATTTGCCGCGCAGGTTCATGTCGGCCTGCACCGGGTCCTGGTTCTCGTAGAAGCCTTCGGGCGAGGAGTGCCAGACATCGATCTCGGCGCCCACGATCGGATTGCCCTTGGCGTCGCGGAAGAAGGCGTCGACGAACAGCGCCGGCCCCGGCGTGGGCGAGCGCACGATCGAGCCGCCGTTCGGCGTCACCGGGGAGTGCATGCGCCAGAACGGCCCGAGCATGTTGTGGTCGGTTTCCGTCGTTCCGTGGTCGCCGTTGTTGATGAGGCAAATCAGCGCCGATAATCCGAGCGAGCCCGCCATCAGCACCGCCTCGTTGTGGGACTCGTTGCTGTGCTTGCCGAGCGCGATGACGTAACCGATGGCGGCGTGAAATTCCTCCTCGGTCAGCTTGGTCTCGCGCACCAAGTCGTGCAGGTGGCGCACGAAGGCGGACATGATCTCCTTGAACCTTGCATCGGGAGCGCGCTGCAACTCGGACAGCACCGCGGTGGTGACGTCTTTTTGATTTTCGATGATCATGGCTCGAGCTCCGATGCCGGCACCAACCGGGCCATGACAAGCCTTGTCGGGACGGGAGTCAAAGCAAAAGAGCTGCGTCGTCAGGGCCGCTGATCCGTGGCCGCAAGCAAGCATCGGGGGCAAATGCAGTCGCCGCCCGATCCGGGCTCCGGCATCGGCAGCCGAAAGGGCTCGGCGGCGCACCAGCATTCGCCGCCCAGCCCGCAATCGAAGGCCCGCCCGCAACGCGCGCAGATGATCCGGCGTGGCGTGGTGGCGTCGGCTGCGTCCATCGGGCGATCATGCAGCGAGAGAGCGACTCGCGCCGCGGGCCTCTCCCCCGCGTGAGCTCGCGTGAGCTTAGTACGGGTCTAGTGATTCGGCTCGCCGCCGAGGAAGCCTGCGATCTTCCAGGCGCCGGCGTCCTTGAGGTAGCACAATTGCTCGCCGCCGATGGGCAGGATGGTGTCGATCGGCACGTAGCCGACCTTACCGCCCGCGGTGAGGACTTTGGCGAAGGTCGCGAGCACCGCGTTGGCGGGCGAGTCGTCGGGCAGAACGCGCACCAGATAGAGGCCGAGCTTGTCGACGACCGCGGCATCCGGTTTTGCCGCCGCGCGCACCTCGATGCCGTCACGGATCGGAAACGCCCAGTCGGCGGCGTCGGTTTGCGTCACATTGGCCAGCTCGTCGGCTGCCTTCTCGTCGAAGACGGGCTCCGCCGGCGCGCAGAACACGCCCTTGCGCTGCGGGTCGGCCATGACGGTCGTCTCGGCGGCATAGGCGGCGAGCGCCTCCCAGCCGAATCCATCGGTCCCGTCGAGGCTGAGTGCTTTCGCCAGGTTGTCGATCCCCGACTTCTGCTTGTCGGCGATATCCTTCTCTTCCGGCACCCAGAAGAAATTCGCCGCCACCAGCCGGGCGAGCGCGGCGCGATCCTTCTTGCCGGCGATGTCGGCGAGCTGCTTGCGGAACGTGTCGAAGCTCGGATCGTTCACCCCCGACGGCAGCGTGATGGGCACCGGCTTGTAAGGTCCGAGCACCGGTGCCGGCGCTTGCGCCGGCGTTTGCGCCGGCGGCTGCGCCTGGGCAAAGACCGCCAGGGGCGCGAGCACGCCCGCGATCACGAGCGCAGCCGCGACGAAATGGGTGGACGAGAGGCGTGGATGCCGCATCGCGATGTCTCCCAGGGTTGCGAGCCGTGCTTTAGCGCCGGATTTAGCCCGCTCTACGGCAAGAAAAAAGGGGCGTTGGCGAGCGTCGGCTCGGCGCCGCCGCAGGCCTCGTCGAATGGGGCGCCACAAAAATTCGCTGGCGCGATTATGGACGATAACCTGCTCAGCCCGCCGACATCCGCCGGTCGGAGGCATCAGTCTGAAAGCGCACAAGAAAAAGCGGCTCCGGGCGCGGGGCGAAGGCGCGCCGGAACCGCCAGTGATGAGGAACACGGACGCTACAGTTTACGGCAAAGATATGCGGAGGGCGTTTGCTCCAGCGGCACCCAGATATCGGGTGCATGTTACAGCGGCATGACGCCATCCGGCCGGCTGTGGATGAGGCGCCGCTCGCTGTTTCTCTGCTTCGCTGCCGATCCGGCGCGTCGGCGCCGTTAATACCCTTCCAATCTTTCATCCCATGGCCATGATTGCGAAAGGTGGCCGGCCGCAATCTTGACATTGCGGCCGCGGACGATCGTGCCAGTTGCGGGGGTGGCGCCGCGTCCCGGTCGAAAGGACAATGACGCATGGCCGCCGATCCGAAAGCGGAAGCCGCGCTCGCCTTGCATCGGTTCGGCCTCGGTCCACGCGCCGGATCGATCGCCGTCGTTGCCTCGGACCCTCGCGGCGCGCTGCTCGCGGAATTGGATCGCGCGGGTGCCGGCCACATCGGCGATGGGGATTTGTTGACGAGCGGCACTGCCGCCCGCGTCGCATTCGCCTACCAGCAGGCGCAACGGGCCGCGCGGCAGGCCGAACGCGCCGCGCAACAGGCCAATGCGCCGATGAGCGGCGGTTCGCCGGAGATGAAGGATCAGTCCGCCACGCCCCCGGCGCCAGCGCCGATGCGCAATCCGGGTCCCGGCGTGCCCCAGCAGATTTACCTTTCCGAAGCCAAGGCGCGCGTCAATGCCGCGCTTGATGCCGAGATCGGCTTCGTCGAACGGCTCGTCTGGTTCTGGTCGAACCATTTCTGCGTGTCCGCGGACAAGGGCAATGTCCGCCAGATCTGCGGCGCCTACGAACGCGAGGTCATCCGCGCGAACGTGCTCGGCCGCTTCAGCGACATGCTGCTGGCCGTCGAATCCCATCCGGCGATGCTCATTTATCTCGACAATGCGCGCTCGATCGGCCCCGACTCGATCGCGGGGCTGCGGCAGAAACGCGGCCTCAACGAAAATCTGGCGCGCGAGATCCTCGAACTGCATACGCTGGGCGTGCGCACGGTCTACACGCAGGAGGACGTCACCCGTTTCGCCAACGTGATCACCGGCTGGACGTTCGTGCCGTTTCGCCAGGATCCGCTGCGCGGCGGCGAGTTCGAGTTCAATCCGCGCATGCACCAGCCCGGCGAGCAAACGGTGATCGGCAGGAGCTACCCCGACGCCGGCTTGCAGCAGGGACGCGCCGTGCTTGCCGCGCTCGCGCGCCATCCGGCGACCGCAAACCACGTGGCCGCCAAGCTCGCGCGCCATTTCGTCGCCGATGAGCCGCCGCCCGCGCTGGTCGAGCGGCTGGCCAAGCGCTTCCTCGCCACGCAAGGCGATTTGAAAGAGATGGCGAAGGCGCTCGTGGCCGCGCCGGAAGCCTGGGAGGCCCCGCGCGCCAAGCTCAAGCGTCCGGGCGAATGGGTCGTCGGGATATTGCGCGCCGCGGGCGTCACGCCGCCCGACATCGGCCCGGTGATGCAGGCGCACAACCTCTTGGGTGAGCCGCTGTGGCGGCCGCCGGCTCCCAACGGATTCGCCGACGAGAGCGCGCCCTGGCTCGACGGCCTGACGCAGCGCCTCGACATCGCCAATCAGTTCGCGCGCCGCCTGGGCGCGGAGGCCGATCCCCGCGACGTGTTCGAGCAGGCGCTCGCGCCGCTCGCTTCGAGCGAAACGCGGCAGGCGATCTTGCGTGCCGAAAGCCGCCCGCAGGCGCTCGCACTGCTGTTCATGGCGTCCGAATTCCAGCGCCGATGACGCCGCGACCGGCCCGGGATCGACCGAAAGAGGTGAGCCGATGACATTCGACCTCCACGCCGCGACCCGCCGCGAACTGCTGCTCGCCTCCGGCACACTGTTCGCGTGGGCTTATCTGCCGAAGGTGGCGCGCGCGGAGGGCCGCGATCCACGCCTGCTGGTGATCGTGCTGCGCGGCGCGCTCGACGGGCTCGCGGCGGTCGCGCCCGTCGGCGATCCGGACTGGGTCGGCCTGCGTGGCGACAAAGCGCTCACGCTTGACGGCAAGCCGGCGGCGCTGCCGCTCGACGCCTTCTTCGCGCTCAATCCGGCGATGCCCAACCTGCATCGTCTCTACAAGTCCGGCGCGGCGACCATCGTGCATGCGACGGCGACGCCTTACCGCGAGCGCTCCCACTTCGACGGCCAGGACGTGCTGGAAAGCGGCCTCGGCAAGCCGGGCGCGGCCGACACCGGCTGGCTCAACCGCGCGCTCGCCTCGCTGCAACCGGCCGGCCGCGCCGGCGGCGCGCGCGAGGCTTTCGCCATCGGACCGATCGCGCCGTTGGTCGTGCGTGGACCCGCGCCCGTGCTGTCTTGGACGCCGCGGCGGCTGCCGCCGGCGAGCGACGACACGCTGACGCGGCTGATCGAGCTCTACCGCCACACCGATCCCGTCCTCGCTCGCGTGCTCGAGGAGCGCACGGGCCTTGCGACCATCGCGCGCGCCGGCGACATGGACGGCGAGCAGCCGCGGGCCGCGGGCGCCGGACAGGTGCGCGCCTATTTTGCCGAATCCGCGGGCACGGCGGCGGAGTTTCTCGCGCGCGCGGACGGGCCGCGCATCGGCGCGCTGGCCTTCGATGGCTGGGACACCCACGCCGCCGAAGGCGTGATGAGCGGCCGGCTCGCAATGTTGCTTGGCGCGCTCGATGGCGCCATTGCCGCGATCGAGACCGAGATGAAGGATGCCTGGCGCGAAACCGTCGTCGCCGTCGTCACCGAATTCGGCCGCACCGCCCGCATCAACGGCACCGACGGCACCGATCACGGCACCGCGACGGTGGCGCTCATCGTCGGCGGTGCGCTCAAGGGCGGCCGCGTCGTCGCCGACTGGCCCGGCCTCAAGCCCGTCAAGCTCCATGAGGGACGCGACCTCAAGCCGACCACCGACCTGCGCGCCGTGCTCAAGGGCCTGCTCAAGGATCACCTGCGGGTCGACGACACCGTGCTGGCGAGCAAGGTGTTTCCGGACAGCGCCGCGGTGAAGCCTATGACGGGATTGCTGCTGCAGGCCTAGCGGCGGGGTACTGCTATCTCCGCTCGTCCCCGCGAGGGGCACCCCGCGACGCTCGCGTCGCGGGGACCCCGTTGCGGGGACCCAGATCACGGGCAGACAGCTCTGGATTTCGGCTTCCGCGGGAATTAGCGGAAGAGGTGCGTCGACTCAAACGGGATTTGCTTTACCGCTCCGGCTCGGCGGCGCGAAACGCCTTGGCGAACGCATCGAGATCGGCTGCCGCAACGTCGGAGACCGCCCAATAGGCGACGCCGTCGTCGGTCCAGGACACAATATTGTAGCCGGCGATCTGGCGTTCGGGCGCCGCGATCGTTCGCCCGGGAACCTCGCTGAGACTGATCAGATGCTGGCGGTGACGATAGACGAGCGTTGCAACCGGGGCGCGCCCGACCACGTCGATGCGGCCGCCGACCAGGGGAAAGCCCGCGCCGGCGAGATCGACCACGCGCGGGGCCTCGGGAATGCGGCCGTTGAACCACGGCTTGACGGTGTGTCGGTCGGAGGAGCCGACGTCGACCGGCTGCGTCGCCATCAGCGCGCGCATGTGGTTGGCCACGACCCTGTCGGCATCCGCCGGGCCGGGCGACAGCGCCAACCAGGTCGCGCTGCTGCCGAGGAAGGCGGCCACCGCGACCGAGGCCGCGAGCGCGCGCCAAGACGGACGTGACGAGGAGCGCGCGGGCGCTGACACGGGTCGGAGGCCGATGGCGGCCTCGATCCGGCGCGCGAGACCGGGCGGCGCGCCTTCGCGCGGCAGCTGCTCCGCGATAGCGCGCCGCAGCGCCTCGACGCGCTCGCGTTCGGCCGCCAGCGCCGGATCGTCGGCGAGCTGGCGCTCGATCTCGAGCGCGTGGGCAGGGTCGAGCTCGCCGTCGAGATAGGCGTGAACCAGCAAGCGCGGATCCGTCGGTGTCATGCGCCGCCCCTTGCCCTGCCCCTTGGCTCGCCCGTTCCGATGCGCTCGATCAGCCGCCGGCGGGCGCGGGCGAGCCGCGACATCACCGTGCCGATGGGTACTTTGGTCACTTCGGCGATCTCCCGATAGTCGAGGCCCTGCACGTCACGCAGCACCAGCGTTTCCCGAAACGGCACCGGCAGCTCCGCGATCGCGGCTTCGAGACGCCGGGCATCGGCCTTGGCGATCAGCGCCGCCTCCGGCGTCTGCGGCCCCTGCTCGAGAGCGCCGCCGCCGCTGCTCGCCTGCTTCTGCTCGACGGCTTCGAGATCGTCGACCATGACCAGCGACGCCGAGCGGTTCTTCCCCAACCAGGTATAGGCTGCGTGGCGCACGATGGTTAAGAGCCAGGCGCGGGCATTGACCCCGGAAAAGCCGCCGATGCCGCGAAAGGCGCGCAGGCAAGCCTCCTGCACCACATCCTCGGCGTCGGCACGATCGCCGGTGAGCCAGCGCGCGAGCGCGTAGGCGTCGGCGAGATGCGGCAGCACCACGCTGGCGAAGCGCGCCTGATCGTCCTCGCTGTTCAGGCTTCCCATCGTCGATGCGCACCGCGATCATATGGGTGAAGATCGGCCACCCGGTGATTTTATTCCCCGAGGCTCGACGGTTTTCGACCGGGCTCTAGCGTCCCGCCCGCCGCGATCTCCAAGGCCGGGGCAGCCTAGCACGCCGCCGCTCACTCGGCGGCCTGCATGTCGGCGTCGATGAAGCCACCCGACTGGCGCCGCCACAGGGCGGCGTAATGGCCGCCGTGCCGCAACAGCTCGTCATGCGAGCCCTGCTCCACGATGCGGCCGCGCTCGAGTACGATCAGCCGGTCCATGCGCGCGATGGTCGAGAGCCGGTGCGCGATGGCGATCACGGTCTTGCCGGCCATCAGCGTGCCCAGGCTCGATTGAATCGCGGCCTCGACCTCGCTGTCGAGCGCGGAGGTGGCCTCGTCGAGCACCAGGATCGGCGCGTCCTTGAGGATCACGCGCGCGATGGCGACACGCTGGCGCTGGCCGCCGGAGAGCTTCACGCCGCGCTCGCCGACCTGCGCCGCGTAGCCGCGCCGCTGCTTCCAGTCCTCGAGCTCGCGGATGAACTCGTCGGCATGGGCGAGCTTGGCCGCCGTCACGATCTCGGCGTCGGTCGCCTGCGGGCGGCCGTAGCGGATGTTGTCGCGGATCGAGCGGTGCAGTAGCGAGGTGTCCTGCGTGACCACGGAAATTTGCGCGCGCAGGCTCTCCTGCGTGACCGCGGCGATGTCCTGGCCGTCGATCAGGATGCGGCCGCCTTCGAGATCGAAGAAGCGCAGCAGCAGATTGACCACCGTCGACTTGCCGGCGCCGGAGCGGCCGATCAGGCCGATCTTTTCGCCCGGCCGCACGGTCAAGGTCAGGTCGTCGATCACGCCGCTCTCGCGGCCGTAACCGAAGCGCACATCCTCGAATCTGATCTCGCCGCGCGCCACCTTGAGCGCCGCCGCATCGGGCCGGTCGGTGAGCGTGATCGGACGGGCGATGGTCATCATGCCCTCCTGGATCACGCCGACGTTCTCGAAGATGGACGTGATCTGCCAGGCGACCCAGCCGGCGATGTTGACGATCTGCCAGGCGAGCGGCAGCGCCATCGCCACGGTGCCGACCTCGACCTTCCCGCGCGTCCACAAGATGAGCGCGAGCGCGCCGGTGCCAGTCACCATCAGCGCGTTGAGCGAGGACAGGCAGAAGCCGAACAGCGTGTTGAGCCGCAGCGAGCGATAGAACAGCTTGGTGTGGTGATCGATGGCGTCGCGCACATAGGCGTCCTCCTCGCGCGCGCGGGCAAACAGCTTTACCGTGAGGATGTTGGTGTAGCTGTCGACGATGCGCCCGGTCAGCAGCGAGCGCCCTTCCGACACGGCCTTGGAGCGGTCGCGCATGCGCGGCACGAGCACGCGCAGCATCAGCAGATAGCCGAGAAACCACAGCGCGACCGGCAGCGCCAGCACCGGGTCGGCGGAGGCGAGCAGAATGAGCGCGCTCGTGCCGTAGACCAGGATGTACCAGACGCTGGTGAGCAGCGCGACCAGCGTCTCGCGGATCGCGGGGCCAGTCTGCATCACGCGGTTGGCGATGCGGCCGGCGAAGTCGTTCTGGAAGAACGCCCACGACTGGCGCACCACATACCAGTGGTTCTGCCACCGGATGCGGTTCGACACGTTGGCCGAGATCGCCTGGTTCGCGATCAGGTTCTGCGCGGTGAGCGCGATCGGACGCGCAACCAGCAGCACCAGCGCCATGGCGAGCAGATGCGGCCAGAATTTCGCGAACAGCTCGTCCGGCGGGCTCGCCGTGATCAACGTGACGATGCGCCCCATGAACACGGGAATGGTCGAATCGAGCAGCGCGACCACCGAGCCGGCCGCGAACAACGCCGCGAACAGGCCCTTCGCCTGGCGGGCGAAATGCCAGAAGAACGCGACGAAGCCGGGCGGCGGCACCGCCTGCTCCGGTGAGTCGGTCGGCTTCAACAGCCGCTCGAAGAGCGAAAACATGGCACGGGGCTCGAAACGCATCGCGAGCGCGCGACGACGCCACCCGTGGCGCCGTGAGCGGGCCCGCATTCCTTGATCGGATCGGATGCGGGCGGGTAGAGAATCTTCGTGTCGGGACTATGACGCCAGGGCTTGTTTGGCTCGTCCGCCGCAATTTTTTGCGGTTTGCAACGATGGCGCGGCTCACCCCCGGCGCCGCGAGCGCGGGTCAGCCGCGGCGGTCGTGCGCGGGCGAAGGAGCGACCGCTATTTTGGCGGCGTGATGCGGAGAATTCGACCCGGGGAGCTGTCGGTGGCGAGCCACAGCGCGCCGTCCGGCCCGTCGCGAACATCGCGAATGCGTTCGCCCAGCCCCTGCAGGAGGCGCTCCTCCTTGACCACCTTGTCGCCGTCGAGCTCGAGCCGCGCCAAAAGTTGGCCGACCAGCGCGCCCACGAAGAGGTTGCCGCGCCAGGCCGGCAGCTGACTGCCGGTGTAGAACGCCATCCCGGACGGGGCGATCGAGGGCACCCAGTACTTGAGCGGCTGCTCCATGCCCTGCTTGTGCGTGCTCTCGTGGATTTTGGCGCCGCTGTAGTCGATGCCGTAGCCGATCACCGGCCAGCCGTAATTCTTGCCCTTCTCGATGAGGTTGATCTCGTCGCCGCCGCGCGGCCCGTGCTCGTGCTCCCACAGCTTCCCGGTCACGGGCTGGAACGCGAGCCCCTGGGGATTGCGGTGGCCGTAGCTCCAGATCTCGGGCTTGGCGGGAGGCTTGCCGACGAAGGGATTGTCCAGCGGAGCCGAGCCATCGGGCCGGATGCGAACGATCTTGCCAAGGTCATTGGCAAGATTCTGCGCCTGGTCGCGGGTGGTGAAATGGTCGCCGGTGGTCAAAAAGAGATTGTCGTCCGGCGCCTGCGCAATGCGGCAGCCGAAATGGTTGCCGCTGGAGAGCGGGCCGGCCTGGCGGAAGATCACCTCGACCGCATCGAGTCGGGGCGTGCCTTCATCCACCAGCCGAGCGCGCGCGAGCGAGGTGCGGCCACGGCCGTCGACCGGCTCGGCGTAACAGAAATAGATGGTGTGATTCTGGGCAAAGCCGCGGTCGAGCACGACGTCGTGCAGGCCGCCCTGGCCCGACGCGAAGACTTTCGGCACGCCGCCGAGTGCGGGAGAGAGCGCGCCGTCCTTGGCGACGATGCGCATGCGCCCGGGCCGCTCAGTGACCACCACGCGGCCGGCGGGCAGGAAGGCGAGCGCCCAGGGATGATCAAGACCCTTCGCTACGGTCTCCACCACGACGTCGCCGGCGGAGGAACGGAAAACTTGCGCGCCGGCGGGCGCGCAGCCGATCGCAACCACCCCGATTGCGCACACCGTCGTTGACCACTTCATGCGAACTCTCCTGCGCGCGATGCGACGCGTCGATGCGACGCGTCGATCTGTTGCGTTTCGGTGCGACAACGATGCGTCGCCGCCGGTGTTCCGGCAAGTTTCGAGTCGTTCACATCGGTGTGACGGGCATTATTGACTTTCCCGCCGGCGCGCCCCGTGTCATCGTCGGCGGCAAAATTCCCGGAGGAAACGGCGAGGACATCCATGAAGATGAGCGCGATTGCCGCGGCAATTGCCGTCGCGGTCGGCGGCAGCGGCGTCCATGCGCAGGGCTATCCATCGCATCCCATCACCATGATCGTGCCGTTCCCGGCGGGTGGGCCGACGGATACGCTCGCGCGCGTCTTGGGCGAGCGCATGCGGGTCTCGCTCGGCCAGCCCGTGATCATCGAGACCGTGACCGGCGCCGGCGCCAGCATCGGCGTCGCCCGCGCCGCGCAAGCCGCACCCGACGGCTACACGCTCAGCATCGGCAACTGGACGAGCCACGTCGGGGCGGGCGCGATGTATCCGGCCGCGCACGACGCGGTGCTGGAATTGCAGCCGGTGTCGCGGATCAGCGCCACGCCGCTGATGATCATCGGCAAGAACGCGCTGGCGCCGAAGAACGCGCGGGAGCTGATCGCCTGGCTCAAGGCCAACCCGGGCAAGGCGTCGGCCGCAACCGTGGGAGCCGGCAGCGCGGCGCATATTTGCTTGCTTTACTTCCAGCAGAAGACCGGCACCAATTTTCAGCTCGTTCCCTACCGCGGCGGCGCGCCGGTGATGCAGGACCTGGTGGCGGGGCAGATCGACATGTTTTGCGCCGAAGCGTCGCAAACGCTGTCGTTCGTGCGCGGCGGCACGATCAGAGCCTTTGCGGTGATGTCGAAAGAGCGTTGGCCCGCCGCCCCCGATGTTCCGACCATGGACGAGGTGGGAGTGTCCGGGATGTACATCTCGTTCTGGAACGGCCTGTGGGTCCCCAAGGACACGCCTAACGAGATCATCGCCAAGCTCAATGGTGCGGTGGTGGATGCGCTGGCCGATCCGGCGGTGCGGCAGCGGCTGACCGATCTGGGCCACGTGATTGCGACGCGCGAGGAGCAGACGCCGCAGGCGCTGGGCGCGTTTCACAAGGCCGAGATCGAGACCTGGTGGCCGATCATCAAGGCGGCCAATATCAAGCCGGAGTGAAGGCCCAACAGCAGCACTGCCGCGCGTCCGATGACGCGCGGCAGTGACTTCCCCCGACCGGCCGCCCGAAACGATGATCAGTCGCGCCGCGGATCTCCGACGACGATGGCGGTAAGCCCGCCCATGGCGGCGAGCAGCAAGGCGATGCAAAGCGCGATCGCGAGCGGGACGCCGTCGCCCTTGGTCACGGCGTCGACCACGTCGGCGCGGGCCATGCCGATCGACACGGCGGTGACGGCAACGGCCGTCGATAAGGCGAGCGCGACCATGGTGATCAATTCGACGAGAGCGATGGAGCGGTGTCTCGGCGCCGGGCCGTGGCGCGCCTCGTGCTTGATTCCGGTGTGCCCCGTTAATGGGCTGGGCATGTCGATCTCCACGAATCGGTCGAATCATTTGTCGCGGCCGATGCCGGCGCCGGTTCGGCCGGAGTTGGGCGAAGGCTTTGACGAAGAAGGGCAAATTTGTGTTTTTGGTTAACGAAGCGTTAACGCCGAAACCGCTTCGTTTTTGCCCGCAAAACAGCGGTTGCTTTTGGGGCGCGCAGCACCGCGGTTCGCGCGCTCACTCCGCCGCCACGACGTTCTCGGGCTGCCAATCCATCGCGACATAGCCCGGCTGGGCCGCCACGCGCTCGAGCCAGGCGCGGATCTCGGGAAAGGTCGTGAGGTCGTAATCGCACATATGCGCCAGATGGGCGTAGGCATAGAGCGCGATGTCGGCGACGCTGTAGCGGTCGCCCACGAAATAGCGATGGTGCTTGAGGTGACCCTCCATCACGGCGAGCGAGCGGTAACCTTCCTCCATCCAGTCCTCGAGCGCGTGCTGCTGCAGCTCGCGGCCGCCCTTGACCAGCGCGAGCCAGAAATAGGCGGCGCCGATATTGGGCTCGATGCTGTGCTGCTCGAAGAACATCCATTGCAGCGCTTCGGCGCGATCGATGCGGTGCTCGGGCCGCAGCGGCGTGCGGCTCACGAGGTGCCAGAGGATCGCGTTCGACTCGGCGAGATAACGGCCGGGCGCGGCTTCGAGCAGCGGCACTTGGCCGTGCGGATTCTTGGCCAGGAACTCGGGCGTGCGGCTCTCGCCTTTGAGGATGTCGATCTCGACCAGGCGAAAGGGGATGCCGAGCTGGGCCAGCGCGAGGCGCACCTTGTAGCTGTTGCCCGATCGCTGCATGGAATAGAGCGTATACATCGCCTTCCCTCCGGCGGTGATCGCCGCCGCGTGCCCTGCCATGGGCTTAAGCCATCAGAGCGGCAATGTCATGACGCGACCGGGCGCCGATGAGTGGTCGCTGACTACCGCAGCCGCCAACTGCAGCCCATATCTGCTGCCGCGCCCATCACCCGCAGAAAATCATTTTCGCGGTCATTCCGCCGCGACGCGGTGCGCGCGGGCATGGGCGATGAGGGCGTCGTCCTCCACCGGCACGATCGGTGCGAAGTCGCGGTGCGCGATCCATTCGGGGCGGGTGAACTTGGTGATGTGGTTGGAGACGGCGCAGAGCGTCAGATACACGATCTTGCGCGGGTAGGGCGTGATGTTGGGCGGCGAAGCGTGCACGAGATTGCCGTGAAACATCAACACCGAGCCCGGCTTGCCGGTCGGCGCCACGATGCCGATGCCGCCGGGCGGCGCCGCTTGGGCGCAAAGCCGCGTCACCGTCTCCGCATCGAGCGTCCAAAGCGGATAGGAGGTCGTGCTCGTGTCGTGACCGGCGGCGAGCGTGCCGTATTTGTGGCTCTTCGGGATCAGCATCAGCGGGCCGTTGATCGGCAGGACCTCGTCGAGGAAGATCGAGATATTCATGGCGCGCGGCTCGGGCATGCCGTCATCGCGCGCCCAGGTGCCGTAGTCCTGGTGCCATTGCCAGACGTCGCCCTCGAACGCGGCCTTGGCGTTGATCTTGAACTGGTGGACATAGACGCCTTCGCCGAACAGCTGCTGCAGCGGCCCGACCAGGCGCGGGTGATGCGCCATCAGCCGGAAGGCCTCGTTATAGGTGTGGGCGGCGAAGGCGGTGCGCGGCGCGCCCGTCTTCTCGCGCCAGACCTCCTGGCGGTTGCTCCTGAGAATCTTGTCCGCCTCGCTGCGCAGGACCGCGACCTCCTCTTCGGCGAAGCAGTTCGGGAAAAACACGTAACCCTGCTCATCGAAGGCCTTGATCTGCTCGGGTGTGAGCTTCATGGCGTCCTCCCGGGGACGGTCGTTCGTGGCGGCCAATAGTCTAGCGGCCGGCGGCTCGAAAATCACCCGCTTGGGGCGGCGAATCGGAGGCTCCAGCCGAGCCTGCGGAGCTTAACCGGCGCGGCGGGCGGCCGTCGTGTGCCGGCGCCATCACACTGGTGTGTGGAGCGCGATTGAGGCTTGCCGTCGGCGGGCGCGCCCATTAGGAAGCTCGCGCCCCACGAGGGCAAGCGGAGATTCTCATGGCCCTGCTCGCCGAATCGCTCAAGCGCATCAAGCCGTCAGCCACCATCGCGGTGACGGACAAGGCGCGTGCGCTCAAAGCCGCCGGCCGCGACGTGATCGGGCTGGGAGCAGGCGAGCCGGATTTCGACACGCCGGAGAACATCAAGCGCGCCGCGATCAAGGCGATCGAAGGCGGCAAGGCGGCGAAGTATACCGCGGTCGACGGCATCCCGGAGCTCAAGGCTGCGATCGCCCGCAAGTTCAAGCGCGAGAACGGCCTCGACTACAAGCCGAGCCAGATCATCGTCGGCACCGGCGGCAAGCAGGTGCTCTACAACGCGTTCGTGGCGACGCTCGACCCGGGCGACGAGGTGATCCTCGCGGCGCCCTATTGGGTGAGCTATCCCGACATGGTCATGCTCGCCGGTGGCGAGCCCGTGGGCGTGCCCACCACCATCGAGTCGGGCTTCAAGATGAGCCCCGAGGCGCTCGAGCGCGCGATCACGCCGAAGACCAAATGGGTGCTGTTCAACTCGCCGTCGAACCCGAGCGGCGCGGCCTATACGCGCGCCGAGCTCAAGAAGCTGACCGACGTGCTGGTGAGACATCCCTATGTCTACGTGATGACCGACGACATGTACGAGCACCTGGTCTACGACGAGTTCGAGTTCACCACGCCCGCCCAGGTCGAGCCCCGACTCTACGAGCGCACGCTGACGGTGAACGGCGTCTCCAAGACCTATTGCATGACCGGCTGGCGCATCGGCTATGCCGGCGGCCCCGAGCCGCTGATCAAGGCGATGGCGATGATCCAGTCGCAATCGACCTCGAATCCGACGGCGGTGTCGCAATGGGCGGCGGTCGAGGCGCTCGACGGCCCGCAGGACTTCATCGCCAAGCACAACGCCATCTTCAAGGAGCGGCGCGATCTCTGCGTCTCGATGCTCAATCAGGCGCGGGGCATCCAGTGCCCGAAGCCCGAGGGCGCGTTCTATGTCTATCCGTCCTGCGCCGGCACCATGGGCAGGACCGCGCCGAGCGGCCATAAGCTCGTCACCGACGAAGATTTCGTCACCGAACTGCTGGAGGCCGAGGGCGTGGCGGTGGTGCAGGGTACGCCGTTCGGTTTCGGTCCCGCGTTCCGCATTTCCTACGCCACCAAGACCGAGGACGTGGAGGAAGCTTGCCGCCGCATCCAGCGCTTCTGCGGCAACTTGACATGACGCGCGCGATCTTGCGTAAGATCGATTGGTGAGGCGCAATTTCGGCGCGAGCGGCCAGGTGACGGTCGCCGCCGGCCTCGGCGCCAACGTTCTCATCGGAGGTTCCAACAACACGATCGCGTTGCAGCCAGTCTCGGTGTCCACTTCGGTCGGGCTTAATTTGGCCCTCGGCGTGGCGGAACTGCATCTGCGCCCCGGCCCCTGACGGCTGCGAACTCCACGCGATGCATGAACGGCTGCCGTCGAGGCGGCCGTTTTCGTTGGCATGCAACGAGCGCAGGTCCATCCGGGTTCCGCCGTCGTGCGTCGGACGCCGGCGCCTCTTGCCAAGTCCCCCTCTGGCCTGAAACGATGGCGCAAACGGTCTCGCAGAAGACCGCATCTCGGTGGATTGGGAGGCGGATATGGCACAGAACGGCACAAGAGCCACGGGTCCACGGTGCATCGCGCTGGTGGGCCCGTTCCAGAGCGGCAAGACGACGCTACTCGAAGCAATCCTTGCCCGCACCGGCGCCATCCAGCGCCAAGGCACGATCGACGGGGAAAACACCGTCGGCGACGCCAGCAAGGAGGCGCGTCATCACAAGATGAGCGTCGAAATCTCCGTCGCCAGCACCAATTTCATGGGCGACACCTATACTTTCGTTGATTGTCCGGGCTCGGTTGAATTCGTCCACGACATGCGCGCGGCGCTGCCCGCGGTCGACGCTGCGGTTGTGGTGTGCGAGCTCGACGAGAAGAAGGTGCCGCAGCTTCAGCTCATTCTGCGCGAGC
>Ga0310914_10000845_pt1 | contig 18964 bp, 16 predicted proteins | sample GREbulkMGAN108_FD_203450 | JGI IMG/M metagenome (GOLD analysis project Ga0310914, IMG submission 203450) | Lab enrichment of tropical soil microbial communities from Luquillo Experimental Forest, Puerto Rico - GRE.bulkMG.AN108 | ecosystem: Environmental > Terrestrial > Soil > Tropical forest >... | reverse complement strand
GCGCCTTGGGCTCGCAGTGGACGGCGACACAGTGCCGTGGGCGACGGCGGTGGAATCTGATGCGGCCCTGGACATTACGCCGGTCCCGTTCGCCCACCCGCTGTGGGTGCTGTTCTCGTCGGGAACCACCGGGAAGCCCAAGGGCATCGTGCACGGTCACGGCGGTGTCGTGCTGGAGCACCTGAAGTACCTGAGCCTGCACCTGGACCTGCATCCCGGCGACCGCTTCCTGTGGTATTCGTCCACCAGCTGGATGATGTGGAACCTGCTGTTGTCCGGTCTGCTCGTCGACTGCACCATCGTGCTTTACGACGGCAGCCCAACGCATTTGACCACCGATGGCCTCTGGCGGGTCGCCGCCGAGTCCGGCGTCACGGTCCTGGGCGCCGGGGCGGGCTACCTATTGGCTTGTGCGAAAAAGGAATTGAAGCCGGGTGCGTCCTACCCGCTGGAGGCGGTGCGCGCCGTCGGCTCCACCGGTTCGCCGCTGCCGGCATCCGGATTCCGCTGGGTGCAAGAGGGACTCGGCCGGCCGGTTCCGGTGGTATCGCTGTCCGGTGGGACGGATGTGTGCACGGCCTTCATCGGCGGTTGCCCGACTTTGCCGGTGGTCGCCGGCGAGCTGTCTTGCATCTGTCTGGGCGCGGCCATCGAATCCTGGTCCGGCCCAAACAATCCGGTGGTCGGCGAGGAAGGCGAGCTGGTGCTGACGAAGCCGATGCCGTCGATGCCGGTGTTCTTCTGGAATGATGCCGACGGCAGCCGCTACCGCGCCGCCTACTTCGACAGGTATCCGGGTGTGTGGTGTCACGGCGACCGGATCACCATCACCGACCGGGGGTCCGTTGTGGTGCATGGCCGTTCGGACGCAACCCTGAACCGGCTGGGAGTCCGGATGGGCAGCGCCGAGATCTACACCGCCGTCGAGCGGATCCCCGAGGTGCGCGACTGCCTGGTGGTCGGTGTCGAGCAGGACGACGGCGGCTATTGGATGCCGCTGTTCGTGGACTTGGAAGACGGTGTCACCCTCGACGAAGAGCTGCGGTCGAGGATCGCCGCGGAGATCCGCACCCATGCCTCGCCGCGGCATGTGCCCGACGACATCCTCGACGTGCCGGGCATACCGCGCACGCTGACCGGCAAACGGCTGGAAATCCCGGTGAAGCGGATCCTGCTCGGGGCGGCCCCGGCCGAGGCCGTGCAGCAGAGTTCGCTCGACCGACCGGAACTGCTAGGCGCTTTCGTTACGTACCGCAGAAGCCGGGTGCCCTGAGTCGGGCTCCTCGTCGGTCGCGCGAGTCGCGCGGCGGCGGCCCTGATATCCCCGCCAGGCCGCGATCATCGCCGGAATCAGCGATACGAACAAGATGCCCAGGATGATCTTTTCCAGGTTTTGGTGAACGAACGGCACGTTGCCCAGGAAGTGGCCGGCCACCGTCACACCGCCGCCCCAGGCGATACCGCCGACGATGTCGAACCCGAGGAACACCGGGTAGCGCATGTACGACACCCCGGCGATCACCGGGACGAACGTCCGCACGAATGGCGCGAACCGGGCCAGGATGACCGCCCAGGGCCCGTATTTCTCGAAGAATGCGTGTGACTCGGTCACATAGTGCTTTTTGAAGAACCGGGAGTCTTCCTTCTTGAACAGCGCCGGTCCGATCCGTCGCCCGATGAAGTATGCGCATTGATCGCCCAGCACCGCGACCACCGCGACGGCGGGCGCCAGCACCCAGATGCTGACCGGCGGGTTCGGGTGCGCGGTCAGCAGCCCGCCGGTGAACAACAGCGACTCGCCCGGCAGCAGCGGAAACAGCAGCCCCGTCTCGATGAAGACGATGACCAGGATCCCGGGCAGCACCGCGGACCCGAAGACGCCATTGGCGCCCAACCAGTACATCGGGTCGATGATGTCCGGTAAGGCCGTCACGGCGGTGCTCATGACGTTTCAACATACCGGCCCGCGCTGAACGGTTGACCGTCCTGGACCATACTGAGTGCACCCAGCCTCTGAACGAGATTGAAGAGGAGTGCTCATGCCCATCGCAACGCCCGAGGTCTACGCCGAAATGCTGGGGCGGGCCAAGGAGAACTCATACGCCTTCCCGGCGATCAACTGCACCTCCTCAGAGACGGTCAACGCCGCGATCAAGGGCTTCGCCGACGCGGGCAGCGACGGCATCATCCAGTTCTCCACCGGTGGTGCGGAGTTCGCCTCCGGCCTCGGGGTCAAGGACATGGTGACCGGCGCCGTGGCGCTGGCCAAGTTCACCCGCAGCATCGCGGCCAAGTACCCGATCAACGTCGCGCTGCACACCGATCACTGCCCCAAGGACAAACTGGACACCTACGTGCGGCCGCTGCTGGAGATCTCGGCCAGGCGGGTGACGGCCGGCAAGAACCCCTTGTTCCAGTCGCACATGTGGGACGGCTCGGCCGTGCCGCTCGACGAGAATCTGGCTATCGCGCAGGAGCTGCTCAAGCAGGCCGCGGCCGCCAAGATCGTGCTGGAGATCGAGATCGGCGTGGTGGGTGGCGAAGAGGACGGCGTCGCCAACGAGATCAACGAGAAGCTGTACACGACTCCGGATGACTTTGAGAAGACCATCGACGCGCTGGGTCACGGCGAGCACGGAAAGTACCTGCTGGCCGCGACCTTCGGCAACGTCCACGGCGTCTACAAGCCCGGCAACGTCAAGCTCCGCCCCGACATCCTTGCCCTGGGGCAACAGGTGGCGGCCGCCAAGCTCGGATTGTCCGACGGCTCCAAGCCGTTCGACTTCGTCTTCCACGGCGGCTCGGGCTCGGAGAAGGCGGAGATCGAGGAGGCGCTGGGCTACGGCGTAGTGAAGATGAACGTCGACACCGACACTCAGTACGCTTTCACCCGCCCGATCGTCGGTCACATGTTCAGCAACTACGACGGCGTGCTGAAGGTCGACGGCGAAGTGGGCGTCAAGAAGGTCTACGACCCGCGCAGCTACCTCAAGAAGGCGGAAGCCGGCATGACCGAGCGGGTCGTGGAGGCCTGCAACGACCTGCACTGCGCCGGAAAGTCACTCGGCACGAGCTAGCCGCTGGGCGACTGGCAGACCTTCCACTGATCGTCGCGGTACTGCAGGTCCAGGCTGCGCGTCGAGCGGACCGACGGGTCGTACGCCATGAACGTGGTGACGTTTGCCTCGGCATGCTGGCCGTTGACGACGACCTGGTCGATGCTGGCGATCACCGGATACTGCTTGGCCGCTGCGACCCGCTGGTAGGTGTCGTGCCACGTGTGCTCGTCGTAGTCGACATAGCCGTCGCGGGCGGTCCCGCACGTGATGGTGCGCAATGCGGTCAAATCGCCCCTTTGGACCGCGATGTCGTAATCGGAGATGGTGTGCCGAACCCGGTCTTCCTCAGAGACTTTCGAATGCTTGGAGCGGGTCAGCAGCAGGGTGCCCAGGACCGCGATCGCCACCAGCGCCAGCACGACCACGATCAGCGCCAGCACCCAGCCCCAGTTGATCTGCCTGGACGTCTTTAGCTTTGCCCCAAGTCGCGGCGGGATAGATTGTGGCACAGCGGTTTTCGGAGGCGCGCTCGGCTGCGCCGGCGGGCCTTCCCGTCCCGGTGGTGGCGCGAAGACCTCGGTTTCGGGCTCCACGGGAGTCGCGATGACCTGGGTCTCTTTCGAGTCGAAGCCGGGTGCCGTGAAACGACGTTCGCGCTGCGGGGCGTCCGGATTTGCCTCGAGGCCGTCGTCCCCACCGGGTCTGTTGATAACCACGGTCTCGGCGTCGCTGGGCACCATCGGGTAGCCCGCGGTTTCCTGTTTGCCGAGTTCGGCGACTCGCTCGTCGACCGGATCCAACCCAGGCCGCTCCGGCGTGCCGCCTCGGTCGGGCTCGGGTGCATTAGGAGGAGGCATGAGAGGCAGCTTAGCGACCCGCCCCGGGGGCACGGCAAAATGAGACCCATGACGTCGATGGGAGATCTCTTCGGACCCGATCCGATCCTGCTGCCCGGCGATAGCGATGCCGAGGCGCAACTGCTTGCCAACGAGAACCCGAGCATCGTCGCCGCGGCGCACCCCTCGGCGTCGGTGGCCTGGGCCGCGCTCGCCGAGCAAGCCCTGGCCGACGATAAGGCCGTCACGGCCTACGCGTATGCCCGTACGGGCTATCACCGCGGCCTCGACCAGCTGCGCCGAAACGGCTGGAAGGGTTTCGGTCCGGTGCCGTATTCGCACGAGCCCAACCGGGGCTTCCTGCGCTGCGTGGCGGCGCTGGCGCGGGCCGCCGACGACATCGGCGAAACCGAAGAGTACCTACGCTGCCTGGACCTGCTCGACGACTGCGACCCCGCGGCCCGAGAAGCGCTCGGGCTTCAGTAGGTCTCCGAACACGCCCCGGTGCCGCCCGGGCACTCGATCTGGACGGTGGCGTGGTCCAGCCCACGGGCCGACAGCACGGCACGGGCGTCATGCAGCACCCGGGCCGAGTCGGCATCGCTGGTCAAGTGCGCGGTGCACATGTCCTTGCCGGGCGAAAGTGTCCACACGTGCAGGTCGTGCACTTCGGTCACGCCGTCGACGGCACCCAGCGCGGACCGCAGCTCCTCCACGTCGATGTGGGCCGGCGAGGACTCGGAAAGGATCCGCAGTGCCGCGCGGGCCAGGGAGATCGCTCGTGGCAGCACCCAGATCGCGACCAACACGGCGACCACCACGTCGGCGTATGGCCAGTGCGTCGTGACGGTGACAATGCCGGCGATCAGCACCCCCAGGCTCCCGACGGTGTCCGCGACCACTTCCATGTAGGCGCCCTTGACCGCCAGGCTGCCCTCCGAGTCCGAACGCAGCAGCAACGCGACCACGAGATTGGCGGCCAGCCCGGCCAGGGCCACCACGATCATCGGCACGCCGGGGACCGACGGAGCCTCGCTCAGCCGCTGGACGGCCTCGTAGAGGATGAACACCGCGACCCCGATCAGCAGCGCGGCATTGGCCACCGCGGTGAATACCTCCGCGCGATGCCAGCCGTAGGTGCGCGCCGGTGAGGAACTGCCGCGCCGGGCCAGGATCACGGCGGCCAGGCCCATGAACACGGCGACGACGTCCGTCAGCATGTGCCCGGCGTCGGCCAGCAGCGCCATCGAGTTGATCAACAGCGAGGTGGTCAATTCCACGACGAAAAACGCCGCCAGAATCGCGGCGGCGATGATCATGCGGGGGATCATCCGAGAGCCATCGGCCTCGGCAGGGGTATGACTGTGACCGACGCCCATAGCCTTGCAATATATGCGTGATGACGCATATATTGCAAGGGCTCAGATCCAGCGGCTCCAGAACAGGGTCAGCGAGTACCCCGCGACCATCAGCCCGCGCGGCACTCCCGAGAAATCGAACAACCAGAGCACGACCCCGAAGAACTGCCGGTTGGCCGCAATGAGCAGGAACAGCACGACGAAAAAGCCCCACTGCTTGGCCGGCGCTAACGCGCGCTGCGTCTCGGGACTCAGATGCGGTTCCAGCGCGTCGTATCCGTCCAGGCCCGGGATGGGCAAAAGGTTCAGCAACACTGCGGTGAGCTCCAGGAATCCCAGGAATGCCATCCCCGCCCACAGCACCGCGTGGGCCGGGTCGTAAAGCGACCGCGTCAGCACCAGCAGCAGCACCGCCAGCAGCAGGTTGGCCGCGGGACCCGCCAGGCTGACCATGCTGCGACGGGTGGGCGTCATGAACCAGGTCCGCACATACACCGCGGCGCCCGGCAGGCCGATCCCGCCCAGCAGGATGGCGATCATCGGCAGCACGAGCGAGAGCGCGGGGTGGCTGTAGCGCCGCGGATCCAGGGTCAGGTAACCGCGGACCGCGACGTCGTGATCGCCGAATCGCCAGGCGGTGAACGCGTGCCCGAATTCGTGCAGGCACAGCGAGACCAGCCAGCCGGCGATGACGAAGATGAACACCCCGACATACGACAGCAGTTGCACGCGCGATCCGGCCAGCCAGGCCAGCACGCCGCCGACCGCCGTCAATCCGACCAGTGCCAAAAAGATGGGGCTGGGTCGCACCGATTCGTGTTGCCGGGCGGGGAAGCTCACCGGTCGAAATTACCCGACCAGAAGCCAGCCTTCGACATTGCGGTAGAACTAGGCCATAGCTTTGGGCAGGCAGCTTAAGCGTGGGAAACTGGGTCTGACCTGCGTTGCGGTGATGCCGGTCGGGGGCGTTGGGGAGGTGGTGGGCTTTTCAATGCTCTTGCGGAGCTCTTGCGGACTTTTTGCGGACTACAAATCTGTAGCACACCCAATAGGAGTACGGACGGCTCAGACAAACGTCGCCCCCCCGTCCGGGGCCGCGCCGTCATCGCGCCGAACCGCGCCAGCGTGCGCGCCACCAGCGGCGCGAGGCCCACAAACCGGCGTCACCGAATCGGCCGCCGGCGCGCGCCGGCCACCGCCACCGCCACATCTAACTGCGACCCAAGCGATATGCTGCCGGGGCGGATGGGGTACGGGAGCCTCGCGCCACGCCAGCAATGTCACTTTCGAAGGAGGGCCAAATGAGTCCCGATTCAACATCCGGCGAGCAGACGCCTGTATTGGTTCCACCGTGGGGTGGCGTTAACACCATCTTCACGCCACCGTCAATGGAAGCCCTTGCGGGGCAGTTCTCCATCATGACCGACCTCAAACGCCACTTTCTCACTGCGGTGAAGGGAGGCGGCCAGACGACCGACGTAATCCATACTGATGGGGATTTTCCGCAAGCTTGGGAAACCTTCACATTCTCGGTCGATAGCGCGACAGGTCAGTTCTACGGGTTCCAGACGGTGAACGGCGAGTTCATTAGTGCGAATGATGGCGGTGGCTTGACCACAAACACCATTTTCACCACAGCCCAGTCAGTCGGGCGCTTGGGCTGGGAGCTGTTCACATTGGTACCCCAACTTGCTCCTTTTAATTTCGCGATCCAGACGGTCAGGGGATTTTTCCTGACGGCCGTTGGAGGCGGCGGCCACAACAGCGGCGACACCATCCACACAGATGCTCTGAATGCTGACAGGTGGGAGCGGTTTGTTTTGTTCAGGCGCGGCGACCTGGGGACGGGATCGACGTACGGCATTGTCAGTTCGGGCATTGGCCACACGACGTGGAACCTTGGGCCGTTTCTCGGCGCAGTTAACGGCGGGGGCCAGCCAGGGCCGGACGACGTCCTCTCCGACTTCCCCAACATCCCGTTCTGGATTAGTTGGACACCACTCAACCAATACGACGGCACTTACGCGTTGCAGACGTCGAGCGGAAACGTCCTCACAGCAAATGGCGGCGGGACGCCCGGTGCAGGTTTTCGTACCGACAGGGAGATAGGCCAGATCGGGGACTCGGAGAAGTTCACCTTGGTGGACGACGGTTTTTTCACGGTACTCATCAAGACTGCCGTTGGAACGTTTCTCAGCTTCGTTCTCGACAATATGGGCAAAACGACGATCACGACGGTCGAGGACGCAACCCAAGCAACCAGATGGCGGTTCCAGGTCTTCAATCTAAACACGTAGCATTGCCTGGGTCGCTTTGGCTGGCGATCGGAAGGGTCGATACCCCACCCGGCCGACTGTCGCGCTGTCGGCGACGCGGCCGATGCCCATACGATTCGCAAATGTTGTGATTACTCAATCCTCCGCGATTACCTTCGGAATGTTCGCGCCGCAACTACAGCGAAGGAATGGATCGAAGATGCCTAACCCAAAGCGAGTAGCGTTTCCGGCTCAGGTCACAGGTTGGTGGTATCAGGAATTCTCTGCCGGGCAAAAAGCTACACCGACAGCCGGAATCGATGCTGCGCAGACCTGGCTGAACGACAACATTAAGCCAAACACCCCCGTCGTCTTCGGCAATGTTGACGGCCAGGGCACCGTCCGCCTCTTCTGGTACGGCAGCAAGAATATAGTCATTGGCCCGGCGGAGCCCTGAGCAATAGCGCGCTGTAAGTCACTGACCATCCAGACGGGGGTGGTGGGTAAGCCCAACCAGCCCGGCTCATAAGTACCCTTTGGGGGTGGTCACAATCTGCTGCCGTGCCGCACCAGGGGCTTCGTCTTGCGGTTCCGCGCCCGGTTGTGGCACAGGTGGGCGGCGCGTAATTCGCCGTCATTATGGCCGCCGTCTTTGATCGGCACGACGGGATCGGCCGAGAATGATATCGGGTGCGGGAATGTCAGATCAGGGCGGACTGCGTTGGCCGACTCTTGCGGACTCGTTGCGGACTCCAGGGGCCCCCAGCCTGGGCGTGTAACCGTCTGAACTGCGGAAACTACCGGACCAGCAGCCACCCTTCGACATTGCGATAGAAGGTCGATCGGCGCGCCGCGCGTGGAGCCGCGACGCCGTCACGCATCACGCTGACGCCGGTGCTGCCCAGCTGGGCCGCGCGACCCGGGACCCACCGGCGCCAAAGTCCGCCGTGCGCCGAGGCCCGCAGCCCCGGCATGGCCAACGTCGGTTCGACGCTCACGGCGTCGACGTCGCCGTCGAACAAGGGGGTGTCATCGACGACGGCCTCGCCGTGGATGAGCCGCCCGTCGTCGGCCGGCAGCCAGCCGGCGCGGCCCACGATCACCGACCCCGTCTCGTCGCGGATCAGCGTGACCCGCCGGGCGGAGCCACGCACGGCCCGCCGCGCCGCCCGGTGTCCCGCGGGCACGCGGTAGATCCGGGTCGCACGGGTGCGGTGCGGCGGCGCGTAGGCCACCTCGATGTCGAGCCGGTCGGCGCGCAGCAATCGGGTCAGCACCGTGGCCAGGTCGGCGTCGACGCCGACGACCACTAAACGTCGGTAAGGCCCGATCGCGGCGTCTATGTCGGCCGGGCTGGCAGCTCGGTGGGTGGGCAGGCCGGTCAACGACCGTGGCATCCGTCGGTCGCCAAATGCCAACACCCCCGCGGTGTTCATGGTGGTCGCAACCTCCTGGGATAGGGTGGGTCACCGGCTGGACCACAATAAGCAGGCGAGATCAGGTGGGAGCACGTCATGCCGGCAATCGTCCTCATCGGCGCCCAGTGGGGCGACGAGGGCAAAGGTAAGGCCACCGACCTGCTCGGCGGGCACGTGCAGTGGGTGGTGCGCTACCAGGGTGGCAATAATGCCGGGCACACCGTCGTCTTGCCCACCGGCGAGAACTTCGCCCTGCATCTGATCCCGTCGGGTGTGCTGACCCCTGGCGTCACCAACGTCATCGGCAACGGGGTGGTGGTGGATCCCGGTGTGTTGCTCGACGAGCTGCGCAGCCTCGAAGACCGCGGCGTCGACACCTCCAAGCTGCTGATCTCCGCCGACGCGCACCTATTGCTGCCCTATCACGTCGCCATCGACAAGGTCACCGAGCGCTACATGGGCAACAAGAAGATCGGCACCACCGGCCGCGGCATCGGGCCGTGTTACCAGGACAAGATCGCCCGCATGGGAATTCGGGTCGCCGACGTGCTCGACCCCGAACAGCTGGCCCACAAGATCGAGGCCGCGCTCGAACTGAAAAACCAGATACTCGTCAAGATCTACAACCGCAAGGCCCTCGAGCCCGACCACGTGGTCGAGGCCCTACTGCAGCAGGCGGAGGGCTTCCGGCACCGCATCGCCGACACCCGGCTGTTGCTCAACGCCGCACTCGACGCCGGCGAGACCGTGTTGTTGGAGGGCTCGCAGGGCACGCTGCTCGACGTCGACCACGGCACCTATCCCTATGTGACGTCATCAAATCCGACGGCGGGGGGCGCTTGTGTCGGGTCGGGGATCGGACCGACCCGGATCACCACCGTGCTGGGAATCCTCAAGGCCTACACCACCCGTGTGGGTTCCGGCCCGTTCCCCACCGAGCTGTTCGACGAGAACGGCGAGTACCTGTCCAAGACAGGTGGCGAGTTCGGTGTCACCACAGGACGGCGGCGGCGGTGCGGCTGGTTCGACGCCGTCATCGCCCGCTACGCCACCCGGGTCAACGGCATCACCGACTTCTTCCTGACCAAGCTCGACGTGCTGTCGAGCCTGGAAACCGTGCCGGTATGCGTCGGCTATCGGGTCGACGGCGCGCCCACTCACGACATGCCGATGACCCAAAGCGATCTCGCCCGGGCCGAACCGATCTACGAGGAGCTGCCGGGCTGGTGGGAAGACATCTCCGAAGCGCGCGAGTTCGACGACCTGCCCGCCAAAGCGCGTGACTACGTGTTGCGACTGGAAGAGCTTGCCGGAGCGCAGGTTTCGTGCATCGGTGTGGGTCCCGGACGCGATCAGACCATTGTGCGCCGCGATATCCTGGCGGCCCGCCCGTGACGGATTTCGATCCAACACAGGTCGACCCCGAGTACGAACACCACGGCGGATTTCCGGAATACGGCGCGGCCAGGCCGGGACCGGGATTCGGCCGATTCGTGGCGGCCATGCGCCGGCTGCAGGACCTCGCCGTGTGCGCCGATCCCGGAGACGATGTCTGGGACGATGCGGCCGACCGGGCCGCGGACCTGGTGGAGCTGCTGGGCCCGTTCCAGGCCGATGAGGGCAAGGCGCCGGCCGGACGGACGCCCGACCTGCCCGGCATGGGCAGCTTGCTGCTACCGCCCTGGACGTTGACGCGGTACCAGGCCGACGGTGTCGAAATGACGGGTTATTTCAGCCGGTTTCACGTCGGGGGCAATCACGCGGTGCACGGCGGTGTGCTGCCACTGTTGTTCGATCACATGTTCGGGATGATCTCCCACGCCGCGGGTCGGCCGATCAGCCGGACGGCCTTCCTGCATGTCGACTACCGCAAAATCACCCCGATCGATGCGCCGTTGTTGGTGCGTGGACGCGTAACGAGGACCGAAGGCCGCAAGGCGTTCGTCTCTGCGGAACTCGTCGACGCGGCGGGGCCCGGCGACACCCTGTTGGCCGAAGCCAACGGCCTGATGGTGCGGTTGCTCCCCGGCCAGCCCTGAGGTCGTAAGACGCTCCGCCGGCGGCCGCGGCGGGACCTATCCTTGAGCGGTGACTGACGGCTTGAGCGAAGGACAGGACGCGAAGACGACGTCGATCGGCGTGCCGCCCCGGGTTCCCGAAGCGCGCGCGGAACCCGATCCCGGCGCCGAAGCGGACCTCCGGCCCAAAGTGATGTTGCTCGGTTCCGGTGAGCTGAGCCGGGAGGTCGCGGTCGCCCTGCGGCACCTCGGCGCGCAGGTGATCGCCGTCGATGAGTACGCGCACGCGCCCGCGCACGGGGTGGCCGACCAGTCGCTGATAGTCCGGATGACCGACGCCGGCGAGCTGTCAAAGGTGTTCCAACGGCTGGCGCCCGACTTCGTGGTCACCGCCACCGACGCGGTTTCCGTCGACGCCCTTGATGCGCTCGAGGGCCCAGAACTCGTGCCCAACGCCCGCGCCGTCCGGCTCACCGTCGACCGGGAGGCCTTACGTCGGCTGGCCGCCGATCAGTTGGGGCTGCCCACCGCGCCATTCTGGTTCGCCGGATCGGTCGGCGAACTCAACGCGGTGGCCACCCATGCCGGGTTCCCGTTGCGGGTGAAGCCGGTGGTCGGACGGGGACATTCGGTCGTCTGGCGGCCCGACGACATCGAGCCGGCGTGGCGGCGTGCGGTCGGGGGTGAGGCGGGAGCACGACGTCAGCGGGTGTTGGCCGAAACGGTGGTCGAGATCGAGGCTGACGTCACCCTGCTCGTGGTGCGCAGCGAAGGTCCCCAGGGTCCGCGGGTCGAGTTCTGCTCACCCATCGGTCATCGCGGCGGCGACGGCGTCGTGCTCGAGTCGTGGCAGCCCCAGCAGATGAGCGAGATCGCGGTGGATGCGGCCAAGTCGATCGCCGCGCGCATCGTCAAGGCGCTCGGCGGGCGCGGCGTCTTCGCAGTCGAATTGATGATCAACGGCGATGAGGTCTACTTCGCCGACGTCGCCGCCCACACGCACCAGAGTGCCTGGGTGACGCTGCGCAGCCAGCGGCTTTCGGCGTTCGAACTTCAGGCCCGGGCCATTCTGGGCCTGCCGGTGGACACCATGATGATGTCGCCGGCGGCCGCCCACGCGATAAATCCCGGCCACGGCGGTCGGCCGCCGGGTGCCGGGGGGCTGACCGGTGCGCTGAGTGTGCCGGAAAGCGATCTCCGCGTCTTCGGGCGCGTGGCACTGGCCACGGCACCGGATGTGGCGGCCGCGCGCGACCGCGCCCGACAGGTGGCGTCGGCCCTGAATACGCGAGACTCACGCGGATGACCTGCACAGATACCTCCCGGAAAGACGCCGACGACGGGGTTCTGCCGAACTCATCGACGGCGGCGCGGAAGAGCGTTGCAGCCCGGATCCGCGAAGTTGCGCGTGGCGTTGACATGGCTGCGATGATTGCGTCGTGACCGGGAGTGTGGGGAACCGGTCGGTCGAGAACCGGGCGGTAGCTGATTTCCTGATCGCGGCGGGTCTGCAACCGTCGGTATTGGTCGTTGATGGCGAGGCCGGCATCGGCAAGACCACGCTGTGGTTGGCCGCGATTGAGCAGGCGTGTGAGCGCGAGTTCCGGGTGCTGTCGGCGCGGGCGGGGCAGGCCGAGTCGATATTGGCTTACGCAGCAGTGGCCGATCTGCTGGGCGACGTCGAATCAGCCGTTCTGACAGCACTTCCCGACGTGCAGCGCGTTGCGCTTGAACGGGTTCTGTTGCGGGGCAACGGCAGTGGCCCCGCCACCGACCAGCGGGTGGTGGCGGCGGCGTTCCTCTCCGTTGTCGAGGGCCTCGCGGTGGACACCCCGGTGCTGGTGGCCATCGACGATGTGCAATGGCTGGATTCGTCGAGCAAAAGCGTGGTCGCCTTCGCCACGCGGCGGCTACGAGGACGGGTGGGGGTGCTGCTTACCGAGCGGACTGATCCCGACATCGACAACACGGTGTGGCTGCGGTTCGGCCGGCCCGACGGCGTTGTGCGGATTCGTGTGCGACCGTTGACTCTTGGCGGACTACACACACTGTTCTTGGAGAAACTAGGCCGGTCGTTTCCTCGGCCCACGATGGTGCGCATCGCCGAGTTCTCCGGCGGCAACCCGTTTTACGCACTCGAACTGGCGCGCGCGATGGGCGGCCGGTCAGCGGAGTCCGAGGCGGCCTTGCCCGCGACGCTGGCCGGGCTGGTGCGTGCCCGGATCGGACGCCTGGAAGACGATGCCCGGGACGTCTTGCTGGCCGCAGCCTGTATGGCCGATCCGACGGTGGACCTGCTGGCACGGGCCACCGGCACAGGCGTCGAGCGGACGGTCGAGCTACTGGAAGATCCCGAGAGTCACGACATCATCAGGATTGACGGCAATCGGGTGCATTTTTCCCACCCGTTGCTAGCGAGGAGTGTTTATACCGACGCCGGTCCGGCCCGCCGCCGCAAGATGCATCGGGCGCTGGCCGATGTTGTGACCCTGCCCGAGCTGAAAGCCAGGCACCTCGGGCTTGCCACCACTCGCGCGGATCCAGTAACACTTCGGGCTCTTGACGAAGCCGCCGATGCGGCGCTGGCTCGCGGAGCGCCCGCAGCCGCGGCGGAGTTGATCGAGTTAGCCATCGGGCTCGGCGGCGACACATCATTGCGTCGGATACGGGCGGCCCAGCACCGTTTCCAGGCCGGCGATACCGATCGAGCGCAAGCGGTGCTCGCGCCGACCATTGACCGGATGCCGCCCGGCCCGGTTCGTGCAATCGCGTTCGACCTGCTTGCCGGAATGCGTATCTACGACAACAGCTTCCTGCAGGCCGCCGATCGACTGAAGGCTGCGCTCGACGACGCCGAAGGCAATCCTGTGGTGCTGGTGCAGACTCTGCTGATGCTGTCGTTCGTTGAACTCAACGTCGACGAATACGGCGAATCATTACGACATGCGCGCCAAGCGGTGACGGTTGCCGACGGACTCGACCTTCCGACGCTGACCAGTCAGGCGCTCGCCATGTGGGTGCGGGTGAGCTTCACCCACGGACAAGGGTTCGACGAACACGATCTGAGGCGCGGGCTCGAACTGGAAGACACCGACATCGACGTGCCAATCCCGTTCCGCGCCAGCGCCATCAATGCCCTAGTACAGGCCTGCACGGGTCGACTCGAGGAAGCCCGTGCCCACTTTGACACCTTACGGCAGCGCTGCGTCGAACGCGGCGCCGAAGGCGACATGGTGGCCGTTGCCGGATATCGCATATGGATCGACATCTGGCAGGGACGCTTCAGCGATGCCGCAGACGTTGCCAACGACGCCGTGGAGCGGGCCGAACAGCTGGGCGGTGACCATGTGCTCGTGATTCCGTTGAGCCTGCGGGCAGCAGTCGCCGCCTACACCGGGCGTGAGCGCGACGCCCGCGCCGACGCTCATAAAGCCATGAAAACCGTCCAGCGAGGCAGCTCGCCTCGGCTTCCGGATTACTGGCCGACCATGACGTTGGGATTTCTCGAGGTTTCGCTTGGTCGGTACGCCGAAGCGCTGACCACCTTGCAGCCGGTCGTATCCATCTTTAACACGATTCCGGGCACCGAGATCCTCACCGCCTGGTACATCCCGGACGCGGTCGAGGCGATGGTCGCGCTCGGTCGCCTCGACGACGCCGAGCCGCTGATCGAGGCGCTGGAGCGTAACGGTAGCCAGCTCGACCGCCCCTGGATGCTGGCCGTCGGCGCGCGCTGCCGCAGCATGTGGCTGGCCGCCCGGGGTGACGTCGTAGCCGCCGAACACGTCGCGCACCAAGCGATGACCGAGCACCAGCGGCTACCCATGCCTTTCGAACGCGCCCGCACCCAGTTGCTGCTTGGCCGTCTACAGCGCCGGCAGCGCAGGAAAGAGGCCGCAGCGGCGACCCTGCACGAGGCGTTGCGCGCATTCGAAGGCATGGGAACCCGGCTTTGGGCCGAACACGCCCGCGCCGAGCTCGCACGCACCAAAGTCAGCCCCGCCCGCGAGCCCGGGCTCACACCCACCGAACGGCGGGTGGCCGAACTTGCGGCCTCCGGCATGACCAACCGCGACGTCGCGGCCGCCTTATTCATCAGCCCTAAGACCGTCGAACACAACCTGGCCCGCGTCTACCGCAAACTCGGGATCCACTCACGCGCGGAACTCGGGCAGTGGGTAAGGCAACTCAACGTTAGGGAAACACCCGATTCCCCAGGTGCCGCGGACCACTAGCGTCCATTCGGTGGGGAGGACACCGCCGCAGATTACGTGCTATCTCGCCGAATGGTATCGGCCGGAGGTCACCCAACACCCGCTAGACGACACCGTCGCCAAACTCGACGCCGTCGCAGCCGCGATGCGGGTCGAGGGCTCAATGGTGAAACTGCTTGTGACACTGGCGGTGCCCACCGACGAGGTCACCTACGGCGTCTTTGCCGCGTGCTCGCCGGACATTGTCGTCCGGGCTTGCCGGCGCGCTGGCATCCCCCTCGAGCGGCTTAGCTCCGATGTGGCCGCTCGGATAACCCGAGTGGCGCGGGATGAGGGGCTCCGATTTGCCCCGACCTCTGGGGAAACCCCCAGTCGGTTAGCGATTCGAACGATGAGATGACAAGGGAAATCCATGGGTGCGAACATTCCCAAAGCTAGCGGCGTTCAACGTCTCGAGCGCTTCTTCGCGGCGCCCGAGCGCCGACGCCCGAGGCCAGTTGGCCAATCGCCCCTAGAGGTGCTGCGGCAGATGCCGGGGCTGGTCGTCTTGGAGCGGCTGCCGGTGCCGACCCTGGCCGTTCACCGCGACGGAGCCATCCTGTTTGCCAATGGTGCGTTCAGCGACCTGCTCGGCCACGCGCCCGACGAGCTGCTGGCGATGAAGTTCGAGGACGTCTTCTACAGCCTGGCCCCTTATCACTCCGCGGTCACGCTGGTTCGTGCCCACGCCGACCGGCTTGTCAAGCTAGCGCATAAAGACGGCCACTCCGTGTGGGCCAGCATGAGTCAGTCGGCCATGCGGCGTAGCGACGACACTATCGCGCTGGCCACCTTCCGCGACCACACCGAGGAGCTATGGCTGAAAAGCGTCGATCGGTAGAGCGCCCCTCCTGAACCCACGGGGATGCCGACCGGCTGCTGGCCATGGGGCCGGTCGGCGCCTTGTAGCTCAGCCGTTGTAGATTAAACCTGCTTCATGAGATGCCGTCGCCAAGCTCCGACTGGATGGCACGCCAACCCCACGCTCGTGGGTGGCTCGGATGACGAAGCGGCCGGCACCAACCGGTAACGACAAGAGCGCCTCCCGCAGTTGAGGCCCGACCTTTCGGGAGTACCGCAATGCCTCACCACGTTAGGGAAGGACGAGGTATACACACATGTCTACAGGGCAAACACGCGCCTACGCAGGAGATATCACGCCAGTTCAGGCATGGAAGCTACTCAGCGACAACCCCCGCGCTGTGTTGGTCGACGTACGCACGGACGCCGAATGGCGGTTCGTCGGCGTGCCGGACCTGTCGAGCCTGGGCCGCGAGGTGGTGTACATCGAGTGGAATACGAACGACGGAAGGCGCAACGAAAACTTCGCCGACGAGTTGAAGGAGCGGGTCGGACCCGCGGCAGCTGACGAAGACCGCCCCGTGGTCTTCCTGTGTCGCTCGGGCAACCGCTCCATAGGTGCGGCCGAGGTCTCGACGGCGCTGGGCATCGCCCCGGCCTACAACATGCTGGACGGTTTTGAGGGCCAGCTCGGTGCCGACGGTCATCGCGGTGAAACCGGTTGGCGCGCAGTTGGATTGCCCTGGAAGCAGCAATGACGGACGGTTCCCCGTCAAAGGATTCGGTCCGCACCCCGAAGGCGTTGCCCGACGGCGTCAGCCAGGCCACCATCGGCGTGCGCGGCGGGATCTTGCGGTCCCAGTTCGAAGAGACCGCCGAGGCAATGTATTTGGCCTCCGGCTACGTCTACCCGTCGGCGGCGGTTGCGGAGCAGTCATTCACCGGCGAGCTGGACCACTTTGTCTACTCGCGCTACGGCAACCCGACCGTGACGATGTTCGAGGAGCGGTTGCGACTGATCGAGGGGGCACCCGCGGCGTTCGGCACAGCGAGCGGCATGGCCGCGGTGTTTGTCTCGCTGGGCGCGCTGCTGGCCGCCGGTGACCGGTTGGTCGCGGCGCGCAGCCTGTTCGGATCGTGTTTCGTGGTGTGCAACGAGATCCTGCCGCGCTGGGGCGTCGAGACCGTCTTCGTCGACGGCGACGACCTCGCGCAATGGGAGCAGGCGCTGTCGGTGCCCACTGCGGCGGTGTTCTTCGAGACGCCGTCGAACCCGATGCAGTCACTGGTGGACATCGCCGCGGTCTGCGAGCTCGCGCACGCCGCGGGCGCACGAGTCGTGCTGGACAACGTTTTTGCCACACCGCTGCTGCAGCAGGGCTTTCCGCTCGGGGTTGACGTGGTGGTGTACTCGGGCACCAAGCACATCGACGGTCAGGGTCGGGTCCTGGGCGGCGCCATCCTCGGCGACAAGGAGTACATCGACGGTCCGGTGCAGAAGCTGATGCGGCACACCGGCCCGGCGATGAGCGCATTCAATGCCTGGGTGTTACTGAAAGGCCTTGAGACGCTGGCCGTTCGGGTTGAACACTGCAATTCCTCGGCGCACCGGATTGCGGAATTCTTGGAGACGCATCCGGCGGTGAGTTGGGTGCGTTACCCCTTTCTGACGTCGCACCCGCAATACGACCTGGCCAAGCGTCAGATGTCCGGCGGCGGGACGGTGGTCACCTTCGCACTCGACTGCGCGAAAAGTGCCGCCAAAGAACGGGCCTTCGAGGTACTGGACAGGATGCGGCTGATCGACATCTCCAACAATCTCGGCGACGCCAAATCGCTTGTCACCCATCCCGCGACCACGACCCATCGCGCGATGGGACCGGAGGGTCGCGCCGCGATCGGGCTGGGCGACAACGTGGTTCGCATCTCCGTCGGGCTGGAAGGCACCAACGACCTGATCGCCGACATCGATCAGGCTCTGGGCTGACCGGCTGCTTTTTGTTCGGCCGCTTCGGCGCGTTCGGCCGCGTCCAGCGCGCCCGCGTCCGTCTGCGCCTGCACCATGTTCATCACCACCCTGGCGTAGACCATCTGGCTGGTGATGGCCATCTGACCGCGAGTGCGCCCCAGGAAGGAGATGCCCCAGGCGAACATGGCGGCGATGCGGTTGCGAAAGCCGACAAGGTATAACAGGTGCAGTAGCAGCCAGGCCAACCACGCGATGAAGCCGGCGAACTCCAGTTTGCCGATTTTTGCTACGGCGCTGTACCGGGAGATGAGTGCCATGCTGCCCTTATCGAAGTACTTGAATGGTTTGCGGTTGGCGGGATCGTCGTGCCCCTTTACCGCGTGCTTGATCACCGTGGCGGCGTAACTCGCACCTTGGATCGCGCCCTGCGCCATCCCCGGCACGCCGGGCACCGACATCAGGTCACCTACGACGAAGACGTTGGGGTGCCCCTTGACGGTGAGGTCGGGCTCCACGATCACCCGTCCGGCGCGGTCGGTCTCGGTCCCGTCGGATTGGTCGGCGACCATCTTGCCCAGCGGGCTGGCCTGGACGCCGGCGGCCCATACCTTGCACGCGCATTGGATCCGGCGTTCGCCGCCGTCCTTGTCCTTGACCGTGATGCCCCTGTAGTCGACGGCCGTGACCGTCGCGTTGAGCTGGACCTCGACGTCCATCTTTTCCAGCCGCTTTTGCGCCTTGAGGCCCAGCTTTGGGCCCATCGGTGGCAACACCGCGGGCGCCGCGTCGAGCAGGATCACCCTGCACTCGCTGGGCGTAATGGTCCGGAAGGCTCCGGCGAGGGTGCGCTCGGCGAGTTGGACGATCTCTCCGGCCACCTCGACGCCGGTGGGTCCGGCCCCGACCACCACGAACGTGAGACGGCGTTCACGCTCGGCATGGTCGGTGGCCACCTCGGCGGCCTCGAAGGCGCCGAGGATGCGGCCGCGCAGCTCCA